>Ga0209589_1000055_pt1 | contig 111890 bp, 101 predicted proteins | sample CowpeawhiteBW_FD_187525 | JGI IMG/M metagenome (GOLD analysis project Ga0209589, IMG submission 187525) | Root nodule microbial communities of legume samples collected from California USA - Cow pea white BW (SPAdes) (version 2) | ecosystem: Host-associated > Plants > Roots > Nodule | place...
CGCCACCTTCGCCTCCCGAGTGATCTTGCCGTTCGCGTCGACAACGCACACGCTGGAGCATTCCAATGACACGTCGATTCCGGCATAATGGTCCATGGTCGTCTCTCCTCGATGCTTGGAGCGAGGCTTTGCCTCGACTCCGTTACACCATCAATGTGAGGGACGACCGCCCCCTTCCAAGCCAGCCGCGCGACGCGCGCCATCCAATAGCGCCGTAGCTAGCGCGGCTGGCTGGGAAGGGGGACCGGGGGCCCGTTACCCCATCTACGAAGTCTCTCCTCGCACTAATCTCCGAGAATGTCTCTGCCACTCCTCACCGATTACGACACCTACCGTGCCTGGCGTAGCGACACCTCGCGTTGGCTGCCGGTTGCACGCGAAATCGCCGATGGCCACGGGCTGCCGTGCGATGCGCTGCATGTGTTCGCAACCGGCACCAATCTCGTCGTCGGGCTTGGCGGCGATCTGATCCTCAAGATCTTCCCGCCATTCCTGCGCTCGCAATTCGTCTCCGAGCACGCCGCACTGACGTTGCTGCGCGGCAGGCTCGCGATTCCTACACCCGAGATCGTAGCGGTCGGCGGGCGTGACGACTGGCCCTATCTCATCATCACCCGTCTCGCCGGCGTCGTGGGCTCGGAGGTGTGGCCGTCGCTACCGGACGCGCAAAAGGAGCGGGTGCTCGCCGAGATCGGCGCCGTGATTGCCGAGGTGCAGCGTGTGCCGCCGGGCGCGCTGTCGGCGATCGAGCCGCGCTGGGATGTGTATATGCGCCGGCAGATCGCGCAGTGCAGGGCCCGCCATGAGCGGCTCGGACTGCCGCAGAAATTCCTCGCCGGGCTCGACGATCTCCTGCGCGACGCGGCTGCGCTGATCCCGATGGATGCGCCGCCGGTGATTCTGGTCGGCGAGTACATTCCGGAGAATTTCCTGCTGGCGCAGGGCGGCGACGGCTGGCACGTCGCCGGGCTGTTCGACTTCGGCGACGTGCAGACCGGGTGGGGCGAATACGACCTGCTCGGTCCGAGCGCATTCATGGCGGCCGGCCATCCGCGCCGCGTGCGCAGCCTGTTTGATGGTTTCGGCATCGCGCGCCAGGACGTAACATTCGCGCTGAAGCGGCGGCTGATGGCCCTGATGCTGCTGCACCGCGCATCCGATCCGCTCAGGCATATCTGCATCGAAGGCTGGCCGGATAGGGCCAGCGACCTCGTGCAGCTACAGGAGCTGATCTGGCCTGGCTAAAGCGTAATGAGATTAGGTTGAGCTGGAGCGACGGCGGTGCTTCACCTCTCCCTTGGGAGAGGTCGGCGCGCAGCGCTGGGTGAGGGATCACGGTATCTCGTTAGCGCTGCGGCCCCTCACCCGATTTGCTTCCGCAAATCGACCTCTCCCCGTTGGGGAGAGGTGAACGAACGCGTAGCTAAGCCGACTCGATCGAAATTCATCGCGCTTCAGTGGCGCAAGCTTCGTCAGGTGAAGCAGGCGAGGATCTGCAGCAGCCGCGCGCGGTTCTCCTCACCGATTTTCTCCGCCACATGCCGCTCATGCTGGGCGGCGAGCCGCTTGAACTGCGCCAGCGCGGCCTTGCCTGATGCGGTCAGATGCAGCGCGTGGGAGCGGCGGTCGGTGGCGGACGCGCTGCGGCTGACCAAATTGCGCCGCTCCAGGCTGTCGAGCAGATGCACCAGCCGAGCGCGCTCGATCCCGAGCCGCTTCGCCACCGCCATTTGGCTGAGCCCCGGATTGGCGCCGATCACGGTCATGACCGAATATTGCGTCGGGCGGATGTCGGCTTCGGCGAGCGTCTTGATGAAATCCTGGAAGATCCAGAGCTGGAAACGCCGCACCGCATAGCCGGCGTGGCCGGCCAGCGCGTCGAGGCCGATCTCCCGCTCCGGGGCGTCGCTCCGTGCGCCGCCATTCGTGCTGCGCGCCGCGGGGCGGCGAATTGCCACTCCTCCTCTGATCGTCTTGCGTGACGCCTGCTGCTTCCTTGCCATGACCGGATGCTAGCACGCCGCCCGCATCAGGGAAAGATTGTTGTTGACGACAACAATCGGTGTCCGCAACATTGTGGCAAAGAGCCCGATGGGACCCGCGGCGCCTCGCTGCCGCGCGATCTGCGCAATGCGGGCGAGGAGGAACCATGACGATGGCGAGCGGAGACAATCCGGGCAGCCTGTTCGCGACGCCCGCGATCGTTGCCGATCATCGTGCCGACGGCAGCATCCTGATCCGTTCCACTACGCCGCTGAAGGAAAGCGCCCGCTGCGTCGGCGATTGGCTGGAGCAGTGGGCGCGGCAGGCGCCGGATCGCATCTTCCTAGGCGAGCGCGCCAATGCCGAGGTGCCCTGGACCACGGTCACCTATCGCGATGCGCTCGGCATCGTGCGTCGCGCCGCCTCCTGGATCCTGGCGCAGGGGCTGAGCGCGGCACGACCGCTCGTCATCCTCTCCGACAACAGCATCGATCATGCGCTGTTCGCGCTCGCCGCCCAGCATGTCGGCGTGCCCTCGGCCGCGATCTCGCCGGCCTATTCGCTGATGTCGAAGGACTTCGACAAGCTGAAGAGCATGGTCGGCCTGCTCGACCCCGGCGCGATCTATGTCGCAGGCACCAAGCCATTCGCGGCGGCGCTGGCCGCGATCAAGCCGCTGCATCGGGCGACCATCATCAGCGGCAGTCCCGATGATGCCGACGCATTGCCGTTCCGCAGCATCGCGGCGACGGCGGAAACGCCTGACGTCGCAACGGCGTTTGCGGCGGTGACACCGGATACGATCGCAAAATTCCTGTTCACCTCGGGCTCAACCGGTACGCCGAAGGCGGTAATCAACACCGAGCGCATGCTGACCTCGAGTCAGCAGGCCAAGGCGCAGACCTGGACGTTCCTGGAATCCTCTGCCGACGATCTGATCATCCTGGACTGGCTGCCTTGGAGCCACACCTTCGGCGCCAACCACAATTTCAACCTGGTGCTGCGCAACGGCGGCACGCTCTATATCGACGGCGGCAAGCCTGCGCCCGGCCTGTTTTCGACCTCGCTCGCCAATCTGCGCAGCGTGGTGCCGACGGTGTATTTCAACGTGCCGCGCGGCTTCGACATGCTGATCGCGGCATTGCGCACCGACGAGGAGTTGCGCCGCAGGTTCTTCGCCGGCACCAAATTCGCCTTCTATGCCGGCGCGGCGCTGCCGCAGAACCTCTGGGATGCGCTGCAAGAGTTGTCACTTCAAACTGTCGGCCGCCCGCTGCCGATGGTCTCGGCCTGGGGGTCGACAGAGACCTCGCCGCTTGCGACCGATTGTCATTTCCTCGCCAAACGCTCCGGCAATATCGGCGTGCCGATCCCCGGCACCGAGCTCAAGCTGGTGCCGTCGGGCGACAAGCTGGAGGTTCGGGTGCGCGGCCCGAACGTCACACCGGGCTACTGGAAGGCGCCGGGTCTCACGGCGCAGGCCTTCGACGAGGAGGGGTTTTACCTGATCGGCGATGCCGTCACCTTCGCTGATCCCGACAGGCCCGAACTCGGCCTATTCTTCGACGGCCGCGTCGCGGAGGACTTCAAGCTCAATTCCGGCACCTGGGTCTCTGTCGGCACGCTGCGCGTCGCCGGCATTACGGCGCTGGCGCCGCTCGCGCAGGACATCGTGGTGTCAGGTCATGGCCGCGACGAGGTCCGCTTCCTGGTGTTCCCGAATGTCGCCGCCTGCCGCGCGCTGGCCGGCTTGACCGAGAACGCCGACATCAGGGATGTGATCGGCCACGCCTGTGTTCGCAGCGCGGTCGCGCTGGGGCTGGCGAAGCTGAAGGCGCAGGGCGGCCATTCCTCCGGCCATGCCACCCGCGCGCTGCTGCTCACCGAGCCCGCCTCGGTCGACGGCGGCGAGATTACCGACAAGGGCTACATCAACCAGCGCGCCGTGCTGACCCGCCGCGCCGCGGCGGTGGCGGTGCTGGAGGACGATGCGGCGGTCGAGCCGATTGCTTGTGCGGGGTGAGCTTGTTCGTTATCCGAGACGATTAGGATTAGGCACCGCTCCAGCCGCGTTGGCAGTGCGCCCCTCTCGGGGGACGGCCAGGGTGGGGGCTCCTTCACGAGTCCCGCTGTGGAGAGCGACTGAAGCCCGGATGCAGCGAAGCGAAATCCGGGGCTTCACCGCGGATGGTCCTGACCCGGATTGCGCTGCGCTCCATCCGGGCTACCCGCCTTTCGCTGTCTCGAAGTCGCCCTCGCGCGAGCGGGCGAGGTGAACCCAGGAGATTGCGCCCACCGCCCGTAAACCCCTCCGGCTGGATTCCAGGGTGTACTTCCTCTTGCCGCGCTGCACGCGCCGTTTTTAGTTGCCTCAGCAACTAAGCTGTGCGAGCTTGGGCGCCAATCGGGTAGGGCCGGTCAACGGCCACGCGTTTGGGAGGAGAATGTTGCGCAGCGCAGCGCGATCGGCACGAACTATTGTCGCAGGCCTTCGGAGTGTCGCGGTACTGCGACGGACCGCGCACGGCTCCGCCGCGCGCTCAGGTCGGGCTTTGCCCGGTCACGTTGCCGAGATTCTCGTGCAGCCGGCGCAGCAGGTCTATCAGCACCTCCCGCTCATCCTTCTTCAGGCAGGACAACAGCCGCCGCTCGCGCTCCAGCGCCGCGACGATCACCTTGTCGTGGACGGCGCGGCCGCGGGCGGTCAGGGCGATCGCATGGGTGCGGCCGTCGTCCGGCGCGGTGCGGATCGTCACCAGCCCGCGCTTTTGCATCGCCGCGAGGTTGCGGCTGACCGGCCCCTTGTCGAAGCCGATGACCTGGCAGATCCGCGAGGCCGGAATGCCCGGCTCGATCGCGAGCTGCGATATGATCCGCCACTCGGTGACATTGACGCCAAAATTCTTCTGGTAATAGGCGGTCGCGCTGTTCGACAGCTTGTTGCCGATGAAGGTGACGAGCCCGGGCACGTAGCGGTTGAGGTCGAGCAGCGGGCCGTTGGCGGCCTCGGCGGGATCGGCCGGTTTCGGCCGGCGGGGCTTTCGGGGAAGGGGCTGACTGCTCATCTCTCGAATCATCGCTGCGAAACCGTCCGGGAGCAATAGACATGCGCTCCTTCTTGACAAGATCAAACCTCGGGAGGTCCTGATGACTGCAACAGCCAGTGCGTCCGTTCCGCATCTCGACGTCGACCCGTTCGCGCTCGACTTCTTCGCCGACCCGTTCCCGACTCATGAGCGGCTGCGTGAGGCCGCACCCGTAATCTATCTCGACAAGTGGAATGTCTATGGCGTGGCGCGCTACGCCGAGGTCCATGCCGTCTTGAACGATCCGGCGACCTTCTGCTCCAGCCGCGGCGTCGGCTTGAGCGACTTCGCCAAGGAGAAGCCGTGGCGGCCGCCGAGCTTGATCCTGGAGGCCGATCCGCCGGCCCATACCCGCACCCGTGCGGTGCTGAGCACGGTGCTGTCGCCGACCGTGATGAAGCAGCTTCGCGGGCGGTTTACCGCCGCCGCGGAGGCCCGTGTCGATGCGCTGCTGGAAAGGCGTCGCTTCGACGCGATCGAGGACCTTGCGGAAGCCTATCCGTTGTCGATCTTCCCCGATGCGCTCGGCCTGAAGCCCGAGGGCCGCGAGCATCTGCTGCCCTATGCGAGCCTGGTGTTCAACGCCTTCGGCCCGCCGAACCAGCTCCGCGAGGAGGCCATCGAACGCTCGGCACCGCATCAGGCCTATGTTGCCGAGCAGTGCCAGCGCGACAACCTCGCGCCCGGTGGCATCGGCGCCTGCATCCATGCCCACGTCGACAGCGGCGCCATTACCGAGACCGAAGCGCCGCTGCTAGTGCGTTCGCTGCTGTCGGCTGGTCTCGACACGACCGTCAACGGCATCGGCGCTGCCGTCTATTGTCTGGCACGCTTTCCCGACCAGTTCGAAAGGCTGCGCGGCGATCCGACCTTGGCGCGCAACGCCTTCGAGGAAGCCGTGCGGTTTGAAAGTCCGGTCCAGACCTTCTTCCGCACCACCACCCGCGACGTCGAGCTCAGTGGCGCCAAGATCCCGGAAGGCGAGAAGGTGCTGATGTTCCTGGCCGCGGCCAACCGCGATCCGCGCCGATGGGAACAACCCGACACCTACGACATCACGCGTCGCACGTCGGGCCATGTTGGTTACGGCTCGGGCATCCACATGTGCGTCGGCCAACTCGTCGCCCGCCTTGAAGGCGAGGTGATGATGGCGGCGCTGGCGCGCCGCGTTGCCAGGATCGAAATCGTCGGCGAGCCGAGGCGCCTTTTCAACAACACGCTGCGCGGGCTGGGCAGCCTGCCGGTCGAGATCACGCCAGCCTGACGAAGACTAGAGACCGGCGATGGGCTGGCTGAGGAACGAGGAAACGGAGGGGACGATGAGGGGCTTTGGGGTGGGTCTGGCGCTGGCATTGGCCTGCGCCGTAGGGACCGCGCGGGCGGAGATTTCCGACAACGTGGTGCGGATCGGCGTGCTCAACGACATTTCCGGCATCTTCCAGGACACCAACGGCATGGGCTCGGTGGAAGCCGCGCGCATGGCGGCGGAGGATTTTGCCGGCGGCGGCAAAGGCATCAAGGTCGAGATCGTCTACGCCGACCACCAGAACAAGGCCGACGTCGGCTCGGCGATCGCGCGCAAATGGCTCGATGTCGAGGGTGTCGACGCCATCGTCGACGTGCCGAACTCGGCGGTCGGCCTCGCCATCAATACCATCCTGCGCGACAGCAGGATGACGTTCCTGGCGTCCTCGACCGCAAGCTCCGATCTCACCGGCAAGGCCTGTTCGCCGAACACCATCCAATGGGTCAATGATGCCTGGGCCACCGGCAACACCACCGCGGCCGCGATGATGCAGCGTGGCGGCAAGGACTGGTATTTCGTCACGGTGGACTACGCGCTCGGCAAGGGCATCGAGGCCGAGGCGACCAACTACATCGAGAAGCACGGCGGCAAGGTGCTCGGCTCCAGCAAGCATCCGCTCGGCACCTCCGATTTCGCCTCCTTCCTGCTGCAGGCGCAGAATTCCAAGGCCAAGGTGATCGGGCTCGCCAATGCCGGCGGCGACACCATCAACGCGGTGAAGCAGGCGGCCGAGTTCGGCATCCAGCAAAGCGGCCAGACCATGGTCGCGTTTCTGCTGTTCGTGAACGACATCCACGGCATGGGCCTGAAAGTCGCGCAGGGCCTGCAACTGCTCGAAGCCTTCTACTGGGACATGAACGACGACACCCGCAACTTTGCCAAGCGCTTTGCCGCGCGTCCCGGCATGAACGGCAAGATGCCGAGCGGCAACCAGGCCGGCGTCTACGCCTCAACGCTCGCCTATCTCAACGCCGTCGCCGCCACCGGCAGCGACGACGCCAAGGTAGTGGTGCCGCAGATGAAGACGTTCAAGGGCAAGGACAAGCTGTTCGGCGACGTCACCATCCGCCAGGACGGCCGCGTCATCCATCCGATGTATCTGTTCGAGGTGAAGAAGCCGGAGGAGTCGAAGTATCCGTACGACTATTACAAGCTGATCGCGACGATTCCCGCGGATCAGGCATTCCGGCCGCTCGCCGATGGCGGGTGTTCGCTGGTGAAGTAAGGACTGCTGTTGCCTCGCTCTCGGTTCGCCTCGCCCCGCGTGCGGGGAGAGGCCGGATCGCATCGACGGATGCGATCCGGGTGAGGGGGAGTCTCCGCGAGTTGCTCTCGTGGATGGAGCCCCTCACCCCAGCCCTCTCCCCCGTAAGAACGGGGAGAGGGAGAACAGCCTACGCCGCCTTCGCCGCTCCATCAGCCGGCTTCACCCGCGCCAGCATCTCCGCGGCCGTCATCACATGCGCCGTCGAGAACGCCAGGATCGTCAGCGTGGCGCGATGCACCTCCTCGGCCGACATCGCGCCCTGGCCGACGTCGGGATAGTCGAACGTGCCGGTGACGTCCGACAGGAACACCACCTTGTAATTGTGGAACATGGCGTCGCGCGCGGTGGCGTGGCAGCAGTTCTCGGTCGTGGTGCCTGAGATGATGACCGTGGTGATGCCCCATTCGCGCAGGATGAGGTCGAGGTCGGTCGAGAAGAACGCGCTGTAGCGGTGCTTCTTGATGACGTGCTCGCCCGGCGCCGGCGCCAGGTCCTTGAAGATCTCGACGCCGTCGCTGCCGTCGACCAGCGACGATCGGTCGGCGATCGGCGCATAGAGGTCGTCATACAGCCCCATGTCGCTGCCGTCGCGGCGATGGACGTGGGCGGTGTAGATGACGCGGATGCCCTTGTCGCGGCAGGCTTTCAGGGTCTGCGCCAGCCGGGGCACCATCGCGGCGGCCTGGGCCGAGCGCAGCTTGGCGCCGTCGGCCACGAAATCGTTCTGCATGTCGACAACGATCATCACGGTACGGGCCGGATCGATGATTTCGCATTGGTAGCCCATCGGGTGTCTCCTCTCCTGGTGGGAGACATCTTCTACATCGGCTGCGGCCGCAGCTCTTGGCTGCGCTTGCCAGTCGCTGGACTCTGCTTGCCAGAACCGGGCGGCGGACGCAGAATATCCGGCGCCGGGTTGAGCGGGAGCATGGTCCAGTGCAGGTCCACCACCACACAGTCGCGGTCAGGCCGGGTGACAGCTTCGATCGCTGGCATCACGTCACCTGCCGCGAGTTCTCGCTGACCGAGTGCCGCCGCCTGGCGGACGACGCGTTTCAGGCCTCGATCGCGATCCACCATTTCGGTCCGCTGGTCATCAACGACATCTGGTCGAAGACTGCGGCCGCCGATCGCATCAGGGTGATGCGTAGTTCGGGCGACACGAGAAAGGATTCGCGCGATTATTTCATGCTGTGGCTGACGCTGCATGGCGAGGTCAGCTTTGCGCAGAACGGGCGCGACGCGCAGATGCATCGCGGCGATCTAATGTTGCACGACCAGTCGCAGCCCTTCACGCTCGAATTCGCACCGCAGGCACACGCGATCATGGTGTCGATCCCGCGACCGCTGCTGGTGTCGCGGCTGCCGGACGCGCACCGCCTGACCGCGCGGCGGATCGGCCGCGAATCGAAGGTCGGTGCATTGGCGAGCTCGTTCATCCGCCAGCTTGTGCGGTTCGATGATGACGCCGGGCCAGCGGCTATCCGGCTCGGCGCCGCCGCGCTCGACATCTTCGCGACAACGCTGCAGTCAGAACTGACCGACGACTCGCTTCGGCATGGCGACGAGCGGCTAGCGCGGGTCAAGGCTTACATGCTGGCCCATCTCGACGACCCCGAGCTCGATCTCGACAGCATTGCCACCGCACAGAACCTGGCGCCGCGCACCCTCAATCGCCTGTTCGCACGCGAGGGGACGACGCCGATCCGCTGGCTCTGGCAGCAGCGCCTCGCCGGCGCCTACAGCGCGCTCGCCGAGCGGCGCTTCGCCCACGTCACCGACGTTGCGCTCGCATTCGGCTTCAGCGACGTCTCGCATTTCAGCCGCGCGTTCAAAATCGCGTTCGGCCGCTCGCCGCATCACGTGATGGGGTGAGGCGAGTCTGTGTCCACTGGCTCCGCTGTGCCCCTCTCCCCTTGTGGGAGAGGGCTGGGGTGAGGGGTATCTCTCCATGCGGCGTACCGCGAGGAGAGACCGCAACCCCTCACCCGGAGCGCATTCCGCTTCGCTTCATGCGTTCCGGCCTCTCCCACAGGGGGAGAGGCGAGCCGAGTGCGCAGCCGATTGCCCCGTCCCCTTGAGGAGCGCGGGATGCGCGTCTCAGAATGACGGAACGAGAATTGCGCCTATCGCCGCTGCACGCCTACTGCCCCACCTTGCTGCTGCCTTGCGTGATCAGCCGCGCGGCGCGCTGGTTGCGGGCGTGGATCCAGAGCCAGCTCAGTGCGACGCTGAGGCGGTTGCGCAGGCCGATCAGGAAGTAGATGTGGGCGATGCCCCAGATCCACCATGCAAGCGCGCCGCGCAGCTTGAGCCAGCCGAAATCGATCACGGCGAGCCGCTTGCCGATCTGGGCGAGGCTGCCGGCGTGCTTGTAGCGGAACGGCGGCAACGTCCTGCCCGCGAGCCGCGCCTTGATCATGGCTGCGACGTACCGGCCCTCCTGCTTGGCGGCCGGCGCGATGCCGGGCACCGGATTGCCGTCGGGGTCCTTGATCGTGACGGTGTCGCCGACCGCGAAGATCTCGGGATGGCCGGGCACCGTCAGATCGGGCTCGACCTGCAGGCGGTAGGCGCGGTCGGCCGGCGCGTTCAGCCATTCGGCGGCACGCGAGGCGCGCACGCCGGCGGCCCAGACGATGGTGCGTGCCGCCAGCGTCTTGCCGCCATAGACCACGCCGTCGGCCGAGCATTCCGTCACCGCTTGGCCCAGTATCACCTCGACGCCGAGGCTCTCCAGCGAACGCTGCGCATAGGCCGACAAGTCCTCAGGAAAGCCCGCCAGCACGCGCGGGCCGGCCTCGATCAGCACCACGCGCGCCTTGCGGGTGTCGATGTGGCGGAAATCGCGCGGCAGCGTGTCGTTGGCGAGGTCGGCGATGGTGCCGGCCATCTCGACGCCGGTCGGGCCGGCGCCGATCACGACGAAGGTGAGCAGCGCCGCGCGCCGTTCCGGATCGGTCTCGCGCTCGGCGCGCTCGAAGGCAACCAGGATGCGCCGCCGCAACGTGGTGGCGTCCTCCAGCGTCTTCAGTCCCGGCGCGAACGGCTCCCATTCGTCATGGCCGAAATAGGCGTGGCGCGCGCCGGTGGCGAGAATCAGCGTGTCGTAGGGAACGTTCTCGCCGTCATCGAGCAGCACACGTTTTCCTGCGACATCGACGCCGTTCGCATTGGCAAACAGCGTCGTCACCTCGTGGCGGTCGCGCAACAGATAACGGATCGGCCAGGCGATCTCATTGGTCGCAAGCGACGCGGTGGCGACCTGGTACAGCAGCGGTTGGAACAGGTGGTGGTTGCGGCGGTCGATCAGCGTGATCTCGACCGGTGCGCCGGCAAGCCCGAACGCAGCCTCGAGCCCCCCGAAACCGGCGCCGACGATCACCACACGATGAGGTTTGGCCGGCGCGTTTGTCATCCGATTTTGTCCCCGGTTCGAACGGCTTCGTCACCTCCGATTATGTATTCATTCGCAGGTCCATTCCAAGACGAATTGGCGGATCGCCCGATAGCGAAACCCTATCGTCATGGCCTCACGCATCCTGCGGTGCGGCCGCGGCCAGCGCGCGGTGGCGTGCCGGTAGAACAAGTCCCGCGGCCGCGCCGGCCAGCGACAGTGTTGCGGCAAGACTCATCGCCGCGGCAAATCGGCTCGCGAAATGAACGGCGGAATCGGCAGCGCCAGTGGCGGAGAACTCCGCCACCAGCGCGGCGATACCGAACATCCCGCCGAGGAAGCGGCCCATGTTGAAGGCGGCGGAGGCCTTGCCCATCTCGGTCACCGCCACTGCGCTCAGCACCGCGTTCTGCGCCGCCGGCATCGCCATCGAGACGCCGACGCCGGCCAGCACCAGCGGGGCGACCAGGGCGGAGTAGGGGACGGCGGGGCTCACGATCTCGCTGATCCAGCCGAGCCCGATCGCCTGCATCAGCAGGCCCGTCACCACCAGCGGCCGCTCGCCGAACCGGTTGACGACGGCGCCGGCGACCGGCGCCGTGACGAACAGCGTCGCGGTCCAGGGCAGCAGGCGAAGCCCGGCGCTGAAGGCGTCGAAGCCGAGCGTGGTCTGCAGGAACTGCGGCAGCAGGAACAGCACGCCATACATCGCGGCATAGAACAGCACGCTCGCGGCCATGCCGGATGCGAACGCGCGCGACGCGAACAGCCGCATCGGCAGCATCGGCGTTGCCGTGCGCAATTCCCACAACACGAAGCCGGCTGCGAACACAATTCCGGTGGCCAGCGTGCCCACCACCTCCGTGCTTAGCCAGCCGACGGCGTTGCCGCGCAGCAGGCTCCAGACCAGCGCCAGCGCGGCGACGGCAACCAGCGACAGCCCGGTAATGTCGAGCGGTGCGGCCGGGCCAAAACTTTCGCGCAGGCGCGTCAGCACCAGCGCAATCACGATCAGGCCGATCGGAAGGTTGATCCAGAAGATCCAGCGCCAGCCGAGATGGGTGGTGATGAAGCCGCCGATGGCCGGGCCGACGATCAGCGCGCATCCGGTGATGCTTGAGAAGATGCCGAGCGCGCGGGCGCGCTCGTCCCGGCCGAACGCGCCGCTCAGGATCGCCATCGCCAGCGGCATCACGAGCGCGGCGCCGGCGCCCTGCAGCGCCCGGGCGGCGATCAGCGCCTGCACGTTGCCGGCCAGCGCGCAGGCGGCCGATGCGACGACGAACAGGGCGATCCCGGCTGCGAACATCCGCCGCCGACCGAAGCGGTCGCCGAGCGCAGCGCCGGTCAGGAGCAGCACGGCGAAGGTGAGGTTGAAGGCATTGACGGTCCATTGCAGCGTCTCCACCCGGCTGCCGAAATCGGCACGGATGGTTGCGAACGCCGTCGTGATGACCATGGCGTCGAGCGCCATCATGAAGGATGCCAGCGCGGTGACGCCGAGCACCCAGAGCTGCCCGGTGCGAGAGATCGGGGTCTGCATGTTTGCTCTCCATTGCCGCGCCGCCCTGTTGCAGCGCGCTTCGTCGCCAAGACGAGGCGGGAGGGGCAAAGGATGCGGCGCGAAATTATTTTTCCCGGGCCGCATCCTTTGCCGGGTGGCAAACGTCCTTGGGGGATGATGAGATGAGGTTGAGCAGCGGCCGCGGCGACGGTGCGCTCCCTCTCCCGCTTGCGGGGGGGGCTGGGGTGGGGGCTCTCTCCGCGAGTCACGTTGTGGAGAGAGCCCCCACCCGCATCGCATCTTCGATGCGATGCGACCTCCCCGCAAGCGGGAGAGGTCGACTTAGCCCGCCGCGCGACCGATTCACTCATCATGCTTTAGGTGACGACAACACTTCCCAAGGAGTGAGACCCATGAGACGGACCCTGATCAGGTACAAGGCGAAGCCGGAGATGGCGGACAGGAATGCCGAGCTGGTGAAGGCGGTATTTGCCGAGCTGAAGGCGGCGCAGCCGGACGGCGTGCGCTATCTGACATTGCGGCTGGAGGACGACACCTTCGTGCATTTTGTCGAGGCCGCCGCCGAGGACGGCTCGAGCCCGATCCCGAAGCTTGCCGCGTTCCAGGCGTTCCAGGATGGTATCCGCGACCGCTGCGCGGAGCCGCCCCTGGTGCGGAGCGCCAGCATCGTCGGCAATTACCGTATGCTGGAGGAGTCTTGACCGGGTCCGGAGTGGAATGATGTCAGCATCGCCTGCCGTCGATATCAACCAGCACCTTTCGGCATTGCGCCCGAAGCTGCATCGCTATTGCGCGCGCATGGTCGGCTCGGTGATCGACGGCGAGGATGTGCTGCAGGACGCGCTGATCAAGGCGGTGGAAGCGTTCGCTTCCGCCGCCCCGATCCAGAACGTGGAGGCCTGGCTGTTTCGGATCGCTCACAACACCGCGCTCGATTTCCTCAGGCGGCGCAACCGCCAGGAAGCGCTCCGCTCGCCGGAGGAGGTGGACATGATGACCGGAGAGCTCGATGACGTCACCCGCCGCGAGATCGCAGCGGCCAGCCTGCGCACCTTCATGCGCCTGCCGGTGGCGCAGCGCTCAAGCGTGATCCTGATGGACGTGCTCGGCTGCTCGCTGGCCGAGGTCTGCGACATTATGGATTTCAGCCTGCCCGCGGTGAAGGCGGCGCTGCATCGCGGCCGCACCCAATTGCGCGCATTCGCCGGCGAGCCGGACGATGCACCGCGGCCCGGCCTGTCGGAGACGGATCGCGTCCGGCTCAACGCCTATGTCAGCCGCTTCAACGCCCGCGACTTCGACGCCATCCGTGCCATGATCGCCGACGACATCAGGCTCGAGCTCGTCAACCGCACCAGACTGAACGGCAAGGCCGAGGTGTCGCGTTATTTCGGCAATTACGCGAAGGTCGGCGACTGGCACCTGGCGCCGGGGCAGGTCGAGGGGCGGCCCGCGATCCTGGTGTTCGACCCGAACGAAGCGAACGCGCTGCCGAAATATTTCATGCTGCTCGACTGGTCCGCCGACAAGCTCGCCGTCATCAGGGATTTCCGCCATGCGCCCTACGCCATCGACGGCGCGGAGTGGGCGGTGGATGCGGGGTAGTCCCGCCGCGCTGTAAAATCGTCGTTGCGAGCCAACGGGTCGCGCGAACGCGCGCCCGATGACAGGTTCCGCGAAGCAATCCATCGCACAGCAAGCCGAGAGATGGATGCTTGGTCGCGAGCTCCTCGCACTGACGATCGAGAGTGCGCATTCTACTCGAACACCGTCATGCCGAGGTGCGAGCGGAGCGAGCCTCGAAGCACGACGGCCACCAGCGGGGCCGAGCATCCTTCGAGACACCGCTTCGCGGTTCCTCAGGATGACGGTTCAGACGGCTTGTGCCAGGACGACGCGTGAGGATGCAGCGAAGCGCGAGGACACCCTACTTCGCTCGCCCGCCGAATTCGCCGTTGGCGATGCGCGCGATGCGGTTGGTGGCTGCGGCTGGCGTGCCGCTGTTGCGCCGGGTATCGTCCGCCGTGCCGCTTTGGTCGCGCGGCAGCGGCGATGTCGCGTCGGAATGACCCCTCGGCCAGATGAACAAGGCCAGCATGAGGGCGGCATTGATGAGCCCGCCAATCAACGTTCCGCTGACCTGCGGATTGATCGCCCATTCCGGATGTCTGCTGGCGACCAGCCTGTCGATCACGATCAGCACGACCCATCCCACCATCACGCACACCGGATCCCATCCGATGTCGCGGACCCGCATCGATTGCAGCATGAAGCTGACCGCAAGCGCGGCAAAGAAGGCGATCTGCATCGGGCCGCTGCTCGCGGCTTGCACCAGCAGCACGTCGGTCCTGCCGCTTCCCGGCATCGTGCCGGTCACCCCATAGGCCAGCAGCACAAGGCCTGCGACGAGCGTGAAGATGCAGAGCACAAAAGGCACCCGGTTGATCCGGGCGTTGAAGCCGAATAGGTAACCCAGCATATGACGCGTCCCTTTCGCCCGACCGTCACCTCGGACTGCTTTCCGGACCGTGAAAGCGCCGCGGTCCGGCCGGCGCGTGGTTTCCGTTCGCTTTATCGAATGCGTCAATTCTGCTGCGCTGCGCCACGGAGCGCGGGGCCACCTGCGACAATCGTTGCCCTCGCAACCGGCATTATATTTCTTGCCACGGCTGGTTTGTACGAATTATGGTGCAAAGTGCTGGGGTATGCGCCGAAGGTTCTAAACGAGGGCCGTCGGTTCATGCTTGCTGCAGACTTGCGATTTCGCGCACAAAACAAGGCATCGAAAACGACGCGCAAAGCGTGACGCCGCCCCGGGCCGACGACGAGGCCCGGCAGGATATTGGTTGAGGAGGGGAGTGACTATGAACAAGGCATTTTGGCTGGCAGGCGCCATGGCCATGGCGCTGGCGCAGCCGGCGACCGCGGCCGACACCATCAAGATCGGATTTGTCTCGACCTTCAGCGGCCCGACCGCCGTGATCGGCAACGACATGCGTAATTCCTTCGAGCTCGCGCTCGACCATATGGGCCGCAAGATGGACGGCAAGCCGGTCGAGGTGATCTACGAAGACGATCAGCAGAAGCCCGACATCGGCAAGCAGAAGACCGAGAAGCTGGTGCAGTCCGACAAGGTCGATTTCATCGTCGGCTACATCTGGTCGAACGTGCTGCTGGCTTCGCTGAAGACCGCGGTCGATAGCAAGACCTTCCTGATCTCGGCCAATGCCGGTCCGTCGCAGCTCGCCGGCGAATTGTGCTCGCCTTACGTGTTCTCAACCTCCTGGCAGAACGACCAGACGCCCGCGGCGATGGGGCTCTACATGAACCAGAAGGGCGTCAAGTCGGTGTTCTTGATCGGCCCGAACTACGCCGCCGGCAAGGACATGCTGGCGGGCGTGAAGAGCACCTTCAAGGGCAAAGTGGTCGGCGAGGAATATACGGTGTGGCCGAGCCAGCTCGATTTCTCCGCCGAGCTCACCAAGGCGCGCAACTCGGGCGCGGAATCGATCTTCGTGTTCTATCCCGGTGCGGCCGGCGTCCAGTTTCTGAACCAATACGCCCAGGCCGGCATCAAGCAGCAGATCCCGCTCTATACCGCCTTCACCGTCGACGAATTGTCGCTGCCGCTGCAGAAGGACAATGCGATTGGCATCCCCGGCGCGCAGGAATGGGTCAACGACCTGCCGAACGAGCAGAACAAGACGTTCGTCGCGGATTATCACAAGAAGTATCCCGGCCTGCGCCCGACCTATTACGGGGCCCAGGCCTATGACGCCGCCCAGCTCATCAACAGCGCCGTCGTCGCGGTGAAGGGCGACCTCACCAAGAAGGACGCGATGAAGGCGGAGATGGAGAAGGCCAACTTCAAGTCGCTGCGCGGCCCGTTCAAGTACGGCAACAACCACATCCCGATCCAGAACTTCTATCTGCAGGACGTGGTCAAGGGCGACGACGGCCAGCTCTCGCTGAAGACGGTGGCGACCATCGTCAAGGACGATCAGGACAAGTTTCACGACAAGTGTCCGATGAAGTGATTTTTGGGTGATCTTGGCGCGCGGCTTGCTTCCTGGTCACCTCGCCCCGCGTGCGGGGAGAGGTCGGCGCGTGGCGCCGGGTGAGGGGGGACTCTCCACGAACCCGGTCTGCGGAGCCGCCCCTCACTCCAACCCTCTCAGGGCGAGCCCTGCTCGTCCCGGCCCCGCGAAGAGCGGGGCGAGAGAGTCCACGTGAGCGGCGGCGCATGCGCGCTGCCGCTGTTTTGTTTCAGCCCAATGTGAAACGTCCATGTATCTCGTCGTCGAACAACTCCTGAACGGCCTGCAATTCGGCCTCCTGCTGTTCCTGCTGGCAGCCGGCTTGACGCTGGTGTTCGGCATCATGGACTTCGTCAATCTGGCGCACGGCTCGCTCTACATGATGGGCGCCTATTTCGCCGCGACCTTCGTGGCGTGGACCGGCAGCTTCGTGCTCGGCGCGCTGCTGGCGCTCGGCGCCACGCTGCTGCTCGGCATCGTGCTCGAATATGTCGCGTTGAGACATCTCTATGGCCGCGATCACCTCGACCAGGTGCTCGCGACCTTCGGACTGATCCTGTTCTTCAACGATGCTGTGCGGCTGATCTGGGGCCCGGCCGGCCTCGCCCTGCCGCTGCCGGCCTGGCTCACAGTGCCGGTGCAGATCATTCCCGGCGTGTACTATCCGGCCTATCGCCTCTTGATCATCACGGTCGCGCTGGCGGTGGCCGCGCTGCTCTATCTTGTCGTGATGCGCACCCGCGTCGGCATGCTGATCCGCGCCGGCGCTTCGAACCGCGAGATGATCGGCGCGCTCGGCATCAACATCAAGCTGCTGTTCACGCTGGTGTTCGGGCTCGGCGCCGCGCTCGCCGGCCTTGCCGGACTGATGCAGGCGCCGATCCTCACCGTGCAGATCGGCATGGGCGAGAACATCCTGATCCTCGCCTTCGTCATCATCGTGATAGGCGGCATCGGCTCGATCCGCGGCGCCTTCCTGGCGGCGATCTTCGTCGGCATGATCGATACCCTCGGCCGCGCCTTCCTGCCTGACCTCCTGCGCAAGGTGTTGAGTGGAGCCGCGGCCTCAACCGCGGCGCCGGCGCTGTCCTCGATGCTGATCTACCTCCTGATGGCGATCGTGCTGGTCGTGCGGCCGGAGGGGCTGTTTCCGGCGGCCAAGCGATGATGCCCAAGCTCAACCTCTCCAATCTGGTCGCGGCGCTGCTCTGCGCCGCCCTGGTCCTACTGCCGGTCTATTCGGCGGTGAGCGGCAACATCTTCATCCTCACGCTGTTCACCCGCATCGTGATCTTCGCGCTGGCGGCCGCGAGCCTGAACCTGATCATGGGCTATGGCGGCATGATGAGCTTCGGCCACGCCGCCTATCTCGGCATCGGCGGCTATGCGGTCGGCATCCTCGCCGCGGAAGGCATCGGCTCCGGCTTCATCCAGTGGCCGGTGGCGCTCGCGGTCTCGGCGCTGTTTGCGCTGGTGATCGGTGCGCTCAGCTTACGCACCCGCGGCGTCTATTTCATCATGATCACATTGGCCTTCGCCCAGATGGCCTATTACGTGGCCTCCGGCCTGTCGCGCTACGGCGGCGACGACGGCCTCACCATCTACAAGCGCAGCGACTTCGCCGGCCTGATCAACCTGTCCGACCGCACGCAGTTCTACTATCTCTGCCTGGCCTGCCTGTTCGGCGGCCTCTATCTGATCTGGCGCATCGTCAATTCGCGCTTCGGCCTGGTGGTGCAGGGCGTCCGCTCCAACGAGCAGCGCATGCAGGCGATTGGCTTCCATGCCAATCGCTACCGCCTGGTCTGCTTCGTCATTGCCGGCACCATCTGCGGGCTGTCGGGCGCGTTGCTCGCCAACAACACCGACTTCGTCAGCCCCGCCGTGATGTACTGGACCCGCTCCGGCGATCTGATGGTGATGGTGATCCTGGGCGGCATGGGCTCGCTGTTCGGTCCCGTGCTCGGCGCCATCATCTACCTGGTGCTGGAGGAGCTGCTGTCGCAGTTCACCGAATACTGGGCTTTGATCATGGGGCCGCTGCTGCTCCTGATCGTGCTGTTCGCGCGCGGCGGCATCATGGGCCTGCTCGGGAGGATGGGCCGTGTCTGATCCCTTGCTCCGCGTCGACAATCTGGTCCGCCGCTTCGGCGGCATCACCGCGACCGACAACCTCTCGCTGGAGGTCGTGCCGGGCGAATTGCACGCCATCATCGGCCCCAACGGCGCCGGCAAGACCACGCTGATCAGCCAGCTCACCGGGCAGTTGATGCCGAACTCCGGCACCATTCAGTTCGGCGGCCGCGACGTCACGCGGCTGCCGTCCTACAAGCGCAGCCGGCTCGGGCTGGCGCGCTCGTTCCAGATCACCTCGCTGCTGAAGGATTTTTCGGCGATCGACAACGTCGCGCTCGCAGCCCAAGCCCATGACGGTCACTCCTTCCGCTTCTGGGGCAATGCGCGGAAAGAGCCGCATCTGCGCGAGGCTGCGCGCGCCGCGCTGGAGCGCGTCGGCCTCGGCATGCGCGCCAATGTGCTGGTCTCGCAACTGAGCCATGGCGAGCAGCGCGAGCTCGAGCTGGCGGTCGCGCTCGCCACCAGGCCGCAGCTCCTGCTGCTCGACGAGCCGATGGCCGGCCTCGGCGTCACCGAATCCGCGCGGATGGTCGCGCTGCTCAAGGAGCTCCGCAAGGAGGTCACCATCGTGCTGGTCGAGCACGACATGGAGGCTGTGTTCGCGCTGGCCGACCGCATCACGGTGCTGGTCTACGGTCGCGTCATCGCCTGCGACGTGCCCGATGCCATCCGCAGGCACGAGGAAGTCAAGCGAGCCTATCTCGGCGAACAGCATGCGGTGACGCGTCATGACTGAAGCAAAATCGGCTGAGACCAAAATGGCTGAGACCCTGCTCGACGTCGATGGGATCGAGACCTGCTATGGCCTGAGCCAGGTGCTGTTCGGCCTGTCGCTACAGATCAAGGCCGGCGAGATGGTTGCGCTGATGGGCCGCAACGGCATGGGCAAGACCACCACCATCCGTTCGATCATGGGCCTGACGCCGGCGCGCTCAGGCACCATCCGCTTTGCCGGCGAACAGGTGCGGGGCCTGCCGTCCTACAAGATCGCCAAACTCGGCATCGGCCTAGTGCCGGAGGGGCGCCAGATCTTCCCGAATCTGACCGTGCGCGAAAATCTCGTGGCGGCCTCCGGCAATCGCCTGGGCAGCCGCGATCCGTGGACGCTGGACAAGATCCACGCGCTGTTTCCGCGGCTCGCCGAGCGCGGCAGCAATATGGGCGTCACACTCTCCGGCGGCGAGCAGCAGATGCTCGCGATCGGCCGCGCGCTGATGACCAACCCGAAGCTCCTGATCCTCGACGAGGCGACCGAAGGCCTCGCGCCGCTGATCCGCGACGAAATCTGGAGCTGCCTGTCGATGCTGAAGGGGCAGGGCCAGTCAGTGCTGGTGATCGACAAGAACGTCGAGAACCTCGCCCGCATCGCCGACCGCCATTACATCATCGAGCGCGGCAAGACGGTGTGGAGCGGGACGAGCGAAGCGCTGATCGCCGAGCCAGATTTGCAGCACAAGTACCTGGGGATTTAGAACACCGTTCTCGCACCAGCGTCGTCCCGGCGAAAGCCGGGACCCATACGCCGCGGCCTCTCGTTTGGCTCCGCGGGGAGCCGGCTGTGCAAACCAAATACCGGCTGTGGTTATGGGTCCCGGCCTTCGCCGGGACGACAATGGGCCCTCAAAACATCTCGAAATATTCGCGGTGTTCCCAATCGGAGACCTCGGCCTGAAACCGCTCGATCTCCGCGTTCTTGATGTGGACGTAGTAGTCGACGAACTCCGGCCCCAGCGCCTGGCGGAAGAACGGATCGTCCTGCAGCGCGAACACCGCCTCGCGCAGCGATTTCGGCAGCAGCGCGGCCTTGGTCTCGTAGGGCGTATCCGCCGACGGTCCGGGATCGAGCTTGCGGTCGACGCCGTCGAGACCGGAGAGGATCTGGCTCGCCATGTAGAGATAGGGATTGGCGGCCGGCTCGCCGATCCGGTTCTCCAGCCGCGTCGCGGGATCGTCAGCGCCGCCGAGCACGCGGATCATCACGCCGCGATTGTCGCGGCCCCAGATCGCGCGATCCGGCGCCAGCGAGTAGGAGCGGTAGCGCTTGTAGCCGTTGATGGTCGGCGTCGTGAACACGGTCGAGGCCCGCGCGTGCTCGATCAGCCCGGCGAGATAAGTGCGGCCGAGCGGGCTCAAGGGCTCGCCGGTCTCCCTCGCCATGAAGGCGTTCTCGCCGGTGGCACGCGACACCAGCGACTGGTGCAGGTGCCAGCCGCTTGCGAACACGTTCGGCAGTTTCGGCCGGCACATGAAGGTGGCGTGATAGCCATGGCGCCGCGCGATCTGCTTCACCGCGGAGCGGAACAGCACCATGGTGTCGGCCGGCGCAAGCCCCGTCGTCGGCTGGAAGGTGAACTCGCACTGGCTCGGGCCGAACTCGACCTCGACCGAGCGCAAGGGCAGGCCGAGCGCGAGGACATCGCGGCGGATGATCTCGAGCGCCGGCTCCATCAGGTCGTAGCGCTGCTCGGTGAGATATTGGTAGCCCTGCGACAGCAGGCTGACATCAGGCGGCCGTCCCGGCTGGCCGGCATCCTCCGGCGCCATGTGGGCGTCGTCGAGCTTGAACAGATGGAATTCGACCTCGAGCCCGGCGACGAAGTCGTAGCCGCGGCCGGCGAGCTGATCGAGCACCTTGCGATAGAGATTGCGGGTCGCGAACGGCACCGGGCGGCCGTCGCTGAAATAGAGGTCGCAGAGCAGCCAGCCGGTGTTGGGCGCCCACGGCAGCACGCGGAACGTGGTGGGATCGGCGACCATCAGCACGTCGGCCGCGCCCTCCATCTCCTTCATGCCGAAGCCGCCGCCGGCGGTGAACACCGGAAACACCGTCTTGTGTGAGGTGTCCTTGGCCAGCATCGTCGTGGTGATGGAGCAGCCGCCCTCGAGCGAACGCACGGCTTCGCTTGCGATCAGCGTCTTGCCGCGCAGGACGCCATGCTGGTCGGGGAACGACAGCCTGACGACTTCGAGGTTGTTCTCCTCGACGATGCGGCGGAGGCGCTGTGCGGCCTCCTGCTGCTCGTTCGACCACAGGCCGTGGCGCTCGACAAAGCTCACTGCGTCACTCCTTCCCCGCTGTCGTTCCGGGATGGTCCGAAGGACCAGACCTGGAACCTCGAGATCCCGGGTTCGATGCTGCCGCATCGCCCCGGAATGACAATGTCACGCATATCACTCCGCCGCGGTCAGATGAGGCACCTTGCCGGCGATCTCGCGTGGCACGGGGGCGGCCCACGGCGCGCCGCGGCGGCGCTTGACGTCGACCTCCATCCAGTAGAGTTCCCAGCCCTGGGTCGGCCCGATGCCGTCCATCGTCGCGGGGCCCTGGATGCTGCGCGCGGTGGCGTCGTCGAGGAACAGCATCGGCTTCTCGCCGCCCGCGACCTTCTCGATCTCTTGCCGCAGCAGCCGGCGATACTGCACGATCGCCTTGTCGCTCTGGCCGAGATGCTCGTTGGTGCGGTCCTGGATCGGGCCCATCGATTCCACCGCCCACTGGTCGTGGACGTTGATGTCGGTGCCCATGCCGGTATAGGTCGCGGTCGCCTGCTCGTGCGGGTCGAAGCCGTAATCGTTCGACCTGTTCTTGCGCGACTTGTAGTCCGGCAGCTCGTAGAGCTCGAGCCGCTGGTCGCGCATCTTCTGCTTGTCGACCGGGTTCGTGTAGCTGGTGAAGATCGCGTACCAATAGCAGTTCTCGTCATCGACGGGGACGTGCCACTGCGTGATCGTCATCTCCGTCGACATCGGGATCACGAAGCCGTGCGGGAAAAGCTGGTTGGTGACGCGCACATGGGTGCGTTCGTCATCCAGCTCGCGCAGCGCGATCAGGCGCAGGCCGTATTCGGTGTGCTCGACATTGATGATCGGCCGATCATATTCGCGCAGTATCTTGGTCATCGGCATGTCGCTGCCGGCCGAGGCGCCGCGAAACTGCTTGCCATAGGCGGCCGAAGTATCCTCGTCCTCGAAGAAGCGATGCAGATAGGAGGCGTGCGCCGGGTCGATGCCGACCTCGAGCGCCTGCAGCCAGTTGCAGTTCATGTGGCCCTTGAACGCGAAGGTGTGGCTGTCGGGCGCGACGAAGCAATCGAGCTCCGGAAACGCCGGCGGCGCGCCTTCGCCGAGAAAGGCCCAAAGGATGCCGCTCTTCTCGATCACCGGATAGGAGCGTTGTTTGATCCCCTTGCAGAGCTGCGAGCCTGCCGGCTCGGCCGGGGTCTCGATGCACTGGCCTGATGTGTCGAACAGCCAGCCATGGAAGGCGCAGCGCAGGCCGCCATTCTCCAGCCGGCCGAAGGCGAGGTCGGCGCCGCGATGCGCGCAGTGACGGTCGATCAACCCGTAGCGGCCGTCCGCGCCGCGAAACAGCACGAGGTTCTCGCCGAGCAGCCGCACGGGGCGCACCGGGCGCGGCCCCTGCAGCTCGTCCACCAGCGCCGCCGGCTGCCAGTACATCCGCATCAGCTTGCCGCACGGGTCCTTACGGCCGGTGCGGGTGATCAGGTCGTTCTGCTCCTGGCTCATCATGGCGGCGCCTCCCGGATTTGGATTGTTCGCCTATTGAACGAATGTGCGAATTATGCCATGTCTGGTTGGGACAGCAAGTCCAATTTTTGAGCCGTTCAAAGCCGCAAAACCCATGCCCAAGCTGAAGCGGACCGATCAGGACGAGCGCGCTACCGATTTTGTCGAAAGCCTCGACCGCGGCCTGCGCCTGTTGCAGGTGTTCGGCACCGTTACGGGGCCGGCGACGCTGAGTGATCTCGCACGCGCCGCCGATCTGCCACGCGCCACCGCACGGCGCATCCTGTTCACGCTTGCGCATGGCGGGTTCGTTGCGACCGACGGCAAGCTGTTCACGCTGACCCCGCATGTGCTGACGCTGGCAGGCTCGTTCCTGCAATCCAACCAGGTGGTGACGGTGCTACAGCCGGTGCTCGATCGGATCGCAACGTCAGCGCAGGAGATCGCTTCGCTCGCGCTGCTCGACGGCGACGACGTTGTGTTCGTGGCGCGCTCGAGCCCGACGCGGGTGTTCTCCGCCGGCCTCGACATCGGCTACCGGCTGCCGGCGTTCTGCACCTCGGTCGGGCGTGCGATGCTCGGCCGGCTCGGCGATGGCGAGCTCGCGACACGGCTGAAGGCGATGCGCCGCGAATCCGTGACGCCGCAGACCGTGACCGATCCGAAGCGGCTGCTCGCCACCATCATCGCCGATCGCAAGCAAGGCTATTCGCTGGTCGACCGTGAGGCCGAGCCACACTTCCGCTCGATCTCGGTGCCGGTGCGCCGCTACGACGGCACCATCGTCGCTGCCATCAACATGGGCGCCCATGTCGACCGCGTGCCGAGGCAGGAGTTGATCGATCGCTTCCTGCCGCTGCTGCGCGACGGCGCGGAAGATGTGAAGAGCCGGCTGCTGTAGGTCAAATGAGTTAGAAATCCCTCATGGTGAGGAGCGCGAAGCGCGTCTCGAACCATGGGGCCCGGCTAGTGGCCTCGTCCTTCGAGACGCTTGCTGCGCAAGCTCCTCAGGATGAGGGGATGAGCCGGTTGTGACGCGGTAGTGGCGGTGCACCTACAGCGCCACGCTGCGCAGTCCGAACGCGCGCGCCTCGTTCTGCAGCACCGGCCGCACCGAATCGATCAGCCGCGCCGCGGCGGCGTCGACCGAGAGGCCGGCGGTGTCGACCACCGCCGATGCGCGCGCGTAGAGCGGTTCGCGGCTGACCAGGATGTTGCGGAGCTCCGCCATCGCCGAGCGGTCGTCGGCCATCGGGCGCAAATCGCCCTGGCGGCGGACGCGGGCCATGTGCTCCTCGGGCTCGGCCTTCAGCCAGATCGTGTAGAACGACGACAGGATCAGGTCGAAGGTCAGCGGCTCGGAGACGATGCCGCCGCCGGTCGCAAGCACCATCAATTCCTTGCGCGCCAGAAGCTGGGTCAGCGCCGCCTGCTCCATGCGGCGAAAGCCTTCCTGGCCGTAGAGCGCGATGATCTCGGCGACCGACAGGCCATTCTGCGCCTCGATCTCCTTGTTGAGCTCGACGAAGCTCCAGCCGATCTTCTTCGCCAGCATCCTCCCCAGCGTGGTCTTGCCGGCGCCGCGCAGGCCGATCAGCGCAATGCCGGAGAACGAGGCGCGCCGCGGCGCCGAGGCGCTGCCGCCGGCGAGGATGTCCTTGGCCTGCGCGATCTGGTTCGCCGAAGCCTTCCGCAGGAGGTCGCGGATCACAGCCCAGTCGGGTGCGGGTTCGCCGGAGGGGATGAGGTCTTCGAGATGCGCGCCCATCGCGCCTGCGACACGCCGCAACAGCACGATCGAAACATTGCCTTTGCCGCTCTCGAGCTGGGCGATGTAGCGTTCGGAAATGCCTGAGACCTTGGCGAGCACCTTGCGCGACATGCCGCGCAGGGCGCGCATCGTGCGTACGCGCTGGCCGAGCTGTTCGAGGAAGCCGGTTTCCGGATCGTTATCCTGGGTCATGATCCCTATGGACGCGCGCGAGTTTCCGGAAACATAGTGCCGATGAGCATTGACAGCAAGCCGATGTAGTGGCTTTGTATGAATTATAATTCTTAAATTCACAGGAGAGGGAAGCGTGGCGCGTCTGGGTCCGAGGAGCGGGGCATGACTTACAACGCGGTGACCTGGCTGCTCGATCGCAATGTCGACGAAGGCCGCGGCGACAAGGTCGTCTTCGACGACACCGTGTCGAAGCTCACCTATGGCGAGCTGCAGCAACAGACGCGCCGGCTCGGCAACGTGCTGCGCCGGCTCGGCGTCCGCCGCGAAGAGCGGGTTGCGATGATCATGCTTGATACGGTCGATTTCCCGATCGTGTTCCTCGGCGCGATCCGCGCCGGCGTGGTGCCGGTGCCGCTGAACACGCTGCTGACGCCAGAGCAGTATGCCTACATCCTCGGCGATTGCCGCGCGCGCGTGCTGTTCGTCTCCGAAGCGCTGTTGCCGGTCGTGAAGGATGTCATCGCTCGGATGCCCGATCTCGAACATGTCGTGGTCTCGGGCCAGCATGCGCACGGTTACAAGAAGCTCTCCGACGAACTCGCGCGCGAGGGCGACGTGTTCGCGACCGCGGCGACGCATGCCGACGAACCGGCATTCTGGCTCTATTCATCAGGCTCGACCGGCATGCCGAAGGGCGTTCGCCATCTGCATTCCAACCTCGCTGCCACCGCGGAGACGTATGCCAGGCAGGTGCTCGGCATTCGCGAGGATGATGTCGGGCTCTCCGCGGCCAAGCTGTTCTTTGCCTATGGCCTCGGCAATGCGCTGACCTTCCCGATGTCGGTCGGCGCCAGCACGGTGCTCAATTCCGAGCGCCCGACGCCGGCGGTAATGTTCGCGCTGATGAACAAATATCACCCCAGCATCTTCTTCGGCGTGCCGACCCTGTTCGCCGCGATGCTGAACGACGAGGCGACGAAGGCGCAAGCCGCGGGCGATCGCCTGCGCATCTGCACCTCCGCGGGCGAGGCGTTGCCGGAATCGGTCGGCAATGCCTGGAAGTCGCGCTTCGGCGTCGACATCCTCGACGGCGTCGGCTCGACCGAACTGTTGCACATCTTCCTGTCGAATGCGCCCGGCGACATCAAATACGGCACCTCGGGCCGACCGGTGCCCGGCTACAAGGTGCGGCTGGTCAACGAGCTGGGTGCCGAGGTGGCCGACGGTGAGGTCGGCGAGCTCCTGGTCGATGCGCCCTCGGCCGGCGAAAGCTACTGGAACCAGCGCAGCAAGAGCCGCTCGACCTTCGAGGGCGCGTGGACCCGCACCGGCGACAAATACATCCGCGACGCCGAAGGCCGTTACACCTTCTGTGGCCGTGCCGACGACATGTTCAAGGTCTCGGGCATCTGGGTGTCTCCGTTCGAGGTCGAGAGCGCACTGATCACCCATCCCTCGGTGCTCGAAGCGGCGGTGGTGCCGGAAGCCGATCCGGAGGGACTGTTGAAGCCGAAGGCGTTCGTGGTGCTGCGCCCCGGCAGCTCGACCGATGGGCTGCACGAGGCGCTCAAGGAGCACGTCAAGCAGAAGATCGGGCCGTGGAAATATCCGCGCTGGATCGATGTCGTGGATTCGCTTCCGAAGACGGCAACGGGCAAGATCCAGCGGTTCAAGTTGCGGGACGAAGGCACGAAGCGCTGAGACGTCCGTTGAGAACCCGCATGCAAGAGAACTCCTGTGACGAGAGCTTCAGTGAGGTGAGCACCCTGCGCGGGCTCCCTCCCCCCTTGCGGGGGAGGGTTGGGGAGAGGGGTGAGCCCCGGCTGCGACGCCAGAGATTCTACGCCGTCACATCAACGAACCTCGCAAGGCCGTCGCAGAGCGGAGCTTTGTTGTCGCTCTCGGTCACACAGCGGAGCAAGCGGCACCCCTCTCCCTGCCCCTCCCCCGCAAGGGGGGAGGGAATGAGAGAGCGGTCGTTGCGTCGCTTGCGAAGTTGAGAGAATGGAGCTTCGCACATGCTTTCCCCCTCCGGCTTCCTCGCCATCGATGGCGCCGATCTCGAATACCGCATGATCGGTCCGTCACCGGATGCAGCGCCGACCATCGTGATGCTGCATGAAGGGCTCGGCTCGGTCGGGCTGTGGGGCGATTTCCCGGAGAAGCTGCAGGCTGCGACCGGTGCCGGCGTGTTCGTCTATTCCCGTGCGGGCTATGGCGCCTCGAGCCCGGTCAAGCTGCCGCGCCCGGTCGAGTACATGCATATCGAGGCGCTGGAGGTGCTGCCGAAGCTGCTCGATCAGATCGGCTTCCGTCGCGGCCTGCTGGTCGGCCATTCCGATGGCGCGTCGATCGCGGCGATCTATGCCGGCTCGCGCCAGGATCATCGCCTGCAGGGGATCGCATTGCTCGCGCCGCACTTCATCGTCGAGGACATTTCGGTGAAATCGATTGCCGAGATCAAGACGGCGTATGAGACCAGCAACCTGAAGGAGAAGCTCGCGCGCTGGCACAAGGACGTCGACAATGCCTTCTATGGTTGGAACGGTGCCTGGCTCGACCCGAACTTCCGCGACTGGGATATCTCCGACTACCTCGCCTATATCCGCGTGCCGGTGCTGATCGTGCAGGGCGTCAACGATCAATACGGCACGATGCGCCAGGTCGAGATCGCGCGCGAGGAATGCTACTGCCCGGTCGACGTCGCGGTCATCGACGGTGCCGGCCACTCGCCGCATCGCGAGGCGCCTGCGGTGACGCTGGAGGCGGTCACGGAATTCGCGAAGGCGGCGCTGCGCGACGACCAGACTTTGGCGGCGTGAGAGGACGTGCACGGCGCTCCGTCCCCGTCATTGCGAGGAGTGACAGCGACGAAGCAATCCATCGCTCTGCATAGGCGGGACGATGGATTGCTTCGCTTCGCTCGCAATGACGGGGATGGAGCAGCGTGCGCGTCACCGTCTAGGTCATTGGATGAGCTGGCGATTCCCCGAACATGAAACAAAATGCATGTTTTTGTATTTTGAACTAGACCAGCTCGAAAACATGCATTATTGTGCATGTATCGAACCGACAAGGTCAAACAAACAACGTTGAAGGGTGGCCCAATGGCTGGCGACGATCGCGTCCTCGCAGGCGGGGCGAAATACATCGATTTCCAGACCGAGCCGTCGCGCTACCGGCACTGGAAGCTGGACGTTGCGGGCGATGTCGCGACGCTCACCATGGACGTCGACGAGAACGCCGGCCTGTTCGAGGGTTATCAGCTCAAGCTGAATTCCTACGATCTCGGCGTCGATATCGAACTGGCGGACGCCGTGCAGCGGCTACGCTTCGAGCACCCCGAGGTGAAGGTCGTGGTGATGCGCTCGGGCAAGAACCGCGTGTTCTGCGCCGGCGCCAACATCCGCATGCTGGCGGGCTCGACCCACGCCCACAAAGTCAACTTCTGCAAGTTCACCAATGAGACCCGCAACGGCCTGGAGGATTCCAGCGAGAATTCCGGCCAGAGCTTCATCACCGTCGTGAACGGAACCGCGGCCGGCGGCGGCTATGAGCTGGCGCTCGCGACCGACCACATCATGATGGCCGACGACGGCGCGGCGGCGGTGGCGCTGCCCGAGGTACCGCTGCTCGCGGTGCTGCCGGGCACCGGCGGGCTCACCCGCGTGGTCGACAAGCGCAAGGTGCGCCGCGACCATGCCGATTTCTTCTGCACCATCGAGGAAGGCATCAAGGGCAAGCGCGCTGTCGTCTGGCGGCTGGTCGACGAGATCGCGCCGAACTCCAAGCTCGAAGGCAAGCTCGCCGAGCGCGTCAAGGAATTCGCCGCCAAGTCGAAGCGCAACGGCGCGGGCCCAGGCATCGCGCTGACGCCGTTGAAGCGGACCATCGACGACAGCGCGATCCGCTATGGCTTCGTCAGCGTCGATATCGACCGCGCGGCGCGCATCGCCACGATCTCGATCAAGGCGCCGGAAGCCACGCCGCCGGAAGGCATCGACGGCCTGATCGCACAGGGCGCCTCGTTCTGGCCGTTGCAGGTCGCCCGCGAGCTCGACGATGCGGTCCTGCATCTGCGCCTCAACGAACTCGGCATCGCGATGCTGGTGTTCAAGAGCCATGGCGACGCCGCCAACGTCGCCGCCTATGACGGCTTCCTCGAGGCCAACAAGGCGCACTGGCTGGTCAACGAGATCAGGCATTACTGGAAGCGAGTGCTCAAGCGCATCGACGTCACCTCGCGCACGCTGGTGACGCTGGTCGAGCCCGGCTCCTGCTTCGTCGGCACGCTGGCCGAGCTCGTGTTCGCCGCCGATCGCTCCTACATGCTGATCGGCCAGAAGCAGGGCGACAACCGCGCCCCGCCGACCATCGAGCTGACTGCGATGAATTTCGGGCCGTATCCGATGAGCCACGGCCTGACCCGGCTGCAATCCCGCTTCCAGGCCGATCCGTCCGATTTGGAGCGCGCGCAGGCGTCGATCGGCAAGGCGCTCGATGCGGAGCAGGCCGAGGAGCTCGGCCTCGTCACCTTCGCGCTCGACGACATCGATTGGGACGATGAGGTGCGCGTGTTCTTCGAGGAGCGCACCTCGTTCTCGCCCGACGGTCTCACCGGCATGGAAGCCAATCTGCGCTTCGTTGGGCCCGAGACCATGGAATCGAAGATCTTCTCGCGCCTCACGGCGTGGCAGAACTGGATCTTCCAGCGGCCCAACGCGGTCGGCGAGGAGGGCGCGCTGCGCCGCTACGGCACCGGCCAGAAGGCGCAGTTCGACATGACGAGGGTTTAGGAATTTTCGCCGTCATCCTGAGGTGCGAGCGTTAGCGAGCCTCGAAGGATGAATATGACCAAGCCAGCATCCTTCGAGACGCGGCGAAGACGCCGCTCCTCAGGATGACGGTTGAGCAAGACGCGATACACGTCGAAACGATATCCAGGAGCACGACCATGAACGTGAACATCATGAACGTCGACTACTCGACCAAGATTCCGAACAACGTGAATCTCGCCGAGGACCGCCAGGTGCTCAAGGCGTTGGAGGGCTGGCACCCCGGCTACATGGACTGGTGGAGCGACATGGGCCCGGACGGCTTCCAGGAATCGCTGGTCTATCTGCGCACCGCCTATTCGGTCGATCCGCGCGGCTGGGCCAAGTTCGATTACGTGCGGATGCCGGAATATCGCTGGGGCATTCTGCTTGCTCCACAGGAGGAAAATCGCGTCATTCCGTTCGGCGAGAACTACGGCAAGCCGGCCTGGCAGGAGGTGCCCGGCGAGCATCGCGCGCTGCTCCGCCGCCTCATCGTGATCCAGGGCGACACCGAGCCGGCGTCGGTCGAGCAGCAGCGCCACCTCGGCAAGACCGCGCCGTCGCTCTACGACATGCGCAATCTGTTCCAGGTCAATGTCGAGGAAGGCCGCCATCTCTGGGCGATGGTCTACCTGCTGCAGAAGTATTTCGGCCGCGACGGCCGCGAGGAAGCAGACGATTTGTTGCGCCGCCGTTCCGGTGACGCGGATTCACCGCGCATGCTCGGCGCCTTCAACGAGGCGACGCCGGACTGGCTGTCGTTCTTCATGTTCACCTACTTCACCGACCGCGACGGCAAGATGCAGCTTCACTCGCTGGCGCAGTCGGGCTTCGATCCGCTGTCGCGCACCTGCCGCTTCATGCTGACCGAGGAAGCCCACCACATGTTCGTCGGCGAGACCGGCATCACCCGCGTCGTGCAGCGTACCTGCGATGCGATGCGGGAAGCCGGCATCACCGATCCGACCGACATCGCCAAGGTCCGCGCGCTCGGCGTGATCGACCTGCTGACGATCCAGAAGAAGCTGAACCTGCACTATTCGCTGTCGCTCGACCTGTTCGGTTCGGAGGTGTCGACCAACGCCGCCAACGCCTTCAATGCCGGCATCAAGGGCCGCTACAAGGAAACCACGATCGACGACGATCATCAGCTCAAGAACTCGACCTATCCGGTCATGAAGCTGGTCGACGGCCAGATCAAGATGGTCGACGAGCCGGCGCTGACCGCGCTCAACATGCGCCTGCGCGACGACTACACGCAGGATTGCGTCAAGGGCATGCTGCGCTGGAACAAGGTGATCTCGACCGCGGGCTATGACTACAAGCTCACGGTGCCGAACACCGCCTTCCACCGCCAGATAGGCGAGTTCAAGGACGTTCATGCGACGCCCGACGGCCTCTTGATCGACGATGCCACCTGGGCCAAGCGCAAGGGCGAGTGGCTACCGTCGAGCGAGGACGGTGAGTTCATCGCTTCGCTGATGAAGCCCGTGACCGAACCCGGCCAGTTCGCCTCATGGATCTCGCCGCCGAAGGTCGGCATCGACAACAAGCCCGGCGATTTCGAATATGTGAGGATCGAGAGCTGATCGCCTGAGCGCTCTTTCTCCTCCCGGAGAGAGCAGGAGAGGGGTGAGCCGAGAGGTCCCTGGCTCGCCCTTTTCTTTGTCTCGAGAAGTGCGCTCACGGCTCCGACGACGGGCTCGCCGGCATGGAAAGCGCGACCTCACGGTGCAAAGCGTGGGCGCGCCTTGAGCGTGATCGTCGCGGCTTATCATCACCCGCGAACGCGGATGATCCAGTATTTGAGAGAATGCGGCAGGAATCGAAAAGGCCGCAGCGTACTGGATGCCCCGGTCAAGCCGGGGCATGACAGTGAGATTGTGGTCGGTCGCTGGGTGCTACCCTGCGATCTCGGCGCCGGCATTGGCGTAGACCACGCCGCCGTCGACCGCGATGGTGGCTCCGACCACGTAGTCGCCGGCGCGCGAGGCGAGATAGATCGCAACCCCCGCCATATCCTCGTCGGTGCCGACCCGCTGCGCCGGCACGCGCTTGGCGACATCGTCCGCATGGTCGCGCGCGGCCCGGTTCATGTCGGACTTGAACGCGCCCGGTGCGATCGCGGTGACGTTGACATGGTCCTTGATCAGCCTGGTCGCCATACGCCGCGTCAGGTGGATGACCGCTGCTTTGCTCGCTGCATATGAATAGGTCTCCATCGGATTGACGAAGATGCCATCGATCGAGGCGATGTTGATCACCTTGGCGGGCTGCGCTGCGCTGGCCGCGGCGCGCAACGGCTTCGCCAGCGCCTTGGTCAGAAAGAACAGCGACTTGACGTTGAGGTTCATCACCTTGTCCCAGCCGCTCTCGGGAAATTCGTCGAAATCCGCGCCCCATGCCGCGCCGGCATTGTTGACGAGGATGTCGAGCTTCGGCTCCAGCTTGATGATCTCTCCGGCGAGCTTCTCGCAACCTTCGACCGTCGAGATATCGATCGGCAGCGCGATGCATTCGCCGTCATAGGCGGCCGACAGCTCCTTGGCGGTGGCCTCGCACGGCCCGGCCTTGCGCGCGGTGATATAGACCCTGGCCGCGCCCTGCGCGAGGAAGCCGGCTGCGATCATCTTGCCGATGCCGCGCGATCCGCCGGTCACCAATGCGACACGGCCCTTCAGTGAGAACAGATCCTTGAACATGCGTTCCTCCGTTGAATTATCGGAGGTTCTGGGCGCAGGCGGCGATCGAGTCAAGGAAGAGCAGATATTTCTGCGCTTGTAGCCCGGATGAAGCGGAGCGAAATCCGGGGCAGGATCACCCGATTGCGAGATCGTCCCGGATTTCGCTTCGCTCCATCCGGGCTACGTGTCTGCGCATCATGCTGCATCGATGCGGCGGAAGCCGTTCCACATCGCGGTGGCGGCGCCGGAGGTCAGGACTGGCAACAGGCGCGCCTCCTGGTAGTTGCCGTTCAGCGAGACCCGTTGCAAGGCGGTCAGATGATCGGCGCTTTCGGCGAACAGCATGCCGGGTCGCGTCGTTACCGCGGTCCTGAAGCCGATCGTCTTGGCGAGCGCGAATTCGCGTTGTCCGGCGGCCGTCCGGTCGCCGTAGGGATAGGCGAGATGCAGCGCCGGCCGCTGCAAGGCGTCCTCGATCCGCGCACGGCTGGTTGTGAGCTCGAACGATGCGATCGTCTCGCTTTGCTTGGCGAGATTGCAATGGCTGACGGTGTGCACGCCGATCGTGACCAGCGGGTCGCCGGCAAATTGGCGCAACTCATCCCAAGACAGGCAGAGCTCGCGTGCGATGGTGGTGTCGTCGATGCCGTGACGGATGCAGAGCGCGGAGACCTCGCGCTGCACGTCGCATTCGCCTGGCAGTGCGCGCAGCCAGTCGTGGATGCGATCGAATGCTGCGCGCTTGGCCTGCACCGTGCAGGTGTCGAGCCGCGTCGTGCTGCCGCCGATCGGCACCTCGATGGCTGATGCCGCCGATATCACCCGCTCCAGCGCAATCCACCACAACCGGCCGGAGCCGTCGGCGAAATCGCTGGTGACGTAGACGGTCAGCGGCGCCTCGAACTCGCGCATCACAGGCAAGGCGAAATCGCGGTTGTCGCGATAGCCATCGTCGAAGGTGAAGCAGGCGAAGCGCCGGGTGAAATTCCGTTCGATCAGGCGATGGTGAGCCTCGTCGAGGCTGATGATGTCGATGTCGAGCGCGCGCAGGTGCGCAAGCGTTGCGCGCAGGAAGTCCGGCTCGACCTCGAGATGGCGATTCGGCTGGAACGCGTCATCGCGCCGCGGACGGACGTGGTGCAGCATGAAGATGGCGCCGACGCCGGCGAAGACCGGCCGCAGCAGGATGTGCGCGCCCGAAAAACACAGTGCCTCCAGCCCGGCGCGGATGACGGTATTACGAAGCTGCTTCATGAGGGCACGGGCGGGCCGATTTGCATTCCGCCGCAAACTTAGCGAAAGACCACTGAAGAAACTGTTAGCCTGATCGGAACAAGGCGGCTCTGCCGGGGATGCGATTTGGGGTTTGACAGTCAGCCAAGGGTTTGTTTTCTCTCTGATTCTCGAGCCGCAGGACCCTGAATGCACGGACTTTTCAAGTGGAGTAGCAAATGGTGGCCGGGGGTGATTCCGCTGGTCGTCTTTTGGGGTATTGCAGGGTGGACCAGCACGGCAACGGTCGAAGCCGATCTTGCCGCGCGTACTAATGCCGCACTCAAGGACACCGTCCTCGACAAGCGCCGCATCAGCGTCGATGGCCGCGACGTGACCTTTGCCGCCAATGCGTTCTCCGAAGATGGTCGCCTCAGCGCGGTGGCGTCGGTCGAAGCGGTGCCGGGTGTGCGGCTGGTAAACGACGAAACCCGTCTTGTTGCCGAAGCCAAGCCGTATGTCTGGTCCGCCGAGCGCGATGTCGGCCGCGTGACGCTCGGCGGCAATGCGCCGCTGCCGTCGAGCAAGGGCAAGCTGGTGGAGGCCGCGAAGGCTCATCTCGGCGGCGTCGAGGTGGCGGATCAGATGGCGCTCGCGCGCGGCGCGCCGTCGCGGTTCGACGCCGCAGCGCTGCTGCTGCTCGACCAGATCGGCAAGCTGAAGGACGGCAAGATTACGCTGACCGACACCAAGGTCAGTCTTGCCGGCATGGCGCGCGAACTCGGCGGGCGCGAGGCGATCGCGGGAGCGCTGAAGAATCTTCCGGAGGGCTATTCGATCGCCGCCAACGACATCCAGGCCCCGCCTTATGTGTTCCAGGCCTACAAGGATCCGGTCGCGCTGACATTGACGCTGACCGGCTACGTCCCTGATAACGCCACGCACGCGGCGCTGGTCGCCGCCGCAAGCCGCAAATTCTTCAGCGAGAAGGTCGTCGACAATCTCAAGGCCAGCGTTGGCGCGCCGTCTAGCTTTGCCGCGGCCGTGGTGCCAGCGCTCGGCGCGCTGTCGCGACTGTCGACGGGAACGCTGGTGGTGTCCGACCGCGAGGTGAAGCTGTCAGGCGATGCGCTCTATGATGCCGCCGCCGGCCAGATCCGCAGCGGCTTGGGCAAGGAATTTCCGCAAGGCTGGCAGTACAAGGCCGAGGTCACGGTCAAGCCGCCATCGGCGCCGGTCGACGCTTCGGTGTGCCAGCAATTGTTCGCCGACCTCCTGGTGAAGGGGCGGATCCGCTTCGAGTCGGGCAAGGCCGATATCGTGCCCGATTCCGTTGGCCTGCTCGATCGTCTGATCGAAACTGCGATGCGTTGCCCGACGAGCAATATCGAGATCGCCGGTCATACCGACAGCGACGGCGATGAAGCCGCCAACCAGGCGCTATCGGAAAAGCGCGCGCAGGCAGTGGTGGATTATCTTGTCCGTGCCGGATTGCCGGCCAACCGTTTCACGGCGGTCGGTTTCGGCAGCACGCAGCCCGTGGCGGGCAACGACACCGAAGACGGCAAGGCGCAGAACCGGCGCATCGATTTCGTGGTGAAGTAGCGATGATAGCGGTCGCAACATTCTTCTGGGGCTGGCTGCTGGCGGCGCTGCTGCTCGGCTTCGGCATGGGCTGGATCGCCGTGGTGCATCGGGCGCGGGGCGTCTCGAAGGCTTGGATCGGCTGGCTGTCCGTGCTTGCCGTCGTGCTGGTCGCCGCGTCCTTCTCACACGTCGTGCCCGGCCGCTTCGGCTATTGGCTCGATCTCTTCCTGGTCATGTTCGCACTCTATCTTTGCGGCTGCGCCGTCGGCTCGTGGCTGCGCGACTGGGTGGTTTCGCGCAGCAAGCCCGCAAGCTGACCTCAACCCCTTGATCCATCATGCCTGAGCGGCGCCGCCAAGGGCGCGCGAGCCGCGGTCATTTTGTCGCTTGACAATCAATACGTACGTACGTATTAATGAGGCCATGCCAAAACCCTCTCTCCGCGATGCCATCCTCGACGCCGGCCTGAAGGCCATGTTCCGCACCGGCTATCACGGCACCAGCGTGCGCGACGTCACCGCCGCCGCCGGCGCGCCGCAGGGCTCGTTCACCAACCACTTCCGCTCCAAAGAGCTGTTCGCCTCCGAAGTGCTCGACCGCTACTTCCTCTATGTGCGCGGCCTCGTGGCGGACGCGCTGGGGGGCACCTCGCTGACCGCGCGCGAACGGCTCAGGCGCTATCTCGATCTCATCACCGGCAAGCTTGCGCATGACGGCTTCACCCGCGGCTGCCTGATCGGCGATTTCAGCCTGGAGGCATCCGGCTCCAGTGAGATGCTGCGCGAGCAGCTCGACGCGATCTTCCGCGAATGGCGTGAGCCGTTTGCCGCCTGCATCGCCGAGGCGCAGGCCAAAGGCGAGATCGCGTCCGACTTCGAACCCGACGAGCTGGCCGATTTCCTGCTGGCATCCTGGCAGGGCGCGATGCTGCGCATGAAGGTCGAACGCAGCGCGGCCGCACTCACCCGTTTCAAGACGATCGCATTCCAAACCGTGTTCAAGGAGCTGCCATGACCCTCGCTGCCGATATCAGCCTGCACCACCTGCACGTGCTCGGATCCACGATGGCCTATCGCGAAAGCGGACGCGGCGACGCGCCGCACGTGCTGTTCCTGCACGGCAATCCGACGTCGTCCTACATCTGGCGCAACATCATGCCGCTGGTCGCGCCGGTCGGCCATTGCATCGCGCCCGACCTGATCGGCTACGGCCAGTCCGGCAAGCCCGACATCGCCTACCGCTTCTTCGATCACGCGGACTATCTCGATGCGCTGATCGACGATCTCGGCATCGGCTCGGCCTATCTCGTCGCCCAGGACTGGGGCACCGCGCTGGCGTTTCACCTCGCGGCGCGGCGTCCGGATTTCGTGCGCGGGCTCGCCTTCATGGAGTTCATCCGCCCGATGCGGAATTGGTCAGACTTCCATCAGCATGACGCCGCTCGCGACATGTTCCGCAAGTTCCGCACGCCTGGCGAGGGCGAGGCGCTGATCCTCGACCACAATGTTTTCGTCGAGCGCGTGTTGCCGGGCTCGATCTTGCGCAAGCTCAGCGAGGAGGAGATGGCCGCTTACCGCGCGCCCTTTGCGACCCGCGAGAGCCGCAAGCCGACATTGATGCTGCCGCGCGAATTGCCGATTGCAGGCGAGCCGGCCGATGTCGACCAAGCGCTCACCGCAGCACATGCTGCGCTTGCAGCCTCGACCTATCCGAAGCTGCTGTTCGCGGGATCTCCCGGCGCATTGGTGTCACCGGCCTTCGCTGCGGATTTCGCCGCAACCCTTAAGCATTGCGCGGTCATTCAACTCGGCGCCGGCGCCCACTATCTGCAGGAAGATCATCCGGAGGCGATCGGTCGCTCGGTCGCCGGCTGGATCGCCGGAATCGAAGCCGCCAACGCACAACGCCTCGCAGCATAAGATGATGGGAGAGCATGCCATGACCGAGATCTCGATCACCTATTGCCGTCCCTGCGGTTACGAGAAGCGCGCCAAGGAGGCTGCCGCGCTGCTGCATGAGCGCCTCGGGCTCGACGCGGAGCTGGTGCCCGGCAAGGGCGGCATCTTCGAGGTCAAGCTTGATGGCAAGGTGGTTGCCAAGCGCGTCAAGGGGCATTTCCCAGATGCAGCGGAGATCGTCAGCGCGGTGGCGGCGGCGCGGGCATGACGATGAGCAGACCTGCTTCTTCTCTGCTCTCATGGAGCGACGATCTCTCCGCGGTCGATTGGGACGAGCTGTCGGCGCTCTACCGGGTGGCGCCTCTCGGCGACAAGAGCGCGGCCGACCTGAGGCTCGTGTTCGGCAACAGCATGTTTCGCGCCTTCGCCTTCGATGACGGCCGGCTGGTCGGCGCCGGCCGCGTGCTCGCCGATGGCCGCGATTGCGCCTATCTCTGCGATATCGCGGTGCATCCAACCCATCAGGGCCGCGGGCTCGGCAAGGACATCGTGCAACGCCTGGTCAATCTGTCGGACGGGCACCGCAAGATCATTCTCTATTCCGTTCCAGGCAGAGAGCCGTTCTATGCAGCCTTCGGCTTTCGTCGCATGACCACGGCGATGGCGATCTTTGAGAATCCGGCCAGAGCGTTTGCCGCCGGCTATCTATCCGACGACGGGTCGCAATCCTGAGACGGCGCGTCGCTGCGTCGCGCCCGCTGTCCGTAGTTTTCCGGGATGCCGCGCCGGCGGCTTGGCGGGCTATCTGACGCACCCGTGCGTCAAGGCCTTGTCCGCGCGGGGGGAAACGCTCAAATTTGTCGATGCGCCGTCACGAGGCGTCCCTAATATCTTGAAGAAACGCGTTTTATTGTCGTTTGACGAATTCCACTCGCGCTCAAAACGCGCTACAGGGTTCGGGGAACAGCGGAGCGTCGGCGGGGTTCGCCCGGGAGCCGCCGTCGCGGGATCGCAATTCGAGGTCTAGATGCTGGAAGCAATACGCAGGGCGATGGCGTTTCTGCGCCAGAAGCAGATCCTGCATAAGCTGGGTGTTGTCATCAGCATCGCCGTTATCGGCATCGCCTGCTACGTTCTCTATCATATGCTGCGCGGCATCGACACCCACGAGGTTGTCGAGGCCATCAAGAGCACCGAGCAGCGCCAGATCGTGCTGGCGGCGCTGTTCGTCGCAGCAGGCTACTTCACGTTGACTTTCTACGATCTGTTCGCGGTGCGCGCGATCGGCCATTCCCATGTCCCGTATCGCATCAATGCGCTCGCGGCGTTCACCTCCTATTCGATCGGCCACAATGTCGGCGCCAGCGTCTTCACCGGCGGCGCGGTGCGCTATCGCATCTACTCAGCCTGGGGCTTGAACGCGATCGACGTCGCCAAGATCTGCTTCCTCGCCGGCCTTACCTTCTGGCTCGGCAACGCCGCGGTGCTCGGCCTCGGCATCGCCTATCACCCGGAGGCCGCCGCCAACATCGATCAGTTGCCGCCCTGGCTCAATCGCACCCTCGCATTCGCGATCATCATCGCGCTGGTCGCCTATGTGGTCTGGGTCTGGACCCAGCCGCGGGTGGTCGGCCGCGGGCCATGGACCGTGACCTTGCCGGGCGGGCCGCTGACCCTGCTGCAGGTCGCGATCGGCATCCTCGACCTCGGCTTCTGCGCGCTTGCCATGTACGTGCTGGTGCCGGACGAGCCGAATCTGGGGTTCGTCGTGGTCGCCGTCATCTTCGTGTCGGCGACGTTGCTCGGCTTTGCCAGCCATTCCCCCGGCGGCCTCGGCGTCTTCGATGCCGCCATGCTGGTCGGCCTCTGGCAGATGGACCGCGAGGACCTGCTGGGCGGGATGCTGCTGTTCCGGCTCCTCTACTATATTGTCCCGTTTGTCATATCTGTAATCTTGCTGACGTTTCGCGAGGTTATTGTCGGCGCCCGACTCAAACAGCTGCCGCAGGCTGATTCGGGGCCCCGCGTCGAGCCGCACCACGAAGCGGTTTTCGTCCGCAAGCGCGGTGATTCCGGCGTCTGATTGAAGCGGCCAGATCGGTCCTCGCGCGACGTCCGTTTGACCTCGCCCAGGCGAGATCTGAACCGAAGGGAAGAAAGCCGCCGCGATGGCAATCGATGATTCACCCTCCTCCATGTTCTCGCCGTGGCCGGACCGGTTGCGTCATGCTGCAATCATCCTGCTGGCTGCCGCCCTTGCGCTGAGCGTGGTCGTGGCGCTCGGCGAGCTGTCGCCGGTCCGCGCCGCCGCGGTGTTCATCTGCATCGCCGCCGCGGCCCTGGTGCCGTGGCGGCTGCACGATGCGGCGACGTCGCGTGAGGATGCCCGCAGCGTCAACCCGGTCGAGGCCGCCGCCGTCAGTGCCGTCGTCGCCGGCATGCCGGATCCGGCCGTGCTGTTGGATCGCGCCGGCCGCGTCATCCACCTCAACGCGGCCGCCGCCCAGCTCGCGCCGGCGCTGCGCAAGAACGAGCTGGCGCAATTCGCCTTGCGCTCGCCCGAGATCATCACCGCGCTGCGCGAGGCGATCGCCACCACCGAGCCGCGCCGCGCCACCTACACCGACCATGTGCCGGTCGATCGCTGGATGGAATTGGTCATCACGCCGGTTCCGGTGCCGACCCTGTTCGGCGGCACCGACAAGTGCATGCTGATGACCTTCCACGACCAGACGCCGCTGCGCCGGGTCGAGGAGATGCGCGCCGACTTCGTCGCCAATGCGAGCCACGAGCTGCGCACGCCGCTCGCCGCGCTGTCCGGCTTCATCGATACGTTGCAGGGGCCGGCGCGGGACGATGCCCGGGCCCGCGAGCGCTTTCTCGGCATCATGCATATCCAAGCCACCCGCATGGCGCGGCTGATCGACGATCTATTGTCGCTGTCCCGGGTCGAGCTCTCGGCGCATGTTCAGCCGGAAGCCCTGATCGACATCATGCCGATCATCCGCCAGGTGGTTGATGGGCTGGAGGCGCTGGCGCGGGAGCGCCAGGTCGAGATCGAGCTCGACCTGCCACAGGCGCCGGTCACGATTGCCGGCGACCGGGAGGAGCTGCTGCGGCTGTTCGAGAACCTGATCGAGAACGCGCTCAAATACGGTGCCTCCGGTGGCCGCGTGATCGTGTCGCTGAGCCAGCCGGCGCCAGGCGAGGCGAACCCCGAAATCCGCGTCATGGTGCGGGATTTCGGTCCGGGCATCGCGCCGGAGCACCTGCCGCGGCTGACCGAGCGCTTCTACCGGGTGGACGTCGGCGACAGCCGCAACCAGGGCGGAACCGGCCTTGGATTATCGCTGGTGAAACATATTCTTAACCGTCATCGCGGGCGTCTTTTGATCGAAAGCGTGCCGAAGAGCGGTGCGACCTTTACCGCCTGTTTTCCGCGACCGAAGACCCCGGTACCGGTACAAAGCTGAGCGTTTTCAAGCGCTTAATACTGTCATCCAACTGTCATCCAACCTTCGTAAAAGCAGCACCGACCGCTCCTAGATGGACCGGCGTGAGCGCGATCGGGCGCATTCGGCGCTTCGCTCAGCAAAGGAGATCAACATGAATTTCATCAAGACAATCGTCGCTGCCGGCTTGGTCGCCGCGTCGACGTCGGCCTTTGCTGCCGATATTACCGGCGCGGGCGCGACATTTCCGTTCCCGATCTATTCAAAATGGGCCGACGCTTATAAGAAGGAGACCGGCAACGGTCTGAACTATCAGTCGATCGGCTCGGGCGGCGGCATCAAGCAGATCCAGGCGAAGACCGTCACCTTCGGCGCCAGCGACATGCCGCTCAAGGTCGAGCAGCTTGAGAAGGACGGTCTCGTCCAGTGGCCGATGGTCATGGGTGCGATCGTTCCGGTCGTGAACCTCGACGGCGTCAAGCCCGGCGAGATGGTGTTCGACGGCGAGACACTCGCCAACATCTATCTCGGCAAGATCACCAAGTGGGACGATCCGGCGATCAAGAAGCTCAATCCGAAGGTCAACCTGCCGTCGGCCGCGATCACCGTGGTCCGCCGCTCGGACGGTTCGGGCACCACCTTCAACTTCACCAACTATCTCTCGAAGGTCAGTGCTGATTGGAAGAGCAAGGTCGGCGAGGGCACCGCGGTCGAATGGCCGACCGGCGTCGGCGCCAAGGGCAACGAGGGCGTGTCCGGCAACATCAGCCAGACCAAGAACTCGATCGGCTATGTCGAGTACGCCTACGCCAAGCAGAACAAGCTGACCTACACTGGCCTGGTCAACAAGGGCGGCAAGACGGTGCAGCCGACGGTCGACGCCTTCCAGGCCGCCGCTTCCAACGCCGACTGGTCGCATACACCGGGCTACTACGTGATCCTGACCGATCAGCCCGGCGACAAGTCCTGGCCGATCACGGCGGCGACCTTCATCCTGATGCACAAGGAAGCGACCGATAAGGCGGCTTCCCAGGAAGCGCTCAAGTTCTTCCGCTGGGCGTTCAAGAACGGCGACAAGATGGCCGAGGAGCTCGACTACATCCCGATGCCGGGCAATGTCGTCCAGCAGATCGAGAAGACCTGGACCTCCGAGATCAAGAGCTAACTCCGACGTTTCGAACCAAAGCTGTGCCGCCCGCGGGGCGGCACAGCCTCTGCAACCGGATCCGGACTCCGTCATTATCGCGACAAGCCTGGAATCCGGGAGCGGCGCCCCGGAAGGCGCAACCGGAACGGCGTCGGTCAAAAAACGTCGGTGACGATCGCTTCGGGGCGTAGCGGGTTGCGCAGCTTTTACATAGTAGAGAGGGGATTGGCGTGGCTGACATGGCTGTTCAGAGCGATGTGATGGAAGCTGCCGGACCTTACGATCGCGCCAAGGCCCTCAGCGCGTTCAAGCTCGGTGATGCCGCCTTCTACTGGGTCACCCGGATTTCGGCGATTTCGGTTCTGTTGATCCTCGGCGGCATCATCCTGTCGCTGATCGTCGGCGCCTGGCCGGCGATGAAGGAATATGGGTTCGCCTTCCTGTGGACCCAGCGCTGGGCGCCATCGGCCGATCCGCCGGTGCTCGGCGCGGTCGGTCCGGTCTACGGCACCCTGATCACGTCGACCATAGCCATGCTGATCGCCATTCCCGTGGGCATTGGCATCGCCGTGTTCCTGACCGAACTCTGCCCGCAATGGCTGCGCCGGCCGATCGGCATCGCGGTCGAGTTGCTCGCAGGCATCCCCTCGATCATCTACGGCATGTGGGGCTTCTTCGTGCTCGGCCCGTTTCTCGCCAACACGTTCCAGCCATTCATGATCCGGATCTTCGAGGGCGTGCCGGTGCTCGGCAGCGTCTTCGCGGGCCCGGCGTCCTATCTCAGCCTGTTCAATGCCTCGCTGATCCTCGCGATCATGGTGTTGCCGTTCATCACCGCGATTTCGGTCGACGTGTTCAAGACCGTGCCGTCGGTGCTGAAGGAAGCCGCCTACGGCATGGGCTGCACCACCTGGGAGGTCGTCCGCAGCGTCGTGATCCCCTACACCCGGGTGGGCGTGATCGGCGGCATCATGCTGGCGCTCGGCCGTGCGCTCGGCGAGACCATGGCGGTGACCTTCATCATCGGCAACTCGTTTCGCATCTCGTCGTCGATCTTCGCGCCCGGCACCACGATCTCGGCGGCGATCGCCTCCGAATTCGCCGAAAGCGACGGCCTGCACCAGTCCGGCCTGATCCTGCTCGGTCTGCTCTTGTTCGTGCTGACCTTCTTCGTGCTTGCCGCGGCGCGGTTGATGCTGCTGCGTCTGGAAAAGAAGGCGGGGAAGTGACGCCATGAACCCGATCTACAAATCCCGCCGCCGCAGCGACATCGTCGTCCGCGCCCTCTGCATCGGCGCTGCGCTATTCGGCGTCACCTGGCTGGCGCTGATCCTGCTCACGCTGCTCTACAACGGCGTCGCAGGGCTGAGCGTGCAGCTCTTCACCCAGAACACCCCGCCGCCCGGCTCGACCGAAGGCGGTCTGCTCAATGCCATCGTCGGCTCGATCATCATGACGGTGATCGGGGTCGGTATCGGTGCGCCGCTTGGCCTGTTCGCCGGCACCTACCTTGCCGAGTACGGCCGGCATGACAAGCTCACCTCGGTGATCCGCTTCATCAACGATATTCTGCTCAGCGCGCCCTCGATCATCATCGGCCTGTTCATCTATGGCGCCGTGGTGGTGCCGATGCGCGGCTTCTCGGCGATCGCCGGCTCCCTGGCGCTCGCGGTGATCGTGATCCCAGTCGTGCTGCGCACCACCGAGGACATGCTGCTGCTGGTGCCCAATCCGCTGCGCGAGGCGGCAAGCGCGCTCGGCCTGCCGCGTTCGCTGGTAATCAAGCGGATCGCATATCGTGCCGCCCGATCGGGTCTGATCACGGGCGTGTTGCTGGCCACGGCTCGGGTCGCCGGCGAGACCGCCCCGCTGCTGTTCACCGCGCTCTCGAACCAGTTCTTCAGCCTGAACCTGACCAGCACGATGGCCAATCTGCCGGTGACCATCAACAACTTCGTGCAGAGCCCCTATGCCTACTGGAAGGAGTTGGCCTGGAGCGGTGCACTGCTCATCACCTTCACCGTGCTCGCGCTCAATATTGGTGCGCGCATCCTAGGTGCCGAAAGGGCTGCAAAATGACCGAGCTTTCCGTTTCGATGACTGCCGCGAGCCACGTCCCCCAGGTGCCGCTTCCAGAGGCGCCGCCGAAAGTGACGGTGCGCAACCTCAACTTCTATTACGGCGAGCACCACGCGCTGAAGAACATCAACCTGACGCTCGGCACCAACCGCGTCACGGCGTTCATCGGCCCGTCGGGCTGCGGCAAGTCGACCCTGCTGCGCATCTTCAACCGGATGTATGATCTCTATCCGGGTCAGCGCGCCGTCGGCCAGTTGATGCTGGACCAGACCAACATCCTCGACCCCAAGCTTGACCTCAACCTGTTGCGCGCGCGGGTCGGCATGGTGTTTCAGAAACCGACGCCGTTCCCGATGACGATCTACGAGAATATCGCGTTTGGCATCCGCCTCTACGAGAAGATCTCGAAGTCCGAGATGGACGGTCGCGTGGAGAAGGCGCTGCGCGGCGGTGCGCTGTGGAACGAGGTCAAGGACAAGCTGAACGCCTCGGGCCTCTCGCTTTCCGGCGGACAGCAACAGCGCCTGTGTATCGCCCGCACCGTCGCGGTGCGGCCCGAGGTGATCCTGTTCGACGAACCGTGCTCGGCGCTCGACCCGATCTCGACCGCCAAGGTGGAGGAGCTGATCCAGGAACTGTCCGAGGACTACACGATCGCGATCGTCACCCACAACATGCAGCAGGCGGCGCGCGTCTCTGACAAGACCGCTTTCATGTATCTTGGCGAACTGATCGAGTTCGACGACACCAACAAGATCTTCACCTCGCCGAGCGACCGACGGACCCAGGACTACATCACCGGCCGGTTCGGCTAGAGCATGATCCGGAAAAGTGGAGACCCGGTTTTCCGATGAGATCATGCTCAAACAAGGAAATGAGATCATGATCCGGCCGGATCATGATTGAAGGAGCAAGCGATGGTTTCTGAACATACCGCCAAGGCATTCGACAGCGATCTGCAGGAACTCACCCGCCTGGTCGCCGAGATGGGCGGCCTCGTCGAGCGCATGATCACCGAGTCCGTCGACGCACTGATCCGCCGCGACGTCGCGCTCGGCAAGCGCGTCGTTGCCGCCGACGTCGAGATCGACGGCCTGCAGCGCATCATCGAGGAGCGCGCGGTGCTGACGATTGCGCGTCGCCAGCCGATGGCGATCGACCTGCGCGAGATCGTCAGCGCGATGCGGGTGGCGACCGACCTCGAGCGGATCGGCGACCTCGCCAAGAACATGGGCAAGCGCGTCGCGGCCCTCGAGAGCGATTTCCAGCCGTTGAAGCTGATCCGCGGCCTCGAGCACATGACCGATCTGGTGCTGTCGCAAGTCAAGTCGGTGCTCGACGCCTACGCCGCGCACGATTTGCCGGCCGCGATGACCGTCTGGAAGGGCGACGAGGAGGTCGACGCGATCTGCACCTCGCTGTTCCGCGAACTGCTCACCTACATGATGGAGGATCCGCGCAACATCTCGTTCTGCATCCATCTGATGTTCTGTGCCAAAAACATCGAGCGGATCGGCGACCACGCCACCAACATCGCCGAAACCGTGTTCTACATGATCGAAGGCCAGCAGATCACCGACAAGCGCCCGAAGGGTGACATGACCACCTTTGCCACCACGGTGCCGGGTAACGGCTAACTGAAGGTGCTGGTTCGCGTTCGGGCAACGGATCAACACAGAGAAAGAACATAGACCGATGAGCGCACGCATTCTGGTAGTCGAAGACGAGGAAGCGCTGACGACGTTGTTGCGCTACAACCTCGACGCGGAAGGCTACGACGTGGAGACGGTCGGACGCGGCGACGACGCCGATACAAGGCTGAAGGAGCGTGTTCCCGATCTCGTGGTGCTTGACTGGATGCTGCCGGGCCTCTCCGGCATCGAGCTGTGCCGTCGGCTGCGGGCGCGGCCTGAGACCAAGCAGCTTCCGATCATCATGCTGACGGCGCGCGGCGAGGAGAGCGAGCGGGTGCGGGGCCTCGCCACCGGCGCCGACGATTACATCGTCAAACCGTTCTCGGTGCCGGAGCTGCTGGCGCGCGTGAAGGGCCTGTTGCGTCGCGCGAGCCCTGAGCGGCTCGCCACCGTCCTGACTTACGGCGATATCGAGCTCGACCGCGAGAAGCGCCGCGTCGCGCGCTCGGGCCGGCCGATCGATCTCGGGCCCACCGAGTATCGCCTGCTCGAGTTCTTCCTCGAGCATCCCGGCCGCGTGTTCAGCCGCGAGCAGCTCCTCGACAGCGTCTGGGGCCGCGACATCTATATCGACGAGCGGACCGTCGACGTGCACATCGGCCGCTTGCGCAAGCTGCTCAATCCCGGCCGCGAGCAGGATCCGATCCGCACCGTGCGCGGCGCCGGCTATGCGCTCGACGACCGCTTCGCCAAGGCGGAGCCGCAGCCGTAAGGCGCGGGCAGCAAATAACCACAGCGTCGTCCCGGCAAAAGCCGGGACGACGCTGATGACGTAGAGGTAGTCCCCTCACAAAAAAATCCCCGCTTGCGCGGGGATTTTATTTCCAAGGCCTATGATGCTCACCGGGTCGGCGGCTTGTTGGCGGGCCTGCGCCGGTCGGCAGCCGGCTGGTAGGCGACGCGCGAGTGGTGCGCGCAATAGGGCAGGCCGGTGAGCGCCTTGCCGCCGCAGAAGAAGAATTCGGGGCTCGAGGGATCGCCGACCGGCCAGTGGCAGGTCGCCTCGTTCAGCTCGAGCAGCGACAGCCGCTGGCTCATCGGCACCACATTGTCGTAGGCGACCGGATCCGGCTCCAACTCGACCTCGAAGGCGTGGGCGAGCGCGGTGTTGCCGCGCGAGACCGGGCGCGCCACCCGCATCATGTGTTGGGCGGGACGGGCCTTGCGCTGTCGCGGGGCAGCGGTGGATGGGGCCTTGGCACGGCCGGATAGGCCAAGCCGATGCACTTTGCCGATCACGGCGTTTCGCGTCACATTGCCGAGTTCCGCCGCAATCTGGCTGGCAGACAGGCCCGCCTCCCAGAGCTTCTTGAGCTGCTCGACGCGATCATCGGACCAGGTCAATACCGTCATCGCATTCTTCCCTTCGCCCTGCGCTGGCCAGTCATCGGAGCGGCGCTGCGAGCCAAATCTGACAAATATCCCTGCGGTCAGAATCCCTTAGCCCTCGCCGGACGCGGTTTTGCGCCCGAACGTGTACGCAGAACGAAAGCTACTTAGAGGGTCCAGTACTGCCGCACGAGATGTCGTATCCGACAGGCCAAACGCTACAATATGGCGTGACTCTGGCGCAAGAGTCCGCGGCAGCGCGTCCACATGTTCCGACATTTATGCATTGCAATGAGGCTTTTCCACCTCACCGGTATGCTCCGGATTGCGCGCGTTTCGCACTGCAGGAAGGCCACTTCGTAGCGATTGACAGCGACTGCCCGCAGCATACAATGCCCGCCACGTGCCGCCCGAAAAGGCGGCACGTTTTGTTTTCCGAAGCTGGCCGTTGCTGCGCTGGCGTCAAGGCACGCGGCAATTGTCGGCCTCAAACCCGTCAGTGATTGCCATGACCAATAGCGCCACGTCGCATCTGCTTCCCGTCTTCGCCAGGGTCGATCTCGGCTTCGAGCGCGGAGAGGGCGCCTGGCTCATCGCGACCAACGGCGACCGCTATCTCGATTTCACCTCGGGCGTCGCGGTGAACGCGCTCGGGCATGCGCACCCTCATCTGGTCAAGGCGCTGCAGGAACAGGCGACCAAGCTCTGGCACATGTCGAACCTGTTCAAGAGTCCGGATGGCGAGGCGCTCGCCGCGCGGCTCTGCGAGCAGAGCTTTGCCGATTACGTGTTCTTCTGCAATTCCGGCGCGGAAGCGATGGAAGGCGTGATCAAGCTGGTCCGCCATTATCACTTCTCCAAGGGACATCCCGAGCGCTACCGCATCATCACCTTCGAAGGTGCGTTCCACGGCCGCACCTTGGGAACGCTCGCCGCCACCGGTTCCGCTAAATATCTCGAAGGCTTCGGTCCGCCGATGGACGGCTTCGACCAGGTTCCGCATGGCGACATCGAGGCGGTGAAGAAGGCGATCGGGCCGCACACCGCCGGCATCCTGATCGAGCCGGTGCAGGGCGAGGGCGGCGTGCGTTCGGCGCCGCAAGCCTTCTTCAAGGCGCTGCGCCAGCTCTGCGACGAACACGGCCTGTTGCTTGCGTTCGACGAGGTGCAGACCGGCATGGGCCGCACCGGCGAATTGTTCGCCTACAAGCGCGTCGGCGTCACGCCCGACGTGATGTCGCTCGCGAAGGCGCTCGGCGGCGGGTTCCCGATCGGCGCGGTTCTGGCGAGCGCAAATGCTGCGGCCGGCATGGCGCCGGGTTCGCACGGCTCGACGTTCGGCGGTAATCCGCTGGCGGTGGCGGCGGCCAATGCCGTGCTCGACGTGATGCTCAAACCCGGCTTCTTCGATCACGTGCAGAAGATGTCGCTGCTGCTCAAGCAGAAGCTCGCCTCGGTCGTCGATCGCTATCCCGGCGTGATTTCCGACGTGCGCGGCGAAGGCCTGTTGATCGGCGTCAAGGCCGTGGTGCCCTCGGGCGATCTCGTCACCGCACTGCGCGAGCAGAAGCTGCTCACTGTCGGCGCCGGCGACAATGTCGTCCGATTCCTGGCGCCCCTGATCGTGACCGAGGCCGAAATCGACCAGGCCATCGGAAGCCTCGAGCGCGCCTGCTCCGCGCTGTCGGCGGCGCAGCCGAAGAAGGCGGCCGGATGATGAGCAAGCCGGTCCGTCATTTCCTCGACATCAACGAATTGCCGCTCGGCGAGCTGCGCAACATGCTCTCGGCCGGCGCCGCCATGAAGGCGAAACTGAAGGCCCACGAGAAGGGCAAGAAGCCGCTCGAAGGCAAGACATTGGCGATGATCTTCGAGCGCCCGTCGACCCGCACGCGGGTCTCGTTCGACGTCGGCATGCGCCAGCTCGGCGGTGAATCAATCATGCTGACCGGCGCCGAGATGCAGCTCGGCCGCGGCGAGACCATCGCCGACACCGCACGCGTGCTGTCGCGCTATGTCGACGCGATCATGATCCGCATCCTCAACCACGATGCGTTGCTGGAACTCGCAGCGCACGCCACCGTTCCCGTGATCAACGGGCTGACGCGCCGCTCCCATCCCTGCCAGGTGATGGCCGACCTGATGACCTTCGAGGAAAATCGCGGCTCGATCGAGGGCAAGACGGTGGCCTGGACCGGCGACGACAACAACGTGCTCGCCTCCTGGGCGCACGCCGCCGAGCGCTTCAAGTTCAATCTCAACGTCGCGACCCCACCGGAGCTCGCGCCGAAAAAGGCGATGCGCGACTGGATCAAGGCGACCGGTGCGCCGATCGTGCTCGGCAGCGATCCGGAGGCCGCGGTCCGCGGCGCAGATTGTGTCGTCACCGACACCTGGGTGTCGATGGGCGACAAGGAGGGCGAACATCGCCACAACGTGCTCAGGCCATACCAGGTCAATGCCAAGCTGATGTCGCTGGCCAAGCCTGATGCGCTGTTCATGCACTGCCTGCCGGCGCATCGCGGCGAAGAGGTCACCGACGAGGTGATCGACGGCCCGCAGTCCGTCGTGTTCGACGAGGCGGAAAACCGCCTGCATGCGCAGAAGGGCATTCTGGCCTGGTGTTTTGACGCGGTCGCGTAAGGCCGCCACAAGACTGTCGTCCCGGCCAAGCCAACGGGTCGCGCGAATGCGCGCCCGATGACAGGCTCTGCGCGAGCCGGGGCCCATACGCCACGGCCCATGAAAGAGACACAAGCGGAAGCGCCTTGTGCCGCGACAAAATCCAGTGGTTATGGATCCCTGCTTTCGTAGGGACGACGTCGAGCCTCAGTATGCTGAACCCCTTTATTTCACGGTCCGAGACCCCAGATAGAGCGCCATGGTTCCACAATCCCCCGACACCAAAATCGCTGCCGAGGCGCCAACCCGCGCGCCATCGGCCATTCCGGTTGACGACGCAGTGCTGGCCTTCGAGGTCGACGCGCTCGACCTGCGCGGCCGGTTGACCCGGCTCGGCCCCGCGCTCGACGAGATATTGCACAAGCACGATTATCCGCCGCCGGTCGGCAAGCTGCTGGGCGAGGCGATCGTGTTGACCACGCTGCTCGGCTCGTCGGTGAAGTTCGAGGGCCGCTTCATCCTGCAGACCCGCACCGACGGCCCCGTCTCGCTGCTGATCGTCGATTTCCGGGCGCCCGACCAGTTGCGCGCTTATGCGCGCTACGACGCCGCTCGCCTCACGCCGGGCCTCAGCTCGGGTGAGCTGCTCGGCAAGGGGCATCTGGCGATGACCATCGACCAGGGCTCGAAGACGAGCCGCTATCAGGGGCTGGTCGCGCTGGAGGGCGGCAGCCTGGAAGACGCGGCCCACGAGTATTTCCTGCGCTCCGAGCAGATTCCGACGCGGGTCCGTCTTGCGGTCGGCGAGGAGATGCGCGGCGGCGAAGGTGGCAAGCTGCACTGGCGCGCCGGCGGCATCATGCTGCAATTCCTGCCGAAGGCGCCGGAACGCGCCAAGCAGGCCGATCTGCATCCCGGCGACGCGCCCGAGGGCACGGTCGCGCACAGCGTGCCCGAGGACGACGCTTGGGTGGAAGGTCAGTCGCTGATCTCGACCGTCGAGGATGTCGAGCTGATCGACCCCGATCTCTCCGGCGAGCGGCTGCTCTACCGCCTGTTCCACGAACGCGGCGTCCGCGTCTTCACCCCGCAACCGCTGCGCGCGCAGTGCTCCTGCTCACGCGACGCGGTGTCCGCGATGCTCAAGAGCTTCACGCCGAAGGATCGCGCCGACATGGTCAAGGACGGCAAGGTGGTCGTGACCTGCGAGTTCTGCTCGTCGGTCTACGAATTCACGCCGGACGAAGCGGGCGTGGAGTAGGGCACGGTCGTCGCCACAACGAGCGCGTCGTCACCCGCGAAAGCCGATGATCCAGGGTCGGGTGGGCAAAGCGAAGCGTGCCCACCATCGTTCGACACCGAACTATATCTGGTGGGCACGGCGCTGACGCGCCTTTGCCCACCCTACGGCACTGCTATTGCGGTCGCGCGCGTTAATTCAAGACCCTTTTGCCGTCCGGGCTCGGGCTGTCGAGCGAAAAGGTCGGCACGTCGATCTCGAAGCGTTCGCCGCTCTCGCTGACCATCAGGTAGCTGCCGGTCATGAAGCCTGAGGCGGTCGGTAGCGGCACCCCCGAGGTGTATTCGAAGCGCTCGCCGGGGGCGAGCACCGGCTGCTCGCCGACGACGCCTTCGCCACGCACCTCCTGGCGGCGGCCGGTGGCATCGGTGATGACCCAGTGCCGCGTGCGCAACTGCACGGTCTCCGGGCCGGAATTGACGATCACGATCGTGTAGGACCAGAAATATTCACGCCGTTCGACCGACGAGCGATCCGGCATGAAGTTAGGCTCGACGGTGACTTCGATCTGGCGGGTAACGGCGCGGTACATGCAGCAAATTCCGATGGTCTTGGAGCATGATCCGAAAAAGTCGGTCGCGGCTTTCCGGATCGCTGAGACGGAAAGCCATCATATCGAATTGGGCCGCCGGAACCAATCGGGTGCCGGGGCGGCGAAAGGCCGGTCCATTCGGGACCGGTCCATCGCGGTTTCAACGTAGTTCCGTCCTAGAGCGCGGCGGCATGCCGCCACTGCCGGCGCTTTGTCCGCTCGTTGCGGGCCGATATGATGTTTTCGCATGGCGTGCGAGTATCCCGCAGCCGACATGGTGCTTGATGAGCTCGATTGCCGACCCCATAGCGAGTTCGCCCGCGGCGGAAGCCAAGGCGGCGAAGACCAAGGCGGTCGCGCCGGCGATCACGCTGCCGGCGGCCGGCGAGCGTGAGCTGCGGCTCGATCTGTTCCGCGGGCTCGCGCTCTGGTTGATCTTCATCGATCATCTGCCGACCAATCTTCTGACCTGGCTCACGATCCGCAACTACGGATTCTCCGACGCCACCGAGATCTTCATCTTCATCTCCGGCTACACCGCAGCATTCGTCTACGGCCGCGCGATGCTGGAGGCGGGTTTCACGATCGCGACCGCGCGCGTGCTGCGCCGAGTCTGGCAGATCTATGTCGCGCATGTCTTCCTGTTCACGATCTTCCTCGCCGAGATCTCCTATGTGGCGACCTCGTTCGAGAACCCGCTCTATACCGAAGAGATGGGGATCATGGACTTCCTCAAGCAGCCCGACGTCACCATCGTCCAGGCGCTGCTGCTGCGCTTCCGCCCAGTGAATATGGACGTGCTGCCGCTCTACATCGTGTTGATGCTGTTCCTGCCGCTGATCCTGTGGCTGATGAAGTGGAAGCCCGATGTCACGCTCGGCCTGTCGGTGCTGCTCTACGCGCTGACCTGGCAATTCGATCTTTACCTGTCGGCCTATCCGAACGGCGTCTGGGCGTTCAACCCGTTCGCCTGGCAATTGCTGTTCGTATTCGGCGCCTGGTGCGCGCTCGGCGGCGCGCGACGGATGTCGCATATCCTGGTGTCGCCGATCACGATGTGGATCTGCATCGCCTATCTGGTCGCGGCGTTCTTCGTGACGCTGACCTGGCACGTGCCGCAGCTCGGTCACGTCATGCCGAAGATTATCGAGCAATGGATGTATCCGATCAACAAGACCGACCTGGACGTGCTGCGTTTCGCGCACTTCCTGGCGCTCGCCGCGTTGACCGTGCGCTTCCTGCCCAAGGATTGGCCGGGGCTGAAATCGCCCTGGCTGCGACCTTTGATCCTGTGCGGCCAGCATTCGCTTGAGATATTCTGTCTCGGTGTCTTCCTCGCCTTTGCCGGTCACTTCGTGCTCGCCGAGGTGTCGGGCGGTGCCGTACTGCACGCCTTGATCAGCGTCTGCGGCATCCTCATCATGTGGGGCATGGCGTGGATCATTTCGTGGTACAAGCACTCTGCCGACAAAGGCGCCTCGCGAACGAAGGGCGCCGGCGGCAACGCCGATCTGGCGGGAGGGGGAGCATGAAGTCCGCGCGGACGATGCTAGGTCTGACGCTGCTTGCCGCGTGCCTTGCGGCGGCACCGGCGCGGGCCGGCGATACCGCCGCGGCCGAACCGCCGCAACAGCCTTGTGACGTCCCCGCCTATCTGTTGGCGAGCGAGAGCTCGTTGCCCAAGGTCACCGACGCCGTCAAGGGCGGCCGTCCGTTGGAGGTGCTGGTCGTCGGTAGCCGCTCCTCCACCATTCCCGCCAACGAGGCGAGCGCCTACCCGGCCGAGTTGCAGGCCGCGCTGAAGGAGGCATTGCCGACAGCGACGATCAACCTATCCGTAGAATTACAGGCAAAACACACCGCCGAGGAGACCGGGGGAACCCTCGTTAAGCTTGTTGAGGCAAAAAAGCCGACTTTGGTTATCTGGCAGACCGGAACCGTGGATGCTATGCGAGCGGTTGATCCCGATGATTTCCGCGCCGCTGTCGACGACGGAGTTGTTGCGTTGCGGAACGCCGGGGTCGACGTGGTTTTGGTTAATCTGCAATACAGCCCACGTACGGAGACGATGATCTCTGCGCCGCCATATCTGGACAATATGCGCGTGGTGGCCCAGCAGCACGATGTCCCGCTGTTCGACCGGTTCGCGATCATGAAGCAGTGGAGCGATGCCGGGTATTTTGACCTGTTCAGCACCGCGCATGGCGTCGATCTGGCCAAGCGCGTGCACGGCTGCCTCGGCCGGGCGTTGTCGAAATTCGTGATCGATGCCGCCCATCTGGGCTCGACGCAGCAGAATTAAAGGATCTGGAGTAAATGCGTTTGACCGTCCCTTTTCGCCCGACGACATGGCGGAGCGTGTGCGCCATCGCCGCGCTCCTGCTGCTGGCGCCTGCCGCGATCGCGCCGCTTCATGCGCAGACCGCGCCGGCCGACCAGCATGCGGCGCTGTCGCCGGGTGCAAAATCCGACAACGCGAAGCCTGATGCGGCTCAGCCTGCGGCGACGACGGCTGCTCCGGCAAGCTCCACCGACCAGCGCAGCGCGGCCGCCTCGGCGCTCGACAAGGTCAAGCAGGCTGCGAAGTCCGCCGGCGACATCTTCCGCCGCGTGCCCTGCCTGCAGCCCAAAGGCGTAGCGAACACCACCGGCTCGCTGCCGCACGTCGCAGCCAAGCTCGCTGACGGCCGGCCCGTCGTCATCATCGCGTTCGGATCGTCGTCGACCCAGGGCTACGGCTCGTCGGCGCCGGAGTTCACCTATCCGAACCGTCTCGCCGCGCAGTTGCGCCGGCATTATCCGTCGGCCGACATCACCGTGCTCAATCGCGGCATCGGCGGCGAGGATGCACCCGAGATGATGAAGCGGTTGCAGACCGAGGTGATCGACGTGCACCCCGATCTCGTGATCTGGCAGGTCGGCACCAACGCGGTGCTGCGCAACCTCGATCCGAAGGAGACCGGCAAGCAGGTCGAGGATGGCGTGGCGCGCATCCAGGCCGCAGGCGCCGACGTCGTGCTGGTCGATCCGCAATATTCGCCGCGTGTCACCGAGCGTCCCGAAAGCGCGCGCGGCATGGTGAAGTTGCTAAGCCGCATCGCCGCGCTGCGCCACGTCGGCATCTTCCCGCGCTTCGAGGTGATGCGCGACTGGCACGAGCAGCAGGCGATCCCGATCAATGATTTCGTCATCTCCGACGGCCTGCACATGAACGACTGGGGCTATGCCTGCTTCGCGCAGTTGCTCGGCGACGACATCATCCACTCGGTCGGCCAGATCAAGCTCGGCGTCAACGTCCCCTCCGACGTGCGGGCGTATCGGCCGATGTGATCTTTCCACTTGCGCGTCATGCCGGCCTTGAGCCGGGCATCCACGTCTTGGTCTCCACGCACGGAAGACGTGGGATGGCCGGGTCAAGCCCGGGCACGACGATTGGAAAGGGCCAGCCAACCTTGACGTTGCCGCGGTAATCCGCTCCTTTGGCTCCGATAAATCACCCTTCGGGATGCCTTAAGGAAACGCTCATGTCTTTCGTGCTGGCCATCGATCAGGGCACCACCTCGTCGCGCGCCATGGTGTTCCGCGGCGACATCTCCATTGCGGCGGTCGCGCAGCAGGAATTCCCGCAGCATTTCCCCGCCTCGGGCTGGGTCGAGCACGAGCCGGAGGACATCTGGACCTCGACCGTCATGGTGTGCCGCGAGGCGCTGGAGAAGGCCGGCCTGAAGGCGAAGGATATCGCCGCGATCGGCATCACCAACCAGCGCGAGACCACCGTGGTGTGGGACCGCGCCACCGGGCAGGCGGTGCACCGCGCCATCGTCTGGCAGGACCGACGCACTGCCGACATCTGCGCTGCGCTCAAGGCCGAAGGCCACGAGCCCGCGATCTCCGCCAAGACCGGCCTGATCATCGATCCCTATTTCTCCGGCACCAAGGTCGCCTGGATGCTCGATCACGTGCCGGGCGCACGCGAGCGCGCCGAGCGCGGCGAATTGCTGTTCGGCACGGTCGACAGCTATCTGCTGTGGCGACTCACCGGCGGCAAGGTGCACGCCACCGACGCCACCAACGCCTCGCGCACGCTGCTGTTCAATATCCACACCGGCGAATGGGATGACGATCTCATCAAGCTGTTGCGGGTGCCGCGCTCGATGCTGCCGGAGGTCAAGGATTCCTCCGCACGTTTTGGCGAGAGCATCCCGGATTTGTTCGGCGGCCCGATCGCGATCTCCGGCATCGCCGGCGACCAGCAGGCCGCGACCATCGGCCAGGCCTGCTTCGAGCCGGGCATGATGAAGTCGACCTACGGCACCGGCTGCTTCGCGCTGCTCAACACCGGCACGACGCCGGTCGCCTCCAAGAACAAGCTGCTCACCACCATCGCCTATCAGCTCGGAGGCCAACGCACGTATGCCCTCGAAGGCTCGATCTTCGTCGCGGGAAGCGCGGTGCAGTGGCTGCGCGACGGGCTCGGCATCATCAGGCACGCGGCCGAAACGGGCCCGCTCGCCGACAAGTCGGATTCGATGCAGAGCGTCTATCTGGTGCCGGCCTTCGTCGGCATGGGCGCACCCTACTGGAATCCGCGCGTGCGCGGCGCGCTGTTCGGGCTGACCCGCAACACCGGCCCGGCCGAGCTCGCGCACGCGACCTTGGAGAGCGTCTGCTACCAGACCTTCGATCTGTGGGCCGCGATGCGCACCGACTGGCCGGAGGCCAACGCCGCCAACACCGTGCTGCGCGTCGACGGCGGCATGACGGCATCCGACTGGACCATGCAGCGCCTCGCCGATCTGCTCAACGCGCCGGTCGATCGCCCGATGATCCAGGAGACCACGGCGCTCGGCGCCGCCTATCTCGCCGGGCTCAACGCCGGCGTCTATCCGGAGCCCGTGAAATTCGCCGACAACTGGCGGCTCGAGCACCGCTTCAAGCCGGCGATGAGCCAGGCCACCCGCGAGCGCAAGCTCGCCGGCTGGGCCCGCGCGGTGAAGGGCGTGCTGGCGAGCGACGAGGGGGAATAGTGGCGGGAGCACGCTGCCTACGCCTCTCCCGCTTGCGGGGGAGGCCGGATCGCATCGTAGATGCGATACGGGTGGGGGCTTTCTCCGCGTAATGACTGGTCCCATCGCGGCGACCCCCACCCCAGCCCTCCCCCGCGAGCGGGAGAGGGAGCCGCCCCGCTGCGGTCCATAATCAATAACAACTATCGGAGACAGAACAACATGAACACGGATCTCAACCGGGTCGCAAAACTGCTGAGCGCCGCAATCTGCGCCGCAATGCTGGCTGCGCCCGCAGCCGCGCGTGAAAAGGAGAACCCACTCGTCTCGGCGCGTCAGGTTAGAACCGACGTCACCGGGCTGAAGGCGCCGGGTCAGATCCTGGTCGATGTCTGGGGCATTCCGCACATCTATGCCGGTAACGAGCACGATCTGTTCTTCCTGCAAGGCTTCAACGCTGCGCGCGATCGGCTGTGGCAGATCGACCTCTGGCGCAAGCGCGGGCTCGGTCTGCTGGCGAAGGATTTCGGGCCCGCTTATGCCGAGCAGGACAAGGCGCTGCGCCTGTTCCTTTATCGCGGCGACATGACAGCGGAATGGGCCGCCTATGGCCCGAAGGCGAAATCCTATGCGGAGGCCTTCGTCGCCGGCGTCAACGCTTACGTCGCCGACGTCAGGGCCGGCAAGCGCGCGCTGCCGATCGAATTCCGCATCGCCGGCACCATGCCCGATCCGTGGTCGGCGGAGGATGTGGTCCGCATCCGCAGCCATGGCCTGACGCGCAACGTTGCCTCCGAGGTGAAGCGCTCGCTGGTCGCCTGCGCCGCCGGCCTCGATGCCGATCGCTTCCGCGTCAAGCTGGAGCCGACCTGGACCACGAAGATTCCCGATGGCCTCGATCCCTGTAGCGTGCCGAAGGCGGTGCTTGCGGCCTACGATCTCGCCACCCGCCCGGTGAAGTTCGCCACGCCAAAGGACCAGAAGGCTGCGCTGGCGCATGATCCCGACACATTCCTTAGCGAGGCCGACCAGCAGCGCGACACCATCGGCTCCAACAACTGGGTGATCGCGCCGTCGCGCACCGCGACCGGCCGGCCGATCCTCGCCAACGATCCGCACCGCGAGCACTCGGTGCCGTCGCTGCGCTACATCGTCGGCCTCAACGCGCCCGGCATCTCCGTGATCGGTGCGGGCGAGCCGGCGCTGCCCGGCATCTCGATCGGCCACAACGACACCATCGCGTTCGGCCTCACCATCTTCAACGTCGATCAGGAAGATCTCTACGTCTATGAGCTCAATCCCGACAATCCGAACCAGTATCGCTACGGCTCGGGCTGGGAGGACATGCGCATCGTCCACGAGAAAGAGCAGGTGAAGGGCGAGGAGACCCGCGACCTCGAGCTCAAGTTCACCCGCCACGGCCCGGTGATCTATGTTGATGCCGCCAACAAGCGTGCCTTCGCCGTGCGCTCGATCTGGTTCGAGCCGGGCACCTCGGCCTATTTCGGCTCGTCGGACTACATGACCGCGAAGAACTGGAATGGCTTCCTCGCCGCGATGCGCCGCTGGGGCGCGCCGTCGGAGAACCAGGTCTACGCCGACACGTCAGGCAATATCGGCTGGGTCGCCGCCGGCAAGACGCCGCGCCGCGTCAGCTATGACGGCCTCATGCCGGTGCCCGGCGACGGCCGCTACGAGTGGCAGGGCTTTCTGTCGCTCGACGATCTGCCGAAGCTCTATCGCCCGAAGCAGGGCTTCATCGCCACCGCCAACCAGATGAACCTGCCGGCGGACTATCCGGTCGATGCGCGCCGGGTCGGCTTCGAATGGGCCGACAGCGCGCGCTGGCAGCGCATCACCGAGGTGCTGGAGAACAACAACAAGGTGTCGCTGGCGGATTCGATGAACCTGCAGAACGACGACACCGGCATGTTGGCGCGCCGGCTGGTCGCCCTGCTGAAGCCGTTGTCCTCCGACGATGCCAACGTCAAGAAGGGACTTGATCTGCTGAAGACATGGGACGCGCGCGACACGGCGGATAGCGCCGCGGCCGCGGTCTACGAGGTCTGGATCGCAAACCATCTCGGCCCGGTGCTGCTCAAGACCACGGCGCCGAAGGCCGCGGATATGATTGCCCCGGAAGCCTCCAGCATTTCCGCGATCGTGGCCTATCTCGAAAAGCCCGATAGCGCGTTGGGCAGCGATCCCGCAGGCGAGCGCGATCGCGTGCTGCGGGACAGCCTCGGCGAGGCCGTTGCCGATGTCATTTCCAAGCTCGGGCCCGATGCGTCGACCTGGCGCTGGGGCCGCCTGCACGTCGCACAGTTCAGTCACGCACTGATGCCGCTCGCCGACAAGGCGACCGCCACGCAGATGCAGGTCGGCCCGCTCGCCTTCGGCGGCGCCGCCAACGTGCCGCGCGCGGCCACCTACCGCCGTTCCGACTATCACCTGATCTCCGGCGCCTCGTTCCGCATGGTGCTCGACGTCGGCAATTGGGACGCCAGCCGCACCATCAACACCCCCGGTCAATCCGGCGATCCCTTCAGCGGCCACTACCGCGACCTCGCGCCGCTATGGGCCACCGGCCAATACGTGCCGCTGCTCTACAGCCGCGGCGCCGTGGAGGCCGCGACCGCCGAAGCGATCACGCTGACGCCAAGATGAGTGAGGGAACACTCCAAAAATTCCGCTGTCGTCCCGGGCAGGCGCAAGCGCGACCCGGGACGCATAACCACGATTGCGAATTGATTGGCAACGCTGTGGCCAGAGCCTTCGCGACAACGCCGTCCTGTGGTTATGGGTCCCTGCTGTCGCAGGGACGACTGCGAATGTTTGGCTGATATCTCGGCTTGCTTCACCTGCTCCTGCGGGTCGAGTATCGCCTTCAACGTGGTAAACAGAGGTCACTCGATGCCGCAGCCCGATGGCTACTCCGATGTCCCCGCCGGCAAGATCGCCGCCGTCGTCACGCATCTCGAGATGACCGCGTGTCCACCGCGGCGCGACGACCCGCCCGGCGCATGGCGCCTGCGCCGGGTCGAGCAGCCCGCGCCCGACTGGTACCGCGATCTCTATCGCCGCGTCGGCGAGGAGTGGCTGTGGTTCTCCCGCGCGCGGATGAGCGATGCGACACTCGCCGTGCTGATCAGCACGCCCGGCGTGGAGGTCCATGCGCTGAGCGCTGATGGAAGCGACGAAGGCCTGCTCGAACTCGATTTCCGCGAGCCCGGCCAGTGCGAGCTCGTCTTCTTCGGCGTCACCTCAAAGCTGATCGGCACGGGCGCGGGCCGTTACCTGATGAACCGCGCGCTCGAACTCGCCTGGAGGAACGACGTCGGGCGTGTCTGGATGCACACCTGCACCTTCGATCATCCATCCGCGCTCGCCTTCTACCAGCGCTCGGGCTTTCGTCCGTTCCGGCGGCAGATCGAGGTCGCGGATGATCCGCGGCTCGATGGCACCACGCCGCGCGATGTGGCGCGGCATGTGCCGGTGATCGAGTGAGTAGCTGCATGCTTCGTGTCGTATATTGCAACGCGGCGCCGCTCGGCTAGGATGGTGCAAAGCGCAACCCGCCAATCGCATCGTCATGCCCGGGTCTGACCCCGGGCATCCATCTTCAAGGAAGCTCTTGAAACGATGGATTGCCGGGTCAAGCCCGGCAACGACGAGTGTCCAACAATGTTCCTGATCGGCCAATATGACTCGCCCTTCGTCCGTCGCACGGCGATCGCGCTCAAGCTTTATGGCTTCACGTTTCAGCACAAGCCGTGGTCGACCTTCGGCGATGCCGAGCTGATCGCGCCTTATAACCCGCTGCGGCGGGTGCCGACCTTGGTGCTCGACGACGGCGAGGCGCTGATCGATTCGGCGGCGATCCTCGATTATCTCGATGAGACCGTCGGACCCGAGCGCGCGATGCTGCCGTCGAGGGGATCTGAGCGGCGTCACCAGCTCCGGATCTGCGCGCTCGCCACGGGGCTTGGCGACAAGTCGGTGAGCCTCGTCTACGAGAGCGTGCTGCGCAAGGAGCAGCTCAAGCTCTGGGTCGATCGTTGCGAGGCGCAGATCACGGGCGCACTCGACGCGCTGGAAAAGGAGCGCAGCACGATCACGACGCCTTATCTGTTCGGCGAGCGGATCGGGCATTCTGACATCGCGGTGGCCTGTGCGCTGCGCTTCACCGGCGAGGCGCATCCGCATCTGTTCGACACTCGCTACCAGGCGCTGAAGGCCCACGCCGAGCATTGCGAGGCATTGCCGGCGTTCAGGGAGATCGTCCAGCCGCTGGCGCCGCCGAAGGGGTAGGGTCCGAGGGGGGCATCTCTCCACTCGTCACCTCGGGGCGACGCGTCAGCGTCGAACGCGGAGCCGATTCGTCATTGCGAGCGAAGCGAAGCAATCCATCGCGCGCATACGCGGAAGCATGGATTGCTTCGTCGTGGAGCCTGTCATCGGGCGCGCGGTCGCGCGCCCCGTTGGCTCATCGCAACGACGGTGTTCAGACTTCGCGTGAGAACTATCCGCAGCGTCGTCCCGGCAAAGGCCGGGACCCATAACCACGAATGCTCATAGTTGTGCGAGGCCGGAACGACGAGGCCCGTTCGCAATATCCGCTGCGGAGTATGGGTCCCTGCTGTCGCAGGGACGACGGGCAGAGAGGTCTGTATGCAAAAGCTGCGGCACGCCCGCTCCTACTTCGCCCGTATCGCCTCCGGCGTGTCGGGCTGCGCGGACGGATGTGCCTTGGCGAAGGCCGGCAGCGCCATCGCGGTCTCGTGGATGCGCTTCACGGTCGGCCAGGGCGACAGGCTGATCTGCTGGTTGACCGCCGCGGTGACATGGCTGACCAGGCAGATGTCGGCGAGACCAGGCGTATCGCCGTGGCAGAACTGACCGGTCGCCTTGTCGCCGGCGAGGTGGCCTTCGAGCGCGACCAGGGTCTCGACCGTCCAGTGCCGCCGCCAGGCGCTTTGCTGGCTGTCGCGCAAATCGAGCTCGCGGTCGAGATAGCGCCGCACCCGCGGCGTCAGCAGCGGATGGCCCTCGCAGGCGACCATCAGTGCCAGCGCGCGCACCCGGGCCCGGCCGAGCGCATCGGCCGGCAGCAGTGGCGGGTCCGGATGGGTCTCGTCGAGATAGTCGATGATTGCGAGCGACTGCACCAGCACGGCGCCGTCATCGGTGACCAGCGCCGGCAGCGCCGTTTGCGGATTGAGCTTGCGATAGGCGTCAGTGCGATGCGCGTCCGCATCGAGATCGACCACGATCACCTCGGCCGGCACCTGTTTCAGGTTGAGCGCGATCCGCACCCGAAAGCTCGCCAGCGACCGCCAGAAGGAGAAGAATTGCATGGGCAGCTCACTCCGCGATTCTTCCCCTCTCCCCTTGTGGGAGAGGGTGGACGCGATGCGAAGCATCGCGGACGGGTGAGGGGTTTGTGTCCGTGGATAGAGACCCCTCATCCGTCGCGGACTGCGTCCGCGACACCTTCTCCCACAAGGGGAGAAGGGAAGGAAGAGTTACCCCGCGCCCACCTTCTTCTTTCGCCAAGCCAGATGCACGGCGCAGGTGCAGCCCTGCGGGTGCGAGGCGAGATCAGCTTCCGCAACGTCATTGGCCGGGGTGGCGGCCGGCGCGATCGCAGGCTCCTTGGTTCCATCCTGCGACGGGATGTAGTTCAGGATCGGCGCGAGCCAGCGCTCGATCTCGGCGGGCGTCATGTCCTTGCGCGCGGCGTAGTCCTCGACCTGGTCGCGCTCGATCTTGCCGACGCCGAAGTAGAAGCTCTCCGGATGCGAAAAATAGAGCCCCGAGACCGAGGAGCCCGGCCACATCGCAAAGCTCTCGGTAAGCTTCACGCCGGCGGTGTTCTCGGCATCGAGCAGCGCAAACAATGTCCGCTTCTCGGTGTGGTCGGGCTGCGCCGGATAGCCCGGCGCCGGGCGGATGCCGTCATATTTCTCGAGGATCAGCTCCTCCGACGTCCAGGCCTCGTTGGGCGCATAGCCCCAGAACTCCTTGCGCACGCGCTGGTGCATGCGCTCGGCAAAGGCCTCGGCCAGCCGGTCGGCCAGCGCCTTGCACAGGATCGAGGAATAATCGTCGTTGGCGTTCTTGAAGCGATCGGCGACTGCATCCTCGCCGATCCCGGCGGTAACGACGAAGCCGCCGATATAGTCGGCTACGCCCGACTCCTTCGGCGCGATGAAGTCCGACAGCGCGGCGTTGAAGCGGCCCTCGCGCTTCTCGAGCTGCTGGCGCAGCGTATGGAAGGTCGCGATCTTCTCGCTTCGCGTCTCGTCGGCATAGACTTCGATGTCGTCGCCGCTGGTGTTGGCCGGCCAGAAGCCGATGGTGGCGCGAGCGGTGAACCACTTCTCCTTGATGATCGTGCCGAGCATCTTGCGCGCGTCGTCATAGAGCGAGCGGGCGGCTTCGCCGATCTTGGGATCGTCGAGGATCGCCGGGAAGCGGCCGGCCAGCTCCCAGGTCTGGAAGAACGGCGTCCAGTCGATGAATTCCGCAAGCTCGGCGAGGTCGTAGGCATCGAAGCTCTTCAGGCCGAAGAAGGCCGGCTGCTTCGGCGGCGGAGCGGCGAAGTCGATCGCGACCTTGTTGGCGCGTGCCTCGGCAAGCTTCAGCCGCTTCTTGTCGGCCTGGGCGCGGAAATGCGCCGCGGAGATTTTGGCGTATTCGGCGCGCACCTCGGCGGCATAGGCCTGCTTCTTCTCGGGCGACAGCAGCGAGGAAGCGACGCCGACCGCGCGGCTCGCGTCATTGACGTGCACCACAGGCCCGCTGCGATAGTTCGGATCGATCTTAACCGCGGTGTGCACCCGGCTGGTGGTGGCGCCGCCGATCAAAAGCGGCAGCTTCAGGCCCTGCCGCTCCAGCTCGCCGGCGAGGAAACTCATCTCGTCGAGCGAGGGTGTGATCAGGCCGGACAGGCCGATGATGTCGGCACCCTCCGCCTTTGCGGTCTCGATGATCTTGTTGGCGGGCACCATGACGCCGAGATCGATGACCTCGAAATTGTTGCACTGGAGCACGATGCCGACGATGTTCTTGCCGATGTCGTGGACGTCGCCTTTCACGGTCGCCAGCACGATCTTGCCGGCGGCGCTGCGGCCGTCGCCGGTCACGCCGTTGGCGAGGTTGCGCGCCTTCTCCTCCTCCATGAACGGCATCAGATAGGCGACCGCCTGCTTCATCACGCGGGCCGACTTCACCACCTGAGGCAGGAACATCTTGCCGTCGCCGAAGAGGTCGCCGACCACGTTCATGCCGGCCATCAGCGGCCCCTCGATGACGTCGAGCGGACGGGACGCGTTCTGCCGGGCGGCCTCGGTATCCTCTTCGATGAACTCGGTGATGCCGTGCACCAGCGCATGGCTCAGCCGCTTCTCGACCGGCCATTCGCGCCAGGCGAGATCGGCCTCCTTGGTCTGCTTCTCCTTGCCGCGGAATTTCTCGGCCAGCGCCAGCAGCCGCTCCGACGCACCCGGATCGCGGTTGAGGATCACGTCCTCGCAAACCTGGCGCAGCTCGGGATCGATGTCGTCATAGACGATCATCTGCCCGGCATTGACGATTCCCATGTCCATGCCGGCGTGGATCGCGTGATACAGGAACACCGAGTGCATCGCCTCGCGCACCGGCTCGTTGCCGCGGAACGAGAACGACAGATTGGAGACGCCGCCCGAGATGTGGGCGCCGGGCAGGTTCTGCCGGATCCAGCGCGTCGCCTCGATGAAGTCGACGCCGTAATTGTTGTGCTCCTCGAGCCCGGTCGCGATCGCGAAGATGTTCGGATCAAAGATGATGTCCTCGGGCGGGAAGTCGAGGCGGTTGACCAGGATGTCGTAGGCGCGCTTGCTGATCTCGGTCTTGCGCGTGAACGTGTCGGCTTGCCCGCTCTCGTCGAACGCCATCACCACCACCGCGGCGCCGTGGCGCTTGGCGACCGTCGCCTCATGGATGAACTTCTCCTCGCCTTCCTTCAGCGAGATCGAGTTCACGATCGGCTTGCCCTGGATGCATTTCAGGCCGGCCTCGATGACGTGGAATTTCGAGGAGTCGACCATCACGGGCACGCGGGCGATGTCGGGCTCGGCGGCGACGAGGTTGAGGAACGTCACCATCGCCGCTTCCGAATCGAGCAGGCCCTCGTCCATGTTGACGTCGATCACCTGGGCGCCGTTCTCGACCTGATCGCGCGCGACCTGGAGGGCAGCGGTGTAGTCGCCCGCGGTGATCAGCTTGCGGAAGCGCGCCGATCCCGTGACGTTGGTGCGCTCGCCGACGTTCACGAAGGGGATCGCTTCGGTCAGCGTGAACGGCTCGAGGCCCGACAACCGCAGCCGCGGTGCGATCTCGGGCACCGCGCGCGGCTTGTGCGGGGCAACAGCCCTGGCGATCGCGGCGATATGGTCGGGGGTGGTGCCGCAGCAGCCGCCGACGATGTTGACCAAGCCGTCGCGGGCGAACTCGCCGATCAGCCGAGCCATGTAGTCCGGCGTCTCGTCATACTGGCCGAACTCGTTGGGCAGGCCGGCGTTCGGATAGGCACAAACGAGCGTGTCGGCGACACGGCCAATGTCGGCGATGTGGCTGCGCAGATCCTCCGCGCCCAACGCGCAGTTGAAGCCGATGGTGATCGGCCTGGCGTGCCGCACCGAATGCCAGAACGCTTCCGGCAATTGGCCGGAAAGCAGGCGGCCGGACTTGTCGGTGATGGTGCCGGAGATCATCACGGGCACGTCGATGCCGCGCTCTTCGATGATCTCGGCGATCGCGTAGAGCGCGGCCTTGGCGTTCAGCGTGTCGAAGATGGTCTCGACCAGCAGCATATCGGCGCCGCCGTCGAGCAGACCGCGGGCCTGCTCGCCGTAAGCCTTACGCAAATCGTCGAAGGTCACCGCGCGGTAGCCGGGATTGGAGACATCGGGCGAGATCGACGCGGTGCGATTGGTCGGGCCAAGCGCGCCGGCCACGAAACGCTGCTTGCCGTCCTCGGCCGTGACGCGTTCGGCGGCGGCGCGCGCCAGCCTCGCGCCCTCGCGGTTCAGCTCATAGGCGAGGTCCGACATGTCGTAGTCGGCCTGCGCGATCGAGGTCGAGGAGAAGGTGTTGGTCGCGACGATGTCGGCACCGGCACGCAAGTAGGCGGCGTGGATGTCCTCGATCGCTTTGGGCTGTGTCAGGATCAGGACGTCGTTGTTGCCCTTGATGTCGCGATGGAAGTCCTTGAAGCGCGCACCGCGAAAGGCAGTCTCGTCGAACTGCAAGCCCTGGATCATGGTGCCCATGGCGCCGTCGAGCACCAGGATGCGCTCGCGGGCAGCCGCAAGCAAAGCGTTACGCTTGGGAGAAACAGGCACTTTCATGGGTCAGGCAGCTTTCTGGGCACCGTTCGGCCGGATGCCGAGCAGATGGCTGATTGCGAACACGAGGTCCGCGCGGTTCATGGTGTAGAAGTGGAAGGTGTCGACTCCGTGCTTGAACAGCTTCTGCACCTGGCCGGCAGCCACGGTGGCGGCAACCAGCTTGCGGGTCTCGGCATCATTGTCGAGACCGTCGAATTTTTCAGCGAGCCAGTCCGGCACGCTGGTGCCGGCGCGGGTCACGAAATTGCGGGCCTGCTTGAAATTGTGCATCGGCATGATGCCCGGCACGATCGGAATCTCGATGCCGCGCGCCCGCACCCTGTCGACGTAGCGGTGGTACAGGTCGTTGTCGAAGAACACCTGGGTGATCGCGCGCGTCGCGCCCGCATCGACCTTGGCCTTCAGCGTATCGATGTCGGCCTCGAAGCTGGCGGCTTCCGGATGCTTCTCGGGATAGGCCGAGACCGAGATCTCGATATCGCTGTGGCGCTTCTTGATCCCGGCGACGAGCTCGGCCGAGCCCTGGTAGCCGTCCGGATGGGTGAAATAGGGCGTGCCGATGCCGCCCGGCGGATCGCCGCGCAGCGCGACAATGTGGCGAACGCCGACCTCGTAATAGCGGTCGACGATCTCGTCGATCTCGCCGCGCGCGGCGCCGACGCAGGTCAGATGCGCGGCCGGCAGCAGTGCAGTCTCTCGCAGGATGCGCGTGATGGTCGAATGGGTGCGCTCGCGAGTCGAGCCGCCGGCGCCATAGGTCACCGAGACGAAGTTCGGCGTCAGCGGCGCCAGGCGGTTGATCGTCTCCCACAGATTGCGCTCCATCTCCTCGGTCTTCGGCGGGAAGAACTCGAAGGAGATGTTGGGGGTTTTGGCCGCGCGGTGCCCGTTCGAGGCGGGCGAGGTGATCTCGGTCATGATACGCAAGGGCTCCGCAACACGTGGGCAGCGTCTGGCTCGAATATGGAGGCCTCAAGATAAGCGAAATGGTCCTCTCCATACAGCCCATCCGCTATGGGAAATTGCCCACTATGGGTCGATATGTGGTTCGATGCGCATGGCAAGCAAGGAGAGTGGGTAGATAGGTCGGGCATCGTCAAAAAATTAAGTTATTGAAAATGTTGTATAAAAATCAAGTGTCCTGAGTGGCTTACTTGGCTATGGGTGTGGGGAAGGTGATCCTGCTAGCGAATTATTATATTTCGTCCCAAATTTGCGCGACGCCGGCCACGGGTAACGACCGTTCCGAGCGGGACCGACCTGCGCCGCCGGGGCCTTTGTCGGCTCTGCCAGCCACACTAGGTTGTTCGCCATGATCCCGCTGTCCGTCCTCGACCTGTCGGTCGTCACATCAGGCACTAAGCCGGCCGCCGCGCTGCGAAACAGCATCGACCTGGCGCGCCACGTCGATGAGCTCGGCTATACCAGGTACTGGCTTGCCGAGCACCACAACCTCGCTTCGGTTGCGAGTCCGGCGCCCGACCTGATGATTGGGCAGATTGCGGCGGTGACGCAGAACATCCGTGTCGGCTCCGGTGGCGTGATGCTGCCGAATCACGCGCCGCTGGTGGTCGCCGAGCGCTTCAAGATGCTGGAGGCGCTGTTTCCCGGCCGCATTGATCTCGGCCTCGGCCGCGCGCTCGGCACCGACGGTGCCACGGCCTACGCGCTGCGCAGCCGGCTCGACCGCCGCGAGGGCGACGATTTCCTCGAACGGCTGCATGAGCTGACCTTGTGGGAGACGCGCGATTTTCCCGCCGGCCATCCCTACAACAAGGTGGTGGCGATGCCGGACGATTCGCCGCTGCCGCCGATCTGGCTGCTCGGCTCCAGCGATTATTCCGCCGAGCTCGCCGCGCAGGTCGGAATGGGCTTCGCCTTCGCGCATCATTTCGCAACCCATGATGCGGTTGCCGCGATGACCAACTATCGCGCGCATTTCACGCCGTCGGGCTGGCGCGCCGCGCCGGCCGCGATCCTCGCGGTCGCCGTCGTCGCGGCCGAGACCGATGCGGAGGCCGAGACGCTCGCGATGTCGATGGATCTCAATCGGCTGCGCCGCGACCGCGGCCAGTATCTGCCGCTGCCAAGCGTCGAGGAGGCGGAGGCCTATCCCTACACCGACGCCGATCGCGCCTCGATCGCACGCAACCGCTCCCGCTTCTTCGTCGGCAACCCCGCGACCGTGATGGCCAAGCTGCAGCCACTGATCGCTGCGACCCAGGCAGACGAATTGGTGGTGGTCACAGCGGTCTACGACCACGAGGCGCGGAAGAAGTCCTACAGCCTGCTCGCCGAGGCGTTCGGGCTGAAGAGGGCGGCGTAATGATCGTCGTCCCGGCCTTCGCCGGGACGGCGCTTGGAAAGAGCGCGCGTGCGGCTCAGTCCTGCCGCTCGCTGAAGGTTGCGCGGAACGGATGGCCGGGATAGACGCCGACGATGCGGAATTCGCGCGAGAAGAACTTCAATTCCTCCAGCGCAAAGGCGAGTCCGCGGTCGTTGGGGTGACCGTCGACGTCGGCATAGAATTGCGTGGCGAAGAAGTTGCCGTCGACCATGTAGCTCTCGAGCTTGGTCATGTTGACGCCGTTGGTGGCAAAGCCGCCGAGCGCCTTGTAGAGCGCCGCGGGCAGGTTGCGTACCCGGAAAACAAACGTGGTGACCAGCGGCCCCGAGCCCTGCTCTGCCCATTTGGCCTCACGCGCCAGCACCACGAAGCGGGTGGTGTTGTGGGCCTCATCCTCGATGTCCTCGGCGAGGATATCGAGACCGTAGATCTCGGCAGCGAGCCGCGAGGCGATCGCCGCCACGCTGCGGTCGCCGCGGTGGGCGATGTCGCGCGCGCTGCCGGCGGTGTCGCCGGCGACGAGCGGCCGGATGCCGAGCTTGCGGATCATGCGCCGGCACTGTCCGAGCGCGTGGACATGGCTCTCCACGGTCTTGATGTCGGCGAGCTTGGTGCCCTTGATCGCCATCAACTGGTGGCGGACCGGCAGGAACCACTCGCCGACGATGAACAGGCCGGAGTCCGGCAGCAGATGGTGGATGTCGGCGACGCGGCCGGCGACCGAATTCTCGATCGGGATCATGCCGAGATCGGCCTCGCCCGAGGAGATCGCGGCCAGCGCGTCCTCGAACGTCGCGCAGGGCATCGGCTCGGCGTTCGGATAGGCCTCGACGATCGCGATATGGGAATTGGCGCCAGGCTCGCCCTGGAACGCGATTTTCAGCTTCTTGGTCATGGTCTCTTTCCTGCGGGGCCTTTTAGCACCCGGTCAGGCTTTGGAAAGTATCCGCCTGGCGGTTTCGAGGTCGGCGGGGGTGTCGACGCCCCGCGGGACGGTGTCGACGATGGTGACGTCGATCCGCATCCCCGCCTCCAGGGCGCGAAGCTGCTCGAGCTTCTCCTGCAATTCCAGCGGCGAGGGCGGCAGCCGCACGAAACGCTCCAGCGCGGCGCGGCGATAGGCGTAGAGGCCGATATGGTGGTAGCGCGGCCCGTCGCCATAGGGCGCGGTGGCGCGGGTGAAATAAAGCGCGCGCAGCCGGTTCGCCCCGATTGGCGAACCAACTGCCTTGACCACGCTGGGGGCCTGGTCCTCGTCCTCAGTGTGGATCTGCGAGGCGAGCGTCGAAATATCGACGGCGGGGTCGGCCAGTGCCGGCATCACGCTGCGAATGGTTTCGGGCGTGATGGTCGGGAAATCGCCCTGGAGATTGACCACGATCTCGGCCGTGCCGTCCGGATCCAGGATCGTCATCGCCTCGTGGACACGGTCCGAGCCGGACGGATGGTCGGCACTGGTCATCACAACCTCGCCGCCTGCCGCCTTCACCGCGTCGGCGATCTCCGATGTGTCGGTGGCGACCGCAACCCGGCCGATACCGGCCGCCTCCGCTCGCCGCAGCACATGGACGATCATGGGCTGGCCCGCGATGTCCAAGAGCGGTTTTCTCGGCAGCCGTGTCGCGGCCAGGCGGGCGGGAATCAGCACCAGGGTACGCGGTTCGGTCATTCGTGTCGGGGCCCGTCCGGCCTACGGAAATTGATGGGGAGGGGGTTGAATCCGGCGCGTTTATACGGGTTGCCAGAGCGCGGGCAAACCGATATCTCAAACGCTGCTTGGGGGGCGGTGCGATAGGCCGATTCCCAGGTCCTTCCGCGCGGCCGTATTCCCGGCCTGAAGTCGACATTCAAGGCCCGGAGCCTGACCCGAAATGGACTCCTTCGAACTCAATAAGATTCTCGGTGCGCTTCTCGGCACCTGCATTGTTGTCCTGGTGACGAGCTTTGCCGCTGGCGCGGTGTTCACGCCGAAGGCGCCGGAGAAGCCGGGCTTTGAGATCGCGGTGAAGGAGGAGGCCCCTGCTGGTGGCGGCGAGGCTGCTGCGGCCAAGTCGGAGCCGATCGAGAAGCTCCTGCAGACCGCCTCGGTCGAGAAGGGCGCCGCCGCCGCCAAGAAGTGCCAGGCCTGCCACACGTTCGAGAAGGGCGGTCCGAACCGCGTCGGTCCGAACCTCTACGGCATCGTCAACGAGCCCAGGGGCGAGGGCCGCGGCTTCAACTTCTCGGCCGCGATGAAGGCCAAGGGCGGCACCTGGACCTTTGACGACCTCAACAAGTTCCTCACCAATCCGAAGGGCTTCATCCCCGGCACCGCGATGGGCTTTGCCGGCGTTCCGAAGGACAGCGAGCGCGCCGACATCATCGCCTATCTGAACTCGAATTCGGAGCATCCCGCTCCGCTCCCGACGGCTTCGAAGTAGCGATTTGGTTTTCGCGATCAAGCGGGAACGAAACGGCCAGGCAATGCCTGGCCGTTTTCGCATGGGGCATCGGGTGTCGCGGGCTTGTTATCGGGACGTTTCGCCGCAGCGGGACGGTTCCTGGGTTATTATCATGAGGAAAAAGCAACGTAATTTGTCGAACCGTTGCCTTATATTGGGTCCCATGTAACCGGGGGCCGCAAGCAGGAAAGACGAATTTGGCGATCACCCGACGACATCTTCTTCAAGGCAGCGCGCTGGCCGCAATGGCTCCCGCGCTTGGGCTCAACTCCGGCTTGTCGGTCACGCCGGCCTTCGCGGATGACGCCCCGAGCGGGCTCAAATGGCGGCATGGTCTGTCGCTCTTCGGCAACGTCAAATACCCCGCCGACTTCAAGCGATTTGACTATGTCAATCCGGATGCCCCGAAGGGCGGCCTCGTCCGGCAAATCGCCATCGGCACCTTCGACAATTTCAACATCGTCGTCTCGGGTGTGAAGGGCTCGATCGCCGGCGGTGTTGCGCAAATCTATCAATCGCTGACGACGCCATCACTCGACGAGGTCTCCACCGAGTATGGATTGCTGGCGGAGGCCGCAAGCTATCCCGACGATTTCTCCCATGTCGTTTATCGGCTGCGCCCTCAGGCCAAGTGGGATGACGGAGCGCCTGTCACCCCGGAAGACGTGATCTTTTCGCTCGGCGCGTTCAAGACGCATCATCCGATGTTTTCCGCCTACTACAGCCATGTGGTGCGAGCGGAGAAGGTCGGCGATCGCGAAGTGAAGTTTGTCTTCGACATGCCGGGCAATCGCGAACTGCCGCAGATCGTGGGCCAACTGACGATCCTGCCCAAGCACTGGTGGGAGGGCACCGACAGCCAAGGGCGCAAGCGTGATGTCTCCGCGACGACGCTGGAGAAGCCGCTCGGATCGGGGCCCTATCGCATCAAGGAATTCGTCGCGGGACGGACCGTGACTCTGGAGCGGGTCAAGGACCACTGGGCGCGCGACCTCCCGACCAATGTCGGCTGCTACAATTTCGACGAGCTGCGCTACGAGTATTTCAGGGACCCCACGGTTGCGATCGAGGCGTTCAAGGGCGATCAGATCGATTGGCGTACCGAGAACAGCGCGAAGGCCTGGGCGACCGCCTATAATTTTCCGGCCGTCACCGACAAGCGCGTGGTGCTGGAGGAGTTTCCCAACCGCAGCTCCGGTATCATGCAGGCCTTCGCTCCGAACCTGCGTCGCGCCAAATTCGCTGATCCGCGCGTCCGGCGGGCGTTGAACTTTGCCTTCGATTTCGAGGAGATAAACAAGCAGCTCTTCTTCGGCCAGTACAAGCGCATCACCAGCTATTTCGACGGCGCCGAGGAGCTGATGGCGACAGGCCTGCCGCAGGGCAAGGAGCTCGCCATTCTCGAACCGTTGCGCGGGCAGGTGCCGGCCGAGGTATTCACCACGGCCTACACGAATCCGGTTGGCGGAAATCCCGAAGCCGTGCGCGACAATCTTCGCGAGGCACTACGCCTGCTCAAGGAGGCCGGCTACGAGGTGCGCGACCGCAAGCTGGTGAATGCAAAGAGCGGAGAGCCGTTCTCGATCGAATTGCTCAGCGAGGATCCGAACTTCGAGCGGGTCATGCTGGCTTACAAGCCCTCGCTCGAGCGGCTTGGAATGTCGGTCAGTGTGCGCACGATTGATCCAATTCAATATGAGAACCGGCTTCGCGATTGGGATTTCGACATCGTGGTCGGGTCCTGGCCGGAATCCCTGTCTCCCGGCAACGAGCAGCGCGAATTCTGGGGAACGAAGGCCGCCGACGCGCCGGGATCCCGCAATATCGTCGGCATCAAGAACCCGGCAATCGACAAGCTGATCGAGCGGGTGATCTTTGCGACGGACCGCGAAGATCTCGTCGCTGCAACCAAAGCACTCGACCGGGTGTTGTTGTGGAATCATTACGTGGTCCCGCAGTGGAACTATCCGAAGGTGCGCACGGCACGCTGGGACCGGTTCGGTCGCCCGGCCGAGTTGCCGAAATACGGTCTTTCGGGATTCCCGTTGATCTGGTGGTACGACGCCGACAAGGCGGCCAAGCTCAAGAGTTCATAGGTTTAAGGATTTGCGCATGGCGCTACTCACCCGTCGGCACGCACTCGGTCTCGGCATCGGTGCGTTGAGTGCTGCAGGATTTCGCGCAGCCCCTGCAGCCGCCGACAACGGAACCGAGATGCACGGCATGTCGGTGTTCGGCGACCTGAAGTATCCGGCGGACTTTAAGCAGTTCGGCTACGTCAATGCGAAGGCGCCGAAGGGCGGGCTGTTTTCGCTGATCCCGTCGGTGCGCAGCAACAACCAGTCCTACTACACCTTCAACTCACTCAACGCCTACGTTTTGAAAGGCGAAGGCGCGCAGGGCATGGACATGACCTTCGCGACGCTGATGTCGCGCGCCAATGACGAGCCCGATGCGATGTACGGCTATGCCGCGAAATCGGTGCAGATCTCGCCGGACAAGCTCACCTACCGCTTCACCATGCGGCCCGAGGCGCGCTTCCACGACGGCTCGAAGCTGACGGCGCAGGATGTCGCGTTCTCGCTCAACGTGCTGAAGGAGAAGGGCCATCCGCTGATCATCGTGCAGTTGCGCGACTTCGTGAAGGCCGAGGCGGGCGACGATGCGACCGTCGTCGTGACCTTCGCGCCCAATCGCGCGCGCGACGTGCCGCTCTTCGTCGCGGGCCTGCCGATCTTCTCGAAGGCCTACTACGCGACGCGGCCGTTCGATGAATCGACGCTCGATGCGCCGCTGGGGTCGGGGCCGTACAAGGTCGGCAAGTTCGAGGTCAATCGCTTTATCGAATTCGATCGCGTCAAGGACTGGTGGGCCGCCGACCTGCCGGTCAATCGCGGCAGCTACAATTTCGACACCGTACGCTACGAATTCTATCGCGATCGCGATGTCGCCTTCGAAGGCTTCACCGCCAAGAGCTACTTGTTCCGCGAGGAGTTCACCGCCCGGGTCTGGGCGACCCGCTACGATTTCCCCGCGGTGAAGGACGGCCGCGTCAGGCGTGAGACGCTGCCCGACGACACGCCGTCCGGCGCACAGGGCTGGTTCATCAATACCCGCCGCGACAAGTTCAAGGATTCCCGCGTGCGCGAGGCGCTGACCAACGCCTTCGATTTCGAGTGGACCAACAAGACCATCATGTACGATGCCTATGCGCGAACGGTCTCGCCGTTCCAGAATTCGGACATGGTGGCGGAAGGACCGCCTTCGCAGGAAGAGCTCGCGCTGCTCGAGCCGTTCCGCGGCCAGATGCCGGATGAGGTGTTCGGCCTGCCCTACGTGCCGCCGATGTCCGACGGTTCGGGCCAGGATCGCACACTGCTGCGCAAGGCGGCGCAACTGCTCAACGAGGCCGGCTGTGTGATCAAGGACGGCAAGCGGGTGCTGCCGAACGGTGAAGCGTTCACCATCGAATTTCTGGCCGACGAGCCCTCGCTGCAGCCGCACCACGGGCCCTTCATCAAGAATCTCGGCACGCTCGGCATCGATGCGACGTTCCGCCTGGTCGATGCCGTGCAGTATCGCGCGCGGGTGGAGGATTTCGACTTCGACCTGACCATGCAGCGTTTCAGCTCGTCGGCAACACCCGGCGACAGCATGCGCCCGTTCTTTTCCTCGCAGGCGGCCAAGACCAAGGGCTCCTACAATCTGGCGGGCATCTCCAGCCCCGTGATCGACGCATTGATCGAAAAGATCATCGGCGCGAACAGCCGCCATGAGCTGACGGTCGCCTGCCGCGCCTTCGATCGCGTGTTTCGTGCCGGCCGCTATTGGGTGCCGCAGTGGTACCGCAACACGCACCCGATCGCCTATTGGGATCAGTTCGATCATCCGGAGAAGCCGGCGAAATATGCGTCGGGCGTCGGCGCGCCTGACAACTGGTGGTACGATGCGGCCAAGGCCGCGAAGCTGGAACAGGCGAAGTAGCCGATGAGCGCCTATATCGCCCGTCGCATTCTCCTGATGTTGCCGACGCTGCTGGGCATCCTGTTCGTCTCCTTCGTGGTCGTGCAGTTTGCCCCGGGCGGACCGGTCGAGCGCGTCATCGCGCAGATCAACGGTGCCGATACCGGCGGCACCTCGCGCGTGTCCGGCGGCGGCGGCGATTTCGCCGCACAGCGCGGCCAGAACAGCGCCGCAGCGAGCGCGATCAACTCGAAATACCGCGGCGCGCAGGGCCTCGATCCGGACTTCATCAAGAAGCTCGAGGTTCAGTTCGGCTTCGACAAGCCGGCGCCGGAGCGCTTCGCGCTGATGGTCTGGAATTTCGCCCGATTCGATTTCGGCAAGAGCTATTTCCGCGACATCAGCGTGATCCAGCTCATCAAGGAGAAGCTGCCGGTCTCGATCTCGCTCGGGATCTGGATGACGCTGTTGACCTATCTGATCTCGATTCCGCTCGGAATTCGCAAGGCAGTCCAGGACGGATCGCGGTTCGATACCTGGACCTCGGCGGTGATCATCATCGGCTTCGCCATTCCGGGCTTTCTGTTCGCGATCCTTTTGATCATCCTGTTCGCCGGTGGCTCATTCTTCAACATCTTCCCGCTGCGCGGACTGACGTCCGACGGCTGGTCGCAATTCCCCTGGTACTGGAAGATCATCGACTATTTCTGGCACATCACGCTGCCGATCATCTCGATGGCTCTCGGCGCCTTCGCCACCATGACGCTGCTCACCAAGAACTCGTTCCTCGACGAGATCCGCAAGCAATATGTGATGACAGCGCGGGCCAAGGGCTGCAGCGAGCGGCAGGTGCTCTATGGTCACGTCTTCCGCAACGCCATGCTGATCGTGATCGCGGGCTTCCCGGCCGCGTTCATCCACGCCTTCTTCTCCGGCTCGCTCCTGATCGAGACCATCTTCTCGCTCGACGGGCTCGGCCTGCTCAGCTTCGAGAGCGTCCTCAATCGCGACTATCCGGTGGTGTTCGGCACGCTGTTCATCTTTTCGCTGGTCGGGCTCGTGGTCAATCTGATCTCCGATCTCACCTATATGTGGATCGATCCGCGGATCGATTTTGAGGCGCGGGAGGTCTGATGACGATGCTCGCGCCAAAGCCGGTCGAGACCACGACGCAATCGCCGCTCGGCGAGGCGGTGCCTGCCACGCGCCACGGCTTCGCGCCGTCGCCGCTGAACAAGCGGCGCTGGCTGAACTTCAAGGCAAACCGCCGCGGCTACTGGTCGTTCTGGATCTTCCTCGTGCTGTTCGTGGTGTCGCTGTTCGCCAACGTCATCGCCAGCGACAAGCCGCTCGTCGTCAAGTATGACGGCCATTACTATTGGCCGGTGCTGTTCAGCTATGCCGAGACCACCTTCGGCGGCGATTTCGAGACCGCGGCCGACTATCGCGATCCCTATCTGCAGAAGCAGATCGCCGCCAAGGGCGGCAGCATGATCTGGCCGCCGATTCGCTATTCCTATGACACCCGCAACCTCGATCTGCCGACCCCGGCGCCATCGCCGCCGACCTGGTGGTTGACCGAGGCGCAGTGCAAGGACGTGGTGCAGCGGAAGGGCCTGAAGAGCTGCCGTGACCTCGAATATAACTGGCTCGGCACCGACGATCAGGGTCGCGACGTTCTCGCGCGGCTGATCTATGGCTTCCGCATCTCGGTGCTGTTCGGTCTGACACTGAGCATCCTGTCCTCGATCGTCGGCGTCGCCGCCGGCGGCGTGCAGGGCTATTTCGGCGGCTGGATCGACCTCACCTTCCAGCGGCTGATCGAGGTCTGGACCGCGATTCCCTCGCTCTATCTGCTCCTGATCATCTCGGCGGTACTGCCGCCCGGCTTCTTCATCCTGCTCGGTATTCTGCTGTTGTTCTCATGGGTCTCGCTGGTCGGCCTGGTGCGGGCCGAGTTTTTGCGCGGGCGCAACTTCGAATATATCCAGGCGGCGCGTGCGCTCGGCGTCTCCAATGCGGTGATCATGTTCCGCCACCTGCTTCCGAACGCGATGGTCGCGACCATGACGTTCCTGCCCTTCATCGTGTCGTCCTCGGTGATGACGTTGACGGCGCTGGACTTCCTCGGCTTCGGCCTGCCGCCCGGATCGCCGTCGCTCGGCGAATTGTTGTCGCAGGGCAAGGCCAACGTGCAGGCGCCGTGGCTCGGTCTCACCGGCTTCTTCTCGGTCGCGATCATGCTGTCGCTGCTGATCTTCATCGGCGAAGCCGCGCGCGATGCCTTCGATCCGCGCAAGACGTTCTCGAAGGGCTGACGCATGGATGCCATCAACCAGCCGCTGCTCGATGTTTCCGAACTCTCGGTTGCGTTCGGTCGCTCGGTCGCGGTCGACCGGATCTCATTCTCGATCAAGCGCGGCGAGTGCGTGGCCCTGGTCGGCGAGTCCGGCTCGGGAAAATCGGTCAGCGCGCTGTCGATCCTGCGGCTGCTGCCCTATCCCGTCGCGTCGCATCCCTCCGGTGCAATCCGCTTTCGCGGCCGGGACCTTTTGACCGCGTCCGACCGGGAGATGCGCGAGGTTCGTGGCAACGACATCTCGATCATCTTCCAGGAGCCGATGACCTCGCTCAATCCGCTTCACACCATCGAAGCGCAGATCGGAGAGATCCTGTCGCTGCACCGGGGCATCGGCGGCGCGGCGGCTCGGGCGCGGACGCTGGAACTGCTGCGCCAGGTCGGCATCCCCGAACCGGAGACGCGGCTCAAGAGCTATCCGCACCAATTGTCGGGCGGTCAGCGCCAGCGGGTGATGATTGCGATGGCGCTCGCCAACGAGCCCGATCTGTTGATCGCGGACGAGCCGACCACGGCGCTCGACGTCACCGTGCAGGCGCAGATCCTGACGCTGCTCGCGGAAATCCGCACCCGGCTCGGCATGAGCCTGCTGTTCATCACCCACGATCTCGGCATCGTCCGCCGCATCGCCGACACGGTCTGTGTGATGAACAACGGCAAGATCGTCGAGCAGGGCCCGGTCGAGCAGGTCTTCACCGCGCCGAAGCACGCCTATACCCGCGCGCTGCTCGCGGCCGAGCCGAAGCCCGATCCGGCGCCGCCGCAGCCCGGCGCGCCGGTGGTGATGTCGGCGGACAATCTCAAGGTCTGGTTTCCGATCAAGCGCGGCCTGTTGCGCTCCACCGTCGGCCATATCAAGGCGGTCGACGGCGTCAGTCTTGCGGTGCGCAAGGGCGAGACGCTCGGCGTCGTGGGCGAGTCCGGCTCCGGCAAGACCACGCTGGGGCTGGCGTTGCTCCGGCTGATTTCGTCGGACGGACCGATCGTGTTCCTCGGCAACGAGATCCAGGGCCTGCGCTTCAAGCAGATGCGGCCGTTCCGCCGCGACATGCAGATCGTATTCCAGGACCCGTTCGGCTCGCTTAGTCCACGCATGTCGGTAGCCGATATCATCGCCGAGGGGCTCGAAGTGCACCAGCCGCAGCTATCGCGCGAGGAGCGCGAGGCGCGGGTGGTGAAGGCACTCCAGGACGTCGGCCTCGATCCCGACTGGCGCTTCCGCTATCCGCATGAATTCTCCGGCGGTCAGCGCCAGCGCATCTCGATCGCACGCGCGGTCGTGCTGGAGCCGAACTTCATCGTGCTGGACGAGCCGACCTCGGCGCTCGACATGCTGCTCCAGGCGCAGATGGTCGACCTGTTGCGCGATTTGCAGCGCAAGCGCGATCTCACCTACATGTTCATCTCGCACGATCTGCGCGTGGTGGCCTCGCTCGCAAGCCACCTGATCGTGATGAAGTCCGGCAAGGTCGAGGAGGAAGGGCCGGCCTCCGTGCTGTTCAAGAATCCGAAGAGCGACTACACCCGCGCACTGTTCGCCGCCGCGTTCCGGCTGGAGACCGACGGCGAGGGAGCGGTGGCGACGTAGTGATCCGAGTAGGATGAGTAGAGCGAAGCGAAACCCATCCTCTTGCCGCGCCGTTTGCAGCCCGATGGGTTTCGCTGCGCTCTACCCATCCTACAGAATCTGCCTACAGCCGCTTGATCGCGATCACTCCGCTGCCGGCGGCCTTGATCCGCGCGATGGCGGGTTGCGTGGGCTCGATCACGGTTGCCATATGATGCGCGTTGGCGTGCACGATGGTGGAGGCGTCGCGCACGATAGCGACATGACCTTTCCAGAAGATCAGGTCGCCACGCTGCAGATGCTTCTGCTCGGCTGCGCTCAGGTCGCGGCCGAGTCCCTCCTGCTGCATGTCGCTGTCGCGCGGACAGCCGGTGCCGGCCGCGGTCAGCGCGACCTGCACGAGGCCGGAGCAATCGATGCCGAGGCTCGACTTGCCGCCCCAGAGATAGGGCGCCCCGACGAAACGCTCGGCGATCGCGACAAAATCCCGTTCCACCGAATCGAGCGGGCTAAGATGCCGGCGTGGCAGGTGCCAGCCTTCGCGGGTCACGGCGAAGGCGCCGTCCTCGCGGACGACAGTCAGCTTCGTTCCCATCGCCAGCGCGTCGGCCGGCGGCAGCTTGATCGACGGTCCGGGAAAGGCAAGCGTGCGAAGCGCCGTCACCTTGTGGGTCGGCGCAGGACCGGGCTTGATCAGCGCAGCCTCGGGGATCCAGCCGACATAGCCATCATCGGCAAGTTGGCCCCACGCCCAGCCTTCGCCGTTGCGGTCGTAGATCGTGACGCGCTCGCCCTTCAGCGCCTGTGTCATCTGTTCGGCATCGGCGGCCGGCGCGCTGCGGAGCGGAGCAATGGCCTCGCCGACCTCAAATTCCTCGCCCTCGACGAAGCGTGCGACCTTGACTCTGCCCTCGAGATATTTCGCGGCAAGGTCATCGCGGGCCGGGGTCAGGCGCGGGTCATGCATAGCGCTGGCTCAGCAGCTTGTAGATCGCACGCGCGGCCTGACACTCGCCGCCTTCGGGGCGGCCGGGCTTCGCGGTTGGCGTCCAGCCATAGATATCGACATGCAGCCAGGCTTTCGCGTGCTCGACAAAGCGTTGCAGGAACAGCGCGCAGGTGATCGAGCCGGCGAAGCCGCCCGACGGCGCGTTGGTGATGTCGGCGGTCTTGGAGTCGAGCCAGGCGTCGTAGGCCGGCCACAGCGGCAGGCGCCACAACGGATCGTTCTCGCTTCTGGCGAGGGCGGCGATGTCACCGGCGAGCGTCTCGTCGTTGGTATAGAACGGCGGCAGATCCGGTCCCAGCGCCACGCGCGCCGCACCGGTGAGCGTGCCCAGATCGATCAGCAGGTCGGGCTTCTCCTCATCGGCCAGCGCCAGCGCGTCGGCGAGCACCAGCCGCCCCTCGGCATCGGTGTTGCCGATCTCGACGGTGATGCCCTTGCGCGACCGGAAGACGTCGAGCGGGCGGAACGCGTTGCTGGCGACCGCGTTCTCGACCGCCGGGATCAGCACGCGCAGCCGCACCTTCAGCTTGGCGTCCATCACCATCTGCGCCAGCGCCAGCACGTTGGCAGCGCCGCCCATGTCCTTCTTCATCAGCAGCATGCCGCTCGACGGCTTGAGATCGAGCCCGCCGGTATCGAAGCAAACGCCCTTGCCGACCAACGTCACCTTCGGATGCGCCGGATCGCCCCAGGTCAGATCGATCAGCCGGGGGGCGCGCGCCGAAGCCATGCCGACGGCGTGGATCAGCGGAAAACCCTGCTCCAGCGCCGCGCCGGTGATGCAGTTGAAGCGGGCGCCGAACCGCGTCGCCAGTTCCTGCGCCGCGCCCGTGAGCTCGGCCGGGCCCATGTCGTTGGACGGCGTATTGATGAGGTCTCGCGCGAGTGCCGTTGCATTCGCCATGCGCGTGATGTCGGCGGCGTCGACCCCCTCGGGCGGCACCAGCCGCACTTCGGGCGTCTCTTTCTTGCGATAGCGGCTGAAGCGGTAGCAGCCGAGTGCGAAGGCGAGCGCGGCAAGCCTGATGTCGTGCGGCGCGTTGGCAAAGCGGTAAACGCCCGGCGGCAGCAAGCCGGGCAAAGCGCCCGGCCGGAACGGATCGCGCGCCTTGTGGCTGTCGTCCTCGAGGCCGAACAGCACCTGCGCAATGCTGCCGTCGGATGCCGGCAGTGCCAGGCATTTGCCGGGCTTGGCCGCAAAGCCGTTGGCGTCGGCGAACTGCCGCGCCGGCGCGGGCAACTCGCTCCGGATCGCATCCCATGTCGTCTTGGTGACGAAAGTGATCGGGATCGCGTCGGTTACAAGTGCGGTTTCGAACACGGATGACATGCGATTCTCGGCTGTTCTGGCGTCGTAGGTCGCTACTACACGCCTTTCGCCGTGGATGGTAGCGCGGCAGCGGGTGGCGCCACCGGCAGAATCGGACCTCGCCGCCGCTTTCGCGACGGAACCCAATTAACCAGACGTTAGGGTTAACAGTCTATTGCTGGCCCATTCGGCTCGTTCCATTTGCCCGATTTCGTGAGTCAAAGTGCCATGCGTGGACAGTCCAATCTGGGCCGGCTTGCTGCCCGGCACGTCGTTTCCGCGGCCGTCGTGGCGATCGTGGCTGCTGGCCTCGGCGGTTGTCAGACCATGTCCGACGTGACGGGATCGCTGGCGACCCGGACGCCATCCGCGCCTGATGATCCGCACCGGGCCGCGGAAGTTTATGGCGAGCGCTACCGCAAGAATCCGAAGGACGTCGACGCTGCGTTGGCTTACGGCCAGGCGTTGCGGGCCACCGGCCAGCGCGCGCAGGCCTGCGCCGTGCTGGAACAGGCGACCATCGCCAATCCGGGCAACCGGCTGCTGCTTGCCGCCTACGGCCGCGCGCTCGCCGACAACGGCAATTCGCAGGCCGCCTTCGACGTGCTGAGCCGTGCGCACAGCCCGGACAATCCGGACTGGCGCATTCTGTCGGTGCAGGGGACGACGCTCGACAAGATGGGTCGTCACGACGAGGCGCGCCGCTACTACGCGAGCGCGCTGAGGATCGCCCCGGACGAACCGTCGGTGCTGTCCAATCTCGGCCTCTCCTACATGCTGACCAAGGATCTGCCCAAGGCCGAGGAGACGCTGCGCCGTGCCTATGCCGGCGCGCGCAGCGACGGGCGGATACGGCAAAACCTGGCGCTCGTCGTCGGCCTGCAGGGCCGCTTCACGGAAGCCGAAAGCATCGTCAAGGCCGATCTGCCGCCGGGCGAGGCGGAGGCCAATGTCGCCTATCTGCGCGACATGCTGAACCGCAAGGACGGTCCGCGCACCGCGTCGAAATCCGCACCGGTAGTCGCCCAGGACGACTGAAAGCAGAGGCGATCAGCAGGGCTGCCGTCTGTCCGATGTAACCCGCAAAAGCAACGCCCGGCCAAGCCGGGCGTCGTCGTTTCCGTGTGTCCGCGCGTCCTAATAGATCGCCGTCAGCTTGATGTAGGACGGACCGAGGATCACGATGAACAGGCAGGGCAGGAAGAACAGGATCATCGGCACGGTCAGCTTGGGCGGCAGCGCCGCCGCCTTCTTCTCGGCCTCGTTCATCCGCATGTCGCGATTTTCCTGCGCCATCACGCGCAGGCTCTGGCCGAGCGGCGTGCCGTAGCGTTCCGACTGCTGCAGGGCGAGGCACACCGACTTGACGCCCTCGAGCCCGACGCGACGCGCCAGGTTCTCATAGGCGGCCTTGCGATCCTGCAGATAGGAGAGCTCCGCCGTGGTCAGCGCGAACTCCTCCGACAGCGCCAGTGACTGTCCGGCGATCTCCTGGGCCACCTTGCGGAAGGCGACCTCGACCGACATGCCTGACTCGATGCAGATTAGCAGCAGGTCGAGCGAATCGGGGAAGGCGCGCTTGATCGAGAGCTGACGCTTGGCGATGGCGTTCTTCAGGAACAGCATCGGAGCCTGCAGACCGGCATAGGCCGCCGCGACGCAGATGCCGATCTTGATCGGCATCGACCAGCCGGCACCCACGATGAAGAATGTATAGACGATGGCAGCCAGCAGAAGCACGATCGGGGCGACCGCGCGCGCGAACAGGAACGTCACGTAGGGGGCGTGGCCGCGATAGCCCGCCATCACCAGCTTCTCGAGCGCGGCCTCCTGAGCCAGCCATTTGGTGAGGTTCAGGTCGTCCACCACCTTGGAGACGATCTGCTTCGGCGTTTGCCGCAGCGCCACCTTCTCCGTCTTGGCCAGGCGGTCGCGCTCACGCTGCCGGATGCGCTCGCGCTCGCTGGCGACGGCCTTCATGCGCTTGTTGAGATTGCCCCCGGCGAACAGCGGCATCACCAGCGTATAGACCGTGGCGCTTGCCGCGAAGAAGGCAAGCAGCATGGTCATGAACCTGACGTCGTGGAGCTTAGCGACAAGGAACTCGATCATGCTGCACCGTCAGAAATCGAAGTTGATCATCTTCTTCATCACGAGAACGCCGATCGACATCCAGACGGCGCAGCACACCAGCATCAATTGGCCGGTCGGATGGGTCCACAGCAGCGCGATGTAATCGGGCGTCGTGATGAACACGAGCAGCATGACGATCGGCGGCAGCGATCCGATGATGCCGGCCGAGGCCTTGGCTTCCATCGACATCGCCTGGATCTTTTCGGCCATCTTCTTGCGGTCGCGCAGCACTCTCGACAGGTTGCCGAGTGCCTCCGACAGGTTGCCGCCGGATTTCTGCTGGATCGCGATCACGATGCCGAAGAAGTTCGCCTCGGGCAGCGGCATGCGTTCATAGAGCCGGGAGCAGGCCTCGGCGAGCGGCATGCCGATCGCCTGAGTTTCGATGATGGCGAGAAATTCGCTGCGCAGCGGTTCCGGCGAATCGGCGGCGACCACCTTGATGGATTCGAACAGCGGCAGACCGGCCTTGATGCCGCGCACGATGACGTCGACGGCGTCGGGCAGCGCCTTCAGAAATGCCTTTTCCCGCCGCTTCTTCAGGAAGCTAAGCAGCCAGCGCGGCAGCCCGAAGCCCATCGCAAAGCCGATGCCGGCCGCGCCGAGCAGGCCGCCGCCGGCCAGGAATGCCGCGCCGAACCCGAACAAGCCGAGCACGCCGGAGATGATCCAGAACTTCTGCTCGGACCATTCCAGTCCGGCTTGCGAGATGCGCATGCCGAGCGGGATCTTCTTGTCCTTCTGGCTCCGCGCCTCCAGCTCCTTCAGCGATCCCTCGACCTGCTCGCGGCGTGAGCGCTGCGAGCGTTCGGGGCCGCGCGCGGCGCTCGTCTCGGAGCGCGCCACCGACGCGCGCCGGGACTCGGCCTTCTTTTCCCCGGACAGATAGGGATACAGGAAGACCCAGGCGAGGCCGCCCACGGTTGTTGCGGCCAGGAACGCCACGGCAAGGGTTTGCATTTGCATCTTGCGCTTCCTCAGGTCGGCGGCGGCGCTTCGGAGGCATCGAGCGCTGCCGCAAGCCGCTTCTCTTCGTTGTAGTAGCGCGCGCGTTCCCAGAATTTCGGCCGGCCGATGCCGGTCGAGCGGTGCCTGCCGATGATCTTGCCGTTGGTGTCCTCGCCGATCATGTCGTAGAGGAAGATGTCCTGAGTGATGATGGTGTCGCCTTCCATGCCCATCACCTCGGTGATGTGGGTGATGCGGCGCGAGCCGTCGCGCAGGCGAGCGGCCTGGATGATGACGTCGATCGAGGCGCAGATCATCTCGCGGATCGTGCGGGATGGAAGCGAGAATCCGCCCATGGTGATCATCGATTCGCAGCGCGACAGCGCCTCTCGCGGATTGTTGGCGTGCAGGGTGCCCATCGAGCCGTCATGGCCGGTGTTCATCGCCTGCAACAGGTCGAACGCCTCGGGTCCGCGGACTTCGCCGACGATGATGCGCTCCGGGCGCATACGCAGGCAGTTGCGGACCAGTTCGCGCATCGTGACCTGGCCTTCGCCCTCGATGTTCGGCGGGCGGGTTTCCAACCGCACCACATGCGGCTGTTGCAACTGGAGTTCGGCGGCGTCTTCGCAGGTGATGACGCGCTCGTCGTGCTCGATGTAATTGGTCAGGCAGTTCAGCAGCGTCGTCTTGCCGGAGCCGGTGCCGCCGGAAATCAGCACGTTGCAGCGGACCCGGCCGATGATCTGCAGGATGGTCGCCCCTTCCGGCGTGATCGCACCGAACTTGACGAGCTGCTCCAGCGTCAGCTTGTCCTTCTTGAACTTGCGGATGGTGAGCGCGGGGCCGTCGATCGCGAGCGGCGGGACGATGGCGTTGACGCGGGAGCCGTCGGCGAGACGCGCGTCGCAGATCGGCGAGGATTCGTCGACGCGCCGGCCGACCTGGCTGACGATGCGCTGGCAGATGTTCAGAAGCTGCTGGTTGTCGCGGAAGCGGATGCCGGTGCGCTGGATCTTGCCGCCGACTTCAATGAACACGGTGCCCGCGCCGTTGACCATGATGTCGGCGATGTCGTCGCGCGACAGGAGGGGTTCCAGCGGTCCATAGCCAAGCACGTCGTTGCAGATGTCGTCGAGCAGCTCCTCCTGCTCGGCGATCGACATCACGATGTTCTTGATCGCGATGATCTCGTTGACGATGTCGCGAATTTCCTCGCGCGCCGATTCGCTGTCGAGCTTGGCGAGCTGGGCGAGGTCGATCGCCTCGATCAGGGCGCCGAAGATCGTCGCCTTGACCTGATAATAATTGTCCGAGCGGCGCGTCTCGATGGTGGGGGCGGGCGCCGGCTTCGCCGGGGCGAGCGGCGGCGACGATATCGCCGGTGCGGCGGACTCGCGCGGCATGGCCGACGGCCCGGAAGGCTCCGGGGTCTGAAATGCGGGCTTGGGCGCCCGCAGGTCCGAATCGCTTCCGCTACGCTTACCAAACACGACGTCTTGTCTCCACGCGGGCCGCTACTTCGCCCGCAGCTTGTCGAGCAGGGGTGACAGGAACGAACTCTTCGGCTTCTTGGTCTCGCCGCGGCCGGTCAGCCGCTGCGCCATTTGCAGGAACATCTCGACGGCGCGATGATTGGCGGAGATCTCCGCGATCATCTGGCCGTTGTTGGCGGCGGAACCGAAGATTTGCGGATCGAACGGGATGGCGACGATCGGCTGGCTTTCGATCGCCTTGGCGAACTCGCCGGCCGCGATCTCCGGGCGTTTCGGCATTCCGACTTGGTTCAGGCAGTACAACGGGGCGCGGTCGTTCGGTCGCGCCGCCTTCAGCAGGTCGAACATGTTCTTGGCGTTGCGCAGATTGGCAAGGTCGGGCGCGGCCACGATCAGGATGTCGTCGGCCGCGATCAGCGCCCGCTTGGTCCAGCCCGACCATTGATGGGGCACGTCGAGAACGATGCAGGGCATCGTGGTGCGCAGCGTATCGAAAATCGCGTCGAACGCTTCGGATCCGAAATCGTAGACCTTGTCGAGCGTCGCCGGCGCCGCCAGCAAGCTCAGATGGTCGGTGCATTTCGACAGCAGGCGGTCGATGAAGGCGGTATCGACGCGGTCGGGCGAGAACACCGCATCCGCGATGCCTTGCGCCGGGTCCTGATTGTAATTGAGGCCGGCGGTGCCGAAAGCGAGATCGAGATCGGCGACGACGGAATCCAGCGCCAGGTCGCGGGCGATCGCCCAGGCGACGTTGTGGGCGATCGTCGACGCGCCGACACCGCCTTTGGCGCCGACGATGGCAATGATGCGGCCGACCGCCTTGGCTTCCGGCGCCGAGAACAGATTGCAGATCGCGCGGACCACGTCGATTGCCTGCGCCGGCGCGATCACATAGTCGCTGACGCCGCGGCGCACCAGCTCGCGATACAGCGTGACGTCGTTGACGCGACCGATCACGATCACGCGGGTGCCGGCGTCGCAGACCGTGGCGAGCTGATCGAGGCCGGCCAGGATGTCGTTGCGGGCTTCGGTTTCGAGAACGATGACGTTGGGCGTCGGGGCCGAGCGATAGGCCTCGATGGCTGCCGCCATCCCGCCCATCTGGATCTTGAGGTGGGCCTTGGCCAGCCGGCGATCTTCGCCCGCCGACTGCACGGCGGCAGCAGTCTCGACCGTCTCGCAAAACGCCTGGACCGAAACCCGCGGCGCCGGCGCAATATGATCCTCCGCGGGCGAGGTGACGTCCGGCTGCTCTTCGGAGTTTTGTCTCGCGTAGGTGATCATTTGCCAGTGTCGCTGAGTTTGGCCCTGTCGGACTCGGGATAGGTCGTCGCGGTGGTGGTCCCCTTGCGGTACTTGTCGAAGGCGATGTTACGACGCGGCGTATAGGCCGGAGTTTCGGCGCGCGGCTGCACGATATCCGTCGGATCCTCGACCATGGCCGCGAAGTTGCGCTGCGTGGCGCAGCCGAAATTGTAGTACTGCTTGTTCTCGATGTAGGACTTGTTGTGGATCGACGGGCCGAGATCCTCCGGCCACAGGCCGCACGGTCCGGCGACCGCCGTCATCTTCGGATAGTTCACCCTGATCGCCGGCATCTGGCGCGGATCGTCGGGATGATATTTGCGGACGACGACCCCGCGCGGCGGCACGCCGGCGGCGGCGAACGTGGCCTGGATCTCGCGCAGCGAATCCTGAGCGGCGCGGGCGTTCGGGGTGTCGATGGGCACGTCGATGCTGACGGCACCGGTGCCCTCACGCATCCAGTCCCGCGCCATGCCCATCACTTCGGCGCGCTGCTCGGCGGTCAGGCCGCCGCGGCCGCGGCCGACGAAGACCACGATCGAGCGATCAGCCTCGGTGACGGCGATCGGATGACGCTGGCGGTAGTCGGCCGGCGCATTGATCATCGCGAGGCTGTCGTCGTTGGTGTGCTGACAGGCGCCGAGTGCCACGGAAAGACCGAGGAGCGCCCCGCTGAGACAGAGCGCGCGCGTCCAACCGGCGGGTGTCATGAATGTCGTCTGCGTCATCGTCCCCGCCTCAGTCGGTAATGAAGCCGTAAGTGCCGCGGTAATTCCGCGCCGGCTCGGTGCGTCCCGGTACGCCGTAGATGCGATTGATGCTGCCCAGCAGGTCGGCCTGTGGATCGGACGCGTTGGCGAAGCCGTCATCCGGTCGCGACAAATCCTTCTGCGCCACCGCGCGGACGACGTAGGGCGTGACCAGCACCATCAGCTCGGTCTGCTTGTTGACGAAGTCACGGCTGCGGAACAGGGTGCCGAGCACCGGGAGCGAGGCGAGGCCGGGAAGCCCGTTGATCGCCTGCTTGGTCTGGTCCTGGATCAGGCCGGCCATCGCCATCGAACCGCCCGATGGAATCTCCAGCGTGGTTTCGGCGCGGCGGGTCTTGATTGAGGGAATCGTCGTTCCGCCCTGGCCGCCGGTCAGCGCATTCTCGTTCGAGACTTCCGAGACTTCTGTCATCACCCGCAAGCTGATCCGCCCTTCGGTGAGCACCACCGGCGTGAAGTTCAGCGAGATACCGAATTTCTTGAAGCTGACGGTCTGGACGCAATTGCCGATCGTGCCGGTCGACGACGTCTGACAGGTCACGCCGGTCGGAATTGGAAATTCGCCGCCAGAGATGAAGGTCGCCGATTCACCGGAGATCGCCGTCAGGTTCGGCTCGGCGAGCGTCCGTACGATGCCCGCGCTTTCCATCGCGCGGAGTGTCGCCGAGACCGAGGGCGTCGCGCCGAACGAGGTGGTGATCTCGTTGGTCGGCACCAGCGGCGCGGTATTCGCCGTGAACGGATTGCTGTTGTTGAACTTCACGACCGCCGTGCCGTAGTTGAGGTTGGCGGTAAGATCGATGCCGAGCTGCTTGACAAGGCTGCGCGAGACTTCGGCAACCGTGACCTTCAGCATCACCTGGTCGCGGCCGCGGACCGCGATGGAGTTCACGACCTTGTCGGCGCCGCCGGCGAGCCGCGCTGCGATGTCATTGGCCTGCTGCGCCTCGATCGGGCTCGATGCGGTTCCCGACAACATGATGCTGTCGCCGATGCCCTCGACCTGGATGTCGGCATTGGGCATCACCTGTCGCAATGCGGCGCGTATGCCGTTCAGGTCGCGCTTGACGGCGATGTCGTAAGCGGCGATCTGCTGACCCGCGGCGTCGAAGAACACGATGTTGGTCTGCCCGACCGTCGCGCCGATGATGTAGGCGCGCTGCGCCGAGCGGACGACGGCATTGGCGATCTTGGGATCGGCGACCAGCACGTCCTTGATGTCCCGCGGCAGATCGATCACCACGGATTTGCCGATGCCCAGCGACAGGAAGCGCGCATTCATCTGGCCGTCGGCGGAAATCGGCGCCGGGACGCGATAATCGCTTGCCATAACCGGGATCAGCGCCGGGTTGAGCGTGAATGCTGCGATCGCCGAAAACGACAGGGCACGGACCACAGAAGTCCGCATCCCCCGTTGAGTTGCCCCGCAGCTCATCCTCTGTGCCCTCATCGTCACTTCTGCATCGTTGCCTGGCTGGCAACGCCGTAGCGGATGACGTTCACCGTCTCGCCGCGTCTGTTGTGGTTGTCATCGGTCGGCAGGTCGGTCGCGTTGAGATCCGCGATGCTGCGCAGCGCGAGCGACAGCGTGCCGCTCTGGCGCGCGCGCGCCAGCGTCTCGGTCTGCTCGGGCTTCAGCTCCAGCGTCACGGTCTTGCCGATCACGGCGTTGGTGCCGTCCTTCTCCTTCGGAGCCTGATCGATCGCGAGCACGCGGACATTGGTCAGGATCACCTCGGAGTTGACGACGTCGGCGCCGGCGCGGTCGGGATTCTTGTCCCGTCGGGACAGCAGGACATCGACCCGGTCGTTCGGCAGGATGAAGCCGCCGGCTGCCGTCTCAGGCGATATTTCGGTTGATACGGCGCGCATGCCGCTCGGCAGGATTGCCGCCATGAATCCGCTTCCATCGGCCTTGACGAGCTTCTGCTCGCGGATCGGCTCGCCCTGGATGAACGGGGCGCGGGCAATCGAGCCCGTGACGTCCTTGATGGCGTCGGCACGGGTGTCGCGGCGCATGAAGCTGTTGCTGGCGGTCGCCGCTGGCCAGGTCTGCCACTGCAGGTCGTCAGGCTTCACAGTCTGGCCGAGACCGATATCGGACCGTGCGACCAGAATATCGACCGTCGGGAGCTGCGCGACGGGGGCTGCGACGGGGGCAGGCTTGTTTTCGCTTCCGCTCGCCAGATAGAGCGCGGCGAGGCCGGCGCAGCCTGCGATAGCGAGGACGACAATGCGGGCCGTATTCATCACGCTTCACTTTCCACATGACACCGCGACGCTGCCGCCGCCGTGATGGGAGTTGACCAGCTATTCGTCAAAGCATGGTTAATGAGGCGTATCTAAATCGGCTTAACGGCTGGTTACCCGTGGTTCTCAGCGCATGGCGAGATGGGCGAGATCGATCGTCTTGATCCAGACGGTCTCCGGATAGACCAGCAATGCACCGAGCGCGAGCGCGATACCGTAAGGAATGCCGGTCCGCTTGTCGTGCAGGCGGGCGAGCCACGTCTGCGAGGCGAGCCGATACGGCAGCGGCCACAGCCTGAACTGCAACAGCAGCATGGTCAGCACGCCGCCGAACAGCGATGCCAGGACCAGGTATTCGAGCAGGTGCTCGAAGCCGAACCAGAGGCCGACCGCCGCCGCGATTTTGGCGTCGCCGCCGCCGACCCATCCCATCGCAAACATGGCGAACGCCACCGCGAGCACCAGCGCGCCGGCGCCGACATGGCTGAGGATGTCGTGAACTCCCATCCCCGACAGCGGCGCCAGGACTGCGAAGCCGGCGAGCAGCGCCAGAGACACCCGGTTCGGGATCGTCATGGTCAGCAGATCGCTCGCTGCCGCGAATGCCATCAAGGCCGGAAACAGCATCAAGCGCGCGATGTCGAGGATCATGGATGAAACGCCATCAAGCTGGACCTGGGGGTCGAAATCCGACGCTAGCTGCCAATGGTGAACAATCGGGAAAGGGCCGTTCGCAGCCTTTGAAGAAGAGGGGGCGACGGCCCAAAACAGTAAAGGTCCCGGCAGCGCCGGGACCTTTGAGGCAAACTCGCCGGAACTGCTTACTTGAGCGAGGTCGAGATCGAGGAGAAGGTGCCCTTCAGCGCCGTGCCGACGCCGTTGACCGCAGCGATGATCGCGATCGCGATGCCGGTTGCGATCAGTCCATACTCGATGGCGGTCGCGCCGGACTCATCCTTCGCGAAGCGCGAAACAAGGTTCTTCATAAATGACTCCTGTGTACACGTGGCTGGTCGAACTATAGTTGGTCTGGCCGGCGTTCTCAGCACCGTGACCATCGCGGCACCCTAGGTTTCGACAATTGCGGCGCAGTTAATTTGATCGCGCAAAAATGGCCGGACCCCGCAGTTGTTGCGCACAGTAAATTTGGCATTAAGCCGATTGCGAAAATCGCGTGTTGTTTCCGGGATCTCAGGGTCGGCCAGGATTCACGGGTCTTTAAGCGCAACTCGATAACCCATCAGGCTAGCCATTGGACGAGGCCGCCATGCCCACACTCCCCCTTGAAGTCATCGAGATGCTCGGCCAGACCATGATCAAGGTCATGCCGATCACGGCAATGCTGGCGGCCATCTTCACCGTGCTGACCCACTTCTGGGCCTGCAATCCCGGCAAGCCATGGTGGCAGAAGCGCGAGCTCGTCACCGACATCTGCTACTGGTTCTTCGTTCCGGTGTTCGCGCGCGTGTTTCGTATCGGGCTGCTGGTCGTTGGTGCCGCGGCTGTCTTCAACGTGCATGGCGCGGACGAACTGATCGCATTCTACGACAACGGACACGGGCCGCTGTCGAAGCTTCCGCTTGCGCTGCAGGCGATCATCTTCCTGGTTGCGTCGGACTTCATGCTCTATTGGCTGCACCGGATGTTTCACGGCGGTGACTTCTGGAAATACCATGCGATCCATCATTCGTCAGAGGATCTCGAGTGGATTTCCGCGGCGCGCTTCCACCCCGTGAATTTGCTGATTGGAACGATCTCGGTTGATGTCATCCTGCTGATGGCGGGCATCTCGCCGAATATCATGCTGTGGGTCGGCCCGTTCACCACATTCCACTCGGCCTTTGTCCACGCCAACCTCAACTGGACGCTGGGTCCGTTCAAATACGTAATCGCGACGCCGGTCTTCCACCGCTGGCATCACACCAGCGTCGATGAAGGCGGCGACACCAACTTTGCCGGCACCTTTCCGATCTGGGATATCCTGTTCGGAACATTCCGGATGCCCGACAACGTGCTGCCCGCGAATTACGGTGCCGACGACAAGGCAATTCCCGCCGAGATCGGCGGACAACTGGCCTACCCGTTTCGTCAATGAGTTGATTGCCGGGCCTATCCCGCCATGAGCTCAGAGATCGCAACCATTCCACGGGAGGGAGCCTCGGTCCTCGGCGAGGTGCCCGCCTGGTTGCTGGTGGCGTGCGGCATCTATGGGCTGCTGCTGTTCGCCGGCGGCAGGATGCTTGCCGACTCCGACACCTACTGGCAGATCGCCGTCGGCCGATGGATTCTGGATCACGGCACGGTGCCGTCGGTCGATATCTATTCGTTCACCAGGGCCGGCGAACCATGGACGTCGTCGTCATGGCTTTCGCAGGTTCTGTACGCGTTGGCCTACGATCTGGCCGGATGGGCCGGGCCCGCGGCGCTGGCCGCGGTTTGCATCGCCGCTGCGTTCGCGCAACTCACCGCCATACTGAGCGGCCGGATATCCTCGATCTCTGCGAGCGTGGTTGCGCTCGCCGCATTTGCGCTGTCGACCCCGCACCTGCTGGCCCGTCCGCACGTTCTGGTGCTGCCGGTCATGATCGCCTGGACCAATGGTCTGATGGGCGCCAGCGAGCGCCGCGAGGCGCCGTCGTTCTGGCTGCTGCCGTTGATTGCGCTCTGGGCCAATCTACACGGCGGATTCCTGTTCGGCCTGGTGCTGGTCGGCGCATTCGCACTCGACGCCATCTGGAGCGCCGCGCCGGCGCAGCGGCCGCCGCTGGCGCTGCGCTGGACCGGCTTCGGGATCGCCGCGCTGGCCGCGTGCTGCGTGACGCCCTATGGCTGGGGTTCGATCCTCGCTTCGCTGAAGATTCTAAGTCTCGGCGAACTGCTGCATCTCATCGGGGAATGGATGCCGGCGGATTTCGGCCGCATCGGCGGTTTCGAGTTTGCCGTTATCGCCCTGATCGCCGCCGCGCTCTACCGCGGCGTGAGGCTGCCGCCGCCGCGGATCGCTCTGGTGCTCGGCCTGCTGTACATGGCGTTGTCCCACGTCCGGAATATCGAGATCTTCGCCCTGTTGCTGCCGATGGTCGTCCTGACGCCGGTGGCGGCCCAGTTCGGCTTGCAGGCGGCTCGCGTGGTCCGGCTCAGGGCCGCACCGGCAGTCGCGCTGCTGGTCGCGCTCTGCGGCTCGACCTGGGCTGTTGCCGGAAGCGATCGCATCGCGCCGCCTGCCGCGCAATCGCCTGAGGCCGCGGTAGACCTGTTGAAGGCGCGCAACGTCAGGCGGGTCCTTAACGACCTTTCGTTCGGCGGCTACCTGATCTGGCGACAGGTGCCGGTGTTCGTCGACGGCCGCGCCGAGCTGTACGGCGAGGCGTTCGATGTCGCCTATTACCGTGCGCTGCAGCTAAAGGATGTCGATTGCTTCATCGATCTGCTCCGCACTTACAGCATCGATGCCGTGATGCTGGAGCCGACGACGCCTGCGATCAAGCTGCTGGATCATATCGGCGGCTGGCAGCGTGTCTACGCTGACGATCACGCGGTGGTTTACGCGCGCACCGCCAATTGACCAGTCCCGGCTGTGGCCACTGCTGCCGCACCGATGCGGGCGCTTCGAGCTACGCGCGATCTGGTCAGGCGCCGGCCGGCGCGTGCTGAAGGTGGATCGGCGTCGCCGTGTTCTGGCGACGGACCAGCAGGATTGCGCCAATGGTCAGGGCGGCGCCGGCCAGCACGTCGCAGAGGTGATGACCTCCGACCGGCATCGTTGCCAGGATCATCGTTCCATTCACCGCCAGCACGGGGATCAGGAGCCAGCGCGTATCGCGCGCAGCGTAGGCCGTCATCACCCCCAGCATGGTGTGGAACGAAGGAAAGCTGACGATGCCGTCAAGGGCCGACAGATCGAAGACGGAAAGCGTTCCGTCGCGAAGAGCGACGAAGCTTCGATAGAACGGCCACATCTCGCACGTGGCCGAAAAGTTCGCGAACAGGTGCGGGGCGGGGCGGAAATGCGCGAAGGCGCCGGCCGCCGGCACCAGCGCCATGCCAATGCATACCGCCACAGTGCTCAGACTGAGCACGGCCAGGAATTCCGCGATCCTGTCCCCGCGTTGCCGCAGAACCATCGAGATCAGGACCAATTCGGAGATCAGACCGAGGGCGTTGTAGGCCCTGACCAGCAGTTTCACGACCAGCGGGCTCGCATTCGCTGCCTGCAGGAAGCTCGGCCAGTCGAAGCCGAGCAGGTGATCGATGTCCGCCAACACGTCGTCCCGCGCGGGCAGGTTTGCGGCGGTGATCAAGTAGGTCAACAGCGCCCCCGCGACCAGCAGTCCGCCGATGGGCAGGGCAGTACGCCACAGCAGCTCCGTGAGACGCAGCACGCGTCGCAGCAAAACCGCCGAGCGCCGATCGTCTCCGGCAAGGCGGGCGGATGCGGCGGCGATAAAGAGGCCGGCGAGCGCGGTGCAGGCGACGCCTTGCAGAAGGACGATCCAGTTCGAGGGCGCAAACTCAAGTCTCGAGCCTTGCAGCCAGATCACGTCGACGAGGACGTACCCCAGCACGCAGGACCAGACGATGGCCATATGTCGCTGCGCGGCCGCACCGTGGTCGCTGAACATGAACCAGCGTCCCAGGGCGGACCGGATGCGGACCGGATCGAGCGTCAGGCCGCGGACGCCGGAGCTGGCGGTGCGCTTCTCGATCCCTATCGACGACACGTGGGCCCCTCGCGGTTCGCTCGGCGGAAGCTGCGCGAGACCCCTTAAGATTGCGATAATCTGAAACGGAAAGGTTCAGGTGGCGATGCTGCTCAGCCATCCCGATCCGTGCCGTCCCAAAGCGCGACGAGATGCGGTTGGCCCGGCGTCGCGTGCCGGCCTGTCGGTGGCAGGACTCGGCTAGACGATAGTCGGCCGAGGCGCCGCGGCATCTGCTTCAATTGGCGCGGCCATTTTTGCTCTTCTTAAATGAATTGCGGTCAGATTTGCCACGTCGGGCGCCGGTCCGCTGCGTATCGCTTTTGCCGGCTGTCAACGTCCCGGGGTAGAGTATGTCGTTTCAGTCCCACTGTATTCGCGCCGTCGCGCGCGTTGGATTCATCTCCCTGGCCGCAGTCATGCTGCTGTGGCCCACCGTCTCCACGGCTGCGCCGGATCCTGACCGGATCGCGGTCAATGTTGACCAGGCTAAGCTCGTCAAGCTGCCCTCGGGTATCGCCACCATCGTCGTCGGCAATCCGCTGATCGCCGACGTGACGCTGCAGAACGGCGGGGTGGTCGTCGTCACCGGCAAGGGCTATGGCGCGACCAACTTCATCGCGCTCGACCGCACCGGCCAGGTGCTGGTGGATCGCCAGATCCAGGTCGAAGGCCCGACCGATCAGCTCGTCACTGTCTATCGCGGGATCGACCGCGAGACATATAGCTGCATGCCGGTTTGCCAGCGCCGCGTCACCCTCGGCGACGGCGAGACCTACTTCAAGGCGACGATGGACCAGGCTGGTACGCTGAGCAGCCAAGCCGCCGGTTCGGGCGCCGCTGCAGCCAAGCCGACGAACTGAGACTCCTTCACCCCGGCGCATTCGCGGACGCCGGGGCCACCGTCGATCGCGGGCCGGCAATCCGACACGGTTAGGATTGACTTAACGGAACGGGCCGCCCCGTCTCGATCCGAGGAAACGCTTCAACAATGAGTCTTCGCTAGTTGTTGCCGCCAGTCATCTGGGGTCGTTGATGTCGCTGCCCGGTCTCTTTTCCTTCAAACGTCTCCGACGCTTTGGCCGCAATCGCCGCGGTTCGGCCGTCGTCGAGTTTGCGCTGGTCGCGCCGCTGTTCTTCGGCTTGCTTTTCGCGATCATCGAGACGGCGATGATATTCTTCGCCGGCCAGGTGCTGGAGACCGTGACGCAGGACTCCGCGCGCACGATTCTGACCGGCCAGGCGCAGAACGGGCAGGTCACGGGCTGCTCGACGCCCTGCACTCAGGCGCAGTTCAAGGCCTTCGTCTGCAATCAGATCAACATTCTGTTCGATTGCCAGAACGGCATCTATGTCGACGTTCGCAGCTATCCCGCGAACCAGTTCGGCTCCGTCAACATCACTCCGCCGATCGATTCGAGCGGCAACTTCCTTCCGGCCATGCAGTACAATATCGGTGGCGCCGGCAACATCGTCGTGGTCCGCCTGTTCTATCAATGGCCGCTGTTCGTGACCGGGCTCGGCTTCAACGCCGCCAACCTGAACAACAACAAGCGGCTCTTGACGGCAACCGCAGCCTTCAAGAACGAGCCCTTCTGATGCCGACCATGCAGCGGATATCACGCATCCGGCTTCACTTGCGCCGCTTCGCGCGCGACGGACGGGGGCTCGCGGCCGTCGAATTCGCGATGGTGCTGCCGGTGATGCTGGTGATGTTCTTCGGCACCGTCGAGTTCTCGTCCGGTGTCGCCGTCGACCGCAAGGTGACGCTGGTGGCGCGAACGTTGTCCGATTTGACCTCGCAGTCGACCGCGGTGGCCGATAGCGATCTCAGCAACTTCTTCAATGCCAGCATCGGCATCATGACGCCCTATTCGGCGACGCCGGCGAACATGACGATTTCCGAGCTCTATGTCGATCCCAACACGCTGGCCGCCCGCGTGCAGTGGAGCCAGGGCGCGGCACCGCGCGCCACGGCCAGCACCGTCACGATTCCTCCCGCCCTCCAGGTCGGAGGCGCCTATCTGATCTTCAGCGAGGTGAACTACCTCTACAAGCCGACAGTCGGCTGGGTGATGTCGTCGGCTGGCATCAACCTCAGCGACGTCGCCTATACCCGCCCCCGCCAGTCGGCCTGCGTGTACTACACGGGAAGCTCCGGAACTGTGCCGACGACGGGTTGTCCGACCAATTAGAGCGCTTTCGAGCGAAGTAGCGTGAAGCTTCAGTCAGAAACCGAAAATGCTCCAGGCCGCTGCCGCGATCGCTCGCCAGTGAGCCAGACAAAAAAGGCCGCATCCGAGGATGCGGCCTTTGTTGTCTTGGACGGCAATTGCCGGAGCTTCACGCGCTCCGGAAATCGGCTTATCCGGCGGCGCGGAGGTTGTCGGCCGAGGATTTGCCGGAACGGCGGTCAGCCACGATCTCGTAGGAGATCTTCTGGCCTTCACGCAGAGTGCCAAGGCCGGCGCGCTCGACAGCACTGATGTGCACGAACACGTCGTTCCCGCCTTCATCCGGCTGGATGAAGCCGTAACCCTTGGTCGCGTTAAACCACTTCACGGTTCCCATGCTCACGTGGGTAGTCCCTTCTCAGATAGACAGTTCAAAGCCCGCTTGGTCGGCGGGGTGGTGAGATCGAATTTTTGGAAGGGTCGTCAGCGTCTGAACCGGCTGTACCGGTGTTAGCTAATGTCGTCCGGCCGAAAATCGATACCCGATATTATTCGATAGAACGGTTCAAAACAATCCTGACGTGCGCGATTTTTTGGCCAGCGCCTGCGCCGGCCATTTATTGCGCAGGACATCGGCATGTCATGCGCGCAGCAGTTGCAAAAGTTTCGCTCAGCGGCGGCGGAACTGGCCGCCGCGCTGCTGGCCACCCCGCGGCGGACCGCCGGGGGAGCTAGGGCGCTCGTCCTTGTGACGGAAGATCAGTCGGCCCTTTTCGAGGTCGTAGGGCGACATCTCGATCGTCACGCGGTCGCCGGCCAGCGTCTTGATGCGGTTCTTCTTCATTTTGCCGGCGGTGTAGGCAACGATCTCGTGTCCGGCATCGAGTTGGACCCGATAACGAGCGTCGGGGAGGATTTCGGTCACCAGTCCTTCGAACTGGATCAGCTCTTCCTTAGCCATGTGTTTCTCCAGATCGAGCGACGGCTAGTGCTGCGGTTGCTTGTTGCGGTTGGGTTGCGATTTCGGCCGGCTCTCGCGATGCAAGAAGGCGACGCCCTGAATGCTTTCGCTGCTGCCGGCCTGCGACGGACGTGGCGACTCGCCCCGGTTCGTCTGCGGCGCCCCATTATTACCACCTCGACGGCGGCGACGGCGAGGGCCTTTTGCGCCTGGAGCGGCCTCATTCCCACGGACATTATGTGCGCGTGGTGCAGAGCGGCCGCCCCGGTGCGGTTGGGAAGGCTGCGCCGGCGCCGCGGCGTCGCGGTGGCCCGGCGTGCGGCGGTCTTCCCGCGGCACCGCGATGCGGATCAGCCGCTCGATATCGCGTAGATAGCCCATTTCCTCGGCGCCCGCGATCAGCGAGATCGCGACCCCGTCGGCACCGGCACGTGCGGTGCGGCCGATGCGGTGGACGTAGGTTTCTGGCACGTTGGGCAAGTCGAAATTCACGACATGGCTGATGCCGTCGACATCGATGCCGCGCGCGGCGATATCGGTCGCGACCAGCGTGCGGACCTCGCCGGAACGAAACGCCGCCAATACGCGTTCCCTGTGGTTTTGCGATTTGTTGCCGTGAATGGCGTTGGCCTCGATGCCGGCCTTGGCGAGACCCTTCACCACCTTGTCCGCGCCATGCTTGGTGCGGGTGAAGACCAGGGCGCGGTCGACCGGCTCTTGCTTCAGGAGCTGGGCCAGCACCGCCGGCTTGGCGGCGAAATCGACCTGGATCGCGCGCTGGGCGATCCGGTCGGCGGTGGAGGACACCGGCGTCACCGCCACACGGGCGGGGTCGCGCAGCATCGCCTCAGCGAGCTCGGCGATGTCCTTGGGCATGGTGGCCGAGAAGAACAGCGTCTGCCGCCGGATCGGCAGCTTGGCGACAATCTTCCGGATGTCGTTGATGAAGCCCATGTCGAGCATGCGGTCGGCCTCGTCGAGCACCAGGAACTCGACCTGATTGAGCTTCAGCCCGTTGCTCTGCACGAGGTCGAGCAGGCGGCCGGGGGTCGCCACCATAACCTCGACGCCCTGCATCACCGCACGGACCTGACGGCCCATCGGCACGCCGCCGATTGCGAGCGCCGAGGTGAGGCGGATGTGGCGGCCATAGGCGTTGAAGCTATCGAGGATCTGCCCGGACAGCTCCCGGGTGGGCGAGAGCACCAGCACGCGGCAGCTCTTGGGCTGCGGGCGGACCCGGTTCTCGAGCAGCCGATGCAGAATCGGCAGCGCGAAAGAGGCCGTCTTGCCGGTCCCGGTCTGGGCGATGCCGACAACGTCACGGCCGGCGAGCGCAAGCGGGATGGTCTGGGCCTGGATTGGCGTCGGCGCGAGATAGTTTTCCTCGCGCAGCGCGCGCGCGATGGGATCGGCGAGGCCGAAATCCTGAAAGGAAGTCAAAAGATTGGTCTTTCCATAAAAGCAGTCGTCGTCCCAGCCGATATCGCCGGGATCGCACGAGGGCATCGGGACACCCGCGTGTCTAGGGCATCTAGCTGGGTTGGCTGATAAGGCGAGCCAGAAGCCGTTGAGACGGCCAGGAACACGCAGCTCGCGGGTCGCTCCGCGATTCTCGCGGCGACGCCTCAGATATGGCCCAGGAACGCGGCGCTTTCAAGATGCCGCAAATGCGAGATCGCGGATGACCCAGCCTGATCATCGTGCACACTGACGCGGGTGCGTGCCGGAAATTTAGCCAAAAGGCCAAATTTGCTCATAAAATAATCAGATTGCCCTTTCGGCGTCCATTTACGCGGCCCAATGAATGGGCAGTCGATTTCCGTATTTCCCCGGAACTTGTGAAATTATCTAGCTGGTTCATTGGCTTATCGCGTGCACAGCCCGTGGCACGGTTCTTGCGATTCCCTTAACCGCAGGCGGCCAGACGGGCCGTTTCGCAGCGTTCACGCCTGCGTCAGGGAGATGACATTTCATGCTTACTCAGCTTACTCACGATATAGCGACGATGACCCGTCGCCGCGCCCTCGCGGCGACGGCCGGCCTGGTTTTGGGTCTGGCTGCGTCCTCGCCGTTCTCGCCCGCGCAAGCGGCCGACGACACCATCAAGGTTGGCGTTCTCCATTCGCTTTCCGGCACCATGGCCATCAGCGAGACCACGCTGAAGGACACGATTCTTTTCCTGATCGACGAGCAGAACAAGAAGGGCGGCGTGCTCGGCAAGAAGCTCGAGGCCGTCGTGGTCGACCCCGCATCGAACTGGCCGCTGTTTGCGGAAAAGGCGCGTGAACTGATCACCAAGGACAAGGTCGCGGTCGTGTTCGGCTGCTGGACCTCGGTGTCGCGCAAGTCCGTGCTCCCGGTGTTCAAGGAACTGAACAACATCTTGTTCTATCCCGTGCAGTACGAGGGCGAAGAGTCCGAGCGCAACGTGTTCTACACCGGCGCGGCGCCGAACCAGCAAGCGATCCCGGCTGTCGATTACCTGATGAAGGAAGAGAAGGTGAAGCGCTGGGTGCTTGAAGGCACCGACTATGTCTACCCGCGCACCACTAACAAGATCCTCGAGGCCTATCTGAAGTCGAAGGGCGTTGCGCCCGATGACATCATGATCAACTACACACCGTTCGGCTTCTCCGACTGGCAGACCGAAGTCTCCAAGATCAAGACCTTCGGCTCGGCCGGCAAGAAGACCGCCGTGGTCTCCACCATCAACGGCGACGCCAACGTTCCGTTCTACAAGGAGCTCGGCAACCAGGGCATCAAGGCGACCGACATCCCGGTGGTCGCGTTCTCGGTCGGTGAGGAAGAGCTCGCCGGCATCGACACCAAGCCGCTGGTCGGCCATCTCGCCGCCTGGAACTACTTCGAGTCGATCAAGACGCCGGCGAACGAGAAGTTCATCAAGGAGTGGCAGGCCTATACCAAGAACCCGAAGCGCGTGACCAATGATCCGATGGAGGCGCACTACATCGGCTTCAATATGTGGGTGAAGGCGGTCGAGAAGGTGAAGTCGACCGATCCGGACAAGGTGATCGACGCGCTCCCCGGTATCGAGGCGCCGAACCTGACCGGTGGTGTGTCGAAGATGCTGCCGAACCACCACATCACCAAACCGGTGTTCATCGGCGAGATCAAGGGCAACGGCCAGTTCGACGTGGTCTGGAAGACCCCGGGCCTGGTGGCCGGCGACGCCTGGTCGAAGGAGCTCGAGGGCTCCAAGGACCTGATCGGCGATTGGGTCGGCAAGAAGTGCGGCAACTGGAACACCAAGACCAACAAGTGCGGCGGCCAGGGCTCCTAAGTCGGTGCTTCTGAGCTGATCCACGACACAACACGACCTTCCAAGACACCGGAGAAGGCGGCATCGCTCGCCGCCTTCTCCTCACACTCCTGCCGGGGTTATCGACGTGCTTGTTGATTGTTTTGATCGCGTTCGCGCGCTGCTGCTATCTGTCCTGCTGCTGACCTGCCTCGTCGCGCCGGCGCTCGCTGGGCCGTTCGAGGATTCAGTCGCCAAATTCGCCAATGACGACTTCTCCGACACTGAAGCTGCGATCGGCGAGGTCGCATCCTCGGGCAATCCGCTGGCATCGCCGATCCTCGGCGCGCTGCAGGATGGCCGGCTGTCGGCCGATCCGGACACCAAGAAGGTGTTCGTCACGCGGAGCGACGGCAAGATCATCGACGCCGCGACCGGCGCCGCCGTCGACAAGCTGCCGGACAACGTCGCGGATGTCCGCGTCAACAACCGCCTTCGCCGCACCATAGCGGCCGCGCTCGGCGGTCTGACCTTGTTGTCACCGGATCCGGCCAAGCGGCTTGCCGCCGCGCAATCGGTGTTCAAGAGCCACGAGGAGAATCTGCTGCCGACCGTGGAGGGCGCGCTTGCCAAGGAGACCAACAAATCGATCAGGCAAGCCTTCGCCGAGGCGCGTGCCGCCATCATCCTGTTCAAGTCCGATGCCTCCGACAGCGACAAGCTCGACGCCGTGGCCGTCATCAAGGCGCGCGGCGACCAAGAGGCGCTGGCACTGCTCAACGATGTCGGCACCGACCAGCCGCCGCTGGTCGCAAAAGCCGCCAGCTCCGCGATCTCCTCGATCCAGAGCAATCTCGCAATGTGGTCGGCGGTGCAGAACGCCTGGTACGGCATCTCGCTCGGCTCGGTGCTGCTGCTTGCCGCGATCGGGCTTGCCATCACCTTCGGCGTGATGGGCGTCATCAACATGGCTCATGGCGAGATGGTGATGCTCGGCGCCTACACCACCTTCGTGGTGCAGGAGGTGATCCGCGGCCGCTATCCCGCTCTGTTCGACTATTCGCTGTTCATCGCTGTACCGCTCGCCTTCGTGGTTGCGGGCGGCATCGGCGTATTGATCGAGCGCACCATCATCCGCTTCCTCTACGGCCGCCCGCTGGAAACCCTGCTGGCGACCTGGGGCCTGTCGCTGGTGTTGCAGCAGGCGGTGCGCACGGTGTTCGGGCCGACCAACCGCGAGGTCGGCAATCCATCCTGGATGAGCGGCGCATTCGAGCTCGGCCAGATCACCATCACCTACAACCGGCTCTGGATCCTCTGCTTCACGCTCGCGGTGTTCGCCATCCTGCTCGCGATGCTGCGCTACACCGCACTCGGGCTCGAGATGCGCGCGGTGACGCAGAACCGGCGCATGGCGGCCTCGATGGGCATCGCCACCTCGCGGGTCGATGCCCTGACCTTCGGACTCGGCTCCGGGATCGCCGGCATTGCCGGCGTGGCGCTGTCGCAGATCGACAATGTCAGCCCTAATCTCGGCCAGAGCTACATCATCGACAGCTTCATGGTCGTGGTGTTCGGCGGCGTCGGCAATCTCTGGGGCACGCTGGTCGGCGCCTTCACGCTCGGCATCGCCAACAAGTTCCTGGAGCCGGTGGCCGGCGCGGTGCTCGGCAAGATCGCGATCCTGGTGCTGATCATCCTGTTCATCCAGAAGCGGCCGCGCGGCCTGTTCGCGCTCAAGGGACGGGCGGTGGAAGCATGAGCCCGCACATCCTCACCCGTTCGCTGGACCGCGCCGCGACCAGCTTCATCCTGATCGTCGCCGGTCTCGGCGTGCTGATCCCGCTGTCCGACCTGCTGTTGCCGCAGGGCTCGGTGCTCCATGTGCCGACCTATCTGGTGGCGCTGTGGGGCAAGTATGTCTGCTACGCCATCCTGGCGCTCTCGATCGATCTGATCTGGGGCTATTGCGGCATCCTCTCGCTCGGCCACGGCGCGTTCTTCGCGCTCGGCGGCTACGCCATGGGCATGTACCTGATGCGCCAGATCGGCAGCCGCGGTGTCTACGGCAACCCGATTCTGCCCGACTTCATGGTGTTCCTGAACTGGGACAAGCTGCCCTGGTACTGGTACGGCTTCGACAAGTTTTGGTTCGCGGCGCTGATGGTGCTGCTGGTGCCGGGGCTGCTCGCCTTCTGCTTCGGCTGGCTCGCCTTCCGCTCCCGCGTCACCGGCGTCTATCTCTCGATCATCACGCAGGCGATGACCTATGCGCTGCTGCTCGGCTTCTTCCGCAACGATTTCGGCTTCGGCGGCAACAACGGCCTGACCGACTTCAAGGACATCCTCGGCTTCAATGTCCAGGCCGAGGGCACGCGCTGCGCGCTGTTCCTTTTGAGCTGCCTCGCGCTGATCATCGCCTTCGCGATCTGCCGTACGGTCGTGACTTCGAAGCTCGGCAAGGTGCTGATCGCGGTGCGCGATGCCGAGAGCCGCACCCGCTTCCTCGGCTACCGGGTCGAATCCTATAAGCTGTTCGTATTCACGCTGTCGGCCTGCATGGCCGGCGTCGCCGGCGCGCTCTATGTGCCGCAGGTGGGCATCATCAATCCGAGCGAGTTCGCGCCGGGCAACTCGATCGAGGCCGTGATCTGGGTCGCGGTCGGCGGCCGCGGCACGCTGGTCGGCGCTGCGATCGGCGCCATCGTCGTCAACTACGCCAAAACCTACTTCACTTCAGGGCCGCTCGCGCCGTACTGGCTGTTCATGCTGGGCGCGCTGTTCATCCTGGTCACGTTGCTATTGCCCAAGGGCATCGTCGGCACCTTCAATTCCTGGTGGGAGCCGTGGAAGGCGCAGCGCGATTGGCCCGATGCCGAGAGTGCCGCGCGCGAGGACGGCGTCGGCGCACCGAAGATGGCGGAGTAGGCCCATGAACGTGATGGATACCCGCGCCACCTCGGCCATGCTCTATCTCGACGGCGTGCACGTCTCGTTCGACGGTTTCCACGCCATCAACAACCTGTCGCTGGCGCTCGAGCCCGGCGAGATGCGGGCGATCATCGGTCCGAACGGCGCCGGCAAGACCACGATGATGGACATCATCACCGGCAAGACCAAGCCGGACGAGGGTACGGTGCTGTTCGACGGCACCGTCGACCTGACCCGGCTGGACGAGACCCGCATCGCCGAGCTCGGCATCGGCCGCAAATTCCAGAAGCCGACGGTGTTCGAGAGCCAGACCGTGCAGGACAATCTGCTTCTCGCGCTCAATGTCGATCATTCTGTGCGCGGCACCCTGTTCTGGCGCGGCAGCAAGGCCGAGTCCGAGCGGATCGACAAGGTGCTCGAGACCATTCGCCTGACCGATGCGCGCAACCGTCTCGCCGGCAGCCTGTCGCACGGCCAGAAGCAGTGGCTCGAGATCGGCATGCTGCTGGCACAGGACCCGAAGGTGCTGCTGGTCGATGAACCGGTCGCCGGCATGACCGATGTCGAGACCCATCTGACCGCCGAGCTCCTCAAGCAGATCAACAAGAACCACACTATCATGGTGGTCGAGCACGACATGACCTTCGTCCGCGAGCTTGGCGTCAAGGTGACCTGCCTGCACGAAGGCTCGGTGCTGGCGGAGGGCACCATCGACCAGGTGTCGTCGAACGAGCGGGTGGTCGAAGTGTATCTGGGGCGTTAAGTGATGCTGAAGGTCGACAACATCAGCCTCTATTACGGCGCGGCGCAGGCCTTGCGCGGCGTCTCGCTGACCGCCGAGCCTGGCAAGGTGACCTGTGTGCTCGGGCGCAACGGCGTCGGCAAGACTTCGCTGCTGCGCGCCATGGTCGGGCAGTATCCGATCGCCTCCGGCGCGATCAATTTCGACGGCAAGGACATCACCGCGCTGAAGCCCTATGAGCGGGCGCGGCGCGGCATCGGCTTCGTGCCGCAGGGCCGCGAGATATTTCCGCTGCTCACGGTGGAAGAGAATCTGAGGACCGGCTTCGGCCCGCTGAAGCGTGAGGACCGCAACATCCCCGACGACGTGTTCTCGCTGTTTCCAGTGTTGGAGACCATGCTCGGCCGCCGCGGCGGCGACCTCTCCGGCGGCCAGCAGCAACAGCTCGCGATCGGCCGCGCGCTGGTGATGCGGCCAAAGCTGCTGCTGCTCGACGAGCCGACCGAGGGCATCCAGCCCTCGATCATCAAGGATATTGGCCGCGCTATCTCTTATCTGCGCAACCTCGGCAACATCGCGATCGTGCTGGTCGAACAATATCTCGACTTTGCCTGCGAACTCGGCGACAGTTTTGCCGTGATGGACCGGGGTGCGGTGAAATATGCCTGCGACCGCGCGAACCTCGATCCCGCCGAGATCAGCCGCCAGATGGCGCTGTGAACACGATGTGGCGCCGCATCTTGCGGCGCGCGCGAGGGAGCCTTTGGGGGAATGCGGATCGGGATCGCAGGTGCAGCGGCGGCGACGTTCGCAGCCAACCGCGCCCAGGGCACGGTGCGGTTCGACGTGCACAGCAAGGACGGCGTCACCCGGCGCGGCGATCTGCACGAGTCGGGCTCGCTGCGGGTGCGCTTCCCGTCACCGGAGGACGACGGCCTGTCGGCGATGTTCGTCAACACCGCCGGCGGCATTGCAGGCGGCGACCACTTCGAGATCGCGATCACGGCCGGTGAGGAGGCTCGCCTGACGCTGACCACGGCCGCGGCAGAAAAGGTCTATCGCGCATCGACAGCGTTTTCGAGCGAAGTGGGTACCGGTTCGCGTGAAGAAAACGCGTCCACACAAAATGAGAGCGCGGCTGCGCGGCTGAATATCGCGCTGAAGGCAGGGCCGGGCGCACATCTCGCCTGGCTGCCGCAGGAAACGATCCTGTTCGATCGCGCCCGCATCCAGCGCCGCTTCGACATCGATCTTGCCGAAGATGCTTCGCTCTTGCTCTGCGAGATCGTGGTGTTCGGCCGCGCCGCGATGGGCGAGACCATGCGCCATGGCGAGTTCATCGACCGCTGGCGGATGCGCCGCGGCGGCCGCCTGGTGTTTGCCGAGACGGTCCGTCTCGACGGCGAGATCGGCGAGAAACTCGCCAAGCCTGCGGTCGCCGGCGGCGGCACGGCGATAGGCACCGCGCTGATCGTGCCTGGAGATACGGCGTTGGTCGAGCGCATCCGCGAGGCATCCGAGAGCTTCGGCGGCGAAGTCGGCATCTCCGCCTGGAATGGCTTTGCAATGGCGCGCTTCTGTGCCCAAGATGCCGCCCGGCTGCGCGCCGACATGATCGCTGTGCTCGGTCGTGCCTCCATCGCCCCGCTGCCGCGGCTGTGGCTCAACTAGGTCCCTGAACGACAGAGTGCTCGCATGAATTTGTCTCCCCGCGAAAAGGACAAGCTCCTGGTCTCGATGGCGGCCATGGTGGCGCGCCGCCGGCTCGAGCGCGGCGTCAAGCTGAACCATCCCGAGGCTATCGCGTTGATCACCGACTTCATCGTCGAGGGCGCGCGCGACGGGCGCACGGTCGCCGAGCTGATGCAGGCCGGCGCCAAGGTGCTGACCCGCGATCAGGTGATGGACGGCATCCCGGAGATGATCCACGACATCCAGGTCGAGGCGACATTTCCCGATGGCACCAAGCTCGTCACCGTGCACGACCCGATCCGATAGGAGCGCGACATGATCCCCGGTGAACTCTTCATCAAGGACGGCGAGATCGAGCTCAATGCCGGCCGCAAGACCGTGACGCTGTCGGTCGCCAACACCGGCGACCGGCCGATCCAGGTCGGCTCGCACTATCATTTCTTCGAGACCAACGCCGCGCTGAAATTCGACCGAAAGAAAGCTCGCGGCATGCGCCTCGACATCGCCGCCGGCACCGCCGTCCGCTTCGAGCCCGGCCAGACCCGCGACGTCCAGCTCGTGGCGCTCGCCGGCAAGCGCGTGATCCACGGCTTCCGCGCCGAGGTGAAGGGCAAGTTGTGATCCGGGCCAGAGACGATCTTGGTTTCGTTGTGATTGATCGTGAGGTGAGCACGTCGGCCAGGCTCCCTCCCTCCTCTTGTCCGCCGAAGCCTCGGCGAAGGCGGATGCGGGGGAGGGCTGGGGAGAGGGGTAAGCCCCGAGCGCTGACGGAAGTTACTTCTCGATCCTGCGCCAAGTGCGAGTACAATCGAAACGGAGCGCCGTAAGCCGATGCTCCCCGCGATCCGTCTGATCTCCGAAGCTGCCGAGTTTGCTGCGCGCCGTCATAACGGGATGGCGCGCAAGGGGCGGGGGAACGAGCCCTATATCAACCATCTTGCCGAGGTCGCGAACCTGCTCGCCGCCGTCACCGATGGCGCCGATGCCGAGCTGGTGGCGGCGAGCTGGCTGCACGACACCATCGAGGACACCGGGACCACCCGCGAGGAACTGGCGCGTGAATTCAGCGAGCGCGTCGCCTCGCTCGTCGTCGAATGCACCGACGACATGAACCTGCCCAAGGCCGTGCGCCGGCAAAAGCAGATCGAGGACGCCCCGCACAAGTCGCCCGGCGCCAAGTTGATCAAGATCGCCGACAAGGTCAGCAACATCGGTGCGCGGATCGTGCCGCATCCAAGCCAGGACGAGCGCGACGATCTCGCCGATTATGCAGCCTGGGCCGAGCAGGTGGCCGCAGGTTGCCGGGGCATCAATCCGCGGCTTGACCGCATTTTCGACGACACCGTTGCGCGCGCAAGGGCTGCGCTCGCAGAAGCAGGGGGCTGACATGGCCGTCAAGATCAAGCGTTCCGTCTATGCCGACATGTTCGGTCCGACCACCGGCGACAAGGTGCGGCTCGCCGACACCGATCTGATCATCGAGGTCGAGAACGATCTCACCACCTATGGCGAAGAGGTAAAGTTCGGCGGCGGCAAGGTGATCCGCGACGGCATGGGGCAGTCGCAGGCGACCAACGCGCAGGGCGCTGCCGACACCGTCATCACCAATGCGCTGGTTGTCGACCACTGGGGCATCGTCAAGGCTGACGTCGCGATCAAGGACGGGATGATCGCCGCGATCGGCAAGGCCGGCAATCCCGACATCCAGCCCAACGTCACCATCGTGATCGGTCCGGGCACCGATGTGATCGCCGGCGAGGGCAAGATCCTCACTGCCGGCGGATTCGACAGCCACATCCATTTCATCTGCCCGCAGCAGATCGAGCATGCGCTGATGAGCGGCGTCACCTCGATGTTAGGGGGCGGCACCGGCCCGTCGCACGGCACCTTCGCCACCACCTGCACGCCCGGCCCCTGGCATATGGGGCGGATGATCCAGTCATTCGATGCCTTTCCAGTCAATCTCGGCATCTCGGGCAAGGGCAACGCGTCGCGCCCGGCGGCGCTGGTCGAGATGGTCAAGGCCGGCGCCTGCGCGCTGAAGCTGCACGAGGATTGGGGTACCACGCCGTCGGCGATCGACACCTGCCTCTCGGTCGCCGATGATCACGATGTCCAGGTGATGCTGCATTCGGACACGCTGAACGAATCCGGCTTCGTCGAGGATACGGTGAAGGCGTTCAAGGGTCGCACCATCCATGCCTTCCACACCGAAGGCGCCGGCGGCGGCCACGCGCCCGACATCATCAAGATCGCCGGCCTGAAGAACGTGCTGCCGTCCTCGACCAACCCGACGCGGCCATTCACCCGCAACACCATCGACGAGCACTTGGACATGCTGATGGTGTGCCATCACCTCGATCCCTCGATCGCCGAAGACCTCGCCTTCGCCGAGAGCCGGATCCGCAAGGAGACCATCGCTGCCGAAGACATCCTGCACGATCTCGGCGCGCTCTCGATGATGTCGTCGGACTCGCAGGCAATGGGCCGGCTCGGCGAAGTCATCATCCGCACGTGGCAGACCGCCGACAAGATGAAGAAGCAGCGCGGGGCGCTGCCGCAGGACAAGGGCAACGACAACGACAATTTCCGCGTCAAGCGCTACATCGCCAAATACACCATCAATCCTGCGATCGCGCATGGCGTGTCGAAGCTGATCGGCTCGATCGAGAAGGGCAAGCTCGCCGACCTCGTGCTGTGGTCGCCGGCCTTCTTCGGCGTCAAGCCGGACTGCATTATCAAGGGCGGCTCGATCGTGGCCGCTCCGATGGGCGATCCCAACGCGTCGATCCCGACGCCGCAGCCGGTGCACTACCGGCCGATGTTCGCCGCGTTCGGCAAGTCGCTCACCGCCTCATCGGTGGTGTTCACGTCGAAGGCGGCCGCAGCGGGCGGCCTCGCCCGCAAGCTCGGCATCAGCAAAAAGCTCTACGCGGTGCAGAACACCCGCGGTAAGATTTCCAAGAAGAGCATGATCCACAACGATGCCACCCCCGAGATCGAGGTCGATCCCGAGACCTATGAGGTCCACGCAGACGGCGAGCTGCTGACCTGCGCGCCGGCGGAGGTGCTGCCCATGGCACAGCGTTACTTTATGTTCTAAAACCGCTCCCGGTAACCAGAGCGTTTTCGAGCGAAGTGGATTTCCGGTTCGCGGAAAGAGAACGCGTCAAAATAAGACTCCAGCCAGCAAAGAAAACCGGGAGGAATTTCCGTGATTTACGTCGTTGCCACGCTGACCATCAAGCCCGAGACCCGCGCCGAATTCATCGCTTCGGCAACGGCCTGCATCAAGGAGACCCGCAAGGAGGCGGGCAATATCGCCTACGACCTGCATGAGAGCGTCACCGACAACAGCAAGATGGTGTTCGTCGAGCAGTGGGAAAATGCCGAGGCGCTGGTGCCGCATCGCGCCGCCGAGCACATGAAGACGTTCGGCCGGGTCGCGGTGAAATGCATGGCTGCGCCGCCGAAGATCGAGGTGATCACGCCCGAGAAGGTCGACGTCCGCTAGTCAAGAAGAACAAGGAGCCAATCCATGATCTATGTCATCGCCACCACGCCGATGAAACCGGAGAGCCGCGAGGACTTCATCAAGGGGCACAAGGCCTGCACGGTCGAGACCCGCAAGGAGAAGGGCTGCCTCGCCTATGACGGCCATGTCAGCGTCAACGATCCAAACCTCTATGTGGTGGTCGAGCGCTGGGAGAGCCGCGACGATCTCAATGCGCATGCTCGCGCACCGCACATGAAAGTGTGGCGGGAATATTCGTCGCAAATGAAGACCGGGCCGACGGTGATCGAGATCATCAGCGACGGCAAGGTCGAGAAGTTCTAATGTGGACCCGTTTGGTGGCTCCATGGTCCGAGGCGCGCGGCAGCGCCGCGCTCCTCACCATGAGGATCTAAGACCTCATCCTGAGGAGGCGCGAAGCGCCGTCTCGAGTGATGAAGCCACCGAACGTCGGGATATCGAGGCAGACGAGCATGATCCGCGCGACCAGGGTTCTGGGACTTTACCGCTGGAAGGAGCCGCCGGCCGACACCGTCGTGCTCGATTTCGACGACCGGCACCGGCGGCGGATGGCGATGACCGGGACGCGCGGGCTTGAGTTCCTGCTCGATCTCGAGGCCGCCGTGGCGTTGCGCGGCGGCGATGCGCTGGTGCTGGAGGATGGCCGCCTCATCGAGGTGGTCGCCGCTCCGGAGCCGCTGGTGGAAATCCGCGGCAGCGATCCGCATCACCTGATCCGGGTCGCCTGGCATCTCGGCAACCGCCATCTGCCGACGCAGATCATGCCGAAGGGCCTGCGCATCCGCAGGGATCACGTGATCGAGGCGATGGTGAAGGGACTGGGTGCCCGCGTCATCGAGATCGAAGCGCCGTTCGATCCCGAAGGCGGGGCTTATGCCGGGCACGGGCATGCCGAGGAGCCGCATGCACACGGCCATACCGGGCACGATCCCGCCCACGGCCATGCGCGTGATCATGGCCATGATCATCATCACGGCGATGATCACCACCACGACGCCCATTGCGGTCACGATCATCATCACCATCACGACCACTCCCATGCTCATGACCACAAATGAGCCGGCTCCCGCCGCCGTCAGCGACGGGATGACGGAGGGCGAGTCGGGAGCGCTGTACCGGCTGATGACATGGCTGTCGCCGTCGTTTCCGGTCGGCGCGTTCTCCTATTCCAGCGGCATCGAATGGGCGGTGGAGGCCGGCGACATCACGGACGCCGCATCGCTCCGCGGCTGGCTGGCGGCGATGCTGACCGACGGCAGCGGCTTCTGCGACAGCGTCTTGCTGGCGCAAAGCCATCGCGCGGTGTCCGACCAGGATCATGTCGCATTGAGCGAGATCGCCGAGCTCGCGGCTGCGCTTGCACCGTCGCGCGAACGGCAGCTCGAGACCACGACGCAGGGCCGCGCCTTCATCGACATTGCGCGGGCGGCCTGGAGTTCACCCGGCCTCGACGCGATCATTGCGGCCTGCGGCGGCCCGATCGTCTATCCGGTCGCCGTCGGCCTCGTCAGCGCGGCGCACGACATCCGGCTCGCGCCGTCGCTGCACGCCTTCCTCCACGCCGTGGTGTCGAACTGGATTTCCGCGGGCAGTCGGCTGATCCCACTCGGGCAGACCGACAGCCAGCGCGTGCTGGCCGATCTCGAGCCTGATGTGACCGCGACCGCGCGGCGAGCCGAGGCGGCATCGCTCGACGATCTCGGCAGCGCGACCTTCCGCGCCGATCTCGCAAGCTTGCGCCACGAGACGCAGTATACGAGGCTGTTCCGGTCATGACGTGCGACACAATCCAGCTCTCGTCCCCGCGAAAGCGGGGACCCATAACCACAGGCCTTTGTGGGTATGCGAGGTTGGGCCCCCAGCCGTTTACACCAATGGAATTCGGTGGCTATGGGTCCCTGCTTTCGCACTATGGCATCTACACGTTTGCGGTGCCGTATACGAGGATTTGGAAGCGAGCCATCCCGATGTGGAAGGTGATTGGTCCAGGTGGGCGATGCGAGGCGTAGCCGGTCCATCCGCCGAGCTTTGCG
>Ga0209589_1000057_pt1 | contig 110950 bp, 45 predicted proteins | sample CowpeawhiteBW_FD_187525 | JGI IMG/M metagenome (GOLD analysis project Ga0209589, IMG submission 187525) | Root nodule microbial communities of legume samples collected from California USA - Cow pea white BW (SPAdes) (version 2) | ecosystem: Host-associated > Plants > Roots > Nodule | place...
TATATATATATTGTGCATAGCTTACCCTTTCTGTGTGTGTGTGGCGATGATCGGATAACTTGTTATCCGAGAGCAGATGATGTGACAGGTGAGCCAGGAGATGCTTAGACTCGGAGCGAGGGCTAGCAAGGGATATTTTTGTATATGTATATATATGTTTATTATTTTAGCATTGAGAATATTGTGTAACCCTGTTGGGAGCCATTGACTTTATTTCAGTTTTATGAATTATGGACTCATGTTTGTTTTATGGTTTTATATACATAAGTTTTAAATTTCCCCGTGTTTTGGGAAATAGTTTATATTAAATGCGGTAATTATTTTATTTCGAATTTTATTTATTTAAAATCAGTAATATTCCTTAGGGATGTTACAATTGGTATCAGAGCAAAAGTTTTGAAAATATTTTTATAATATTTTGGGGCTAGTGGGGAGTGAGCTTATCGATGTGTTTGTTTGTGGGATGTTGTGTGTTAAATGTGAAAAGATGTGTGTGGTTTTGTTTGACTAAGCGATTGATTTTTAACAGTTGTAATGTGGCGTATCCAGGCTATGGCTGCTAACAGGAGGAGGAGGAGTAGTGGTGCTGATGACATCGCTGAGGTGATTCACCGGATGGTGGATGCGATGCAGCCACCTGTAGCAGCGCAGCCTACGACGACGATTGCACCAATCAAGGTGCCGACCGTGGAGGACTTCTCTCGCCACAAGCCAGCTGAGTTCACTGGCAAGGCCTCCCCCAATGAAGCGGATGCATGGCTCCGCAAATGTGAGAAGATCTTCAAAGTCATGAACTGCGAAGATGAACAGAAATTGTTGTTCGCTACTTACCTGCTGAATGGGGATGCTGAATACTGGTGGGCAGGCATGCAACAACAGATGGAGAATAGTGAAGAGTCAGTGTCTTGGGCCAACTTTAGAACTCGTTTCCTGGAGAAGTACTTTCCAGATACGGCAAGACAGGACAGGGAGGCTGAATTCCTAGCATTGCAGCAGGGAGACATGATAGTGCAGGAGTATGTGAACAGATTTGAGCACTTGGCGAGGTATTCCTCATAGAACATCACAGAAGAGTGGAAGTGTTTAAAGTTTGAGCGAGGACTCAGACTTGAGCTGAAGAGGGTGGTAACCCCATCGAGAGAGATTTGGAGAAGTACATCCTCTTTCAACATGGAAGAAGGTTAAAGAAGGCGCTTCGTTAAACATCTTATCTATTCAACACCCCTTTGAAAGATGAGCATTTTGACATTGACAAAGATGTGCATAGTGAAACTATAATGCTCATTGACGAGATTCTTAAAGGACTAAGTGTATAAACCGAGTATACACATGAGACTTTGACCCACTAATGATAGCTAACTAATGAGATCACCAGGACTTGTGCTATAATAGTGAAGGAAAACTTGTGGAGTTGATTTTAGGTGAAAAACTCAACATAATACTCTAAAAGCTTGTAATGAGACCCAACTGTTGGGATGCATTTGGGTGGGGGCAACATTCAACACCCTAAGCACCCCCATGGTGAACTCGTCAAAAGGAAAATGCACATACAGCTCTATTATGAGTGTCAAATACATGTAGAAGAAATTATAAAGATACTCTTCTCGACCATAGCAAACAAATATCCCCTGTGCTTACACGGTCTATACTCACAATATCATCATCTACAGTCCCCTCTACCATCTCAACACTCTTTACAAACACATTTATAGAAGAAGACCACCTAAACCTAGAAAGGCAGGCTTTAAGCCTAGATCCACCCAATCATATCTTGAACGTAGTAACACTTTGACCTCATTATCATTATCAGTGTGACTACCATCGCCTATCCCTCGTTAAGGATGAACTCGGTACACGGGTGGCCTCATCATTCTCAAAGCAAGCAGCCTTAAGAAGAGAATTACAAGAAGTAAAGGAGAAGTTTGACATACCTAATTTACAAACGACAACGACTTTATCTTGGTCAGTTATCTCTATTGTCGGATAGATGGGACCCCTAGGTCTCCACTCTTCTATTTATAGCCTCAAAGGTGTGCGTAAAAGCGATTTTCTCGGTTATTTTAACTATTAGATCTCTTTCATCTAGTGGCTAGGATGCTCTGACTCTTCGTTTGCCCTATGCCGTCAGACATCACTTTTGTCAGTGAAATATGTTAGATTATGTTTCTATCAAGACTTGGGGGGCTGGTGTATCACAATATAACATGATGGTGTATCAAGACTTCGTCTGCCCCTTCTCAAAACAACACACTTATACAACATCTCGAACTAAGACTCTTGTTGCACTTCATTGTATAATAGTAGTCTAACAGGCTAGTGTATTGTGTGGGACCAAGATCATCTCGCCTCATTCTTACAATTGCCATATACAAGCAAAGATCATGTCAGATCATATTAGCCAACGTCATCCTAGCCCGCTTGGGCAGTAACACCTCAATCTAATGTTATGATACAACATTTATTGCAGTATCTAAACTTCCCTAAAGTAGGACTACATTCCTAAAATACACACACACACACACACGTGGCTTACTACCAGGTAATGTCATATTCAATTATATACATAAAATCAAGGTACATGTATCACTTCTTACTTAAGTGTCAAAGTGTTTGCATGTATCTCACCTCCCATGACTTATTAAAGGGTTATGTGAGGACATTGCAGACGTTGAAGTAGGGATTAACCAAATCTTGGAGGACAACTTGGTTGTATACTAAAACATTAATACTTTTGAAAAATAATGAACTAAGTAATATAAAACTTATTTTCATGTACATTATTTTTTCAAAGAAATCATTTCTGAAATGCTTTCTCATGCGGGCATAGCTCCAAGAAGGTTAGTCCAAATTTATTCTTTGAGAACAATGCCCGTTTCATTTCTTTATTTCAGGAGTGATAAGTTTCTCCAACTAGTTGTGGTGTATCAAGTAATATGGGTCAGAAGGATTTTGTGATAAATCCACGTTAACTAATTTCATGAAAAAAATGGATAACAGAGAAGAAAGAAGGAAGAAAAGAATAAAAAAAATAGAATAAACCAAGAAAATAAGAAGAAAGGATCAAGAAATATTTTCATAGAGGAACTGTAACGTCTCAAATAATTGGATAACCTCAAATAAATAAAAACGTCGCGTACATAAATATTCAGAAAGTACGGAGTTTGGGATCTGAAGGTATACAGTATACCAAACATATCCATAACAAAAATAGAGGCACCACACTCCCTAAAACAAAGTACAATAGTTCCAAAAGTAATGCAAGGTCTTGTCCAGAACAAGAGAATCATAAACTAATAAATCTCCTTCAGTTGTGGGCTCCATAGTGAGCCCAATACCTGTCCATAACCATCAAGCTGCAGCATCTATATCGTTAGTACCACTGTCAGGGGTTCTCATATTTGCTCACATCAATAAAATTTATGATCATCGCAAAGGAGAAAAACCCCACACAAACATATAAGCAAGTAGAAGGGTAAGCTAGTGTAAAAGACTCTTATATCATAACACTTAACATGCAATTTCAAAGTCAAGCATAAATAACAGACATCCACACATGTGATACCAAACCACTTAAGATTCCAAGACTTGACTATCCAAATACGTATAATGAGGTACCATCACGAGACCCGTGGAATTACGTCCTAGCAGTGAGACACCACCACGAGGCCTTCATGGAATTACGTCCTTACATAAGGCACCACCACGAGGCCTTCGTGGAATTACGTCTTGGCCTTGAGGCACCACCATGATACCCTTGTGGAATTACGTTCTTATATTGTGGCACCACCATGAACTCTCACCCTAAGGTTCATGGAATTAAGTCCAATAGATGAGGCACCACCACTATGAGAGTCATGGGATTACATCCTACCCATACCTTGTCCATGTTTCACCAACCAACCATAGAGTTCCCGTGCATACCAATCTCATGTCAATATATATATAAATAACCAACTATCCAAACATATATCATATCAAGCTCATGCCAAACACATCGACTTCCAACCCTAATGTATCATATAAAGTATATATGGCATCATAACTTGAACTGTTTAAAGCACACATCATCCAATCATGTGAAACATACGCATATACACTCAACTCTGTTAATCTCGCTCAAGCTAAAGAGCCCTCGCTCAAGCTAAAGAGTCCTCACTCAAGCGAAAGGAACCCCTCGCTCAAGCTACCTGCTTTCGCCTGGGCGAGACTGCAAATAGAGGGCACGTCGAGGTCTTACTCAAGCTAGCCCAACTCGCTCAGGCAAGACTACTCTTGCTCAGGTGAGTGGCCTTTGCTTAGGCGAGCCCTCGAAACAGAGAGGGGGTGAGTTGTTGCTGTTCTCGCTCAGGCGAGAGCTCCTCGCTTAAGCCAGAGCTTTCGTTTTGAGTGACCAACCCGCTCGCCTGAGCGAGTTCAGCAAAACCCACAGCTCTCATGCGTGCCAAACCAGATTCCAACAACATCGAGAGCACAAATAGCATATTATCACACGTTCAACAGTACATACCAGGTACCCATAGCGCAAAACAGATCCAATCAGGCAAACATAATGTAATAACAGACTTTGACCCTTAAGCCAATGAACCCAATAGCTTCAAGAGCAGTTTTACGAAATGGAGTCGAACTGGTTGAGCTAACTTGAGCGCGAGTGAGCTTTAAACCCTAGCAGAGAAGCGTTGTTGTTCTAAGAGAAGGGGAGACTGTTTCTGAAAGTGATAAGAATGAGAATGTAAGCTGGTTTAGGGTCCTTGGCTCCTTATGGGCCAACCTTAGGTCCAACTGATTTGGGGTAGCCCCTTTAAAATTAGGACAGAAATAAATAGTGGACCTTACAGGAACAAAGGGGGATTTATCCACTCTTATACCAATAACAACTTTCATGATTAAAATTACTGAAGGAGATGAAGGCAAAAAGCCTACGTCAATACTTTATATTACTAAAACTTTAAGAGAATAAGTTTCTTTCTATACTACTAAAACTTCTTTTCTTCCGTATGAACTCAAACCTAGACTTAAATTCCTTTGAAATACATTATTCCCTTTTAGATACCTAACACCCACAAACAGTAATAGATTTGAACGCATGGAGCTATTGCATTCAATTTTTTATCTATGTTCTTGACATCAGAAAAGAAAAATTGTTAAGTTCTTGAAATGCAGAGTTATTTTTGAGAGCAGAAACTGAAGTGAAGAAAGGCCTCAATTTATAGTGAGGGGTCTTAGAAGGGCAAGTGCTGTTAAGAGTCCAAGTATCCCACCCGCAATCACCTGCACAACCATCACAGAAAACAAAACACTAATTTACAATCATTTCTTCATCTTATTTCAAATTGCTTTTATATTCCATGTTTTTCTAAAATTTGAAAGTTTACATGTATAAACTATAACATTCTTATAACAAATAGAAAATAAAATTGAGCTCTAAGCATCAAAAAGTTCGGCTTTCCCTTTATGCACTCTCACAATTTCTTCGCTCACCCCTAAATTTTCAAAATATCATTTTACCCTTCATAAAAGTAATTTTCAGATTACTTATTCTGTCTGAACAAGTTTTTCAAAATTTTCAGATCAAAATTTCCGAAACAAGTGAAAAATATTTCAGAAAAGATCTTCGAATTCTCAGAACAATCCTTCCAGAATACGTACGGTGCCTTCTGGAACAAGTTTTCCAGAATATTTCACACGAAATATATTTTGAAAATAATTTTCCGAAACACATAAAATATGTTTCGGCATTTTGGACAAGTTTTATTTTTACATTTTCTATTTTCTTCCTTTTCAACGTTCTTAATTTCTTCTTCGTATGCAGCAATGGTAATGATGAAAGCATGGATAGTAATGACAGGGGTAATGTGATGCAGTACAATGCTGAAGGATCGTTTAGACTTTTTCTGTGATTGTTGGGTGCATTTAGTAATTTAGAAGTGTTGGAAGCAATGGTAAAAAAAAAAACAAAAACAAAAACTATTAGTGATCAAAGAATTGACTATTCTCAACAAGTATAATTTGTAGAATTGACAAAAAAACTACTTGTCATTAGTTTGTTTCTTAAATCATAAAATATAGATTCATATTTTTTTTTTATTTTCTTAAATTTAAGATTATTTTTTAATTTAAAATCAGTACCTTTAATCTTATGATTTGAAAAATGTTTCATTTAGTCTCTTTTATAAGTTTCATTTTAGGTTTTGTTTATTTGAGTAACTATTGTAATTAGTTTACATCACAACCTATTCTGATGTGTGTTTTTTATAACTAACTAGCTTATTTTTTCCGTTCAATGTATTTGCGTAAATAACGTTTAAGTAAGGCATTTGAACAAAGAAACCGGAACATTTCTTTCTCACATAAATTAAAAAGATTATTTTTAAATTTAAAATGGCCATAGATAACATAGTCCAAATTTGAAAGGAAAAGATCATATCAAGCACACCAGAGATGTAAAAAAAATTTATACCAGTGAATATTCACGGATAAAACCTGCAACGGGTAAAAAGGATATTATAAATAGATATCCATGGATAACGGATACGGGTATCATAGTATCTGTACTCGTGGATACAGTACCGCTATACTCTAATTTAAATTAAAAAAAAAACATGATTAAAATATTAACATATTGATTTTGAATGAGTTGTTTTTTATCAATTAGTGTTTTTAAAAAAATCATTTCTTTGTAAAGTGTCATTCAACAATATTTAAATGACTTATTTGGACTTTGTTTAAAATTTATAATTATTATGTATTGTATTTTATTTGAATTTATGATTAAAATATATTGTTAAATATTTATTTTTATTTTTTTAAAATACCCGTAGGTACTTGTGGATATCCGTGGATATTAAAAAATTATGCGGATAACCGCATAACAGATATCCGACGGATATAGATACGATTACGAGATGAATATTTATACAACGGATAGGATATGGGAGAGCTACTACCCATACCCTATCCGCTCTGTTGACATCCCTAGCACACACACAAGAACTTTTAGAGAAAATAAACATAAAAAAAATGAAATAGAATATCCTTAAACTAAGTTAGTTTATGAGAAGGTTAAAAATAAAATCTGAAAATTTTATATATAAATTAATTTAAAATAAGTTAATTTTAATTTATAAAAAAATCATTTTTTATTTAATCAAAACATAATTCCACATAAAACTTAAAACTAAGAAATGTAAAGACTAAAACTAATAATTTTTAAGTATACATACTAAAATGAAAAGTTGGTAATTCTATAATGATTAAAAGGGTATAAACTAGTTAAGTAAAATGAGGAAGGAAAGAAAGAAAAAACTTTGGAGAAGCTAGTTATTAACTTAACCAAATTACAATTCAGAGTGAACATAATCAGCAACTGTATGAGAATGATAGAATCTTAAGCAGTGGCATTTAATGGTGAACTGAATTTCATTAGTTAATCTTAGGTCCATCAAATAATTATAACTATAGGAAACATTGAAATGAAAAATAATAACCTGAGGGGGTGTGTGCCCTAGAAGTTCATGAAGTGGTCTCCTTTCAGCAAGAGGATGCTCAGAAGGAAGTTCATACACAATTTGGTTTAAAACCTGGGAAAATCCATTGATTCAAATTCAATAAAATTCACTGAAAAAAGCTAAACTAAAGGAGCAAAGATAAGCTTCTATGCACAGCAATCTAAGGCAACAAACAGAAAAAAAAAAAAAATTGCATAGAAGAAAAGGAAAGGACAAAAAATGGCATCAAACCTCTGCTTGGCGTCCTGCTTGCAATCTTACACCAGTAGCATCATACATCACCTGCCACCAATCTCTTTCAGAAATTTATTTTACACAACCATTGTCTAACACATGCATGTTTAGTTGTTTAAGCAAATTACATTGACATGTTTGGTCAGATTTCTTCCCGTGTATTTCTTTTATCTATTCATATCATACATCAATCCTTTAGTTATTTGAAACAAGTATGCTCACACCTCTTATAAATAGCATTGAACCCTTGATTGTTTGAAACATTACATTGAGTAAAGTAAACTAGTTGATAACTCTTGAGGCTCTCTCTTAATGGATTAGACTTTTAATTTAGACTCTTCTTTTGTAATTAGTTTCTTTATTGAGAGTTGGACCGCAGAAAAAGCTATCCATAAATTGGAATAAGGTGCAAATCAATGAGAGATAGGTAAGTTAAGTTATCAAAGAGAAAGACTATCACCGCATCAATGTTAGAATTCTGACTTGTAAGTAAAATGAACAACTTGATGTGTTAGTTAAACCTTGAGGCTCTGCCATCCAGTGGACTAAAATTTTGGATTTGGCTCTGGTTAGGTCTTTAGAAAATCATTAGTAAATAAAACATTAAGCAAAGAGGTATTGAGGGTTGATTTATGTGAAGAATTAAAAGGGAGAAATCATACAGTACAAGCGAAAACCAAGGAAATAGCAAAAAGAGGTCCTTGAAAGCCTTCTTGCAACCCAACGGCAGATGCAAGAGCAGTGACAGTAGCTGAATGAGATGATGGCATTCCACCAGACCCAACTAATTGCTTAAGATCCCATCTTCTTTCCTTAAACCTGCATACCTAAGAAACATTAAGACTTTTATACTATCTGATCTTCTGTTACTTTATCTTGAAAAGTATTTTATAACACCTTGAGTTCTTAAACAACAACAGCTACAACTAAATGTTAAAACCATAACGTGTTAAGAAAACACAGAAAGAAGAAAAGAAAAGGGAACACGAACCAGGTGGTGAAGAACTTGATGGATTGGGCAAGGGCAAAAGCAACGAAAGCAGAAATGAGAGGGTAATTGGAAGAGATTGATGAGGGTAAAGAATGCATGGCTGCAACTTCATCCACAGAAAGTGTAAAATTGGAATGTGTAAAGTCAAGGGATCTAGGAAGAAAAGAGAGTCATTTGAGAAGAAAGGTGAATGGAATGGTGTCTTCTCAGTGGTTGGTTGGGTTGCTTCCTTTTTCTTCCAAACGCTAACTAACGGTCATACTTTAGCTCTCACGCCTGAATATTCTTCTCTTCTTTAGAATCTTCATGTACAATATGACGTCTTTATTTTATGTATAGAAAAATAAGATTTTTAAATTTAAGATAAAAGTGTTCAGTATTTAGCTATTTTATTTTACAAAATATCTCGGCTAATTTTACTTCAAAAGCACAATATTAACTTGTAAGTTCGTATTGCATCATCAAAACTTTAAATTAATTAAAAAAGGTTTAATACATGATTAATACTCTTTTTACTGTATAGTTTTAGTAAACTTTGATACAAATTATTGACCCGATGTCTATTAAAATACAGGTATTGAAAACCCAAGAACATTTGCACCACACTAAAGTATAAATGATATATCAAGATTTGAAACATGGAGATATTAAAAACAATACACAAGGGGCTCATTTATATAAAATTTTATAATGCTAAGGGCTTCGCTTAAGCTATTACTAATTTTCATTGCCTCCTTATATATTATTTCTATTTTTTATAATAATTTGTTTGTTCTAATTTTTAACTGGGTGTGCGTGTCTTTTAACCATTATCTATTCTGCAGAGAATTGGCAGTGCCTCTTTCTGCACATGGTAACTGATTACAGACTAAAAAAAACGTAAATTCCTTCATATATACTTCAACAGAGTAAAATAAATAATTCGTATATCACTTGATACATACATAACAAAGGTAAAAAAAAAATTTCACTGTTTTGTGCTAACCTGAATTAATATATATATATATATATATATATATATATATATAAACAAATAATTAAAATTGGTGTTGATATTTAAAGGTAAGCAAATAATAACATTATTGGCACTGAGTGCTATTCAAGAAAGGGGGAAAACCTATAAGTGGAGCTAGTTAATCAACCCTTTTTCCCTTTTAAGATGAGAGGGATCGCTCTGTAGGACAAGGTGACAACAAATATCAGACAGCAAAGGATTGTAGATCCTTGATTCCTCCAACCACAGGTCGCATGCTATCCCAATTCCCAATGGACAATTGGAAAATGCAAATCATTAGGCACAGACGGGGCAGAGCTTCATTTTTCCTTTCGCTTGTCTCAACTTGAGATGACAGATGTGTGCTGGCGCCCCATTTACGACAACAGTAACATGCCACACAACTCCTTAATTTAATTCCAACGACTTGACAGGGAACAAAGTAAGCTCCATTCCTGGTCCTTGGATCAATGCAGGTCTTGCACGGATTCTGCTCCCCTAATCCAAATTTATCAGATGGTAAAATCAATCCGTCCAAAATGGTTAGAGCGTATTTTTTCCGACGAAATGTTTAAGTTCTTCCTTTGCTGCTTCCATCACTACCTTAAAGTCTATTCGAGTATACCTTCCCCTGAAATCCATAATTAAAAGTTCAGTTTTACCACGTTGCTCCAGTGAATAATATAAAACCAGCAAACAATAAAAACAAAAGATCAAATTATAATATTTAGCTTTTGTTTGGAAAATATGGAAGGAACAGTTACTGCTCACTAGATTTTCCTTCTCCTTTTGTTTCCCAAACAAAGACTAAAAGTTTTGGAACCACAAATCATGAGTTTGTCTAATGATACTGACGCAAGCGTGCAGTGTTTTAACTCAACAATATGCACAAACAGTATTAAGGTCATCAAATAAAAAAAATACAATTTCTATGTACCAGAAATGAGTTTTACTCCATGTTGTTGAAGGATACGCCGGGCTTGCAATTCCATGCATTATTCTCGCAACAGCTCTTGGCGTAAATTGGGCCTGCGAATTGCTCTGTAAAAAGACCTGTCGATAACCAAAGAAACAAGTAACTTTTAAGGAGAATTCTTCAATATATGATATATTTAGATGATGAGAATGTTCATGTGACAACTTACCTTTATATCCGCTCGTAGGAAAGGACTGCACATGTAAATACCACTATTTTAGTTCAAGATAATGGAGCATATAGCATAATCAACATATTATGTTGCTACTTGCTAGAGAACTTTAGAATTTAAGTTCGCGATGTTTGAAGCCATTCATAAGTTAATTTTGTTCTCTAGTACAGAACCTAGCTCGGAAATTAGAAAAAACCTGCTTTGGCCATCAGTTTTCTTGCAGAAACCAGTATTATCAACTCCAGAAAAATATTCCAATATTTTCCTTTGCAAGCATGGTGTGTGATTGGTCCCATTGCAACCTTGCATCTTATCACATAGATTTAATGCATAATATACAGCACTAAACATTGCATCCATTTTTTGTACCTACTCAAAGAAAGAACCATGGGAAATTAAATCTAATCAAATCATAACTTAGTTGACCACACAAACATGAAGAAAATGCAACTTATGAATTATCCAATCATCAATTCTAATGACATTGCATACCAATACTTCAAAATCGAAAAGGAAAACCAATTGAGCAGAGGATACAACATCCCAGATGAATATAATTTAAAAAAGTACAAAAATGAATAAATGTACCACAAGTTTGTCAGAATTTACTCACCTTACAATTTTCAACTTCTGATAACCATTGGGTAATATCTTCTGATAGTGATAACAAGTCTGTAGGGACTTCAATGATCCTATAACAGTAGGCCATGTCCTTCATTTCATAAGTTATTTCTCCCATCAACTGAGAATATTTCACAAATAATGAGGTCAGATTGTATTTACATTGCTTCCAATAGAGCTACTACGCCAAATGGATTAGGTGCATATATGAATTAAATTAAATTAAATTATAAACATTTTATTTTGAAAACAATGATGGGCAAGACTAAACTCTTAATGAAAAAAGTGCAGTACATGGCTATGCCTAGCACATACAACGATATCTCCAGATCATAAAATATACAGCTGCAGTACTGAACTTATTATGTGAAAGATTTTCAAAACGAGGAAAACAGTTTTTTAGATGCCATACGTTTTTATGGATAAAATATTATAAATCTACAATATAGTAACTATTTAAACATATTTGTTAAGCGCACACACGTGAACTCAAGAAAAAAAATTATATCCACTAATCCAAACCTTCAGGTCGTACAACTGATTTGTTAATTCAACTGCTGTAACCCCCATGTCATTTGCCACAGTAGGGATGTCAAAAGTATATTGCCCACGCTTATTTTCAGATCTGAAAAATCACACAACAACGATTCCATTAAACAAAAGTAAGAGTGTAAGTAAATTAAACTGCTTCTCTAAAGATCAAAATCAGGAACCAGGTGTCATCACCAGATATACCTTCCCTTCAAAAAATTAAAGTTGGAATCATAAACCATATTTATCGCGGTTAACAGCGTTAAGATAACTTGCAAAACAGTACCATCCAGGGGGGAAAAGGAAAAAAATTCTGGAAAAAGTGAAAGGACGCGAAGTTTAATATGCTTTGATATTATTACCTTTTTAGAATTACAGCTATAGCAGATACTTTTTGGGCAAGTAATGGCGGAGTAGTCTGCAAAATGCCAAAAGTTAAAAAAAATAAGCAACTTAATGATTATTGAAACGGTCAAACCATACTTCGTTTTCTGTACTTCAGATAAAATTTAACAAACATAAGATTAGAATGTCCTATATAAACCATCAAGTTTAAATATATAGATTTAGGGAGACAAGTATTCATAAACTTCTTCATCTTGTGTGACAAATTACACGTGCAGGGATGTGTCTGGCAACACCTTATGGAAAGCCAAAGTGCAAGTTGTATTTATCTGTGGAAGTAACTGCAAGTACTGCACATTGCCCAACTCCAAGCGTGTCAGAAGAGTAAGCATCACCTGAAAAAGAAAAATATAGGAAAAATGTTTTAAACTGTGGACCTAGACGAAAATAGTCAGCATACATTTTCTAGATTTCCTTACAGGAACAGGTTTCATTATTAGCATGTTAATCATTACTAGCATGTTAAATATTGTATAAACGGACAGATGACTGATTGTTACAACTATATATGATTGTCAAAAAAGAATAATTTCTAATCACGACACAGAAACCCACCTTATTATCTGGTTTGAAGTCAATCTTGATTTTACAGGCTTCAGGTAAATAGCAAAGAGATAAAAAAAAATTGTACGAATAACGAGATTACCTACTTATAATATGCTAAAAATGGCGTTTTGACATAGCATGCATACCCTAAAGATCTCCTAATGAAATCATGTATTGGAGCTACCAAAATGTGAATATCTCTCCCCCTTTGTTATCATCAAAATATGAACATGATTGACTTCTCAACAAGATATCCGAAGTTTTAATTGAAAATAATTTCTGAGTAATCAAACAATAAATTAAAATGAATTGTAATATAGAGTAGAGGACCTCTTCCTTCATATCGAGCCTGCGTGAAGCAGATTCTTTGATTAATGAACATATTTTCCCACAGGAGTTTTTATCAGCAGGAAAGACTTCACGCAGAAATTTGTTCACAGCATATTCGTCTACTCCTTCACTGAGGATAAAAAATTGCATCACAGAACAATTTGACGGCGAGAAAAATAAAATTGAAAAAGAATTGTGTTACCTGTACATAAGACTACGAAGTTTGAAAAATGTCTCATCATCATAAAATAGGTGACAGTAGGACAACCTCCCATCCCTTCCGGCACGTCCTATCTCCTAAAATATCAATTTCTTTTAAGAAAAGCATGTGCTAGAATATCTTGCCCTACTACTAATAAAGTTTAGAAGAAATTATGTACCTGTACATACTCTTCCAGACTTTCAGGCAAACTGTAATGAATTACCTAAACACAGACATGACAATGGAGTTCTAGCATGAATTACTGTTATATCCAAGATCATATATATCAAATGCAAATATGTAGTGTGTAAAATACAAGACTAAAGCGTACAAGTGATGCTCGAAGACATCATTTTTAAATAGAACTATTAACTGTAAAATACAAGACTAAAGCGTACGAGTAATGTGTTGCAGGTGGCATCAATTGTCTCATGATAGAGATCAAATGGGCTGGGTCACAATCGAATCGTGGCGCAAAATTGCATCCTAACTAATGGCTATAACTTTTGGCCTAGTGGTGAGCGCTCGATTCTAACAATTAGTATCAGAATAAAGATCACGAGTTCGATTCCTGGTGAGCAATTGTTAAGGAGGAGATTGTTATGGGTTGTACAATTGTCCCGTGACGGAAGCCAGATGGGCCAAGTCATAATCCATGAGTGGAATTCCTAGTAGGACAATTGCTAAGGGAGAGATTGTTGCAAGTGACATCAATTGTCCCATGGCAGAGACAAAGTGGGCCAGGTCACAATCGAATCGTGGCAAAGAGTTGCGCCCTAACTAATGGCTATAGGTTTTGGTCTAGTGGTAAGCGCTCGATCCTAACATGATGCTCAAACATCATTTTTTAAATAGAACTATTAACTGAAGAACTAAACACATTAATAAGAACATTAGTAAGAATAGATATCAAGAAAACACATAACCATCACTAACAACCCTTTATCAATTTTTTATCATTTTTTTATAAGTTTCTTATTATAATTATTCATTATTTCTAATTATGTAAGCTGACAATTTAATCTTTATAAATACTAGAATGTTTAATAATGTTGGAATAGTTTGAATCTTTAATTTATTTATTTACCAAGTTAGGTAGGTTGACACTTTAATTTTCTATTACTATATTTATAATAACATTGGTGAAATAAGAGAACACTTTGATTGTACTATTATAAAAGAAATAATAGAGTCAATACTCTAATTATTAAGCAAAATAAATCAAAATAACAAAAGATCATTCAGTGAGTCAATCCACTAACCCATCAACCTGTGACGTAAGTCAGGTAACAAAATTTACGACTCACAAAAAGTAAGTCCGGTTAAACTAATTCATCTTTAGCTCATCATATGGTGAGTTAATTCATGTGAGCCGCTTGGCTCACTTTGTCACCCATATTTGGATTTTAACCATAAATAAAAATCTTGAAGAAGAACCGATTGTTTATGATACAGCCAGATTTCAAAGGTTTGAAGCATAAGACATGGAAAAGCAGGTTATCATGCAATAAGAGAACAATAAGAATCAGTGAATCACTATATGATAGAGGACTTCTATAGTACACCAGTTCATGCAAATGAATACAGAAAACAATAACAAGGTGATAAGCCTTACAGCTCCAACATCACTTTTATCTAGCCCCATGCCAAATGCCACAGTGGCCACAACCTTCAGAAAAAACATAAGTTATCAGTGACAGAAACTAAAACGAGGAAACACAAAGAAAACCCGTATATCACCCGTGTGTTGCATTGGAAAATTAAATGAAAGATTACTAAAATTATAATAACAATTATATTACCCGTTTGTTACATGAAAAAAATAAATTAAAAATTACTTAATAGAATAACAGCACGTTAAAGTATAACATTTTAAAATTTAGCAAAATATATCACAAAATATCCTAATGACACGTGATATAAACATAATTTCAATGAGGAAATTTTTTATTAGCAAATAAGTAGTGTTTGTTAAGGTAAATTAAATTTTAAGAGTACTAATCTTCAATACAGAATTAATAAAACATTTAACTGTTGTAAGAAATATAATTTCTACCATTCACGTAAACCTAAATAAAATTAATTTATCTAACATTCACTTGTATAGTTTTTATACTCACTCGTGGTTTTCAATTTGAACTAAGCAACTGTGAATTTATTTCACCATCCATTGGACATGATTATACTTTAATGTGATATATTACAAATAATTGTTTTAAAAATTGATATTTATATAAACCTAGATATTTACAGTTATATAAATCTAAATATTTATGAACATATAGTTTACTTTTAGATTTAAATTTTAGTATTTTTCAGTTTTCTTGTCAAAAAATTAATTTTCAACAAGTAAAGCAATTCAAACTCTATGGATATTTAATCATTATAGTTTGTAAGAATAAAATTAGAGACAATAAAATTTATAAATATTTATATTGTAATAAAAAAGTATAGTAATTATATTTTGTATGTTAATTTTTAAACATGTATTTTGCATGCGTATACTTCTGTTTGTTTTATTATTCAACCAGAAAGAAAACATTTTCAAAAGGTATTGCTGAAAAGATTAAAACCAACCAATATATCTAATTTATATATTTAAACAAAATGAAAAAAGAAATTTAAGTATTTTTCCTTTATCGATATTTATTTTAATGTAAGAGAACTATTTTATGTACTATGTAAGAAATATATATATATATATATATATATATATATATGCACTTGTCACAAATTCACAATATCTCTGATTAAATCATAAAATTCGTCTCACCACTCTGATCTTGTTGGAATTAAACAAGTCCTGTACATAGCTACGTTCCTTTGCAGTGATACCACTATGATAACTCTACATGAGAAATCAATCATCAAGTTTAACTCAGTGCCAAGGATTGTACAGAAAGACATGCAATGTAAAAGAAAAATCCAAAGCTAACCTTTGCCAAGATACTGTGATCATTCAAATATCTGCTAACTTGATCGGTTTCGTACTGGAACAAGAAGATGTGTCATTAATTCCCACCAACATAGAAACTTTCCTATTTATATTCAATTATCAACTATAGAAAACGAAATGTTAAATCTGAATCATATGGATCTCAGTAACTGCCTTTCTGCCAAAAATATTATACATATAAAATGCTCTGAGCTAGAAGCGAGAATATATTGCAATCATAGAACTCCCGTACTTGAAAGTTGGCAAAAAGCAGTCCATATACACACCTGAAATTTGCAGTATATAATGATGCTCTGAACTTCCGCAAAAGGAGGAGACTTTATCAAAATCAGTAGATCTTTCATTCTAATATGTTCAAAGATTTAAAACATAAGTTTAACAAAGTTCACATAATGAAAGTATACAAGCTAAGTAGAAGCATATAACTTGCCTGTTTCTGACCATAGACACTGATAAATGAAAATTATCCCGAAACTGCGCCTTCTGAATAAGATTTGACTGAGGGATATCTAGAGCCGACATGATGGCATCTAAAGTTGTGGTAGTAGCAGTTGCTGTCATTGCAAGCACAGCACGAACATTAAGTGTCTTACGAAGCAAAGATGCTCTAAGTCGCATAAAAGACGGTCGGAAATTGTGAGACCTGTAAAAATGTTTTCAAAATCTCAAGATCAAACATAAAACAGATTAATACCACAAAATGACATAGGAATTCCCTCACCATTCAGATATACAATGTGCTTCATCAATAACAACAAGTGAGATGGCTGGCAAAGAAGAAATGATAGACAGAAACCCTTCATTCAGAAACCGCTCCGGTGAAACAAAAAGCACCTATGTAAATCAAAAATTTAAAACATCAATAAATCTGAACATGCAAACACGTCATACAAAAATGGCCTGCAAACAATAAAACCATTTTATGTGAAAAATCAGTGTCAGTGCTACACAATCTAAGCCAAAGTTGCATTCATACGTCTAGTTGTTGAAAGTCCTACCTTTATCCCCCCTTGTCGAAGCTGCATCAGTGATTCAGAGGCTTCTTCAGGTGTCTAATATTAGTAAACACAAAGAGATTAATTAAACACAAGGAGATGAAATAATAACATCGAACATATCAGTATGCATTTTTAGGAGAAGAGAAAATAGAATTAAGTTTTCCCCGTAAATAAAAATTAACTTGTATAGAAGTTAAACTTAGCTTTTAAAGAAGTTCGGTGAGAAAGTTTATTTAGAAATTAAAGCCCGTAAGTTGATTTTGTTATAAGAGAAGAATATGCATAAGGATAACACTTGAAGAAGAAGAAGAAAATAAGAAACTACAATTCATTAAACCTCAAGTCAAAATCAACTTATGAGGCATAACTTTTGGACAAGTAAACTAAAAAGGACCTCTATGAAAGTTAAGGGCATTTTAACATTAGCGAGAAGCTGATGTCATTTACCCGCATATTTCTTTTTCAGTAAGTACTATTGTCGGAGAATTTGAGAGAAGGAGAAAAACTAGAGAGATCTTCACCAATGAACTAAATGCTGACCACCCAAGAAAATTTGACACCACACTCGTTCCAAAACCTTCAAACGCACTTACACTCTAACAACTAGTTCCGAACGACCTAACTTATCACATTCTTTCTTTTTCTCATATAAAGGTTATTCAGAAGCTTAAACAAACAGAATCAATCAACCAACACTGCACAAGGTAGAACGTATAACACACCTGAGTACTAGATAGAAGACCACCCCTAATCACATAAGGCAATTGCCTCAGCTGATCAGTCATCAAAGCCACCAATGGACTAACGACCAATGTAATCCCAGGCAAGATCAGAGCAGGCAACTGATAACACAGCGACTTCCCGGCGCCGGTCGGCAAAACAACCGCTCCTGACTTTCCAGCAAGAACCATCTTAATTGCCTCAACCTGCCCGTCTCGGAAACAATCATAGCCATAAACTAATTTCAAAATCTTCACCAAATTCTCCTCCGAAGGCTCATCAAGCGCCGCAGCCGCAGCCTCTTCCACTACAGCGCAATCAATCTCACGAATCTTACAACCCCCTCTCTGCTTCAACTCTCCAATATCCTTCTCTTCCCCTTCCCTTTCGTGCTGCGATTTGAATTTCCCTCTCTTGTATCTTTTCCCGCCGCTTTTTCCCTTCTTGTTCAGGAACTTCCTTCGCTTGCCACTCAAGTTTAGCCTCACGAAGTTCCCATCGCCGCCGCTGCATGGTCGAGGCTTAACAGTAGGCATAGGCGCGCTGGCACCTATCAGGTTCGGAAGCCGCGTCTTTCCGCGTGTCCTCGCATCGGTACTATTAGCGCGTGAATTGGACGCGGTGGGAGTAAGAACCGGTTCGATTCCAGAAGGTTCTAGGTTAATGAGCGGTCTTCGAATCTTCGCGAACGAAGCAGAGTGGGAGGAAGAGAAGAAACCAGCAGGGAGGGTTTCGATGGAGGAAGAAACTGAAGGCGCGTCGGAAGGTCGCCGAATTTGGAAGGGGAGATCGGTGGGAAGAGAGAGAGGGGTTTCCAGGACCGGGTCGGGTTTCGACGGGGCTTTGGAGGATCCAGAAGGACCTGGTTTTGATTTTGAGGGTTTGATTCTGATTCGGGATTTATTTGACACCACGAGAGGTGGTGGTGGCGGCCGCGGTGGTGACGGACTTAAATTTCTCGGAGGAGTTGCGGAGATGTGAGATCCGTCGGAGTCTGAATCCGACTCCATTCGAAATTTGTTGAGTCGGAGCAGAAGATGAGTGAAGAACGGCTTAAAGAACAGAAAATGGGTTATGATGATTAGTAAATAAAAAGCTAGTTCCCGCCGATGTTCCCGCCAGTTTTGTATTTTGTATTTCTTTTTGTATTTTGGTGTAGTGTTTGGGTTCAGGTTTTGAGTGCTTCTTCCTGCACCTCCATGTCTTTTTTTTTCTGCACCCCATAAAAGTTGTCCTTCTTATACTATTTCTCATTAAAAATATAACAAAAGTCCCTACACCTTGTTATTGTTAATATTTTCTAAATTTGATGTTTCAGAAGGTATTTTCGTATTTCAAAATATTTGAACGCTACAAATTGGAAAATCTTTCTTAAAATTTCTAAGATACATCCTTTCCAAATAACTCTCTTGACTTACTGTGAAATCAAAAGCACCAAGGCCATAAAAAGTATGTGTGTGCGTTGACTTGTCATAAAATTCATTTGCATCTCTAACATATTTTTCCTCTTATCAACACCTTTTGTGCAATTATGCTTAAATATTGTGTGTTAATTAAATATTTTTTATTTCTTACATTTGAATATTTATTTCTACTCTTTTATAATACTTTCATTTATTATATATTTTCTTTTCACGTGAGAATTGTGTGTGTTGATTTGTCTTAAAATTCATTTGTATCTCCAAGATATTTTCCCTCTTATCAACACCTTTGTGCAATTATGCTCAAATTATGTGTGTTAATTAAATATTTTTTATTTATCACATTTGAATATTCTACTCTTTTTTAATATTTTTATTTATTATATATTTTCTTTTCACATGAGAATGTTTAACACTCTAAGTGTTTAATAGCACGAACCTTTCATTTAATAAGTAATATAAATAACTTATCTTCTTTATTCTATTATTGTTAATTTTTTTTTTCATTTGAAAAACTCTTTTGTTTCGCTAAAAAAAATTATTATCTCTCAACCATTTGACCGGGTTTATATTTGAAAATATTTCTTAGATCTCTAAGATTTTCTTCCTCTTATCATACTCTTAACTATACATTTAGTTTCTTTTATGTGATTTCATTCACTGGTCTATCAAATTGTTTCCATTTGACCATTTTTTTTCATGTTTTTATTTTGTTTTTTATTTTACTATTTTGATATTTTTTATATAATTATTTTTATTTGTTAACTCATTATCATACTATAGTTTTTTTACTATAATTGTGTAAATAAATTTTATTTACTATAATATAATAATTTAATGTAATTGCCATGAATCTTTTTTATCACCCTCTAACATATATTATAGTTCAATAGATGAAATATGTACGTTAAATTTCAATTATTATTAGTTTAATCTTTGTTCTTTGTATGATTTTGATCCAGTGATGTATGATAATTATTATTAATGTACAAAAGAAGGGATTTCATTAGAATTTAAAAAATTTAAGTAAACATACATTTAAAATATTTTTTAATTTAAATATTTATTTTTCTTTTATATATTTTTTAAATTATTTTTAAATTTTATCAACTAGGTAACATTAAGTTTTGCAAATTCAATAAATGTTTTAACTCTCATGAATTTTTATTTGGTATTGAAATTCAATAAATTTTTATTCAATAAAGTGAGAATGGGTACAAGTAAAGCTGTCAAAATGGGTTAGAACCTGCGAGACAACCCAGCTCATCATGGGTTCGGGCCAAGTTGGGTTGAAATTTTTTTATAAATTTCAATACGGGTTAATTTTTTACCCGACTCATCTGAGTTGAACCCGTGGTGAGCCGGGTTGATGATAAAAGGGTCACACAAGTGTTTTTTTTTTATTAAGTTGGGTTTCACATTTGGGTCATGTTAAGTTGTTTTTTTATCCAACACATAAATAATTTGTATATTTTTTATTTTGGTTTGTATTTTCATTGTATTAAATTTTATTTAGATTTTAATTAGAACTACAATTTAGTTTTGACTGAAAAAAAAATAAAAAAAAAATAATACTTTTTTTGATTAAGTAAACCCGTGAGCCAACCCGTGGTGGGCCGGACCGGGTTCAAATTTTTTTGGCTCGTTAAAAAGTGAGCTGGGTTGGGTTGGCTCACTAAATCAATAACCCGTGGTGGGTTGAGCCGGATCGGGTCAGGTTACCCGTTTTGACAGCTCTAGGTACAAGTATATACTCGTTACGCGGTGGAGATATGGATGATACAAAAATTTGGTACACGTTACGCTTTGGTATAGGGATGAGGATGAATTTTTTTTCTCTATGGATGGGTATGTGATAGCGAAACCCATTCGCACCCTGCTTGTTGCCATCCTTGGATAGGTGTTTCAATATTTTGTTTCATGAGTTGACTTGACTTGCCTGATAGATATTTGTCTAGTATTTTTTGTGTTTTTGCATGACTTCTTTGATGCATTATGTTTGACTCGTCTAATGCTTTGTCTCTTTGTTTTTCCGATGTTTGTTTTGACTCGTTTGCTCCTTTTAGCACTTTAAGTTGACTTGTTTGGTCAACATCATTGTTTGATAGATATGTCTTTTAACAACATAGGTTGTTTGATCCAGCCTTCAACTAGTTTAAGCATTGCTTTTAACTAAGCTCGTCTAAGCCTTACTTTTTCATCTATGTATTTATTTCTTCAAGCATTAACATGTTCTTTTTTTTTTGTATGCCTGGCTTAAACTCATTGAACACACATTATCTAAACAAAAGATATAGATATGCATATTAATTTTTACAAGCAATCAATTCATGACTTCCTGGGTTGTCTAATGGTCATGTATGCATGTCTAATGAAGTCTATCACTTAATTGTCCTTTCATATGTCCAAAGCTTTATCTAAGATATAATTGCAACCAATCTAAGCTTATCTGGAACATGTGTATTGTCTTATCTCCCTTGTTTCATCATAAATTTTGTAATCATAAAAAACCTACTTATTGTCGGACTCGTCTAGTGGGGTTTTCTAGTGTCTAATTTTAACATCTTCATGGTCCATGCTTGTAAACTGATTTAAGGTGATGAGTGACAGTAGAACTGGCTTCATTTCTACTCCCTTGGTTGGCCTAGCTATGCTAGGGCAAAGTGTCTTGGACCTTGTTGGTGAGCATAGTTTACCAAGAGTCTTCTCTTTTGATTTTCTTCAGGATTCTTTGTTCCATTGACTTTGTTTGATGTTGTTGTGTCAAGATAGGAATGGATGACTCTTTTTACTGCTTTCTTAACCTTTCTTATTGATTTTGTTTTCTTATCTTGCTATTATTTCTTCTGGTTATTCTTTCTATCTCAGGATCAAGTAACAAGCCTTCAACCTGTCTCCTGCTTTGCACAAAAGAAGCAACTCAAAAGCAAGTGAGCACAAAAGAGTAACTAACAATAAAAATTTAAATTGCTAAATATATACACATATTTACAAGAAAATCCAAAATGATTATAACTATTGATTATCTTGACAAAAATCCTCGACAATGATGTCAAAAACTTGTTGTTTGACAAAAAAAGTGTCGTATCTACAAGGACTTGTTTAGATTCTCCAATAACTCAAACATCTTAGTTTGCAATAAAACAGTACTTTTGTAGTTTATAATGAAAAAGTAAAACAATATATGATTGAAATGGAATTAACTAATAAAAATAAACGTGTTGACATTGAACTTCATTGATCTTCTTTTACTTCATTTTTACTAATTCACTATATACTAATACCATCATCCAATGTTCCTAAAACTATTTGGCTCATTCTAAATCAATTCCTTGAGTTTAGAACCTAAAGATTTCAAACACAATGCTACTCCTCAAATTTTGATGAATGAATCATCACTTTAAGTGCATGACTTAATCTAAGCTAAAGCATTTAAATCTATTCCAAACATTCAAATACATTATATGACTTGATTGGACCATATATTTAAGATTAGTTTCCCAACTCGATCTAAATAAGTGAAATAAAATGAGTGGTTAGTTCATCCAAACAATCAAGAATAAACCACATCATTAACACTACATAAAAGCATTTATATATATGAAATCTGAAGTAGTATAGAGAATCAGAAAAGTTACATCCAACCTCAACACAAGAGAGTTCAACTACTCATAATGATAACTCGAGTTACAAGAATATGAAGTTGGAGTCCCTCTCCCATGTCTCTTACATGGATCTTACAAAAGTACAAAGAAAAGTGTCTAATGATATCTAGAAAATAAGCTTCCTAAAATAGAACATTACTCTATTTTTATAGACATTAAAATCATAACTTAACTCTTTCTCTAATGATCAACACTTGAAGTTTTCTCCCTTAAAGAGTTTTCTTCCATGGTTTAACTTCTTTGTTTGGTGGTCAAGGTCTCCTGTTGAAGGTTTCTTTTTGTCGCTCAACACCTTTCTTCGTTGCTCAATTGTGAGGGTTGGAATTAAATTCTACTTACTCATCTTACAATGCTCAACATCATTTTTGAAGCTTAGTTGCACCATTTTTTAGGTCTTGGAAAAAGTGCTGCATTTTCATAAGAAACTCATTAAACTTAAATCTATCTAATTCTTAATATCTCATTTTGTAATTTTAAGCCAAGGATGGTTGATTTACTCAATTTGTGTTGATTTCATGCATTTCAAGTGCCAAAACATATATAAAATCAAGTAAATTAGACATTTCTCACTAGATCATATAAAGGATATAAATGTTTATCTATTTCTCTTAATTGTTATTTCATTTCAGCAGATGTCACCTTCATTGAGTTTTCCCATTATTGTAAGTCTCCTTCTCCTTGTGTGCATTCGTCTACTACAATCATTATCCCTGTTATTTGTGATCCTTGTCTAGTGCACCTCCGGATTCTCCACCTCCAATGAATGACTCACTTCTAGTGTTGTCATCTCCATCCTCTCCCGACTTAGACAATTGAGTATGAACTTCTAATTGCCCTCTATAAAGGTATACACTCTACCCGTAATCCATATCTTAATTACATTGGTTTGAATTATCTTAGATTATTTCCACCTTTTTATACATGTTTTTGGTCTATTTATTCTATGTCAATTCCAAAATTTATAGGTGATGCCTTAGCCCATCTTGGTTGGCATCAGGCCATGCTTGGTGAAATAAGTGCTCTTTAGAATAGTGGAACTTGACAACTCATCCCATTATAGGTGGATTTTTGCAGTCAAAGTTGGTTTTGATGATACTATTGATAATCTGAAAGCTTTCATTATGCCTAAAGGTTATACACAGATTTTGGTTTGAATTATAGTGATACTTTTTCTTTAGTGGCATAATGAATTTTGTTCGCTTATTTAACCATGGTTGCTTTTCAATAATGACCTCTTTACTAACTGAATGTTACAAATGACTTTGTTAATAGGGATTTGCTAGAAGAAATCTATAAAGAGCAACCTTCGGGTTTATTACTTAGAGGGAGTCTTTTGGATTGGTATGTCATTTATGCAGATCTTTATATGGCTTGAAATAGTCTCTTTGGGTTTGGTTTGGAAAATTTAGTAATGTAGTTCAATAATTTGGAATAACTCATAAGGATGTAGATCATTCAGTTTTACCATACTCAAGTGTCAGGTGTATCTATTTAATAATATATGTTGATGGCTGATGAGCATATCATATATAGATATATTCATGCATTAGTTTAGGACATTTTTATTCATTTGTGCATTATTAGACTCATTTCATCATGCATTATCTAGTTTCGGATCATACATTTGGATTGGTGCGTTGTTTGTGTAAACAGGTCTGAAAGGAGTAAGTTAGACGCAAAACAGTATGTTCCACAAGTGCTTGGTGGAGTCTTCCACGACTTGTGGATGTGGCTTCAGAAGATGCAAGTTTCAAAACAGTTTGTTCCATAGGTGCCTGGTGGATTTTTCCACGACCTGTGGTTTTGTGCAGCAAATTGGAGGATACAAAACAGGGTGTTCCACAGGTGCCTGGTGGATTTTTCCACGACCTGTGGTTTTGACTTCAGAAGATCATGCGCAAAACAGAGTGTTCCATAGGTGACCTGTGGATTTTTCCACAACCTGTGGTTTTCTAGTGAGAAAATTGCAGATTACGTGGACTCTCAAAGATTTAAAAGAAAAAGAAAATATAAAGAGGAGAGATATGGGGAAACGGTTGGAGGAGAGAGAAAGTGATCTCAGCAAAGAGGAACGTGGAGGAAATATAAAGGGGAGCGTTCATGGAAAAGGAACTTCTTCTTCTTCCTAGAGTTTATATTTTCAGTATGCAAAACTAATTTCATTTTGTTGGAGGATTGATGTAAGACTTTGGATTATAGGTTCTACTCTTTACATTTGATGTTTTGCTAATGTTCTTCATCCCAGTGCTTTGTTTATGGTTTTATCATTCATTTATGAGCAATTTCACAATTGGGAAATTGGGGATTGCTTGCGATTATGAACAAGACAGGTTAGATTATGTCACAATTGGGAAATTGGGCATATCTAATTAGTTTGCAATAGAGATGATTAATGATTTTTCATGATTTTATTGAATTTTTGTAAACTGACCTAATGAATTGGGGGTTCGAATTCAATAAATAGATTTTACCTACTAAGGGATTAGGGGTAAAACAGCTGTAAGTAAGCTCAAGTGGATGATTACATTACTTGCATCAATTGAAAATGGGTAGAATTTTATAGGAAAAAGTACGAAATCAATCCTCTAACGATTCTTCTCTTGATTAAAGTTTTTTGTTATAACTTTTATGCTTGCAATTACATTGATTCACATTTGCTCAAAATTACGTAAATTAGGAATCTAGTATTCAACAAGTCAATCCCAGAGGACGATATTTTATTACTACGTTAACGATTGGTTCACTTGCCAAACGTACATCAATGGCATTGTTCTTACAAGTATTGACCCCATGACATCTCCCAAATGAAACAACACCTTTGTCACCACTTTTAAACAAAAAATCATGGCAAACTCAATTATTTCTTGGGGATTGAGGTAGCACAATCCAACAATGATTGGTATTTTTATATAACAAAGGAAGTACGCATTGGATATTTTGGAAGAATTTGGGTTGATGAACTCAAAATCTATTAACACTTTCATGGATCCTAATATCAACCATCTACCTAATCAGCGGGAGCTTTCTCATATCCTAAGGTACAAAAGATTAGTTCGGAAATTAAACTATTTTAGTATTACTTGTCTTGACATTTCCTTTGCAGTCAAGGTGGTGAGTCAATTTGTCAATTCTTCATGTGTAAATCATTAGAATGCAATTATTCATATATTAAAGTACATTAAAGGATCTCCTGGAAAAGGTTTGCTATATGGTCACAATAACCATACTAAAGTTGTCTATTATTCAAATACTGATTGGGCAGGATCTCCTTCTAATAAAAGGTCCACTTTTGAATATCGTGTCTCGATGTGCGATAACTTAATCTCATGGAAGAGCAAGAAACAAAGTGTTGTGATAAAATCTAGTGTAGAAACAGAGTATAAAGTTATGGTCACGACCAATTGTGAACTTCTTTGACTTAAAACAATTAAAGAGTTAGAATTTGGATGGTTGCTCTTCATATTAGTTCTAATCTTGTCGTTCATAAAAGGATCAAACACATTGATGTTGATTATCATTTTATTGATAAAAGACCATATATAGAGACATCAAGACTGAGTTTGTTAATTTAAGTGATCTATTAACATATATTTTTACCAAATCTTTACAAGGACCTTGAATTGATTATATTTGTAACAAGTTTGTTACATAGGATTTATATGTCCCAATTAGTAAACATTAAGGATTCATCCTATACATCTTTCTCTTTTATTTTAACACATTTAATCTCTATTATATATTTGATGTTTTTAATCATTTGCCTCTTCCAATCTATTCTTCTGTATCTCTATATCTAAATTAAATTTCAATACTTAATTGGTGCAAAAAAAATGTTAATATAATAAAAATAATTAGCAAAAATACAAATGTTGTCGCACTTGTGTGTTTACATTTTTTAATTTTCATAGAAATTTGAGTTAAGATCGATACGAAATATATAATTAAATTTTAAAATAGTTATTAAATGTAAAATTAAAAAAATAAAATATGTACACAAAATAAGTTTTTAAAATAACGGTCAAAGATAAAAGAGGGTTGTAGAATAACAATTAAAGATAAACTATTTATAAAATAATTAATTTTTAAAACAATAATTAAGGGTAAATCTACATAACGAAATATGAACACAAAAAAGATATTATATATTGTTATAAATATATTGTTATAAATAATTAATTTTTAAAATAATAATTAATTTTTTATATATTGTTATAAATATTATATGACAGTTTAAAACAGTTACTATAAATAGAATCTATATAACTTATATGTATAATTTACACATATTAAAATATTTATTTATTACAAATTTTAATTATATAAAATTCAACAGTTATCTTGTGCAATTCAATGCATAAAATACTAGTCTAGAAGAAAAAATCTAAATCTATTCAACTGCAGCTCTGTCCGACATGGAAAAACTTAGCAAAGAAATCAGTATGCTTTTCACAATCTTAACGAATATGAATGAGTTCTACTTCACACTTCCTTTCATGAATCACTTGAGATGGAAATCAAATAACAAGAATGGAGCATCTGGAGGAACACAATCCTCAAATTACCTCAAAATAATGGCCTACAACAAAAAAGGAAGGGGAAAAAAAAATAACTTTACAATTATGTCAAACACAAAGTGCCATATCTTACAATATATTGGAACCACCACATAGCAATTGGCTATTTATCCGAAACAGCCATAAACCTAAACACAAACGGGGAAGCATTTGGCTAAGCTCTGCTCTGGTGTATATATATAGGCCAACAGAAGGAGAAGAAATGCTGGCACAAATCAGAAGGCAATCTGAACTATGAACTCTCACATTATGATGCAATTACACTTTGATTCAAGCTTATTAGGGGGCTTCATGCTGTCTATCTTGTTAGGAAGCCCAACATTGCGTATCAAAGACTCATCAGTATTTTCATCATTCTCAGTCTTGGTAGGCGATTCTGATTTTACATCAGTTTCTACCATCTTAGGCCTTGCCTTCTGAGGTTTCATAGCACGCTTGCGGGCAATCTGGCTGCGTGTGTCCTTTATATCGGAATTGGGTTTCCCCAATATAGTCACTGTCGGCTCAGAACCTTCCAATGGTTCTGAGTGTTCCTTTTCCATTGAAATCGTTGCAGCTTTATATGCAAGATCATGGATGATAGAGCTGCAGAAAAGTATAGTATCTGTTGCCTCTTCAAGTGTCAAGCTTCTGGTGTTAACACCATCTTGACACTCCACCGTAACTGTGGATCCTTCTGGGAAATAGCATTAGAAATCTGTCAGAAATTTGCTGAGCACTAATATTTTCTCCAAATAAAGGTTCAGCAGATAAAATAGATTACAAGCGCCAAAACCATGTACATTGAGAAACAGCTTTCTTGTACTCCCCCACTATTAATGAAGTATTTGTTCAGATTTCAGAAAGCTCGTAGAAAAATATTACAGATCCTCAAGAGCAGCGGTTATGAAATCAAAAAATAGAACTTTTTTATTAAAAAATTACCTCGGGGTTGCATTGGAAATTTTGGGGAGTGCATTTGTTACACTCTGTAATAAAAAAAAAAATTCTACTTTTGATTCCAAAACACAAAAGTTAATCCGAAATACAAATCTTCCGGCAAATTGGAAACTGGACTATTAAGTTGCTGCTGACTACCACTCTTAACATATCAGGCACATCAATTCAGATTATTATCATTCGTAAAAAAATATGTAAAGAAACAACCTTCCAAAGTATACTACTCTATCTGTTAGAAAACAAGACCATGAAATTTGTTTATCTGTTTAAAATTTACATGACAAACTATGTGCTATGTACATACACGACAGTATTCGAGACATAAGAATAATTTAAGATTGTCACAGAAAGTTTTCATGCTCATCTCAAACAGCATCATACCTATGCCATGGGAGTACTCGGAGGCGTTGAGCTCAGAAACAGAAGCTGCAAGAGAATCACTGGAAGAAATTGAAACAGAAGGTTCCTGAAAATCATCAACAGGGCATTTTGATACAAGTGATGGATCATCATCTACCACTCCAGTATCATTCTGACTAAATTTTTCCCCATCTATTTCTGATTCTTCAATTTTAGAAGTGTTGGTAGTAACCAGAGCATCCAATCCATCCACATTAGAGTTCTCCATATCATTTTCCTCATCAAAAGATGACTTTGCATCCTGAACTGATGTTTCGGTATTTGGCACACTGCCCACATTATTCGGATGGTCTTCAATTCTATCACTTAAAATACAGCTTTCATGATTTGGAAATGATGCCACTGAATTGTGATCAGGCCGAACACCAGTAGCCGGGCTTACTAATACTGAGATACAAGCATCAGCTGTTCTACTACGGTCATGGTATTCAAGATTATCTTCCTTGGCAACAATGGAACTCATAGAAGAATCAATCACATCTGTCACTGTATTTTCTGAAGCTTGCATTTCTCGCAGATGTTGGGGTATCCCCTCTAGGTTGCTGCATTCAGTATTGCCAGATGAAGTTTCTTGTGTAGTAAAACCTAATCCATGGTACGAATGGGTTGACATTCCAGAAAAAGATGAACCAGGGCTTGGAGGCCTGATCCTGACGTCATATCCATAGTCTACATCCAATTTCCTGCCACTTGACTGCCTTTGGACGCGAAAATCAGAATGTCTTGTTGAGCTGAAATCAACAGATGATGAGGTAGAATAGCTGCTACGGCCCGTTGAACTTCTAATACTGTTCATGCTGTTTCTTGCAAAGGACAGGTCATCATAAGATAGCGTTGTGGCAGTAAAAGTCCTGCCCTGAATTACAGGTCCTTTGCTACTGTTTGACCTTTTTAGTAGTACAGAGATGCCAGTGCCTTCCAAGAGGTCAGCTTTCAAAATTGAGCGGTCTTTGGAAAGAGACAACTGCTGCTCCCCGGAATGATTATCAGGCTTCGTGGAATCAACCCCTGACTGGTCCACCTCTAGCTGATTAGTAGACGTCTGCTCATTTCTCTCCACTGAACTTGAGAGAGGATTTTGTTGCGAGTTGTCCCAAATATATTCACTGGGAAAAGTGTGATTTGCCTCTGCACCTGGTTCTCCAAGGGGAAACCTCACGTTACTCACATTATTCTCTTGAGACAGTCTAGACTCAACAGCTAGTTGGTCTGTTTCATGTGATGGTTTTTCTTCTGTAGGAATGCTTGTGGAATTCACTGAATTGTCACTGGAAACTGCCAAAGTTGCATCCGGGATGATATGTCTCAACAATGTGGTTTTCCTGCTGCATTCTTGACATAGTCTAAGATTCTTCTCAGTTTGATCAGTGGCCTCCAGAGGACAACCACAATTAGAACAGATTTCTGTATTCTCAAAAGCACTAGTTTCAGAAATGTCAACTATGGCATCGGACGTTTCTAAACTTTCACTGAATTCTTTGTCAATACCATGATAAACAAAAGTCTCAGATTCAGTGGGACCTAAACCAATCATAGGGCCTATAGTTTTATTGTGCAGGACATCAACTGATTCATCAATGATCTCATGCTCAATGTTTGCATTTAATACATCAGTTTTATCAAAGGAAAATACTTCCTCATGAATGTCAGCATATACTATCTTTTCAGTTTCACTGGCATCTTCTTGATTGTGGTCACTCCCTTCAGTATCTGGTGCAAAACTTGTACCATGATCAGAGCTTGCGTTGCTGCTTGTTGTGACAGAGGAGTTCCTAGATACCAGGGATCGTTGTGCAGAATTTGCTTTTCCAACATAAAAGGTTGTACTTGGCACACTTGACAAGAGAGGCCTGAACATGTTCTGAGGACTTTTTTTATCCTGGCACAGCAAGGTTGGTTAACAAACAAAGTAAGCAGTTTGATCCCAAGTTCGCATCCAACTCTTAAAGACATAAGGGAAAAGATCAGGGCAAAAGGTGAGGGGAGCATGAATGAATGAACAACTCTTTCCAAGAAAAACTCATTCGTGACTAAGAACAGCAAATGTGTAAACTTGGTTATGATAATCCACGTATGCCACTTTATATGCAGCGCAACAAAAAAGCTCATTGATGACTTTGCTGAAGTCACTTACTTGAATAATAGTCTTATCATGTGTAGCTTAAAAATAAACAGAGAGGAAAGAGAACATGCACCAGAAGAACCAAATAAAGCATTGTACCAAGATTATAGAGATAAATAAATCAAATATGATTGTACTCTCCAGGTGACCAGGTTCACTTCAATCCAATCCTACCTAATCACATCCCAACTGATTCCACAGTAACAACCCTGGAAGACCCGGGGAGTTCCGTAGCACTAGGGGATTCTAGCCAACAGTTCCTGAGTATTGGGGGAAATACACACATACTTGAAATTATGTCAAAGTTTTGATTATTGGTAGCCTAGAAAGATCGAAGATAGTTGGCTCACTCCAAATTCAATTTAAATTGTTTTGATTTTGACAAGTACCCAAGCAATGGGGAACCCACACTCAAAAGCTAGCTATTATAAAGGGATAACCAAATACTTAAATATTCCCCCGAGCAACTTATACTACTGGATCTGGGACTTAAGCAACCTATTCACTTTAATTGCAACCAGCTTTCGTACCAATTGATAAGTATCCAAGCACTTGGAGAACCCAGCTTTAAAAGCTAACTATTAAAGAAGAGAACCACCTAAATATTCTACTGAGCATCTTATACTACTCTATGTGAGATTCAAGTGCCTCAACCCAAGTTCCTTTTAAGAATGTTCTAACTTATTAGCATATGTGAAAAGGAAAGTGAATAAAAGAGGGAAATTATGTGCATGCATATGCAGAGAAGAGTTGACTGAACATATCTTTTTGTCAAACGAGAATTTTAATATAGACAATTTAGGAATATCATATTAAAAACAGCTTCTTTAGTTGAAATTACTCAGCGAACTATAAAATGATTGAGAAAGTAAGTCAAGATTTAAGCAAAAAAATACCATTTGCCGTAGAGCAGAATCAAAAGATCTTTTAGGAGCAGAACTTGGGGACACCATCCTGGCTGGCTTCTTGGAAATTGAGGGAGATTTGCTGTTTGAAAATGAACCACCCCTTCTTGAACCATATCGGTCTAGGCTACCCACAGGGATGGACTGAAGAGAGTCCAGATCATCATCACCAGAAGATATGACAGAACCTTTGCTGCGTGAACTAAATTGATCTCGATCATGACTATTAATATAACTGCTGCTCCTGGAAGGCGTGGGAGACATTGATTGCCTACCTAATTTAGAAGTAGAGTCCCTACTATTTCTGGATGCTGGGGATGAACCCCTCACATATGATGCCGGCCGATCAGCCAAAGATGTCCGGAGATTAGGAGGAGCTTCAGAAGAGAAACCAGGAATGTTTGTTTGCCATGCTCTTATCTTTGGTGAAGCGGAGTTTCCACGGCTTGTCTTAACAGGGGAAGTTCCCCTAATCCCAGATGAGACGGCAGGACTACCCGAGCCAGTGCTGATTCGCCGAGGAGTAGGAGTAGAGGACCTAGAAACAGGTGTTGCGGGCTTTGTTGGAGGTGGAGATGGTCTTCTTGTTGGAGTAGCCTGTCTAATAACTTGAGTTGGACTAGAATTTGGCGTCAATGAAGACCTTCCCCTTGATTGCAATGTGTTATTCCCAGATCGAGGGGATGAGCTTAAGCGATTAGGACTTGCACTGCCCCTACTGCTTTTGTAACTTCTCTCCATCTGAAAGTGTCCAACAAAAGGTGGATAGTGACTAAAATAACACACTTTTCATACAGAGAAGAAAATATTAGGATTTTCATTCAAGAGGTAATTGTGCACAAAACAGATTTCAAAGCACACCGTAGATGATCTTGATATGGAAATAGGTTTACTTCTAGGCCTGCCTCTGCTCACAACATTTATTTCTGCTGGTTCATCATCTAGTGAAGGAAACAGTGGAGTGTCCGGTGGTGTCAATAACCTTCAAACGAATAAAACAGAAATGCAGCATCAGTAAAGTAAAATGCACATCTAATTCTAAACCTTCGGAAAAAAGGGATTTTGAATTATTGACAAAACTATTAGTGTGAAAGAAACACAATTGCAAAAAGTTGGAATTGAAATCATAAAATTTGATCATAACACAACAACAAGATTTAGCATAGTAAGATTCAAAAGATAGAAAAAACTACACACCAATCATAGTCATTCTTGTCACCATCTGCATTAAGCAATTCACTGGTTTCTCCTCGACCGGGAATGGATATCCCAAGCTTGATATCAGAAAAATGTCTCAACTTCTGGGCTGCAAATTAATATAAAAAATGGGGGAGAAATGCATGAGTATCACACAAATAAAGCAACTGATAAATATATATACATTCTCTCCTCAAGATGCGAGTAAAGAAGATTACAAAATGAGTCTTCCAGGTCATCTGATGGCTGAAGCAAAAAGCCCTCTTTTTCTCTGGACTGCATTTCACTGAACAAAGCAAGATCTTCATCTTTCTCTCTTAAGTGCAATCCACTTTCAAGACTGCGTCCGCGCTTGTGACTGTCTGATCTTGACTCTCTACCAGGAGAGCATCTAAATGCCGGGGAAGGTGGCATCTCCCCTACCCAATGCAATGCTCAACAAGTTTCACCTCAAGTTCTCCATTCAATCCAAAGTCAAAAACCTTCAACACCCTAACCAACAAACAATGATTATTGTTAACACATAGCTCAAGCTCACCACAAATCCAATCTCCAAACAACAATACCAGCAAAAAAAAAAAAAAAAAACCCACTTTCATTCACCAACTATCTCCTCAGGCTTCGTTACTTTTTCTAAGCACTCAACAAACACTAGCAAGCACCATACCCAATGTGACTGAGTCAACCAACCCACATATCCCAAAACAAACAAACTAAATTTGGCATATTAAAACAACTGTACCATTCCAAACGCAATGTCTAACCCCTCAACATTCATATGCAATAAGCATCCAAAGCTAACACTGAAGATATCCCTCAACCTGAAACCCTAAAACATTGGCCAGGAATAGATCCTAATTACGCCGTTTCCATCACCGACCAAAAACATAGCCAATTCAAACGGCAAAATTCAAGCTGGAGCACCCATTAAGCAAGTTCAGAGCATACAGCGAAACAAGGCTCACCAAATTCCCAAGTCAAATAGCTTCAAACACAGTGCGAATTCTAAGATTAAAAAACAAAATATAATAAAAACAAAAACAAAAAAATAGAGCTTAAATGCCAATTACAATGCGACGAATGTTGTCCCAGACACCCGGATCTACAGCATTCATGGCTTCTTCTGAGCACCCAAAAGTACAGATCAGAACCAGTGTGATCCAACGGTTCCAACAAACTCTAAAAAAATTCCATTTTCTCTCTCCTCACACAATTCTTTTTTTTTTTCAGCTCTGAAAAATAAAAAACATAATATTGAACTGCAATTTGAGAATAATAATATTAATACTCAACCATAACCTTTGTTGTTGTCCTTTGATTTGCTGTTTTGTCCTAAATAGCAAGCATTCTTTCCTCTCTTTTTTCTGTTTTTCAGCTTCCTTTTGAGTTCCTTTTTTTTTTCTGCCGTTACAAGTGCCTCGTAGGTTCCCTCTTGTTTTTTTTTTTCAAACCTTTTTTTTTTCTCCTAAATGGCACTCCAATATGGTTAAGAATTTTTTATGTCTTCTATTTTTCTCAATTTCTGTGTTTGCGTAGAAGAACTAAAATACATTAATTAGTCGATTTTAATGTCTAGGATTTTTAGTTCCACTTGATATTATAGCTCATGAACCATTTTCTACCTTTTTAATTGCTAAACATCAATTGGATTGAATGAGACATTAATATTATAATCGTGCTGGTCGAAGGTTACATGTGTAGGTAAATGCCTAGGGTGTTACATGCCACATTGGAGACAAGTTTGAACTTTTGGATCCTTCATCGCATAAACGAGCCATAATAATAAGCGATAATAATATTTAATGGCTGGGGTCAATTTTTGGGACTAAGCTATTAAATTTCTTATCACATTCAGTAATATTAAATGTACGTTACCTTACACTGATCCGTATAGCAACTAAAAAGTTTTGACTCGTTGAAAGCCCCAAAAGGAAAAGGAAAAACAAGAGCTATTATACTAGTAGTATTAGTAATATTTTGGCCAACCATGTTCTAAAATTTGAAGTTCAAAGTAATGAACAAAGTTAGCATTATTTAGAACAACGTTGGACAGTGTATGAGAGACCCAAAAGTGTGTATAATATAAGAAAGTCTTTCTCAGGAGGACTGAAGCATCACGGTCAGGGGTTTGATTTTGGTGAGGCTTTGCATTTTGAAATAGTTGATATGTCCTAATTAGTTTTTTTGTGGCCTAAGGTTTCTATCCATGAAGGAAGAGAATGGTATTTTAATTAAAGAATAGTGCTTGAATTGGTGAGAAAGAAAAAACTCTATTTGAATTAAAGGATGAAAAAAACCCAGAATTAAAATATTGTATAGATGCAACAGATAAATAAGGCTAAAAATTGTAATGGGAAAAACTTGAGAAGAAAGGAAGGAAGAGAGATAAAAAAAAAAAAAAAAAGTTGAGTGGGGACTAGGTAGGAAAAAGTCAACTTAACAACTGAGTTATGATTAGGCAATAGATAGGTGTGTACACTAATGTGAAGATTATCGAATCATGTCACTTTAATTGGTAGGTGATGAAGGAAACTTAAAAGGCTACTTACTATGCTAATCATTTTCATTGCTTTATGCCTTTATCTTCTCTTTGCTTTGCTTTCATTTCATTTCCTCCTTAACACATTTTCCCGAGCAGAGTTTAACTTTGCCAACGGTCGTCGCCAATTTCTACTTTTTCCGTCAAACACAAAAATCACAGTTTTTAAACAGTATTTTTAATTACAAATAGGAATTTCGATTTTCGTTTTTAGGTTTATTACTTTTCATCTTTTAAAATATTTATTTATCTTTATTCGTAAAAAATATCGTTTTTTCATTTAAATAAAGCTCTATCGCGAGCGATGAGTGCATTGATGATTTAGACTTGGTACCATTTATCATAGCAGTCCTTTTAATAAATAACCCCACAGGTTAGCTCAACTGTTATAGCATGACGATCCATTAAGACCAAGAGATAAACATGTTTTTAAAATATTTATTAAAAATTAAGATAAAAAATTATTTAAATTATTATTAATATATTTCTATCATGTTTTTCCGTGTAATTTATTATTTTTATTAAAAATGTATTCTTTTTACTTCTTAACTAGTGTAGTATATTTAGAATATTTGTTATTAAGACTCGGTATATTATCCAATCATGTGTTTCTCTCTATCTAGGTTAGGTTTCCATTCTTATAAGTGATTCAACGACTTTTCACACAGTGAGATGAAAATGAGATTTTCTGCTATATGGATCATTCCGGAACGTGAGTGTTGAATGTCGTAGTATGTTAATACATATGCAAAATTTAATTTTAGTTCATTAATTTTTGCTTAATTTATGTTAAAGTATTTTTATCTAAAAAAGTAGTTGAACTATTTAAACATATCGTAATATATTCCGTTTTTATCATTGAGTATTTTCAATGTTACACATCTAGTGTTGAGTTGAGTTAAAAAAATAAATAAATAAGTGTAAAAAGTGAATTGTTGTGAATCTTAGATAATGAAAATGAAGAATAAAAACATAGACAAAGTGTGAAAAGAATAAATCGTCATGTGCTATATATCTTTTACTTTGCATCATTTGGAACATAAAGAATGGAAACACAATGCAGTTATAAGTTAAATATAAATCCTAACTAAATAACTGAATATAATACAATGATTATCGATCATGAACAAAATATAATGATTATTTATCATGAAATAGAATATAATGATTATTGATCACTAAATAATTTATTGTTCTTTTCTATCCCTAAACATCCTACAATGAAATGGTCTATTCTAAAGTGAGTTAAGTATTCTAGGCTTGTTTGAAATTACAATCTCTTTCACCTCAAATTATTATTATAACAATCTATGTTCAATATGTGAAGACAATGCATGAACTTAATCATGAGAAATGCCTTCATAAGACATTTGACAAATTATTCTTGATGGTGATTTTCTTCACTTTAGTCATCTCCTTAATGCATATCTAGCATTGGTATGTTATCTCCCACCGTGTTGAACATGATCCTTAGTTAGTCACATTCAGACTACCATAAAAGAAAATTGTCTTTCCATCAATGAATCTTAAATTATCCGTCAAATCCTTCAACTCCCCTTTAGTCATTTTTACTAACATCATATACTCTAATTTAGTGGTAGACAAGGTTATTGTTGGTTGGAAAGTAGTTTTCTAACTAACCAACGAACATGTCAATTCTGAATGTGTAATATGTAACAGACCATCTAGCATACAAGTTCACGACAAATTAAAGTCAGAGAACCCTACCAAAGTACATTGTAAATCAGCCTAATATTGTTTACAATCACATACATTAGATTCTCCATTATTAGCGTAAAGAACACAAGATATGTATTCTTTCTCCTTGCTAGTTTATAAATAGAATTTGTTGATCAAAATCATGAAGAATGAAGGTTGTTTTTTCTTCTCTAGATTGTGGTGTGATGATGTAACAATACCATTTGTATTGAGCATTTATAGTTTTCATGCTCGAACGTGTGTGAATGTATAAATGAAAATAAGATTTATTTTAGAATAAAAAGTATAATCATTATTAGCCTTCATTTTCTATAAGATGTTTTCAAAAGTATTTAAAAAATTTTAATTGGCTATTAGTTGCCATAATTAATTATCTTAAGTAGAATAATCGATTAAACTTTAATTGATTATCTTTAATAATAATTGATTATCTTAAAGTTGTTACAAAACATCATTGTACAAATAATCCATTATGTTCATATTGAGTTATCTCATGTTTTAACTTGTGTAATTAATTGATTAAATGAGAAATAATTCATTAAATTATTATAGTGTTGTTTCCATAAATAACAGGTAACAAAATAATCAATTAGTTTTAAACAATAAAGTTTCTTCTAAAAAAAATGTATACATAGTTTCAAAGATATATTGAATTGTAAATCAATGGCTTTATACATATTACGATATTGATTTCATATATTATTAAGATATGTTTTAAAGAGTTAAAATTTCTCTTGTTTCTTTCATTTTTAAGAAACACATCCATCAAGGCTAAGTGTTGTAAGTTTGATTCTTTACTTTTTGATCTTATCTTTTAAATATTCATCATACAAATGATATATTTTTCATTTTAATGTGTGACTTTTGTTACAACTTATGGTGTAGTATGTTTTTGCATTTAGTTAGTGTTTCTTGAGAATTTGTTTAAGTGGGTTTTTGTGCATATTTTTGTGTAATTACATGTATCACATGTGTAATATGGATGTACTATGGCATTTGTGAGATAATGAAAATATCTTAGCTTGAGTAGATTGATATTGGATACAAAATCAAGTTAGTTTGAACTACTTTAAAATCCTAAGCATCTTTCTACCCTCATCTTTTATACTTTTTGAATATGTATATTCTGCTAGAATCTTATCTTCTGAAATAAATAGTCAAAATTTTTTCCAAATGTCTCTTAATTGATCAATAAAGTGAAAACCAATAATTCACCTTCCTCTTGGTAATGTTCAACCTTATTTTCTTTACAATTGACCCTAGAGTTGGTCTTTTATAGTCTTTCAAAATAAAAGATCATGGTTGGATAAAACAAACCTTTGATGTTCATGCATCTATTAACAAACCCCTTTGTTCGTTGGAAAAAATATCATGTTAAGAAAATTCACTTGAAAATATTTCTTGAATCAATTGATAAATGGTTTGTCATGTTGTTACAAATGGTCCTTTCATTCCTTTTCAACTTAAGAAAAATATGCATATTTTGAAGGACTTCTCAACTTAAATTATAGAGGAAAACAAAAAGCTGAATATGATGTAAGAACAAAGAATGTCATATCATATGGTCTAATGCTTAATGAGTAGTTCTATAAAGCATCTATATAATCAAAATGTCAAGAATGTGAAAGAGGTTCTTGAGGTAATGCACTCAAATATATTATTATCACAATAATTTCACAATACAGTTATCACAACATTGTTTAGGAAAACAACATTTTCTGTGCTATTAATTTTTTGAAAGGTTTAGGAAAAAAGAATTTTTATTAGTAGCCTTTATCATGTATTAGCTTTTACATTTTTCCTATGCTATTAATTTTTTGAAAGGTTTGGGAAATTTTTTTTTCATTAATACCCTTTATCATGTACATTACTTTTGAAAAACTCTATGTTGCTTTTGGGAAATAAAATGTATATAAAATTTTGTTAAAAACATTATGTGAAGATAGAACTTTTAGCATTATTTGCTTATAATGAATTTGGTCAAAATGAAAAATATTTCAAAACATATTTTTGTTTACAGAAAAATATTTTGAACACTATAAGAAAATCCCTAAATAATGACCAATTTTAGTGACAAAAAATAATTAGTCACTATAGTAATCAATTTAGATACCAATTTATAAACTCAAAACTATTGGTAACTAAAATAGTTTCTAAATTGGTCACTAACATTAACTACCAAGATTTTGCTTGCCAATAGAATTAGAGACCAAATCCTTTGGTAGCTAAAAGTAACCAATTTAAAGATCAATTCACTATAGGGACCGATTTAGGGATCAATTTTTAAACTATTTTAATTACCAATATTTTTAGTTTATAAATTAGTATCTAAATTGGTCACTATACTTAAATATTTTTTGTCACTAAAATTGGTCTTTATTTAGAGTTTTTCTTGTAGTGAAACATCAAGTAAAGTTATTTGAAAGTAACCATCATAATGAATATTTATTATAATATTAAAAGAACTAATATTGCATTAATTAAGACTTCATTCTTCACTTTTGCCTATGTCTTTTAATTTATTTCTTCATTAGTTTATCACTTCAATAAAAAAACTTAATTTGGAAAATGAAGTAAAATTATGCATACCAAAAGAAAAGGAAAATTCTTTACATTAACCCATGATAGTCTTTACAAAATTATTTTATATTCTTGATTTGGATAAAAATCTCCGTAGTGTTTGCAGATTTGAATAGTGCTTATAGATTGAAATTTCTTTTAAAAACAATTATTGTTTTACTATTCATTCATGAATGTGAAACTCAAACTACAACAATGGAAGTTATTAGAAATAACTTTCATTTTTTCATGGACTTAGATGAGGATCATGATTTTACTACTACAATTGGTAATTGGTGAATGTCGATATATAGTAACATGGGACACATTGGAGTAGATCAAATCCAATAACAGAGCATTAAATTGATAGAAAGTTGAAAGGGCCTAAACGAAGTGGATTATATACATCTTAAAGATTATATAAATTTATTCTTTTAGGCTTCGGAAGTGGATTATATACATCTTAAAGATTATATAAATTTCCTTTGGTGTTCTACAGATTGTTATGGAGTGTTTTGCCTAATGGAAGAAATTCCCAGTAGACCCAATATATGCATTCGTCATGTTTTGTAAATCAATCTAGTAGAAATGATTGTTAAAACTAATGTAGAAAAAAGATTAAGGACTAACCTCCAACCATTGTCATTGTCATGAGAATCTTTTAATGTGTTTTTTAGTTTCAAACCCCCCACTCTCTAAACTTTGATAGTATAGTATATTGTGGAAGAGAACAAATTTGATGACACAAAGCACTTGTGAAATTTATAGAGCTCTTTGCCCATCACAGACTAATTGCCATAATAAATTGTTCCCAATTATATGAGATTATGATATCAAAATTTATGCAACAACTATAAAATTGATTGACAAATGGACCACATCTATGGAAATAATTTATCATGTGAATATCTCATATTATCTCATATATCACATATTTGGAAAATTTCCAACATTCTCCCACTTGGTCCATTTATCCTATTATCAATCAATACAAGAAACTAAATACAAAGATCATGGTGACAAGTCCTTCAAAAAGAGTATTATCTCTCATGTATCACAATATATCAAGTCTTTCATCAAAGACTCTTAACTATAATGAATAAATCATATGTTTATTCTATGTCAAACAAAATTTCTCAAAATAAACAAATATGTGCACAACAAAATGAGAAAAAAATTGAATAATAGGTTTATCAAAGTAAAAGTAATGATTGTCACAACATGGAACCAAAACCCGTTTATGATAAATGATCCTTAAAATTATTTAATGGCATGCCTTTGGTCAATGGACCGATAATCATCAACTCAATGCTAATATGCTCAATGACCACTTAACACATTTTCTTATGGTTAGATATTTAATGCCAATGTGCTTAGTTTGACTTTCGCTTATATTATTCTTAACCATAAACAATGCAACAAAGTTATCACATTATAACTTCAATGGCCTAGCAATTGAATCCACAACTCTAAACCCAAATATAAAACATTTCAACCATACACCAAGTGAGGTAGCCTCAAAATAAGAAACAAACTTGTTCCAACAAAAAATGGATATTTCTTACCAAAAACAAAAAACTCTTCTGAACTCTTGGTGAAATTAAGTTTACTAAAGTTAGCCTTTCAAAAAGAGACCCCCCTCCTACTAGAGGAGTATTCTTGTATTTATAGATAGAATATTTACATTAGATATTTTTCCCTATTATGTGGGGTTGAGTAGTTACAACTACCCTGCTCTTTGAACTTATTTTCGTGGCGAAAATTTCGGGAGTGTGTTGATATTTACGTCGTGCTATGGGCTCGTGAACGCCTTATAGACCCAACCTACGTGTGCTTTTGTTTATGTTTTATACTTGACCATTGGGCTCTTCGACCAACTTCCCAGGTGCATACAACATGGTTTCATCCAAGCTGCCCTCTAAGTACCTCGTTTTCTAGCCTAGCTACCTTACGGACACCTTGTCTTCTGGCCTAGCTGCCTTCTTTGCACCTCGTATTCTGGCCTAGTTGCTTTTTGGGCACCTCATCTTCTGGCCTACCTGCCTTCTAGGCATCTCGTCTTCTGGCCTAACTGCCTTTTGGGTACTTTATCCTATGGCCAAGGTGCTCCCCAGATGCTTCATTCCCTTGAGGTCGACCTTGTCTTTTGGACTAACTGTGAAAGGTCAGGTCTAGTGCAAACTTGAGCGTACATTAAACTATCAATAACTTAAGTATATGAAACATTCTTCATTTGTTCCTGCTCAAGATCATTATAATCCGATTCTTGTAAATACATTTCATAATCACTAGAAATTGTTGATTGATATTTTTATCCTTGTAATCTTCTTAGTGTTACTTTACTACCTTATGGGAAACATTTTGTTCAATTGGCTCCTCAACAACTTGATCTATCCCTAACAATTTGTGGAACTCGAATAATTAGTTGTCTAATACGCTCTTGAACTAAAGGAGCATGAATGACAACCACTCTATCATTTTATTTAGAGGATTGAACTTCATTATGATTATTTTGGAATTAAATCACTCTCACTACTAAAGTCATCCTTAGGCACTTCATCTTGTCTCTAGGATGAAGATCTCATCCCTTGGACGATCTGGTCCTCAAGTGCTGCACCTCGCTTTTGGGATGAAGACCTCATCTTCTGGATAAGTTGCTTTCACAAGCGCTTGGACTAGTCTCTAATATGAAGACCTTATCCGCTGGGTGAGCTGCTCCTCAGGTACTTCAACTTGTCTAGAATGACGACGTCATCCTTCGGATGAGCTATTTCCCAAGTGTTTCACCTCGTCTTTGGGATGAAGACCTCATATTCTGGACGAGCTACTTCCCAAGCGTTTCACCTCATCTCTAAGATGAAGACCTCATCCTCTAGACGAGCTGCTTTACAAGTGCTTCACCTCGTCTCTAGGATGAAGACCTCATCCTCTAGATGAGCTGCTCCTCAGGAAATTAAGTTCATCACCGTTTTGAGGTGCTTGACTTGCGTTGGGTGCTTGAGTCTTTAGACTGAGACAATACATATTATGATACGTCTTCATTGAGTCGTGCTCCAAAGTAACTATGTTGAAGTCGTTCATTCCCTGGACGGTACAAAACCCAACCTCCATAGTGGAAGTAGTAGTCAAGGTATGCTTTTTGCTGTTTTAAAATATAGCTCCACTAGTTAGCATAAAAATATAACCAAATATTGATTTTCTGGTATTAATGCAACCAATAAAATCTGAATAAAAATAGCCTATCACCTCTAAACTATCAATTTGTTTGTATATGAGCATGAAATCCTTTGATCCTTGAAGATATCTTTTTACCTTCTTTGCAACTTTGTAGTTTTCAATACTTGAATTACTCTTATATCTTCCTAAAACTCCAACTATGAAAGGTCAGGTCTAGTGCAAACCTGAGCGTACATTAAACTATCAATAACTGAAGCATATGAAACATTCTTCATTTGTTCCCGTTCAAGATCATTATAATCTATTCTTGTAAATACATTTCATAATCACTAGAAATTGTTGATTGATCTTTTTATCCCCATAAATCTTCTTAGTGTTACTTTACTACCTTGATGAGAAACTTTTTGTTCAATTGGCTCCTCAACAACTTGATCTATCTCTAACAATTTTTAGAACTCGAATAATTGGTTGTTTGATACGCTTTTGAACTAAAGGAGCATGAATGACAACCACTCTATTATTTTATTTAGAGGGTTGAACTTCATTATGATTATTTTGAATTAAATCACTCTCACTACTAAAGTCATTTATAAGAAACTTCACATTTCTTGATTCCACAATTCTAGTGTTATGAGATGGACAATAAAACATTATAACCTTTGGACTTTTCAACATATCCAATGAAATATTGACTAATAGTCTTAGATTCTATAAAATGTCACTTTAGATGGACATCCCAAAGGTGTATATGTCGTAAATTGGATTTCCAACCTTTGAATAACTTAAAAGGTGTTCTTAAAACAACCTTGGTTAGAACTCGATTCACTATATACATAACCATCTTAAGTGCTTCAATCCACAAGAATTTAGGAAGCTTCGCATGACTCCTCATGTGTTTTCACCATATCCATTAAAGTTCAACTTCTTCTTTCTGCCACACAATTATGATCCAAAGAACCAGCCATTGGGTAACAATCTCATGTTCTTGAAGAAATATGCAAATGGACTAGGTGCTTGTCCCTTAATAGTGTATCTACTATAGTACTTTCACCTCTATCCCATCTCACAATCTTAAGTTACTTTCTACATCGTAATTCTACTTCAACCTTAAAAACTTTAAAGGCATCTAAAGCTTCATCCTTAGAATAAAGCAAGTAAATATATATGTTATAAGTAACCATTTATAAAGGTGATGAAATATCGTAGATTTCATAAATATATGTATAAATTATTTTTAGTAGGCTTGAACTCCTTTTTGCACCTTTTATTAATTGCTTGATTATCTTAATAGAGATATGTTACAATCTTTGATACCATAACATAAAGGAATTCTCATTCACAACACATTGTTTTAACCTAGTAGAAACATGATTGAACTATAAGTAGTGTAATTTGTAATTTACTAGAGTAAATACCATCACATACTCACAAAAACCAACAACTTTCGATTTATTCAATAAAGTAAAACCATATTCCATAAAATTAAAAGAAACACCCAAAGGTGCAAATTAGAAAATGGAAATTAAGTTTTTACCAAAACTAGGAAAAAGACCTTTTCTAAACACAAAAATAAAACCATTGTTTAAAACTAAATTGCATATCCCAATGGCCTCCACGTTGAACTCATCTTGCTTCCAAATGTAATGTTCATTTCCCATTCACCTCCTTAGGTTTTGCATACCCTATATGGTATTAAAAACATGGATTGTAGTTTTAGAATCAATCCACCATGTGTTATGATTAATACTAATCATATTAGATTCATAACAAACAAACCAAAATATATCTTTCTTCTCTAGCCATTTCTTAAACTTTGGAAAATCCTTCTTCACGTGTCCCTTTTTTTCTTTACAAAAGAAACACCTAGACTCCTTTGCTTAGCAGGCGTCTTTCCCTTCTGATTAATCTGATTCTTCTTATTCTTAAGGAAAAGTACTCAAGTTCACCATTCCACCTTCCTCCATTGTAATATTTCTTCTTCTTGAACACACATGGTCATAAAATGCATAATTGACCACTTATGGTTATGTGTGTTATAAGAAATTTTAAAATGAGCATATTTATGAGGTAAAATGCACAAAAATATAATGTACTAGAAAGGAATCAAACGTGGTAACATTCAAAGCTTTCAGTTGAATCACAATGTCCCTTATGCGCATGATGTGATCGCACCCCTCTTAATCTTGGTAAGTTTTAAAGATGAAATACATGTTCATCACCATAATTTGAGACTATAACAAACATCATGTTTTATTGATGCAAACATGTATTAATGAATAAATCTAGTGACATAAAACTTGTTTGTGGGCTAAAGTCTTACTCAATTAGACTTATATAACCAAATGATGAAACTATTATGTTTTACCGATGCAAACACGTGTCTTAATGAATGAATCTAGTGACATAAAACTTGTTTCTAGGCTAAAGTCTTACACAATTAGACTCATATAACCAACAAATAAAACTATTATGTTTTACTAATGTAAAACACAATTAGACTCATATAACCAACAAATAAAACTATTATGTTTTACTAATGCAAACATGTCTTAATGAATGAATCTAGTAACATAAAAATTTTTTGTTGGCTAAAATCTTACTCAATTAGACTCATATAATCAAATGATAAAATTACTATGTTTTATCGATGCAAACACATGTCTTAATGAATTAATCTAGTAACATAAAACTTGTTTGTGGTATAAAGTCTTATTCAATTAGACTCCTATAACTAAATGATAAAACTATATTATGTTTTAGCGATGCAAACACATGTCTTAATGAATGAATCTAGTGACATAAAATTTACATGTGTGGTTAAAGTCTTACTCAATTATACTCATATAACCACATGATAAAACTATTATGTTCTACCTTCCAAGCATTTCAAACATTTAGAATAAATATTTGCACATCAACATTATTTATAATGCAATCAAAATAAATAATAATATTCAATATATAAATTAAAAAATTAACCCATATGGTGCATTTACGTAACGAGTTCAAAGTTTTTTCTTTCTACAAAATAATTATGTCCAACCATAATTATATAAGTATTGGTCTCATACAAAAGTCATATATTACGTACAAAATCATATAGTGATATTTTCTTTAGTTCTATCTGACGGAGTTCTTTTATAAAATAGATTTAAAATGAATATTCATATATCAATCCTTAATAAACTTGTGTCGTAATTCAAACAAAATGCACTACTTGATAATCGCACAAGAAAATATTTCATGTTAAAATATGGATATAAAAAAATTATATACTCCTCATTATTTTAACAAAATAAAATGTGCATTTTTAATTCATCTTTAATCTCAAAATAATAGGCACACCCATTGTCCAAAAAAATGGTGACAATTGTTATAGGTAAGTGATAGCGTTCTACACACTACATGAGTACATAAAACACATCTAAGACTCCTTGGAGCGATTTTGACAAAGCTTCAAAGGGTCGTAGTGTCGATGCTCTGAGACCTTTTGTACCTATAACAACAACACCCAACAATGGGTTAGCGCCACCTTATCAATGACAACACCTCTAAACGCTGATAATATTAAGTATGACATCAAACACAACGAAAGAACACAAATAAAGAATATATAAGGATAACCAGAACATATTCAAAACAAAGGTATTTAACCTTGCTTTAAAACTAATGAGGACAAAGGAATAACGACTAACCTTCAACCATTGTCATTGACATGAGAATCCTTTAATGTGCTTTTCAGTTTCAAACCCCACTCTCTAAACTTTGATGGTATAGTATGGTAGAAGAGAGTAGATTTGATGAACCAAAACACATAGCTCATGTGAAAGTTATAGAGCTCCCATCATAGTAATTTCCATAATAAATTGTTACCAACTATATAGGATTACGATATCAAAATTTATGCCATAACGATAAAATTGATTGTAAAATGTACAACATGAAAATAATTGCCATGTGAATATCTCATATTATCCTACCTATCATGTATTTGGGAAATTTTCAACAATGCCTAAATACCCTAACATTGAGGCACTAGACTACATAGCTTGCACACGAGTGAGCAAACTATTTTTTGTTGACCATTCATTTATATATTAGTTTTATGTTTGTCTATGTATTCAATGCAGTGGTTGTTAATCTGACTTATTAGGAAGGTTTATGTGTGAATTGAAACATCTTTATTTAAATCGTGATCTTTTGGTATATGGGTTGAGATACTCCAAGTGTGTCTTATATGTGCACAACGCGAACACAGACACAGACACAGACACACACACACACAGACACAGACACACACACACACACACACACACAAACACATACACACACGTACACACACACACATAGATATAGACACAAACACACACACACACAAACACACACGCACACAAACATTTTTATTTATACTTACACATATTTTTTTATTCTTTGCCAATAAAAAAAATTGTAACATGGGGGAAAGAGTGAATGAGTAATGCGTGAGAAAGAGTGAACAGGTGATCAGTGATGGATCTTTCAGGGAGATCACTAAGGAGATACAATAATATTGATATTTGAGTTTAACTCACAAAAAGAATTAACATTACTTTGAACCCAATGACGTACCATTGGAGGGAGGGGGGAGCCGTGGCCCCCCAATTTTGTTTGATTTTTTTATTTATGTTATATGAAAATTGTTCTTTTTTTCAAATTATATATAAAAAAATTGACTTTTCGGAAATTTTTAAATAATAAAAGCATGTATTGGGAATTGATGAAAGTTAAAATAGGTATCTTTTTATTTATTTTATAAAATATAACATTTAATGTTAATAAATAATAAAGTATAAAGTATAAAATTAAATCTAATAAAAAATAAACAAATTTATTAAGATATTTTTTATTTTTTCTCTCACCGTTTTCTGAGTTTCTCACATATTATACCCACTCTAAACTTTTACTTGTTTTGTTTTCTTTTGTTTATAAAGAAAAAAAGAAAATTGAACACAAATTCATTATTTTGTGCTCACATTTTTTGTATGCTTTCATCCATTATTGAAAAAAAAAGTAATTTTTTTTCTCAATTGATAATGAAATATTATTTTAATAATTAATATTATTTTTTATCTTACGAGCATTTCGTATATTCAATTTTATAAATATAGAAGAAAAAGTAATGCACTAAGTATTTTTTATATCTGATTTTTAATTGTGATTTGATTATCATATATTTTTCTTTTATTAATTATGTATTGCAATTTTTATTTAGATTATGATAAATTATCTTTTAGTCTTTTTTAAACATAAGTATATTGATGAAGAAATAAAATAATAAATTAATTATTTAGAAGTAATAAAATGGAAGATAACGCGAGGAAGAAAATAGAAAAAATCAATCTTTGACAAAAAATAGGAAAGGCAATTACATCTACTTGATTGATTTTTTAATTCGTCTTGTCTTATTTTAACTCTTCTTGGTTCTACAACTATAATAGAAAGATAATTTTCTACAATGAAAATTATCAAAACAAGATTGCGAAATAAAATAGATGATAAATTTCTTGCTGACGATATGATTATTTACATTGAAAACAAAATATAACTGAAAATTTTAATACTGATTCAATTATCAATGAGTTCAATAATTTGATTTTAAGTGTATTTTGGCTCTCGACAAATATTGAGTAAGATCCGCCACTATCTGAACCTAAAATCTTAATTTAATGAAATTATGGATCTTGTTACTCAATTTTCTCGTTTGTATTTAATGTAGGACTTAGACTCACATAGATTTTCAATTGTATTCAATGTCAAGGGTGAATTTGTTGTATTTGAGTCAAATGTGTGTTTTAGGAGAATTTTATTTATAGAGAGGCTAGAGAAATAAGATAAAAGTAGTTGGAATATGTATGGAATTATAATGTGGAATAATAAAATTATTAGTATGACAACTATTTAGTGCAACAAGCGTTATGAGCTAAAGACAACATATGTTATGATCTAAAGACAACATAGTGACATGTCATTCTACAAGAGTAAAAATAGGTGTGAGGTTGATACAAAAGTCAAAATTTGGAAAAATAGTATTTTAAAGCATACTTTTCTATCTCTGTATCTTAAGACAGTGATTGGTACATCTTGTGTTTTTGCTCTTCTTATATGTTAGTAGTGTCTATTTTTCCTCTCCAAAAAAAAAATGGAAGTTATAAACATTAACTCGAAGTCATACAGAAATGAATTTGAGATGACAAATCTAAGACATGGTTTTCAAATATAAGAACAGTTAAGTTAAATAAATACAAATGATAATGATTTAAGCCGGAATAGAATAAAAACTGATGAGTAAGTTGCTAAAATTTGGAGCAAGCACTTTTAATACAAGTTCTTATGGAGCCAAAGATTGCCATTTTGAGGACAAATCTCAAGGAGCAATATTAGATTTATGATATTTTGTCATACTTCGAATTTTAAATAAATTTTAGAAAATAATTTAATTATTTTATAATTTTTATTTATTATGATTTCTTTTAGTTAATTAATTCAAATTTTAAATAAATTTAGGGATTCTAATTTAATTTAAAGTCTCTATATAAGTATTCTTATTACGACTTTTACGGGTTATTCTTTATGTAATTTTAGCTTTCTATTTTGTGTACAAATTTAACTATTTCTATATTTTATTTTACAAAATATTTCCAAACCCATGAATGATTAATCCAAACAGGGCACTTCCCCGACATAACATTCGAATAATTCTTTTTCCTTTAGCGCGATGGATTTCTTAATTTTATCTCCACTTTCCTATTTTCTTAAATGAGCCAACATAACTTTTTATATGAAATTCATTCATGGTAATAGTCTTATTATAATGATAGGTGACATTCATTTCTTATGTATTATAGATTTCATCAACAAGTTAAGTTTGATGAATAAAGTGTTGTTGTTGTAATGTGTGATTATTGTAATGTTGTTATAATCTTATACTTACCCTTTTGTAGAAATTGGAATCAGAATTGGTTGAAAAAAACTATTAAACCAATAATAACATCACCTCTTCAATTGCCTCTTTGTGACTTCCAAATGGTAGCCTCACCAAGAAAGAAATGAGTGTTTGTTGTTTGCAAATTACAACCTCATTGAACTTGTGCGTGTCTGAGAAAGCATAGGGAACTTGATGATGATGACTATGGGTTCTCTGGCTCGACCAAACTCCCTCTTTTTCCGAACCAGTGGAAGGGCATTTACCCATAAAGTAGGGAGCAACAAGGTTGTGTCTTTTCAGAAGTTTACATGGAATGGTTCATTTCCCTCTGAGAAGCTTGAAGTTGAAGCAAGACAGAAGAACAAAGAAGCACCTGTTGTTGTAGTCACCGGAGCCTCCAGAGGCATTGGCCGTGCCATTGCACTTTCCTTAGGTAAAGCCGCTTGCAAGGTAAGTTCACCAATTCAGAAAATTTAACTATCTTAATAACAGATAAAGCCAACAAAATAGTGTATATAATCATAGTAACTCTCACTTCAACGCTTTTGTGAGGTTAAGTAGGAACTCCAAATTTGAAGATTTAGTGCATTTTGCATACATGATATATACTACTCTCACACTCTCATGTCATTCTCTTATTGGGGTTGCATGTTGTCTACTCTATTACAGGTTTTGGTCAACTATACCAAGTCATCCACGCAAGCCGAGGAGGTTTCCAACTTGGTAAGTACAATCTCAAAACTTCTTCCTCTTTTTATGGTGCTTTTAATTCTTATACTTTGTGACCAAGTGCATGCATAATTTATAAGATGCAAACGACTGTGTATGAAGAAATATTGGAGTAACATCGAGTGATGAAAATATGATAGAAAAGCAGATATGATGACTTGAACATATGTAAAGAAGACTATTGACACCACAGTGGTGTGAATGGTGTGTGATTCCAATGTTGGGTTTTTAATAAACTTAAATGTATTAATCATTATGGGTAACTAGCCGTTGTAAGAAACTAGCCGTTGTGAGTAGTTAATGCACTAGCTATTGGAGTCTAGATAGTTAATAAGTTAGTCGTTTGTAGCCGTTTATAGCCATTGAGAGTACAACGGTCAGGAAATGTGGGTCTATAAATTGTATTGTGTATTGTATGAATAAACAACAACAAGAGGTGAATAAAGTTTTTTCACAAGATTAGAGAGTTGTTGTCTACAAAGTGGTAACAAAATGGTATCAAGAGCTAGTTAGCTTGAGTGTCCGAGTGAAAAAAAGAGAGAGCTAGAGAGTTTGAGTGTTTGAAAGAAGAGAGCTAAAGACCTAAGTGATTGAGAAAAAAGAGAGTGAGATGGCCAGTCTTACAAACAATGTTTCCTCGCCCAAGTTGACAAAGGTTGTCAACTATGACAATTGGAGTCTCAAAATGAAGGCCCTTCTTGGATCCCAAGAAAATTGGGAGGTGGTTGAAGATGGTTTCGATGAACCAGCCAGCACTACAAGTTGGTCAAATGTCCAGTTGAAACTGCTGAAAGACGCACGTGTGAAGGACAAGGCAGCTTTGTACATCCTGTACCAAGCTGTGGACGAGTCTGACTTTAAGAAGATTGCAAGTGCCAAATCTTCAAAAGAAGCGTGGGATATTTTGGAAAAGACGTATAAGAGAGATGACCGAGTGAACCAAGTGCGACTTCAAACACTTAAAGGTGAATTAGAGAGCATGAGAATGAAAGAGACAGAAGGAGTAGCTGAGTACATTACTCGAGTTGAAACCGTGGCGAACCAACTTGCTAGAAACGGAGAGACGTTACCTACTAGCCGAGTTGTGGAGAAGATCTTGAGGTCATTGACAAACGACTTCGAGAATGTGGTGTGTGTGATTGAGGAGTCCAAGGACCTATCAAAGCTCACGGTTGAAGAGCTTGCAGGATCTCTTGAAGCACACAAACCACGAAAGAATAAGAAGTGGGAGCCACTTGATCAATTACTCCAAACGAAGATGTCAATTAAAGATGAGAAAGCTCAGAACACTCAAGGTAGAGGACGATATCGAAGAGGTATAAGAAGCGGTCCTGGTGGTAGAAGCCGAGGATCAAGAACAAAAAGAACAATCTGGTCAACAAAATTGGCACGGAGGAGGACGAGGTCCATGGAGAGGAGGTCAATCAAGCAACTCAAATGTTGAGTCCTTCAAGTGTGGCAAGTATGGTCATTATGCAAAGAAGTGCTACTCGGGCAAGTGTTTCAGTTGTGGTAAGTCCGGACATTTTGCCAAAGATTGTAGATCTGAAAGTAGAAAGGAAGAGACGATCAACCTCACAAAAGATGTTGAAGAAGAAGCAACATTGTTGATGATGACGCGTAGCTCGAGAGCATAAGCAAGTGCTGAACTCGGCAAGAAGACCGAGTAGCGTGGAGAATTCAGCAAGAAGGCTGAGTATAGTCGATAACTCGAAAAGACAGTCAAGTAATGTGGATAGCTCGGTAAGACAACCGAGTCGGTTGCATAGGATGGTGAGACATGTAGATAGCCCACAAAGGGTGGTGGAGCATGAGGCCAAACGCCTACATAGCTCGGATAAGTTGGTGGAGCAAGTGGATTACTCAGATAGCTCGGTTGAGCATGTGAAAAGCTTGAGTAGCTCAGAATTTGAAGAAGAAGAGCTTCTAATCCAAAGGTTAGAGATTGCAAAAAGAGACTTGCAATAGAGTATTGAAAAGGATGTTAGAGACAATTTAATTCTACAAGCAAGTTTAGAGAGAAGGAAACAAGCTTTGCAAAATCGGTGCTTGGAATTTGAAGAAGATGTTTCAAGTTTGCAATAACAGTTACAAGTTGAGAAGGATTTGAGAGCTGCACTGGAGGTGCAAGATGGGAAGTGGCTACTTGAAATGGATGAGGAGATTGAGCACAACAATACGTGGGTGTGTCTGATCTTTCAAAAGGAAGTCGGCCTATTGATAAGAACTCAATTAACGACAAGTCGGCCACAAAGACAAAGAACCCAATGAGTAACAAGTCGGCCAAAGAGAAGAACAAGTTTGTCAGTAAGAATGCAAAAACTGAGAGAGCAGAGAACAAGTTAGCCACAGGGAAAGCAAAGTACAGGTCGACCATAGATAAAGTGAAAGGGAAGTCTGTCATGAAGAAAGCGAAGAACTTAACAATTCATGAAAGGGACAAGCACAATGTGAGAAGAGTTATTGCACGTTGGAAGCCATGATGAAGAATAAAGAAACAAAGATGGAGAATAAAAGAAGCATTTAAGTTTACGATGGAGTTTTGTTGGGTTTTTAATAAACTTAAATGTATTAGCCATTATGGGTAACTAGCTGTTGTAAGAAATTAGCCGTTGTGGATAGTTAATGCACTAGCCGTTGGAGACTAGATAGTTAATAAGTTAGCTATTTATAGCCGTTGAGAGTACAATGGTCAGGAAATGTGGGTCTATTGTGTATTGTATGAATAAACAACAACAAGAGATGAAAAATTTTCACAAGATTAGAGAGTTGTTGTCTACAAAGTGGTAACATCCAATGTCAAAAGAGGTAGATTATATTGATTTATAGTCTTGGCTTAATTATGTTTTCAGTAGTTGAAATTTGGAATAATTATAACCATATTGCTGATCTTGCATGAAGAGGCCATATTGTTGTACTTATATGTCTGTCATATTGATAGATCCACGGTTTTGGATTTGTAAATTATTATATATTTTCTTATTAATAGGAGTTGAATATAGGTATTAGGTAGTTTATAGCAGCTCACTCACTGTTCAACTGTCTAAGCTAGATTGTTATATACTTGTACTGAACATGAGTTTGGTGCTATATAGAAGTATGTGTTCAAGCTAGATCGGTTATGCTTTTTGACTAAACTGCATTAATTTATTTGATTATTACTTTCAGATTGAGGCATTTGGTGGACAAGCTCTTACCTTCGCTGGAGATGTTTCAAATGAGGCTGATGTGGAGTCTATGATTAAAACTGTGAGAAAATTTTCTTTTATTCATTAGATTGATGAAATTATACCACCTGGTTAAGTGACTAATTCGTACGTCCAATTGCAGGCAGTTGATGCATGGGGAACTGTTGATGTATTAGTGAATAATGCAGGTAACTTGGATAAATTATGCTACCCCTTATTTATTTGTGTATTTTAATTTCAGATTTCATAGATGAATCATGGGTTCAGGAATTACACGAGATGGGTTGTTGATGAGAATGAAGAAATCCCAGTGGCAGGACGTTATTGATCTGAATCTTACTGGTGTTTTTCTCTGCATTCAGGTGAACATGTTCAAAATTTGAAGTTCTTGTTGTTAAATCAAGTATAGCTGTTTTTCTTTTCTTTCATTACTGGTGCCGATGGTTTTCTTTTTACCAGGCAGCAGCAAAGATTATGACTATGAAAAAGAAGGTGACAACTACCATCATAGAACCCCCTTCGGCCATTAAGTTGACTTTTTTTTTCTCAATTTTCATCAGTTTGTGTTTTATTATGTTTATATGCTAACAACAATGTCTATGTAAATACTAGATGTAGGAATATGTTTTCATAGTTTCCTGTTACTTTTGCAGGGAAGAATAGTTAACATTACATCCGTTATTGGTCAGGTTGGTAATGTTGGACAAGCCAACTATAGTGCTGCAAAGGCAGGGGTAATTGGCCTCACAAAAAGTGCTGCAAGGGAATATGCTAGCAGAAACATCACTGTAAAATCTTTGAGCCTGATAGTCAAAAGGAAGGTTTATTATTGGTTGACAAGGTTAATTAAATTTAAAACTCAGCATTTCATTACAGGTTAATGCAGTAGCCCCTGGATTTATTGCATCTGATATGACTGCCATGCTACGACCAGACATGGAGAAAAAAAGATTAGAGTTAATCCCCTTAGGTGAGTGACTGAAATACTTTTAACTCTGAAACACTTTAACTAAATTTTTAAATAATTGAAAATGTGCATGTTGCTAATAGATATTGTTCTTTTACTTCGGATTCAGGAAGATTTGGTCAACCAGAAGAAGTTGCTGGACTTGTGGAATTCTTGGCTCTTAATCCTTCTGCTAATTACATCACTGGACAGGTCATTTATTAATTTCCCTCTTAATATTGATGTTCTAAATATAGAACTAACTATTGAGTTCTATCACTAAACTATTTGTTGTTAAAGAAATTCTTTTCATGTTGAAATGAAAATGGAGTTTATTCTGATAACCTGTGCTAACATCATCTTAGGCTTTTTGTATCTTACTTTGTTTACATTTTGTCATCCAATTATTCTGCCTTCAGTTTATGTAAACCATAATTTCCACGTAGCAGGTGTTCACCATTGATGGAGGTATGGCAATGTAAGTCTCAGGAACCTGTTTCCGAATATAGCAATTTGAACTTCTTTACATCACAGTTCATCGCAGGCCACAGAATTTCAACTTCTGTCGTATGGGGATAGTTTGTCCTATAATGTTCTATGTTCTACGCCTAAGCTACCTGGTGACTTGTGGTAGAAGTTCAGTTTAGTTTTCTCACAGGTTGCTTCTTCAGATGAATTTAGCATATCGCTGGTGACTCTTATGGTCACATTACATTTTACATTTCATGCAATTTATCATTTTGGTCATTACCTTTCCTTAAGGACGAGACGCTTGAATTTCTGTATTTTGTTTTTCTCCCATGGGAGAGGGTGTTTGGTGTTGTCTTTTCTTTAGGTACAGTATTCTAGTTGCTTATTCCAGTTTAATTCTGATTCAATGATATCAACAAAAAGGTCAACAGTATTTCTCATCTGTAATCAAGTCGGCTGTAGGCACTGTTTCCAGTCTGGTACTATTGGCGAAGTTGGTTCTTATAACACTTGATAAAACCAACCACAAGTTTAACAAATTATGATCACAACAAATATAAATTATGATGACAGTATTCCTAATCACATTTAGCAGTTTGAAATTCGAAATTAGAATTAGTACAAGAGCATGAAGCATCTGTGCATTCTTGACTCCGCACAGAACCATAAAGAAAGTTCAAGATGCTTGGTGCCCTAAGGTCAATAGTACCAACGTCAATCATGTAACGTTAAACCATAAAAGAATTGCAAAAACAGTATAAGAAAGATCAAAGACATTACACATTTTACTGAAAGAATATAATATTGTGAGACCAGATTATTAAAGATAAACGGATAGCATTTTTATCAGTTCAAAAAGAAAAAAAAAAAAAAAGAGGATTGCAAAGTGAATGCAATTCCTAAGAAGGATTGGGTTGCTTTGGTGGTAGAGATGAATATTTTTAGCTTAGTGAACCTCTCTAAGGTTTGTGGATTTCTAAAGATATGACGGCTTAATTGCAGTATGACTGTTCTAAGTTTGATTGGAAGATGATATTGATGTATAACATTAATAGTTGTTTGAGGTATTAATTTACATCCATAGTAAAGTAAAGAATGGTTAAAAAGACAGTACAGGATAAAAGAGTGTAACATTAAGAGTTGATAGAAGTTATTAATCTACCAGCTATGCCTGTGTCTTTACATTGCTGTATCCTAAGCAAGCTACAACTGTGCTACTTGTGAGATCCTGACAGACAGATCCAAAACAAAAATCCTCACCCTTCACGAATTTAAATAATCACTCTCCTTCCCGAATAAAAATAGACAGGTGTTGATGTTGTAAAGTTGTGAAGCATTCGGTATGAAAATAGTCAGGAAATTTGTTTCTCAGTTCCAAACAATGTTAGTAATCCTTGGACAACCTTCACTGGCAACAACTATTTTGAAAGAAACTAACCAACACACTCCACCTGCACGGTTACATCCTTGATTCCAGCATTATGTAACAGATGCAAAACCTGAGACTTGGCGGATGTCTTGTCTGTATCTGTCGACAAGTGAAGATGCAGAGTACCAACAACATCTGTGTTCGTGAAGCTCCAGGCATTAAACTTTTGAATGCCATAAACACCTTTTATCTTCAAAACGTTAGATAAGGCATCCTTCAACTCACGCTCTTGCACCCTTGGCACCCTTTGGAGTAAAACTTCTGCTGAATTTTTCAGTAAAGGTATCACGGAGGATACAATTAAAATAGAAATAAAAATTGAGCAGGCAGGATCAGCAATAAGCCATCCCTTGTACTTAATTAACAGTGTAGATATAACTACACCAACACTTCCCAAGGTATCAGCAAGAACATGCAAGAATATCCCTTCCATGTTGTGATCAATATGGCGATGGCCATGCTCTTTGTCGACAAGTGGAGCTTCTTCATGGTCATGACCGTGATCAATATGGTGTTCACCATGCTCATGACAGTGAGAAGCTTCAAGATGCTTAGGACTCCGAATACTGTGATTGTCTTCATGATCGTGACACTCACCATGATGCCTACTCCCATGGCTATGATGATTATGACTATGATGATCGTCATGATCACTAATGGATATAAATTTATTATGGCTTACATGTGTTGTTTCGTAAGGATGGCAATGCAGATGATCATGATCATGATCATGGTGGGTGTGATGGTGATTATGTAACTCAGAGTGTGAGTGTGAATGGGAGCATGATGATCCAGACCATCCATGGCCATGGGCGTGATGATGCTCCTCGTGAAAGAATATCAAGCCAATGACATTGACTATAAGCCCTCCTATAGAGACAACCAACAAGCTATTAGTTGATATCTCTTGGGGATCCAATATCCTCTCAAAGGACTCGACCACTATGAGGGCTCCCACAAGAACTAGAAACACAGCATTAGCATACCCTGATAGCACCTCAAATCTTCCTCTTCCATAGTTATAGTGATTATTCGCAGGCAAACGAGATATATACGAGGCATACAACCCGATGGCCAAAGCAGCACAATCAAACAACATGTGACAAGCATCAGATATCAGCCCAAGACTATTGCTCATAAAACCAACAGAAAATTCCACAACCATATAAGCAGCATTGATGAGAAGAAAAAGCGCGATTTTCCTTGATTTCCTCTCACTCAAAACATGTCTAATAGGCTTCATAATCACGTCACTAAAAGACTCCTCTTCATTGGAATGAAAAGGATCCAAGTCTCTAACACCAATATAGAGCAATAATCCACAGAGCAACAAACCCCAGAGGGAAAGTTCAGGGAAGTAAAAAAGTTCCAATACCAGGGTACACACGAAAGTGACCAGAAACTCCCTCTGAGAGTCTCTCAAACTCACCAAACCATCATCATCGTTGTCATCGTCGCTGTAATTCTCACTCAGCAGCACACCGAAAATAACAGTGTTGGCCAGGGGCCATAGCAGATTCCCAAAGGCAACACTGTCTTCTTCAGACTCAAACACAAAGAAGCTAAAAACGGCGGGAACAAAGAGAATAAGAGTGGTGAAAAAGAGAGTAATTAACCGAACCCGTTTGTTGCCAAGCTGTTTAAGCGTGGTTCCGGAATCAACGAGCTGGTACCGAGTGAGAAAGCCGGAGATGAAAGGAAGAAACAAAGGCCAAATCCTGCCAGAGACGCAGGTGGGAGAGAAAGGAAAGCATTCGACCCGGTCCCAGCCGAAGGAGAGCATGAGGAGGCCAAGGGAGAGGAAGAGGAAGCCGCGGAGGTTGGGCCGGCGGGGGTTTCTGGGCTGGGCCGCGACGGAGCCCATGAGTTCGGCAAGAATCATGGAGGCGGTGCTGCAGTAGCGGAGGGCTTGGAAGCGGAGGAGGAAGACGAGGGCGAGGAGGAGAGATTTGGTTAGGAGGATCCTGTGGTGGGAGTGGGGGAGGGAGAAAAGAGAGTGTTTGGGCTTGTGGTGGAGAAAGGGGTTATCTTTGGAGGAGGAGGAGGAGAAAAGGGAGAAGGTGAGGGTGAGGGTGAAGGAGAGGAGAGAGACAAGGAAGGAGAAGGGGAAGAGAGAGAAGGAGGGAGAGGAACGGAGGAAGGGGAGGAGTGAGTAGAGGGAGCGGAGGGAGAAGAAGAGGAGCAAGAAGAGGGAAGATCTGGATTTTGATTTCGATTTCGGGAAGGAAAAAGAAGCCGGTGGGCGGCGGCCTTTCGAAGGGGTGGGCGTCGGAGTAGGGAATGATGAGTATCGAAGGGCGGGGTAGGGTCCCGGAGTGCCGCCGAATGTGGCGGTTCGCGGAGGAACTGAGAGGCGGTGCGGGCGATGGTGGTGGTGATGAGGGTGAGAGTGACCGTGATCGTGATCGTGATCGTGATCGTGATCGGCCATTTGGGGGTGGACTATGGGTCTGCGGTTGTTGAGTCGACGGGCAAAAGGGGTACTGTTTGGCTGAGTTCGAGTGAATTGGGTTAACAAAAATATTTCTTAGGGTTAACTATCTTGTGAATACTCAATAATATATATTTTATTTTATTAGACAAAAAATAATTGATTTTTTTTATTGAAATGTAAAACGATGGGTTTTTCTTAAACTTTTAATGTACTTCAAGATTTTAATAATTTTCAATCATGAAATAAAGTTAATAATAGAAAAAAAAAAAGGAATGGTAGACAATAAGATAATAGGGAGTAATTTTTTTATCTTATTATTGATAAGGAGAGTTATATGGGTATCAATCATATCAATAACATGAGTAATTGTATCATTGTATCGAATCAATGAACGACCATTAATTCATAACACTCTCCCGTGGGTGTCCATTGATAAAAGAATGAAAGAATGTGCTTCATTAAAACCTTAATAGAAAAAACTCTTTGGGATAAAAACAAACCTAGTGAAGGAAAAAAAATGCATCATTTTATATAATATTGTTCTTTACATCTTCTATTTCTTCCCTTCATGTAAACTTACATCATTAAGATGACGGAGTTCAATCTTAAGAACCAATTGCTTAAAAGTTTTCCTTGACAAAGACTTTGTAAATAAATCTGCTAAATTTTCACATGAGCAAATCTTTTGGATCTCTACATTACCATTTATTTGAAGAGCATAAGTGAAAAAGAATTTTGGAAGAATATGTTTTGTTCTGACTCCTTTAATATATTTTTCTTTCAATAAGTACTCAATAAGACACTTATGTCACACACGTCCTCATTACTTTAATTAATAAAAGGGCTTGTTCAATTTTATTGAATAACCCTCTTTAGAATTTGTCTTGTTGGGCAAATAAAATCCTTCAGGGATTTTTATAACATCATCCATTAGATGTAAATGCAAACCTTGTTGTGCAATTAGGATAATCAAATATTGCAATGTTGTTGTATCCAATACCAGAGAATATGTCTTTTCACAAATTAATATCAAGTTTTTTGAAAAACCTTAAGCAACCAATTGTGTTTTGTATCTAATAATTCCACCATTCTTAATTTGATTTTTGTGCAAAAATTCATATGTACCTAACGGGTTTCACACCTTGAGGTGTGCGAACCATAGGTCCAAAAAACCTTCTGTTTAACAAGTCAACCTAATTATGCTTATTTACATATTTTCATCTTGGCCAATCATTTCTTTGTCGACAATCTTCAATGATCATTGATTATTGATCCTCATTGTCATTCATAACATTTATCGCTATATTATATGTAAAAGTTTCGTCAATGTTAACTTCATTTTGGTTCCATATTATATGATTCATGACATTATTTATTGAGATCTCATCATTTTCAACAATTTCAAGTACCTGAGGTTCTTCTGGAACCGAATCATTAATTATGTCAAATGAGTCTTTTTGAATTTCAACCTTTTCGATTAGGTCAACTTGCATTTTAGCTCCATTTCTCATTCAAGAGTTTTTATCTTTGGAACCAATAGACCTACCACACTTCAAACGTGTCTTTGGAACTAACAAGTCTACCACACTTCAAGCGTGTTATGAATTATCCTTTGAACTTCCAGTTCACATTCTTTTGTACGAGGAACAAGATAAGATAATGATAATTCATTGCAACCAATATTCTTTTCCAATTGTTTTCTTTATCCCCTAATGTTGGAAAAACTTATTCATCAAAGTGATAGTCGAAAAGTCGAACTATAAATATGTTGAACTATTGGTAGTTCAAGATATTTTATTATTGAGGGAGAATCATATCCAACATATATTCTTAATTGTCTTTGTAAGACCCGTAGGATTTAATTAATTAAATAAATAATTAATTAATAAATGCGAGTGGGGAAATAATTATGAAATTAAATTATGGTTAGTATGATGTGGAAAAGTTCTAACTTAAGTGGTTGAGAGTACTTTGATTGTGTGAAAGGACTTGGGTTTAAGTCCTATGTATGCTAACATTTGTGTTATTGTTTTATTATTTAAATCTATCTAATCATGTTCTGGTATGATATGATGTCTGAATTGGATTTGTTAAGCATGAAACATGACTTGGTTGAATTGGTTGTGCAATTGCTTTGTGATTGAATGGTTATGGGTTCAAACCTTGGAGAACTAAACTAAAAACTTTATTTTTGGCATTTTGGCTTTGAATTGAATATGAAAGGTTGGGGAAAAACCCTAGATAGTTGAGAGGTAGCCTTGGGTAGCTGAAAAACAGATGATAAAGGTCAATTAAATGGTAATTAACAGTACCATTAGGTAAATTTTCGTTTTGGGTAATTAAACTCTACTAAAAGCCAAGTTTAAAAGGGTAAAAAGTGGTCATAGTGAAGGTTTTGGCAAGCTGGAATAGCAACCTGAATTAGAGCACGAAAATAAGAGAGATTGGTGAGGTTTGAGTGAGGTTCTGGTGAGGTTTGAGTGAGCACACCAAGAAAGGGGAGACGTGGTGATCATTGGAGTATCTCGAACATTTCAATTTAAGCGAAGGAATTCCAAGTTAGGGGAGCTAGACTCTGTTTATTTTTGTTGTTATATTAAATTCCATGAATGATATGATGATGTGAATGCATGACTCTCGTTTTGATTGTGAAATTCTGATTTATGGAAATTTTTCAGAAACCGCCTGGCGGGCCATACATAGCCACTAGACGGCTCATGCCTATTATATGAGTTTTGGAGTGTTTCTGGGGGCCGTGCCTGGCGGTGAAACCCTGTACCGCCAGGCGACGCAAATGGATGGCTAAATTCTAGGCTTATTTCATGATCTGCCTGACAGTGATGAATTTTCGCCAGGCGACGCGAGTTTGTCGATGCGATTTTTGATTATGTGCTTCCAGGGAGGATTCTAATCGAGGGGAAATTTGGGGATTGGTGAATATAAAATAATTGAGGTGGTATTTTGTTGATTTCCGGCTTGAATGATCTGTATAAGTAATGGAACAGTGTTAGGGTTGGAAGGAAAGGAGACCTTGCTATTAGACCAATTGATGTTGAAATTGTAAGGGAGAAAGTGGTAAAGATTGAGTGGGGAATTACACATGAGTCTATATGCGAGTGAGTGAGAGTGTGAACTAAGAGAATATTTGACAGGAAACGCAACAAGAGAATGGGGGAAAATGTGATAGGCTGTAACAGAACCTTGAATTTCCCAAGCCTGGTGTACCGCCTGGCGGGCTAGAGGATACCGCCAGGCGACAACGTGGAAATCAGGGGCATGTGGGAGAGTTTGGAGTGCGTTAGGTTCAGGTTAGATGCGATGATAATCTGGTCATGAAATGATAAAGGTGGGTTTGCTGGTGTTCCTTGAGTTGTGGCTCGGAACGTATCCCTTGAGTTATGGCTCGGGATAGGGGTTAAACACGTGGTATTCCTTGAATTGTGGCTCGGAATAGCATCTCTTGAGTTGTGGCTCGGGATGGCGGATGAACACGAGGAACCCTTGAGTTGTGGCTTGGGTTGGCGAGTGTTGCCGGTGTGAGTGTGCTGGTTGTGGCCAGTACCGATGGGTCCAGATAGATTGCCCTCCTTAGTTGTTGGCTGACGAGTTAGGTAGTCTTGGGACGATACGGACTATGTTCGTATATGGGAACTCTACCTGGCGTTACGGTGTATGATCCGTAGCATTATTTCCCGCACGTGTTCTATCAGTTGTGGCCGATAGGTATGGCAGCAAGTCACCTTAAAGTAATCATTAGACGATGTAGAACACGAATAATCTGATTGGGGGTCAGATAGTAGGAATTAAAGTATAGAACAGATGTAGAATGTTTAATTATTCCTAGTGATATGTGAATATGTATATGAAACTATATAATTATTATGTTTTATCTGTTAAGCTCACCCTATCTGCGTGTGTTTGGTGATGATCGTGTACGCGGTACACGGGAGCAGATGTTGTTGATGCAGGTGGCTCTGGTGAAGCTTAGTTGCGGAGAGGGTATATCTTGGGGATTTTACTTTATGATTCTGAATCAGTTGTAAACATTTATGTTCTTGGACTTTTATTTTATAATTGACGAATACTTGTTCGAAATTTTCATTATCGATGTATGAAATAAAGACTTAAATTTCCCGGGTTTTGGGAAATGAGGAATTATTAAATGTGATGTTATTATCTATTTTCTTTATTTATTTATAAATTCGTAACATCCTGACAGGATGTTACATTTGGTATCAGAGCAATGGTTTTGAAAAATGATTTTTGGGGTCTATGGGGAGTGAGCTTATCGCGTTACGCTTACGTGACTGATTGTTTGTATTATTGTATTATTTTGGATGTGAAATCCTAATTTGAGATGTGTGTATGAACAACTATAACATATGGCGCGCACAAGCTATGGCCTACAGGAGGAGAAAGAACGTTGTTGGAGCTGATGACATAGTCCAAGCGATTCATCGCATGGTGGACGCGATGCAGCCCATAGCTGCGCCACCCAGAGCCATAGTGGCACCCACTAGACCAGTATCTATGGAGGACTTCATGAAACATCAGCCAGCTAAGTTCTCCAGCAAGGCCACTCCTGACGAGGCAGATGCTTGGATTCGGGAATGTGAGAAGATTTGTCGAGTGCTGGAATGCACAGATGAGCAGAAGCTGTCGTTTGTCACATTTCTCCCGGTGGCAGACGTGGAGTACTGGTGGCAGGGGATGCAGCAGTTGATGCAGACCCGTAAGGAGCAGGTAACATGGGCTACGTTCAGGACGAGGTTCTTGGAGAAGTACTTCCCCAATAGTGCGAGGCACAAGCGAGAGGCAGAGTTCCTTACCCTTCAGCAGGGAACGATGACCGTGCAGGCATACATTGAGCGGTTCGAGTACTTGGCACGTTTCTACTCACCCGCGGTTATAGAGGAGTGGAGGTGCAGGAAGTTCGTGGGCAAACTAAAGCATGAGTTGCGCCGCTTCATTGTGCGGCTCCGGATTAGAGAGTTTCCAGTTTTGGTCGAGCAGGACAAAATTGTGGAGCAGTTGGAGACATGGTCTAGCAGGGGAGGGAGACAACAAAAGAATGCTCCAGATGTCAGATCACAGAAGAAACCATATAGCAGGCCACCAACTACCTCCAGGAGGCTACATTGCTAAAACTGTGGTGGGGAGCACTTGAGGAGAGATTGTACTAGACCTGCCATCAGTACAAGTGGAGGCAGTAGCACTGGTAAGTGCTACGTGTGTGAACAGACAAAACACTTTGCACGTTAGTGTCCTAACAGAAAACCAGCTGGAGGTGCGCCAACCAAGAAACCTGTGGGAGATCGGCCCAGAGCTTCAAGGCGTGTGTTCGCCTTGACGACTACAGAGGCAACCCAGTCAGGTAACTTATTGTAGTTCTTGTGTTTGTTGTGTGACCACGAAGTTGTGGTGTTATTTGACTCAGGGGCCACCCATTCATTCGTATCCAATGAATGCGCGGGGAGGCTCGGGCTTGCGATGCGAGAGTTGGAGTGCGAATTGATAGTCGCGACGCCAGCATCTGGAGAGGTATCCACCACTTCTGTATGTGTGGGGTGCCCCATGGAGGTGGCAGGCCGCAGGTTCAAGCTGAATCTCATTTGTCTGTCGATGGAGGGTCTGGACGTGATTTTGGGCATGGATTGGCTGTCGAGCAACCATGTAGTCATTGATTGCGGACGGTGCAGGGTAGTGTTCCTAGATACAGCAGGGTTGGAGCTTATCTTGTCTAATCAGGCGGTGAAGGAGATTGAGGCTGGAGTTACATGTTACATGATTGTGGTTCATGCGGAGAAGATGAGTACGACCGAGAAAATCAGCAGGATTCTGGTAGTGGATGAATACGCAAATGTCTTTCCGGATGAGATTCCAAAGTTACCGCCTAGCAGGGATGTGGATTTCTCCATTGATCTCATCCCTGGCGTTGGGCCAGTTTCTATGGCACCGTATAGGATGGCGCTTGCTGAGCTAGCCGAATTAAAGAAACATATTGAGGATCTACTTAAGAAGAAGTTCATCCGACTAAGTGCATCACCGTGGGGATCGCCTGTTCAGTTAGTGAAAAAGAAGGATGGTAGCTCCAGATTATGTGTTGATTACCGGCAGTTGAACAAGTTAACGATAAAGAATAAGTACCCGCTGCCGAGGATTGATGACTTGTTGGATCAGCTGAGGGGAGCTGCGGTGTTCTTGAAAATAGACTTGAGGTCGGGATACCATCAGATCCTGGTCAGGCCGGAGGACGTACAAAAGACTGCTTTTAGGTCACGTTATGGCCACTACGAGTATGTGGTGATGCCATTTGGGGTGACCAATGCGCCAGCCATATTCATGGACTGTATGAATAAGATTTTCTGGCCATATCTAGATCAATTTGTGGTAGTGTTCATCGATGATATTCTGATATACTCCGAGAACAGAGAAGAACATGCAGAGCATCTGAGGGTGGTGTTGGGGATCCTTCGAGAACATCAATTGTACGGGAAGTTATCTAAATGTGAATTCTGGTTGGAGGAAGTACAATTCCTGGGCCATGTAATCTCAGCCCAAGGAATATCAGTTTATCCGGCTAAAATCGAGACAGTGGTGAAGTGGGAGAGGCCCCAGACAGTTACAGAGGTGCAGAGTTTCCTAGGTGTGGCAGGGTATTATCGACGATTTGTGGAGGGTTTCTCCAAGATGGTGAGTCCCCTCACACAGCTTACCAGAAAGGACCAGCTTTTCTCATGGACAAATGAGTGTGAAGCGTGCTTTGAAGATATGAAGAGAAGACTGACTACCGCACCGATACTGGTAATCCCTGACACGACTAAAACATTTGAAGTGTACTGTGATGCCTCGTATAAGGGGTTAGGTTGTGTACTGATGCAGGATAAACGACTTGTAGCCTATGCATCGAGACAGTTGAAGGTGCATGAGAAAAATTACCCGACACACGACTTGGAGTTAGCGGCAGTCTTATTTGCTCTCAAGACATGGAGGCATTATTTGTATGGGGCGTAGTTTCAGGTATTCAGCAATCATAAAATTTAAAATACTTGTTTGATCATAAGGAATTGAATATGAGACAGAGACGTTGGATGGAGTATCTAAAGGACTACGACTTTGAGCTATTGTACCACCCTGGTAAAGCTAACGTTGTAGCGGATGCCCTAAGTAGGAAGAGAATTCATGTGTCAGCTATGATGATTAGAGAGTTGGAGCTGATAGAGCAGTTGCGGGACATGAATTTTGGGGCTGGATATGGGGCCTGGACATATACGATGCAGCATGCTGAGGATCACGAATGAGTTCCTAGATGAAGTTTGAGTGGAACAAGGTAAGGATCAGGAGCTGCAACAGATCATTGGTGAGTTGGGCACTGAGAAGAGGAAGGATTTTCGGATGGGCAAGGATGGTATTCTACGGTTCAGAGAGAGTGTGTGTTCCCAGCAACAGAGTTTTGAGGAAGATGCTCCTTGATGAGGGGCATAAGAGTCATCTTAGCATACACCCAGGTATGACTAAGATGTATAAAGATTTGAAAGTTACTTCCTGGTGGACAGGCATGAAGACAGATGTGACCGATTACATCGCTTCCTGCTTGGTATGTCAGAAAGCGAAGATTGAGCATCAGAGGCCGGGTGGTATGTTGGAGCCTCTGGATATTCCTCAGTGGAAATGGGACAACATTTCTATGGACTTCGTCATACATCTACCGAGGTCAGTAAGGGGGCATGACTCCATCTGGGTGATTGTAGATCGGTTGACGAAGTGTGCGAACTTTTTGCCCATAAATCAGAAGATGTCCCTGGATAAGCTGGCAGAGTTATACGTAAGAGAGGTGGTCCAACTACATGGTGTGCCTGCGAGTATTATATCGGATAGAGACCCAAGGTTCACATCGAGGTTTTGGCAGTCTTTGCAGAAGGCCTTGGGTACTCAGCTGAGAATGAGTTCAGCGTATCACCCTCAGATAGATGGACAGTCTAAGAGGACTATCCAGTCATTGGAGGATCTGTTGAGGACTTGTGTGTTAGATCATCTGGGCACTTGGAGTGATATGCTGCCATTGGTAGAGTTCACGTATAATAATAGTTACCATTCCAGCATTGGAATGGCACCGTATGAGGCATTGTATGGTAGGAATCCTATGCAGACAAGAGGAGGAGGCCACTTGAGTTTGAGGCTGGTGATCACGTATTTCTCCGAGTGACCCCTACAGCAGGCATTGGCAGAGCACTTAAATCGAGCAAGTTGACTCCACGATTCATCGGGCCATATCAGATCATGAGGAGGATTGGTCCTATCGCATATGAGATAGCCTTGCCACCGCACTTGGGAAACTTGCATAATGTTTTCCATGTGTCACAGCTGAGAAAATACATAGCCGATCCTACGCATGTTCTGGAGGATGATGATGTGCAGGTACGAGAGGACTTGACCGTTCGGGCCGGACCAGTGAGAATCTTGGATTCTCAAGTAAAGCAGCTCAGAGGGAAGGAGATCAGAACTGTGAAGGTGCTATGGGATGAGGCAACTCAGGAAATGACATGGGAGATGGAAGATGTCATGACGCAGTCCTATCCTCATCTTTTCACTAGTAAGTTCTCTTTTTCGAGGACGAAAAATTTTTAAAGGTGGGAGTATTGTAAGACCCGTAGGATTTAATTAATTAAATAAATAAATAATTAATAAATGCGGGTTGGGAAATAATTATGACATTAAATTATGGTTGGTATGACGTGGAAAAGTACTAGCTCAAGTGGTTGAGAGTACTTCGATTGTGTGAAAGGACTTGGGTTCGAGTCCTATGTATGCTAACTTTTGTGTTATTGTTTTATTATTTAAATCTATGTAATCATGTTCTGGTATGATATGATGTCTGAATTGGATTTGTTAAGCATGAAAATAAGAGATGGATTTGTTAAGCATGAAAATAAGAGAGATTGGTGAGGTTTGAGTGAGGTTCTGGTGAGGTTTGAGTAAGCACACCAAGAAGGGGGAGACGTGGTGATCATTGGAGTATCTCAAACATTTCAATTTAAGCGAAGGAATTCCAAGTTAAGGGAGCTGGACTCTGTTTATTTTTGTTGTTATATTAAATTCCATGAATGAGATAATGATGTGAATGCATGACTCTCGTTTTGATTGTGAAATTCTGATTTTTGGAAATTTTCCAGAAACCGCCTAGCGGGCCATACATAGCCACTAGACGGCTCATGCCTATTATATGAGTTTTGGAGTGTTTCTGGGGGCAGCGCGTGGCGGTGAAACCTTGTACCGCCAGGCGACGCAAATGGATGGCTAAATTCTAGGCTTATTTCATGATCTGCTTGCCAGGCGACGCGAGTCTGTCGACGCGATTTTTGATTATGTGCTTCTTGGGAGGATTCTAATCGGGGGGAAATTTGGGGATTGGTGGTTATAAAATAATTGAGTTGGTATATTGTTGATTTCCAGCTTGAATGATTTGTATAAGTAATGGAACAATGTTAGGGTTGGAAGGAAAGGAGACCTTGCTATTAGACCAATTGATGTTGAAATTGTAAGGGAGAAAATGGTGAAGATTGAGTCGGGAATTACACATGAGTCTATATGCGAGTGAGTGAGAGTGTGAACTAAGAGAATATTTGACAGGAAACGCAGCAAGAGAATGGGGGAAAATGTGATAGGCTGTAACAGAACCTAGAATTTCCCAGGTCTGGTGTACCGCCTGGTGGGCCAGAGGATACCGCCAGGCGACAACGTGGAAATCATGGGCATGTGGGAGAGTTTGGGGTGTGTTAGGTTCGGGTTAGATGCGATGATAATCTGGTCGTGAAATGATAAAGGGTAATTCAATGAAAAAGGCTTCTCTTTGATATATTTTTGAGTGGGATTACAAGTTATGAAGGATAAAGAATGGAAAATCCCGAGTGGGTCGTGAGGTTTGAAAATAGGTTTTAATTCGGAATGAAGTATAAAGCACAATTAAGGTTGGATGGGTATCGAACATAAGCCAGTCAGAGTCTAAGATAATAGATTAAGATGATTAATCACATGCACAACAGGAGCAATAGTATATTATGAGGTAAAATTTATGTTTTGTGTGGGTAGGAGTGGATTAAATATCATGATAACAGGTAATATTGACCTTAATCTTAAGCTTGGGTGTGGAGTAAGGGATGGAGAGGTCCGTGGAAGGGAATGAAAGATCATTACAGGTACTAAAACATGTTAAACCAGAAACAAGCTGTTCTGGTATAGCGTCTGGCGGGAGGGAACGACTCCGCCAGGCGAAAGAGAGGGAATTAGAGAGAACCTGATAGCGCAACGCCTGGTGGTCGGGTCTGTGGCGCCAGGCGATATATGCGCAACAGTGAGCCACTACTACGTAGGCACCTGGCGGTGAGGGTAATACCGCCAGGCGGTGACTACAGCGAGAGAGTTTATTGAGGCGCTGTGCGCCTGGCGGTACGAGACACCCGCCAGGCAGTTTGGGAGCTGGCAGCGCCTGGCGGCACGTGTCCTCCGCCAGGCGATTTGTACTGCTGCAACTTGGTATTTTGATTGCGAAATTGTGATCTACAAGGTGTCTAGCGGTGCTTTAAAGGTGGGTTTGCTGGTGATCCTTGAGTTGTGGCTCAGAACGTATCCCTTGAGTTATGGCTCGGGATAGGGGTTAAGCACGTGGTATTCCTTGAATTGTGGCTCGGAATAGCATCTCTTGAGTTGTGGCTCGGGATGGCGGATGAACACGAAGAACCCTTGAGTTGTGGCTTGGGTTAGCGAGTGTTGCCGGTGTGAGTGTGCTGGTTGTGGCCAGTACGATTGGGTCCAGATAGATTTCCCTCCTCAGTTGTTGGCTGACGAGTTAGGTAGTCTTGGGACGATACGTACTATGTTCGTATATGGGAACTCTACCTGGCGTTACGGTGTATGATCCATAGCATTGTTTCCCGCACGTGTTCTATCGGTTGTGGCCGATAGGTATGGCAGCAAGTCACCTTGAAGTAATCATTAGACGATGTAGAACACGAATAATCTGATTGGGGGTCAAATAGTAGGAATTAAAGTATAGAACATATGTAGAATGTTTAAGTATTCCTAGTGATATATGAATATGTATATGAAACTGTATAATTATATATGTTTCATCTGTTAAGCTCACCCTATCTGCGTGTGTTTGGCGATGATCGTGTACGCGGTACACGGGAGCAGATGTTGTTGATGCAGGTGGCTCTGGTGAAGCTTAGCTACGGAGAGGGGATATCTTGGGGATTTTATTTTATGATTCTGAATTAGTTGTAAACATTTATGTTCTTGGACTTTTATTTTATAATTGACGAATACTTGTTCGAAATTTTCATTATCGATGTATGAAATAAAGACTTAAATTTCCCGCATTTTAGAAATGAGGTATTATTAAATGCGGTTATTATCTATTTTCTTTATTTATTTATAAATTCGTAATATCCTGACGGGATGTTACAGTCTTTGAGGACCCAATATAGTCCCTTTTGGTGGGGAAATTGAAACATATACACCACACTCAAAAATTCTTACATGAGAATATTAGGTCACCAACTGCATAATAAAGTATTTGTGATAACTTGTTGGCTTGATGCATATCAGTAATGCAACATGCAAAATTGCATATCTCTAAGTAGCCATCAAAAGATTAGCTCTCATAAGTAATGGTCTTGCAACCAATTTTAGACGTTCTAGTAATGATTTCACAAGTCTATTTTAAGTATGAACATGTGCTACTAGATGCTCAACTTCAATTCCAATTGATATACAATACTCATTAAAAGCATGAGATATAAATTCACCAGCATTATCAAGAAGAATTTTCTTAATCGGATAATCTAAGATGAGCTCTAACTGTACTAATAACTTTGCAAATATGTGATTGTGAGTTGATAATAAACAAATATGTGACCATCTAGTTCATGCATCAATTAAACCATGACATATATAAATGATCCATATAGTGGGTGTATTGGACCACAAATATCACCCTTTATTCGTTCTGAAAATGAGATTGACTCATTTCTAATTTTTCTGGTGATGGTCTTATATCAACTTCTATGAATGTATAGTACATGAGAACTCATTGGTTTGAAGAAGTTTCTTGACTGTTATGTGGGTGTCCACATGAGTTCAATATTGTTCTCGCAGGAACAAATTAGTTGCTCAGATGCTTTATTTCTTTCTTTAATGGTATCATCAAGACCCACTACATCTAAATGTATTTCAACATTTCACATCCAATATAAGTAATTCTTCCTTGTAATATCAAGGGTCACAAATTCCACAAATTCAGAATTTGTAAGGTTTGACATGTTTAGAATTAGCATAACAAATAATAGTAATAATAGTCATCATAATAATAATTATCATTATAATAATAATAATAATAATCAGACAGAGATGAAGATTGATAAAGTCAAACCATTCTTATGATAAAAATAACAATATAAGATAAAATTGATAAAATTATAAATGAAGAAAGGATTAGAAAGAGTCTGGATTAAGACATGCAGAATATTGTCCTTAGAGAGAAAAAACTTCCACTAGCCCATAATTGGTTGGAGCATGGTGTTGATAACGTGTTATGAAATAAAGTTATTAACATAGAGAAGAAGGAAAGGAAGGATAGAGATTAAGATAATAGGGAGCAACTTTATGTGTCTTATTACTGATAGGAAGAGTCCTATTTATAGATACAATATGGTAACCCCAGAAAGAAATAAATCAAATAGTTAATACATAATACATAAAGAAAAAGTAATGAATCATATAAGTATCAATCATATCAATCACATGAGTAATTGTATCAAATCAATGGACGGCCATTAATTCATAATATAATCAATATTTATACGATACTTACCAACGTATCTTTATCTTTAGGAGGTCGCTATAATTTTTTTAAAAGTTATAAAATTAAAGTTAGAAAAGTACTTATATTTTGTAAGACTCATTGATAATTGATAATGTTGAGTCACACTTATATAATCGTATTAAATGGATCATGAAAATAAGTTCAGATTACGCTTATTATTAAATATTTATAATTGTGGATGCTTATTTTATTTGTGGATATTGGAAATGTGTTTAAATTTAAGTAAACTTAAAACTCAATTTACGGTATTAGTGTTTGTTTAGCTTTTGTTTGTGCTACATTGAACATTGGAAAATCTTGCAAACTTGAGAATATTAGAAAAATAAAAAAAATGTTCATGGATTTGTTAGCTATTGTTCCAAACTGAGAAATATTTTTAAGATTCTTACATAATCTATTTTTATATATGAATATATCAACATATAAACTACAGGGTAAATAGTATATACAATCAAACCGTCCTATGCATGATTAGATAGGTTACAAATTATGCATTAGACATGCATCTAATCTTACCAATACTCGATCCTTAGATGAGCTTATCAAATACCGAATAATACAAAATCTTAATTAGGAATGACAAATAAATTTGCTCTTGTGAGTATTGTCTAAATTCGTTTTCGTTCTGATGAAAAATTATTGCATTAACTAGATATGAATATCGTGTAAAATCTTTTATGTAGTTTCAATTTTCTAACAATTCAAGAACTACTCTATTATACAGGAACTTTTAGAAACTATGATTCTCACAATTATATTATTAGAAGAGTTTAAAAAACTTACCTGGGTCGATTACAAAGTTCTCTTAATCAATGTTTTCCCTTCTCTTACTTTTCTTTAATGGCTTCTTAATGATATAGAATTACCAAGTACAAAGTTTTTTCCTGTCAAAGTCACTTTTCTTTTACATTCTCTTTTGGAACATAATACTCTTCAACTTTTCAAGAGCAATTGTCATATTTTACTTCTAGTATTTTAAAAACTTTAATAAAATACTATAATACTCCTATGAAGTGAGAAGTGAGGGAATTAATTTAATAAGCCTAAAATAATCACCATAACTTTAATACCTTTATATTATAATAAACGACTTTGACACTTGACTCAACGAACCCAACAGCTTCAAAAACGGACCAAAGAGTTGTGAATAAAGACATAAGAAATAGCAAGGTTGCTACAGTAAGCCCAATAGAACCATGAGAACCAACTTAGAATGCAAAGAACACGGTTCAAGAACAACTTACGTGACAGGAGAACGAGGTTTGGCTAGCTTGAAAGGGACGTAGGATCAAACCCTAGCAGAGCTTTGGAGGAGATAGAAAGCGTGACGGCTACGTTTTATGTAGAGTGAAAGGAATGGGTGAGACTAGGGCAAATTAGGTCTGAATCTTCTTTTTGGGCCAGCCCTTCGGCCCAAACGATTGGGGCAGCCATTAAAATAAAAGGCAGAAAATAAATGGGCCTTACATTCTCCTCAACACAAAATTTTCGACCTCGAAAAAAAAAACTTACCAGGGAAATAGATGCGGATGTGACTTTCTCATATCCTCCTCCAACTCCCAAGTAGAGTCACCCGTTCTCCGATCCTAGATGACTTTGACAATATTGACTGTTTTCCCTCGATGTTCCTCAACTCGGCTCTTCTCCAGCTCCACTGGTGGTACTTCCACAGTGAGATCCTCCCTGATCTGCACATCCTCTACTTCAAGCACATGAGAGGGATTAAAGACATACTTCCTTAACTGCGACACGTGAAACACTGGGTGAAGATTTGCCAACTGTGGGGGTAGAGCTATCTCATAAGCCACCGGCCCAATCCTCCTTGAGATCTGATAGAGGCCAAGGAACTTAGGAGAGAGCTTCCTTGAGCGGAGCGCCTTTCCCACACCAGTGGTTCGGGTCACCCTCAAGAACAGATGATCTCCAGCCTCGAATTCCAAGGGCCTCCTCCTGCGGTCTGCATAAGCCTTTTGTCTGCTTTGTGAAGCCTGCATCTTGTTCCTCACCAATCTCACCTTCTTGATGGTCTGCTTCAACAACTCTGGTCCAACCAACACTACCTCCCCATCCTGATACCAATACAAAGGAGTCCTACACTTACGGCCATAAAGAGCCTCATAAGGTGCCATACCTATGCTCGCATGGAAACTATTATTATAGGTGAACTCAATCAATGGTAATACTTCATCCCAAGTGCCCAAGTGATCCAATATGCACGTCCGTAGTAAGTCTTCAAGTGACTGGATCGTCCTATCAGACTGGCCATCGGTCTGGGGATGATAGGCTGAACTCATCGCGAGTTTGCTTCGCAGAGCGCTCTGCCAAAACTATGATGTGAACCGTGGATCCTTGTCTGATACAATGCTCGAAGGCACCCCATGCAACCTCACAATCTCCTTGATGTACAATTGAGCCAACTTTGCCATAGACATCCTCAGGTTCATCGCCAAGAAATGTGCGCTCTTGGTCAATCGGTCCACTATGACCCAGATGGTGTCATGCCCTCTAAAAGTTTGTGGCAAATGGGTCACAAAGTCCATCGAGATGCTATCCCATTTCCATACCGGTATCTCCAAGGGCTGCATAATCCCACCAGGTCTCTGATGCTCCACATTTGCCTTCTGACAGGTCAGATAGGCAGACACGAACTGTGTCACATCCTTCTTCATCCTTTGCCACCAAAAAGCTTCCTTGAGGTCTTGATACATCTTAATCATGCCCGGATGCAAGCTAAGACGACTTTTGTGCCCTTCCTCCAGGATTACCTTTTTCACCTTGACATTATCAAGCACACACACTCTGCCCTAGAACCTGAGTATTCCATCACTACCCAAAGCAAAATCCTTCCCTTCATCTGACCCAAGCTGTTCTCTCACCATGTTCAAGCTGGCATCCACCAACTATCTCTCTCTAACTAAATCTAGAAAGTCATTAGATATAGTCGGGGTACTACATCTAATGAACTCTGATCCCAACTCTACATGCAGTTTCATATCCTTGAACTACTCTAGTAGTTCCACCTCCTTTATCATAAGATGAACGACGTGTACTATCTTCCTACTCAAGGCGTCTGCTCCAAATTTGTCTTCCCCGGATGATACAAGAGTTCAAAATCGTAGTCTTTCAGAAATTCCATCCACTTTCTCTGCCTCATGTTCAGCTCCTTCTGATCAAACAAATACTTAAGGCTTTTGTGATCGCTAAACAAACGAAACTGGGCACCGTAGAGGTAGTGCCTCCAGATCTTCAAGGCAAACACAATAGCCGCCAATTCCAAGTCATGAGTGTGGTAGTTTATCTCATGCACCTTGAGTTGCCTAGAAGCGTAGGTCACTGCCTTATTCTCCTGCATCAACACACAGCCCAATCCTAGATGAAAGGCATCACAATAAACCTCAAAGGGTTTTCCAACATTGGGGATCAATAGGATTGGAGCGCTGGTCAATCTTATCTTCAGCTCTTAGAAACTTTCCTCACACTTATCTGTCCAGGTGAAAGGTTGATCTTTCCGAGTGAGTTGTGTCAGGGGCGCCACTATCTTGGAGAATCCCTCTATGAATCTCCTATTGTAGCCAGCTAACCCCACAAAGCTCCTGATCTCTGTAGCTGACTTGGGACTTTCCCACTTAACCACTGTCTCGACCTTTGTCGGATCCACTGCAATACTGTGCGCAGATATCACATGCCCTAAAAAATGAACCTCTTCCATCCAGAATTCACACTTGGATAACTTGACATACAACTGCTTCTCCCTCAAAACACTAAGCACCAATCTCAGGTGTTCTGCATGCTCCTCCCGAGTCCTGGAACAGATAAGTATATCGTCTATAAAGACTACGACGAACTTATCTAAGAATGACCAGAAAATCCTGTTCATGTAGTCCAAAAACACCACTGAAGCATTGGTCACACCGAAAGGCATAACCACATACTCATAGTGGCCATATCTGGACCTGAAGGTCGTCTTCTGCACATCATCAACCTTCACTAAGATCTGATGGTAACCCGATCGTAGATCTATCTTCGAGAATACTGATGACCCATGCAACTGATCCATCAAGTCGTCAATCCTTGGAAGCAGATACTTGTTCTTGATCGTCATTTTGTTCAGTTGCCTGTAGTCCACACACAGGCGTGAACTCCCATCCTTCTTCTTCACCAACAGCACTGGTGCTCCCCAAGGCGAAGTGCTGGGTCGGATGAACTGCTTCTCTATCAGCTCCTCTATCTGCTTCTTGAGTTCCACCAACTCTACCGGAGTTATGCGATATAGGGCCATCGACACCGGACATGTTCCTGGTACCAGATTAATAGAGAACTCTACCTCTCTATTTGGAGGCAGCCCTGGTACCTCCTCTGGGAATACATTCTCGAACTCGTGTACCATTGGTATGACCGATGTCCCCTCCTCTTTCCCCACCTCCATATGAGTGAAAATTATGAAGCATTGTGTGCCCCTTTGAATCTCCCTCACGACTCCTTGGGATGATAACAACTCAGGCTCCTCTGAGTTGAGAAACAACAACCTTTTCTCTCGACAATCTATAAGGATGCGATTGGCAGAGAGCAAATACATCCCCAAGATCACCTCCAACTCTTGTAGAGGTAGGCATATCAGATTCACTTTGTACCTTTGTCCCTCTACCTCCACTGGACACCTAGCGCACAAGGACGACGTCCTGACCAAACCCGATGCTGGAGTAGACACCACAAGTTCACACTACAGCTCACACATCGGTAGACTCAACTTTTTCACACATGCATCCAACACAAATGAGTGTGTCGCTCCAGAGTCATATAGCACACAATAAGCCTCCTCGGCTATCATACAATGGCCTATAACGAGGTTACCTGAACCCGTTGCCTTTGCTCCGGTCATGGCGTATACTCTGCCCGATGCCTGAGGCCTATTACCTCCCCTCCTCTGGTGGTTTTGGGTTGGGGCCAAAACTGGGGTACGCGTCGCTGTCCTCGCGAGAGTAGGGCAATCCCGGCCTAAGTGGCCTTCTTTGCCACAATTGTTGCACATCTTGAAGCCTGCAAGCTAGGGGAAAACATTCCTCTTGTGTGGTCCCCCACGCTGTTAGCACTAAATCCTGCTTTGTTGGGAAGAAGACTCCCTAGACCCCTGAGACTGGAAATGGGGCCTAGTATAGGGTTTCCTCCTCTCCTCGTGCCTATGCCTGGACCCAGATGTCCCTCCCACTCTCTACTACGATGGGTGCTGAGTTTCCACCTCCACCTTCATCTTCTCCATGACCCTTGCCTTTTCCACCAAGGCTACAAAGTCCTTGATGGATAGCGGGACCACTATCAAACGAAGGTCTCCACTGAGGTCGTTCTCAAATTTCTTGCATCGCAACTCTTCATCCAGTGGCATGGTGTAGAAACAACTGAAGTGCTTGAACTTTTCTGCATACTCAGCCACAAACTTGGCTCCCTGGGTCAACTGCAAAAATTCCACCTCTTTAGCATATTTGATGCTGCCAGGGAAGTACTCGAAGATGAACTTCCTCCTGAAGACGTCCCAAGTAACTGGTTCCTTCATCTCCTCCATGATGGACTTCATGCTGATCCACCAGTGCTCAGCCTCACCCGTGACCATGTATACCGCGAATGCTAGTCTACTCTCCTCGGGGCACATCTTGGCATCGAATATCCTCTCAATGTCCTTCAGCCACATTGAACTTGACTGGATAGTGCTTCAAAAAGTCCTCCAGACTCCATTCCTGATGGCGAGGTCCTGGTTTAGGACCGTGGACAGGGGCAGTAGTCCTATTTTCCTCCAACTGACGGAGGGCCTCCATGTGTTGTCTGTGAGCGTCCTCAACAACCACCCTAGCAGCCTCCATCTATTGCATTACCAGTTGTTGCTGCTCAAGCGATGCAGTCTGCCGCTACATTGATGCTTCATGTTGTTGCATCATCGTTTTACTCTACTGCGTCATAGCAGACACCATCACTTTTATTGCCCTGACGATATCTAGTGCATCGTCCTGAGAAGGCTGAGAGTTCCTATGCTGAGGTGCCATGTCACTAGCACACAAGAAAAACAAGAGTTAGACTTGGTTGGCTTAGAGCTTAGCTAGCAACACACAAGCTACAACGGTAGCTAACCAGGCACACTAGACCATAGATCCTAAGGAACGACCGCTCTGATACTATAAATGTAACATCCCAAAAACTGGATAACCTCGGATTAATAAAACGCCACATACATGAATATTCAGAGGCTATAAAATTTGGAGTATGAAGGTACATAGAACACCAAACATGCCCCCTTACATAAAAAAAGGCCCCACACGACCCAAAACAAAGTACACCGGTGAAATAGTAGTTCTAGGCCTTGTACAGACAAGACCATCATAACTAATGAAATTCCTTCTACGATGGGCCCCACAATGGGCCCAATACCCGTCCATAACCATCAAGCTGCAACATCTCTACTATCATTGCCACTGCCAGGGGTTCTCACATCTGCTCACATCAATAAAATTGATGATCATCACAAAGGAGGAAAACCACACACAAGCATACAAACAAGCGAAAGGGTAAGCTAGAGCACATGATTATTACATCATAACACACAACGTCTAATCACATAGTCAAGCATAAATAATGGAAAACCACACAGGAGATACCAAACCATTTAAAACTCCAATACTAGACATCCGGATACGTATAATGAGGCACCACCACAAAATAGTGGAATTATGTCCTAGCAATGAGGCGTCACCACGAGGCCTTCGCGGAATTACACCCTTGCAAGAGGCACCACCACGTGGCCTTCGTGGAATTACATCCTGGCCGTGAGGCACCACCATGTTATCCTCGTGGAATTACGTCCTGTTGTGTAGGCACCACCATGAACTCTCACCTCGAGGTTTGTGGAATTAAGTCCAATAGATGAGGCACCACCATGGACTCCCCCTAGGAGGGCCCATGGAATTACGTCCATTAAGTGGGGCACCACCATAAGCTCTCCCTACAAGAGCCATGGGATTACGTCCTACTCACACTTTGTACGTGTTTCACCAACCAATCAGAAAGTTCCCATAATACCAACATCGTGCATAAACAACAATTCATACGTCTCATGCTTCCCAATTCATACAAAAAAAACAATCATATCAGTGGCCATTCACATCATAGCACAAAACCTGCCCCAGTCTCACTCAAGCTAGAAGACCTCGCTCAAGCGAGAGATCCTCTCGCTTAGGCGAGCTCCTCCTCACCTAGGCGAGAACTCGAGCCTTTGAACAGTGGTCCCTGCGGATTCTCGCTCAAGCGAGTCCATTCTCGCCTAGGCGAGATCACACCTCGCTCAAAATGAAATCCAGTCGCCTGAGCGACAATTTGCACGTAAAAGCTTGGGCGAGCCTCTATTAGTCTCGCCTGGGCGAGACACGCTCGCTTGGGCGAGAAAAACAATGCCCACCATTGTTCACTCGTGAAAACACAAAACACAACACCAAAAGGAATCACGCTTTCACCAATATCACATAATCAACCATGAGCATACATCACGCATATGATTCAGACCTAGAAGCATACAAAAATTACAGATAACTATAAGCTCAAGCTTCCCTTACCTAGAAAGGGTTTAGCAAACGACTTTGACACTTGACTCAATGAACCCAATAACTTTGAAAATGGACCCAAGAGCTATGAATAAAGACACAAGAAATAGCAAGGTTGCTACAGTAAGCCCAACAGAACCATGAGAACCAACTTAGAACGCGAAGAGCACGGTTCAAGAACAACTTACGTGATAGGAGAACGAGGTTTGGCTAGCTTGAAAGGGACGTAGGATCAAACCCTAGCAGAGCTATGGAGGAGATAGAGAGCGTGACAGTTGCGTTTTGTGTTGAGTGAAAGGAATGGGTGAGACTAGGGCAGATTAGGCCTGAATCGTCTTTTTGGGCCAGCCCTTCGGCCCAAACGATTGGGGCAACTCTTAAAATAAAAGGCAGAAAATAAATGGACCTTACATTCATCCCCGCCAATAGATTAATCAAAATTTTTGGAAGAGTCAATGCAATATACACAAAATTTATATATTTAATTACTCTCACTAATTAAAAAAATATAATTTAATATTGCTATAAATATAAAATAAATTACACATATATAAAGAATTGTGCATTGTTTTTTCATATTCTTAAACTCTTCAATAATTGAATTATAACTAAATTTTTTTAGCTATTTTTTTTCAATATAAATAACCATATTATCTGCAAAATATTCATCTTCATTTTATTAACGTACATAGATTGATTCAAAAGTTTTCACAAGCTTTCATTTGATTGTTATGCGATGAACAACTATTTTGTCTTCTTTTCATCTTCATTGGTAGTTTCTCTTTTATCACTCTTAAAAATGAATTTATTCTTTTATCTTTTTCATCAATATATCTATTTAAAAAAGAACTTTAACACTAAAAAATAAGTTATCTTAATCTAATAAAAATTGAAAAATATAATTACTAAAAAAAATAAGTTATATTAATTCTTTGGAACGTGTTTATATTTACATTGAAAAAGAAATAGTTAAAAATTTTAGTTCTGATTCAATTATTGATGAGTTCAAAAATCTGAAAGAACGAAGGACAATATTTTGTATATGTGTGATTTCTTTTGTAGGTACATTTATACTAAATTATATATTCATTTTTATTTTCATTTTTATTGTGTCAATGGTAATAATTAAATATATAAATTTAGAATTTTGAGTATATTATTTTGGCTCTCCAAAATTATTAATCAAGATGTCACTGCCAAGGTTGGCTCACCAACCCACTGGCAGATAAAGGGTTATACAATTTTTTTGTATTTGGGTTGGGATGAGCTATTATTTTAGTCAACATATAGGGTTGGTAACATAATATATTTTTGTGATTTTGGTTTGTATTTGGGGTTGAATATTATTTTGGATTATATATAGATTTATTGAAGTTTATGTAGATTTTAATCACAATTATAATATAGTCTTTTTTCGGGACTAAAGAAAAAAAATATTTTTTCAATTAAGTGAGCCAGTGACCCCACCTGTTTAACTCGTCAACTTGGGATGAATCGGGCCAGGTTCAAATTTTTTTGGCTCGCTAACAAGTGAGTCGAATTGGGTTGACTCACTAAGTGACTAACTCGTAATGGGCTGGGTAGGACTAGGCCGGATGGACCATTTTAACAACTCTAGTTTAAATTATTAAAATACTCACAGTGTATTAAGTATCCTTTTATTTATATATATACGTCTCACATTTGATATTTCTCACATTTGATATTTCTACTATTGTTTTGATATTTTTATTTATTGTATATTTTCCGTTAACATGAAAATGTTTAATGCTTTCAATTTAAGTGTTTAATAGCATAAACTTTTCATTTACTAGGTAATATAAAAAAAAATCCACCTTCTTTATTCTATTATTATTAACTTTTGTTTTATTTGCAGAATTCTTTTGTTTCGCTAAAATAATTTTCGTTACTTTTCTTCGATCTTTAAGATATTTTAATTTTATCACACCTTTATTATACATTTATTTTCTTTCCTGCAATTTCATTCATTGGTCTCTCAACTTGATATTTTGATATTATGTTTTTAATATTTTTATTTGTTGTTCATTTTTATCATATATAATATTATTTTGATATTTTGATATAGTTTTTTTTATTTTCTAATTTATTATTATATGTGTAATTTTGTTACTATAATTGTATAAATATATTTTATTTACTATAATATAATAATTTAATGTAATTTCCGTTAATCATTTTATCATCATCCAACATATATTGAAGTTCAAAAGATGAAATATCTATATAGTGACGGATCCTGATCAAAAAGTTTGAAGGGGTCAAAATAATATACTCAAATTTTATATATTTAATTATTATTACTAATATAACAAAAGTATATATAATTTAGTATTAAAATCCCTGTATGTTTTTCTTTGAACAAAATTATAGTTTTAAAATTGTATTTGATATAAAACTCATTTTAAATTATAATTTCATCTCTTTCTCTGGATATTCCCATATTTGAGGATGTTTACTTATGATAACTTCTAAAGAATTAATATGAAACATTCCGCCTATAATTTAAAAGAATTAATATGAAATTTCACACTTATAATTCTTTGAATATTAAGAAATGGTTTCTAATTCAACAATTGAATTCTTAGTATCATACTTGAAAATAGATGAAGAAGTAAATTTGTATTGTTTTCATCTTTAAGGGTATCTTCTCTTTTATCATTTAAAAAAATGAATCTATTATTTTATTTTTCATCAATATAACTATTTAAAAAAAGACTAAAAAATAATTTATCAAAATCTAATAAAAAAGTGAGAGACGTAATTACTAACAAAAATATGATAATCAAATCACATTTAAGAAATGGGCATAAAAAAACATATAGTACATAAATTTTCTTTTTATATTCATAAAAAAATAAATATACAAAAAAATCATAAGATGAAAAAAAGAAGTAAATATCAAACTAATATTTTCCTAGAGAAATGAGAGAATTACCTTTTATCTTAACAGAGAACGAATAAGAACTGAGAGAGAGAAAATCAATTTATGTCTAACTTTTTATTTCTTTATTAAAACAAAAAATAAAAGAAGAGATATAAGAATAATAAATGAACACAATACGTGAGAAACTTAAGATGAGAGAGAACAAAACAAAATATCTCAATAAATTTTATTATTCTTTATTATGTTTAATTTTTTAATTTTATTATTTATTAATACTAAATATTATTTTTTTATAAAAAAATAAAAATCAATTTTAAAATTAAAAAAAAAATATTTTTGAAAAAATTTAAAAAATCTTGGGAGGGCCATGGCTCCCCTACGGACCTTCTAAGGTTCGTCCGTCACTGGATCTATGTTATAATTATATTATTATTAGTGTATTCTTGTTCTTTGTGTGAATTTTATCGAGTGATATAATATAACAGTGATTATATATAAACAAAAGATTTAATTAGAATTTAAAGAATTGAAGTAAACATACATTTCAAATATTTTCTAATTTGAATATTTATTTTTCTTTTATATTTTTTGAAAAATATTTTAAATTTTATCAACAAGGTTTCATTAAATTTAATAAATATTTTGGTTCTCATTAAATTCTATTTGGTATTCTATTTTGAAATGTATACAATTCTAATTTCTTTCTAAATATTTGATAGAAAGAAACAACCTTCATTTTAAAATTGAATATTTGATAATATTATATTTTATTTACGGTAATTTTTTATTATTTTATAATAATTAATTAATTGATATTGAAATAGTGAGAAAATGGGTACGGGTATGGTACTACAAAAAAATAAAATTATTGACGAATTTATCGATGGATTTTTCCGTCGGTAATTATCAATAGATTTATCGACGAATGCTTTGTCGATAATTACCGACAAAACATGATTTTCATCGATAAAATTTTACTAACAAGTGTTTCACTAACATATTTTTTAGTCTGTTTGGATACACACTTAGAAATGAGCATCTCAACTAGAAAAAAAAAACTATATTATACCATGAGGCACATGCATAGAATCATATCCGTAAATATTGTTGACTCATGGGATATGGTAATATGTACAATTTCTAAATCACATATTAAGTATTTATCATTAAAAGATTGTTGACTCAACTATTCATAGTGTAGATTTTCAATGACGCATCTCCAATGGATCAAGGAGTCTTGAAGGAAGTTCGTGAGCAATGGGCTTCGTTTCTTTTAAGTGTTTATATAAGATGATGTTAGGTGTTTTATGACTTATAGAGTAATTCGGTTTGGAGTAGTATTGTATTTTATATAAACATTAGATTCTATTTCATGTAAATATTAGATTAAATGAGATTTGTTTTCTGGATGTTTTGGATAATTATATACAAGTTTGGTATGTGGTAGGAAGCATAAACGATTTTTCTTAAAAAAATAAAAAATCACTTTTTATACCGGTTGAGGTCATACTTGGTGTAAAATGTGTAATTTTTTATACCGGTTGGAACCATAATTGGGTATAGTAAGTCCTTTCTTCTTACATAACTTTTCTTTTCCAAGAAGACTTTCTATACCGGTTTTAAAAATGGTATAAAAAATAATTTTTTTATACCTGTCATGTAACCGATATAGAAAGATCAAACCTTCTATACCACCTACATCTATACTGATGCTAGAACCGGTATAAAAGCCTTTTTAACCGGTATAAAAAGTGTATTTTACACTAGTGAATAATTCAAAATCCACAAAAACATAAATATCAAAATACAATATTCAAGTCTAACAATATAAGTATTTACAAAGTCTTTAAAATCCATCAAGTAATAAAACTCTGTAAAAAGAAATCTCCCCAAGCTAGTCTCACTCCAGCTCTATGCCTCACCAGCACCACCTGCAACATCATCTGTTGCTGTGTAACGCATTACACAATCATCACCAAATACAAGCAAATAGGGTGAGATAACAGTATAAAGCATATATAACATTACAGTTTAAATATAATCACACACATCAAAGGAACTCCTATCCTTTGATTCCACACAACATGGCCACCACCATGTCATCCATGCTCTACATCTTTAGATGGATACCTCAAGATGTTTTGCTGCCACACCTATAAGCCACAACTTGTAGAACATGTGTGGGAAACCTTCTACGAACCACACTCTGTAACGTTAGGTGGAGTTCCCAATACGAACATAGTTCGTAATGTCCCAAGACTACCAAACTCGTCAGCTAGATATAGAGGAGGGCAATCTATCCGGACCCATCCATACAAGCTACAACTCACACACTCACACCGACAACACTCGCCAACCCAAGCTACAACTCAAGGGTTCCTCTTGTTCATCTGTCATCCCGAGCCACAACTCAAGAGATGCCATTTTGAGCCACAACGCAAGGAATGTCATGTGTTTAACCCCTATCCTGAGCCACAACTCAAGGGATACGTTCCGAGCCACAACTCAAGGAACACTCCAACAAGCTAACCTTTAAGGTATCACCAAAGCCTTGTAGACCACACACATCCAACACATACAAAAGTCTTGCCTCTACATTATCGCTTGACGCTGCACCAGAGCCGCCAGGCAAAACCCAGTTCCAGATTACCTAAAACTGCATAAGACTTGCAAACCATGCACTCCCTCAACCCGTGTTATCTCAAATAGAAGAACCTATCCTTGCACTGTGGTCACACTAACCTCACAAATACAGATTTCCTACAACCCAACCATCGCAAACGAGACTACCCTTATTCCTAGAAGGTGTTCACGTAGATATTCTCCTAAGAATATCTCACGCAAGGCCAGCAAGGAAAAATGGAAAACAATAGTGCATACATATCACAAATGGTTCGAAGAAAAAAAAACAAGAAACAAGACACCCTCATTCAAAAACTTGTGATACGTATAAAAAAACAGTAAAGAGTAAACGAGAGCCATGCATCACTTTGTACAAAAGAAAGGAAAATAAATAGGTACAACCCCCCTTACAGGTTCAAACACACAACCATGCCAATGTTAAATAAATGCACAACCATTCACCCAATTCATGTTTCGTGATAATTTAATAAACAATTAAAAGAACACAAAATTGGCATACACAAGACTTGAACGCAAGTTCTTTTAACATGACCAAGTACTCTTAACCACTTGAGCTAGTACTTTTCCACATTGTACAAGCTAACATTAATTGCCATAAAGGCTCCCACTACCCGCATTTATTAATTATTTATTTATTAATTAATTAATTTTTTTGGGTTTTACAAAAATGTTGTAATTAGTCTCCCTTTAATGAACAAGCTTCATTCGAGAGGCTAAAAGACTTATCAAATAATGAATAATACAAAGTCCTAACTACCACAACAATACAAAGTCTATGAGTCTTAAGCTAAGTGAGGCTAAAATGTTGTAATTAGTCTCACTTTAGTGAATATGCTTCATTTAGGAGCTAAAAGACTTATCAAATAATGAATAATATAATACCCTAACTACTACAACAACACAAAGTCTACGAGTCCTAAGGTAAGTAAGGCTAAAATGTTGTAATTAGTCTCACTTTAATGATTAGGCTTCATTCGAGAAGCTAAAAGACTTATCAAATAATGAATAATACAATACCCTAACTACTACAACAATGCAAAGTCTACAAGTCTTAAGCTAAGTGAGGCTAAAATGTTGTAACTAGTCTTAAGACTACAATGATATACTATGAAAGAGTAATACAACATCAATGAAATAACTTGAAAAAGCTAATTCGTTAAGGACTCTTGATAGTTTTATTAGATCCATTTGATAATAATTAACATAACCTATAACTAACTTGTTAGATAAGTTATATTCCCTTTAAGAAGATCATACTAACAATATACATGTTATGTCTATAGAGGGGGTTTCACTAGGGAGTACAACACCAATGAGACCTGAGCTCAACCACAAAACCTTAAGGTAATGGGTTTATGAGTCTTTATTCTTATATAGTGCTCTACTTTCTCATTTCTAGCTAATGTGGGACTTAGACTCACACTTGGATTCCTAACAATCTCCCTCTCAAGTGTGGGTTCCTTCCACCACATTGGTACATTCCCCCCCTCCAGTGGAAGCATTCCCAACCACGAGTACTCTTTTTCTATCTTTTTTGTACCGTCATTTTTTTTAACACGGCGTGCTTACTTGGAACCCTTACAAGGAAGACTTTCGATACAAGGATCATACTACACTCGTCTGAGCCAATTTTAACCATCGGCTCTGATACCACTTGTTAGGTCTATAGAAGGGGTTTCACTAGGGAGATACAACATCAATGAGACCTGAGCCCAACCACACAAGGCATTGCCAACATTCTCAACCCAAAACCTTAAAGCAATGGGTTTATGGGTTTATATTCTTATATAGTGCTCTACTTTCTCATTTTTTAGCCAATGTGGAACTTAGACTCACACTTGGATTCCTAGCAATACATGGCCTAGAGGTAATCAACAATTTGGTTACGGGATGACTTAATTGCTTTAATGAAGACTCCATGTTAAAAGACTAAAACGTGAGCATTGGATCTTGATCGGACTTAGTCATGGGGGAATAGGCATGATTCATTATCAAAATATACCTTATTTATTTATAACAGTACATCAAATATAAAAAAGAAGTATCAACTATTTTTCTAGTTAAGTATATTTTAGGCTTGTAATTGTTTTTTCCCTATTATGGTTTGCATTCCTAATTTGTTACTTTTATTGATCATTTTCTTAATTTAATGATTATTTGGTCCTAATTTCTTGTACTAGTATCTACTAAACTCCTTACCAAATTTTTTTCAAATTTGTTTGCAATTATGTATTTATTCCAGTTTGACTATGATAAAGTCGTTCTATGTTTATATAAGAAAAATGCACTCCAATTTATTTTTTAATATTTGTATCTTTTTTCTAACCAGTGTTGAATGATAAGACTCCTTCAAGACAAGTTTAAATCATACCTATTATTACACAATCCCTTACTCTTGAGCTATAAGACTTCTTCATGATAGCTCGGAATCATACCTATCATAATGCAATCCCTCAATCTCGTTTCTTCTTTTGGTTTTAATCAAAAATTATATCCATGTCTTGAAATTTTGAATGTTTGTAGTGCAACACTTTTTTTAATAGAAAATTGGACTCATATTTCTTTTGGGTTTTAATTTCCTCAAGACTCTCTCGTCTTGGGATTAAAGTCTTTAGGACTTATTGTCCTTATACCAAGCATTTGTTTAGGGTTTTTCCCTCTTAATTAGAAGAAAAATGGCAAAGACTTTTAGCCTTTCTTCATTTGCAAGGGACTTGTTAGCCCCTAAAAACAAAATTCATTGAGTACATGTTAACCATTTTGCTGATTATGGTTTAAGATAGTATCTAGAATGTTCTTCAAAATTGTGTTGGCCAAGCAATTCCATTATCTCTAGAGGATTTATTTTGGTGAACCTCTCTTAGGTTCACTTTCATTATTCCTCCTCTCCAGCCTCATCATTATTTTTGTTATTAGGTTGACCCATTGTATTTAAAGTATTATCTTTTTTTGTGAAGTTTACTTTTTCTATTCTAAGGCCCTTTCCTAAGGGTTGTTTTTTTTCTTTAGCTTTTTAGGAAAAAAAATATTTCAACATCACATCAACTATTAAGATAAATTCTTTCATGTTTTCTAACCATATGTAAAATTTTTGGTGGAGTCAAATAAAAAACGGGGTATAAGCGGAATTTAGGAAAAATACATATGTTAAGGTATAATTTACTCTTATTTGAATAATTATTGCACAAATTTTTTGTATAATTTATTTTCAAATATATTATGGGGATACCATTGCATACCCCAATCATAGACAACAAAAAAAGCATCTTTCCAATTCATATATGGAGTAGATGCCTTGATCCCCGTTGAGTTCAGAGAATCCTTAAGGAAAAGATAAAACTTTGGTCAATCTCACAATGATGATAATTTACAAATTGGACTTAAACATGACGAGAACAAAATACTTGATGCTTGAGAAGGCTAATAGATCGATAAATTATCAACCGTACAAGAAGAAACTCAGATGAAGTACGAGTGATATTCTCTAGCAAAAAGTATCAATGTCATGACTGAGAATGTGAAATTTTTTTGAGGATTTCTATTAGGTCTTGTTCTTTTGAAATGAATTAATGTTCAAAGGTAATTGCGAGCAATGATTCAAGGGATTTATTGTGTTCTTTTTTATTGAATGGAGAGTGGTGGAAGGCGCTGATTTGCGATATTGGTCTTGTAACAACATCCCGCTTTGTAGGTGATATTTGAGAGTGATGGTGCTCCTTTTAATAAAATATCCTTGTTATTTTATTAGAATAAACTAATGGAAGAAGTTGCACTCTCTAATTGCTCAAGGTCCGCCCTCCTTTCCACCATTGTTGTTGGTGGAGGCCATGCATGGTTTGAGACAACACAACTTGGAACTAGATCTGTTTTGTAACCATATTTGTGAGTGAGTGGAACCAATTCCATTTTAATTGGAACCTATTCTATTTTGGTGTAGCACTCATGGAACCTGCTCCGTTTGACTTGTATCCTATTCCCTTTTCATGCATTTTTATAACCTGTTACCTTTTCATGGAACCTGTTCCAAATATTAAATTTTTCAAATCAAATTTATTATAATATTAATTTTTTCAATTAATAAATATTATTAACAATTTTATTTATGATAAAAAATATATAAAAAATTGATTACAACTTATCTAAATATCATTTTATATTACTTTTTTAACACCAAGGACAATTAGGTAATTTTACATTTTTATTTATTAAATTTAATTTTTTTAGTCACATTAATCAAATCTTTCATAAACTTTCACAAAAATTACTCTCAAATTCACTCCACTATCACCCCAAATCCATGAAAAAGAACAATATACACATCACCTTCTAATCAACCCAAACGAATCATCTTCCCCTCTCTCAAATCATCACTCACATAAGAATATGCTCTTAGGAAATTTTTAAAAAGGGTCTAAGGAAAATCTGGCTAGGAAAGACAATGTTGTTAAGTTTGTCCATTGTGACTCACCTATCTTTTCTAGGAGTCTACTTAGTAAACCTTCAACAATATTTCCATTTAGAAATTTCTATGCACCATATAACTAACAATTTAGGTACTAGTATCAACTTACACCTTCCTTCATTAAAAGCCCATAGTTTCACCAAAATCATTTTCAGAGAAAAAGTGAGTTACTCTCTACTAGTACTTGACAAGACAACACTTTGACAAGGAACACAACAAGGAAGATCGCCAAATTGATCTAAACTTCAGACATGAAATACAAAAAGAGTCTCAAATACGAGAAGAGGTAGCAAAGCAAAGAGTTGCACAACGATACAACACATGAGTAAAAGAACGAGCTTAAGCTCGGAGAAGTGAGAAGATAAATTTAAAATTCCTCATAATGCCACTTCATTAAAGACTTTGCAACTTTTGGCATCAAAGACAACAAACAGTACCTTGACTAGAGATAGGAACATTATATAGGGAGGACTAGGAAGAGATCGATCTAGATCCTGAATAAAAAATTAAAGACCAAACCCAAGTACCAAAAGTTCGCATTTAGAATTAAAATAATCAGGAAGCATAATATGCTTACCACATAAGCAAACTATTTCTCATACAATAAATATAATGTGACAATAATTAGATAGATGATCAACAATTATACTCTATAATCCAAATTAATTATTCTACTTACAATTGCTTAATACAAGAGAAATTAAATCGCAAAAATACGAGAATTCAACACACATATACTCCAAACTTTATGGTCAAAATCTTAAGAAATTTTTTTAATACTTTAATATGCGTAAATTTATTTTATTAAAAAACTAATATATATATATATATATATATATATATATTATAAATTTTTTAATCATTATAAATATTAATTATATGGTGAGTTGCGTATAGATATCTAAAATAATATAGAAGTTTTTTTTTCAATAATAATTTCAAAAGTAATATATATATATATATATATATATATATATATATATATATATATTAAAATTTTCAATTTTCTATAAATGTTAAGTATGGTGGTTTCCGTCTTGATATCTATTAGATAAATTTAACATTAACTATTTATCATATATCAATTTTATAAATTTATTTATTTAGTATGTTGAGTATCGGATTCACTTAATAGTATAAAAATACAAATTAAAAATTTTCTTTTTCATAAACATCTCATATTAGAAATATATATAATTTTAACTTTAAATCTAAAATAAAAAACACAAAAATTAAAACAAAATTTTAAATTTGTGAATCAATAAATTTATTTTCTAATAACAGAATTACATCCTAATTTTTTTTTATTAATTTTTCATATATTTTCTTAATTGAATTTACATTTGAATTTGATTTCAAAAGTCATTTTTCTTTTTTGAGTTACTTTACATTTTTTTAATAAATTATGATGACATTTTTTTTTACCATGTTGTCATGACTCCTATTACAACGTTATAACAATGATAGCCTATCTAAAAACTTCGTTTTCTCATTTGCACAAATTATTTTAGATAATATATATATATATATATATATATATATATATATATATATATATATATATATATTAACATAACTATTTTATGATATGATGAATTTTAATAGACAAATGAAATAGAAGAATTCAGAAAATCCTAATAACAAAACATTATACATCTCAACGTAAAAATGGAAACATCTAAACCTTTCTTGTAAATGTTGTAAACATTAACGCTATCCTTAGTTATCACTTTCCTACATTGAAATGGACAAGAATCTACACTAACTATTGCCTACACTACTTAGATTTTTCTAAGCAATTCATGAAAAGAGCTTGTAGTGCTAAGCTGAGATAATGACTTCATTCTAACTATTGTCTAATAAATGATGGTTCATGAAAAGAACTTGTAGTGCTTAGCCGTAACAATGATTTTTCTTAATGAACCAATCGGAGCTAGTGTCATCAACAGAATTCCAAGCACGATGCATGTCTGCAACATAATAAAAAAAGTTCGTATCAATATACACTACTAAATTTTTCACATTAAGAGACTATTTTTACTTGTTATAAAATTTTACAAAAAAAAAAAACTTATTTTTACTATTTTCTAAAAATTTTAATTGATAAAAAAAATTGTTTATAATTATTTCTTAAACAATTATAAAATTCGTAAATATTTTTTACGAATTATCTGTGAAAAATATTTTGTAGAGTATATTTTTCAAAAAAATTGGAAACAATTTCTCTCAAATTATTATTTTATAACAATTTATAAATATTTTTTAAGAAAAAATTTTAAGAAAAAATTTTCAAAAACAAATTGATAAATAATAATAAATTACTAAACACAAGAAGAATATCTAATAAGGAAATTTGACATTAATCTCAGTTAACATACCCAATTCACTATCCAAGATAAGCTAAATCTCTTTGGTTTGTGCAGTCTAAGCCATATGATACATGGTAGCTGTAACAAGAATATATATAATCAATATATATTGGTAATTAAATAATAATAAAAAAAACAACAAAGAAGAACTTCCATATGCTTTTACTTACAAAGTAAGATGTTGGGGCAAAGGCAAAGCCTCCTAAAAATCCAAGAAGAGAACCAAAGAAGGGGATGCATATGCCAATTATCATTGTCAATGCTGAAATAAAAAGGATAATTATAAAATATGTATGTATGTATTTATTTATAATCATAATAACTCAAACTAAAGATAAAGTTCATGAGACCTCACTTACCTACAAAGATAGTACGAGCAACAAAACGGAGTGTAAAACAAGGAGGGAATTTCATTCGCTTCACCAAAAAGGTTTCCATCATATCAAACACCGGCATTGAGAATACCTATTATGATTTTTGAATGTTTCACATATTATCAATGAATTTAGTTTGTGAAAGAATGAAAAAAAGAATCTGATTTAATCTAAAATAATTTTTGGGTGTAATATTTAAATGAAGAGTGTTAATTATGTAGTGAAAGTTACCTGGTAGCCTCCAATAACATGGATAATAACAAACATGTTAGCTGCAGCAATAAGCCAAGTAGGTTTCTCTAGTGTGATGAGGATATTGTCATCAACAGAGTTTCCAAACACATAGTATCCAATGAAGGCCACAGGAAAGTAGCAGAAGCCAACTCCCAAATATGCAACTATCACTCCTTTCCACATTGCTATCTTGGAAGGTTTCTCAGGCGTAGAAGGTATGGTTGCTTGGATTTCCAAAACCACATTGTGACCAGCATAAGCGAACGCTACATCTCCCATTGCAGTCATGAAGTTGAACACAGCATCCGCAGTGCTATGCGCTTTGTACCCATAGTCCACATTAGGTACAGTGCCCCTCTTAAGGGAAGCCACCCATGCAATCGTTGAGTAACTTCATGCATGCATCATATAAAGTTATAATAACAATTAGCAACACTTTTCAACACCCTCAATTACTTACTTACTACTACTACTACTACAGTTTAAAGAGACTGAGTTTGATGATTACGTTATAGACATGACCGCTGCGGCCAAAGACACTGCAGAAATAGAGTTGAAGTTTGGCAACAGAGAGAGAGCGAAGTTGACAGAAGCAAATATCATGATCCAATAGGAGCTCCTAATTTTTTGGCACGAGGGACAAACAGTTTCTAGAAACTTCTTCAGTGATTTCCCTCCCGTCACCATGTACACAATGCACGTGCCAACCTCAACAAGTAGCTGCTGCGGAACCACGATGTAGAGACCCAGCTTCTCTCCGAAAGCTTTCTGCCCTAGCTCGTGATACCTGTCGGATCTCACACCAGGTTCCATTTCGTGCATCTCCACCATTTGCCATAGCGTGAACAACGTGATCACCCATGACATGATCAGAATCACACTCCCTGGACCCCTGTTGTTTTCGATCCATTGTCATCACACAACAACAAATCACGTCAAAATCATGTTTTTCTTTTTATTACAGTTATTGTTGATGATGAAAAGTAAAGTTTTAATGTACCAGCCCATCATCGACATGGCATAAGGGAGGGTGAGGACGCCGGCACCCACCATGGCGGTGAGGTTGTGGAAGGCGGAGTACCACCATTTGGCATTTCGTGAAGCGGTGACCGGAAGCCAAGCATTGATGGCATTGTTATCAACAGTATTGATATTCGTCATTTTGTTCGCTTCCACTGTTTGACGAAGATGAACTCATTTTAAGCAACAGTTCCCACAAAACCCGCAAACTAGAGTTACGGTAGTAGCAGAGACAGTGACAAAACATGTGGCTTGGGTAGTGGATCAACTTCTGCTACCTACTTTTTCGTCACTGTAGGACCACTCAAACGTTAGAACTCAGTGTTGGGATATTCAGACTATTTTTCGTCTCTACTTTTGGTTCTCTTATCTTTCCAATTTTACATTTTATCTTCTTTTCTCAACTAGTTACGCTATTATTATACATTAAAATTACTATAAATTAAAACTTCAAATGTAGGAATTTATTCAAAACACACATTATTATATTTTAGGCTAAATATACATTCACAGTCCATTTTTTCAAATTACAACTATAAAATATTATGTTAAAATAATAGTATAATAATAATTATCAATAAATTATGTGATTGTTGAAAAAACATGAGTCTGGAATGATCTTGATCTTAGGTTTTACTATTCATCTGTGTTATAACGAAGGTTTAATCATGTTTTTGTCCATAATAGCGAAATCTTAATTTGGTCCCATGGTACGATGACAGCTTGACACGTGGCAAAACTTTTTAAATTAAAAAATAAATAAATAAATTGAGTAACTGACACGTGATACCCCATTTAACGCTGTTACTATACCACTAACGGAAAGGACTACATTGAGATCAAATCTCCCAAAACAGGGACCAAATTGAGATGAAAAAAAAAAATAAAGAGACCAAATTGAGATTTCGCTACAAAAATAAGGACCAAAGACATGATTAAACCTATAATGAACAAGTCTATGATCAAGCAGGTCAAATTTAAATAACTAAATTTGTTTAAAATATGATATAAGTTTACATATTTGTAATTAAATTTTTATTAAAAATGTTTATTTATTTAAACTACTTTTTTTTTTTAAATATTCTATCATTTATGTTTATGATCACTTAGATAATGTAAATTTAAATATATTGACTTTTACTTCTTGAAACACAAAACTAAATGAAATATTCACTTTTTGATAACTAAATTCTGATATCATTTTCTCTTTCGTATAAAAATGTCCATAGAAATATTTTTAAATAATTATTAATTAAATAATACATTAAATTTATAATAGTTATTAATTTAATTTTAAGATAATAATTATTTAAATTTTAATTCTTTCTCATTTTCTATAATTTAGTGCAAATTTTCTAAAGGCTTTTAAAAGTTTCATTTTTTTTTATGCAAGAAAGAATGTCCAAACATATCTAGAAAAGTCATAAAGACTAATGCATGTGAATTTTCATCAATATTAGTTTTATAAGGATCAAATAAATCAAGTGAATTAATTCAAGAGGTTTATAATTAATATAAAACACTTTTAAATTTGAAAGAATGTTGATTTCTTTTCTTTTTTGACGTGCAAAACACAAATTATCATTTTAAAAATTGAGTTTTGGTCGATCAATTATAAGATTTTTTTGGATAAAACTTTTGAGAGGAGGGATATGAGTATATGAGTTTCTCTTCTATGTCATAATCATGTACAATCATAATTTATAGTAAAATGGCATATTGGAAAAGGCATGATTTAGATTTATCTCGTAGATGTTGTCATGTCTCTTTTCAATCCAAACTAATATGAAAGGATTTGATTAAGTTTAGTTTTCTTTAACGAATCAAATTAAAAAGTTGTCAATTTTTAAGTCAATTATAATCCTAACCAACATATAAATTTTATAGTCAAAATTTTCATCATAACTGACATAAATTTACATCAACTTTGACTACTTCATTTTTATATTTGTTGAAATCTAACGTAAAAATACTTTTATATTAATTATAAGTTTCGTGTATTAAATATTTATGTAATGTAATTTAAGTCTAAAAGATTTAAGTCAAAAAGGAGACGCAAAAGGGCTATTTTATGAGGGAAGGAGACTTTAGATTGTATTTAAGAATGTTTGGCCAACGAGGAAAATGTTGGACAGAGTGAAAGATAAGATTTTTACGGCCTTTTCCATTTGTGTGACCATGAGTTGGAGAGAAGAACGAGACAGGATTTTGTCTCAAATTCTTTACAACAAACCTAACTCAAAGGGGGAGGGTAAAAATTAAAAAGGCTTCTTTTGTCTTTGGTTACACTTTATGCCGAAAATTTTACGGAAGAATGAATTTGGCTCAATTGTTTTTGGGCTATTTCTTCATGCAAACTTCATAATTTCAACTTATATTTTCATAAATTTCTGGATTTTAAAATATATAATTCAAAATATAATTTTTTTAATATTTTAGATTATGTATTTTAAAGTGTACAGCTTAAAATATAAATGTTTATTATATTATATAATTCAAAATATAAAATTATATTTTGAATTATGCATTTTAAGATGTAAAAGCTTGTGTTTGGACTATATATTGTGTAAAAGAAGTAAAAAATATTTTGAAATACAAAATTTACATTAATTATCTAATTTATTTCTCCTTGATTGCACTCTAGGCCGAAAATTTTGGGCAACAAACGACTTTGACTCATTAGTTTTCTTATTTCTAGTTTTAAATTAAGGATTGTACCATATAAAATAAAATTTTATATTATTATTGTATAATAAGATGAATGCAATGAAGGTTAAGGGGCGTAGATTCTCACATAGACTAGATTATAACCGGTTGGATATGAATAATATCTATTCGATTTATAACAAAAATATTTATTCGTTATTTATTTATTTACCGGTTGAGTATTGGTTTAAAAATATTTATGAATATTTTATAAATTGCAAATGTTAGTGGACATCCACAAATATTAAAAAAAATTACAAAAAATATATAATAAAATATAAATTAAATTTAATCTAATAAAATATAAATTAAATTTTAATATTAATTAAATTTAAAGTTAAATTATGACTTTATCTCTATTTTTATGTCGATTTTGTACATTTTTATTTATATGTTTCAATTAAGTTACTATTTAAAAAAAATTTGTATCGAGTTAAACGTGGTTAAAGTAAGGGTGAATGTGAGTAAGTGACTAGGCATGTGGAAACACTCACCAGGAAAAATGAAATTATTGATGTGGAAGAACATTCCCCCTTAGTGTCAGATGCACTTTTCCTTGTTATCAAATTCTTCATTTCTTCATTCACCATCTCACACCCAACAAACAATCAAACAAAAATGTTCAAACCAAGAGCAAAGGGGCACTCAATCTACTCTCCCATCAATGGCGGGTTCAACCCCCTACACCAAACCCCATTTCCCACTTTCATGGATCCAACCAAAACCCACCCACCAAGGTAAGTCTTGCTCCGGTTTCATTTTTCTCCCACTTTTTCCCTCTAAGCCCTTGACTTTGTGAAAATGAAAATCCATGTGGGGTTGATGAGAACAGGATGAAGATGATGATGCAATGAAAGTGACCCCAGTTTAGGTTCAAGGGGTTCTTCCAGGGTGTTATATAAGAGCGGAGATAAGGAATTTGGGGATCTGGGTCCTTGCAATTTGGAGAAACAATTTAGTGATGCAATGGTGTAGTGTGTGTGTGTGTTGGTTTCTCTATAGCATTAGTCATAGCCACAACACACTACTATGTTTTCCCCAAGAGACATGCCTTATCATGCTCCTGCGTTCCATGGCCAACGAGCTCATTCCCCACCCAATCCATCGCTACCTTTTCAACACCTTCACTCTCATCATCGAAGAGTCTACCACCATAGCCCGTCACCAAGTCTACAACGTCACAGAGGCTTACCTCTACACTCGCGTCAGCACCCAAAACGAGAGACTTAAGATCAGCAAGAGCCCAAAGGAGAAGAAACTAACCATTTGCTTAGAAAAAAGGTGAGAAGGTGGTGAACTGCTTCAATGACGCCTGCTTCAAGTGGAGATTCATCTGTGCAGAATCCGAGAAGAACAAACCCCAACCACCACACCAACAACATCTCTCTTTATTAGAAAACCCTTTTCTATCACTTTTTTTAATATATTAATTATTAAAACACAATAATCCACATCACAAATTTCATTCTGCGTCGTCCTACATAACCATGTCTAGTCCTTAACGAGGTTTAACTCAATTTATCATAATGGATATGATCGGGTATGATCGAAGGCAAATGATAAAATGACTATTAATTTTTATTACTTTCCTTACTACTTTATGTGTACTGACACATTCATTCTATTTTATTTTCCTTTTTTAATTTAATTAAAAGCTGAACAATGTAGTAGATGAAAGTGGAAGCTCACTTTCGCGTATGGGTCGAAAAATTCTCACTCTCTCACCTTACCCCATTTTTTGAAACATTTTTAAATAGAACCCCTTTTCTCTTCACTCTAAAAAATTTCCAAACCTCTCACACTTCCATTTAGAAATCTCACCCCCATCCCATTTGTTGTAAAACAAGTATTGGTTTCCATTGTAGAAACTGCAGTTGGAAAAATAATTCCCTTCCAAACTTGGTGGACTTTCCAAATCTGTTTGAAAAATGAACTTAAAAGGAAATTTTTTTTCCAAAATGAACTTAAACCTCGTTTACAACCACATTGATGGGTGAATTATTGGTGTGCACGGGTTGTGGTCCAACAAGTTTGGGAGGCAATTGTGGATGCAGTTGCAATTTCCAAATCTGTTTTTAAAATTGTCCAAAAAATAGTTGGTGGATTACACCTTATTTAATCTTGGGTTCCAAGTTTTGAAGGGAATTTTGTATCCACTTGCACTATCCATATATGTTATGACCTTTTTGTTCAAAAAGTTGGTTGTGGATTACAACTTAATTGATCTTGGGTTGCAAGCTAATTATCCACATGGGTCAGGAAAGTTTTCCCACAATGAAAACCAATACTTGGTTTACAACATATGGGATGGGGTTTGTTATTGGTGTGCACAGCTTGGGGTCCACCAAGTTTGGGAGGGAATTCTGTATCCACCTGCACTATCCAAATATGTTATTTTACTTTTGTCCAAAAAGTCGTTGGTGGGTTACAACTTAATTGGTCTTGGGTCGCAAGTTAATTACCCATATGGGTCAGGAAAGTTTTCCCACAACAGAACCAATACTTGGTTTACAACAAATGGGATGAGATGTGTTATTGGTGTGCAGAGCCTAGGTCCACCAAGTTTAGGAGAGAATTCCTTTTCCAGTTGTAGTTTCCACAATGGAAACCAATACTTGGTTTATAACAAATGGGATGGAGGGTGGGGTTCCTAAATGGAGGCGTGAGAGGTTTGAGAAATCTTAAGAGTGAAGAGGAAAGGGGTTCTGTTAGAAAGAGAATGGGGTAAGGGTGAGAGAGTGGGAATTTTTCTAAGTGAAAAGAAAAGAGATTCTGTTTAAAAATGTTTCAAGGAATGGGGTTAGGTGAGAGAGTGAGAATTTTTCATCCCACGCGCGAAAGTGAGCCTCCACTTTCATCTGTCAAATTGTTCAGCTTTTAATTAAATTTAAAAAAGAAAATAAAATAGAATGTGTCGAAACACGTAAAGTGGTAAGGGAAGTAGTAAAAATTAGTAATCATTTTATCATTTTTTAAGATGAAATATTTTTTTAAAATAGAAACCTAATTGAAATATATAAAAAATAAGAGACATAATTTAATCTAAATTTAATTTAATAAAATATAAATTAAATTTTAATTTTAATTTTTTATGGTTAACAAATATTCGTCGATACTATTATTGTATAATAATCGCATTATCCTAATTATAAATGAATATTAAAATATTTGTTACACGCTATTTACAAGTATCAATTATTCGTTGTAAATTTTATTTGTAGATATACATAAACGCTAATATTTTTATCATTCCTGCACATGATGGAGGGAGGTGCAGAGGGCGAGGAGAATTTGAAATAAATTTAGGATTTTAAATTAGTTTTTAATAAGGAGTAACGAAGTGATTTTCAGTTAAGACTATAGACTATGGGTGGAGGAAGAAATCCTCCCACTGAGTGCTACAAACACCTATACTAGGCCCATGAACTTGTGAGGTAATTATTGAACTATTCAATTTAGGTGATTAACAATAATTGATTAAAACTATTTTTTTATTTTTTTTATTTGTAATAGAAATGTTTAAATCACTTGTTGAAGTATTCAATTTATCTGCAAAACTAAATCTAATACTTTTACAAAAAACCCAATTAATTTCACACTTAACAGTAAATAAAATAATTCTATAGGCTATCACAAAATGAAGTTCATAAAACTTAGAACTTGAAATTTTTATACGTATAATTTTCATCAAAATATAGGTATTACATTAATTGTCTTAATTTTTTATTATTAAACATGCAATAGTTTCTTTGTAAGCACAATGAGTATGTAGTAGCACGCCAAAATACCTTGCCAAAATTCTACAACTTTCTTCTTTACATGATATACCCTTTTGGTGGAAAGAAATGGGATATGAAATCTAAGGGTAAAAGATAGTAGAAAGCCTAATCAATATCATACCGAGTCAATTCGAAATCATTCCTACAAATAGGACAAGCGTGTTGAGTTTAAAAGTATATTTGAACACTAAACATATAATTTTATCAGTATTATTAATTCTAATTCTTGCATATTCCACATGAAGTTTTCAAAGTGATCATCACAAAAACTACTATTTACCATTTATGCAACTAAAGAACTAAAATTCTTAGAGCTTCGATTAGACTTTGTGCAGCTATTTGCATCTTCCAAAGCCTGGCCATGTGCTCCAAAAGAAAAATACCGGTTCATCATTTTCTTATTGAAAGAGCCACGCTTATAGTTCAACTGAAGGCTTCCACCACCATCCATGGATCCATTGGAGCAAGAGGGTCTCATTATATCAACACCATTTTGCTTATTATTAGAAGCATGAGAAGAGATAGATAGTTCTTGAAAAAGACCAGAAGTTGCATGAACAGGTAAAGGGCCTTGTGGCTTTACCTTAATCACACCTTGCATTAAGCCTGCATGAAAATATTTTCTGTCCGAAGCACTTGGAAGATAAGTCCTTATAGACACTGTTCTTTTATTGTTTGGGAGAGAACACATTTTTGAGTATCTTTGCCTCAATGGGATGGGAAGTTCCTCCAAGTTGTTCCTTGAATTAAAAGAATTCTCAGAAACATCATCTTCCAACTCCGAGGCTGCTTCTTTTGTGTCTCTTATCCCATGCCACTGCAGCAGAAACTTCAAACGCCTTGCACCATAATTAACAGAACTATTGTTGCTGTTGCATGGTGAATTGGGTGACTCATAATTGTTTATTTCACTTGACCATGAATTTGATTCCATACTTGCCTGATCATAATTGGTATCACATGAATTCTCAATGCCCGTGTACAACAATATCTCAGAATCTGGTATTCTAAATGATGTTCCAGGACTTGCTCCAATACCATGAGTTCTGAGATGGTTAACGAGAGCATTTCTTGTGATGTAGTCCGTACAATTAGAGATCCCTCCAGCTGAAATTAATTGTTTGATTAAAGTGTCAGAAGATGCTGATCTTGATCTGGATCTTTGTTGCCTAAGATGATCCAAAGGGGTCATGCCATCAGTGTCACGAATATTGAAATCAATTGATGAAACAGACATCAGCAATTCCACCACATCACATTTGATGTTATGCATCACAGCAACATGAAGAGCTGTTCTTCCTTCATTGTTCCTCACATTGATGATGTCTTTCATGCTCACAATGTTTTCACTTGTCAATTGCTTCATCAGCTCAATGTGCTTGTCCAGTCTACAGAAACCAGGGCTTCTGAAACCAACCACTGCCATGTGAAGAAAAGTATCTCCATAGTTATTGTTTAAAGTTGCTAATGAGGGAGATGCTCCAATCAGAAACTCTACCACAGGTAAGTAACCTCTGTAACAAGCTATATGTAATGCTGTATTTCCTTGAGTATCAGTTGAATTTACAATATCATAGGATTCGACTAGATTTCTCACAACCTGCATCGTTAACATGATGAAAATAAGTAATAATGAGTTTATAGTAACATTGATTAGATAGTACCACACAATTGTATGGTACTATCTGAATATTTCACAAAAAAAAAATTATATTTCACATTCATCTTTGAGGAGCCTGAACATGATCTACTGTGTAGTATCAATAAACATTTTGTTCATACTCTACTTCTGCAGTTATCAATTCTCCCTAGCCAAATGAAGAAAAGAGGGATTCCAGTGAACCATAAAATGAACCAGGTTTTTCCATAATTTATTAAGGATCCAATATCAGGACTTTTGAATTCTAACTATAACATTATCATTAAACAAGTAGGACTCCTGAATTTTCTACAACCACATTCAGAGTGTGTTTGGTTTTCCATTGAGAATCTCTCCAACTGCAAACCATGATTTAGACAAACATGCACTAAATGCTAAGGCTATGTTTGAATTTTCAATTACACATATTGAATGATCCATGAGAGTGGAATTGACATAAAACAAACACAGTCTTAAGTAATCTGGCTCACCTGAACCTGGCCTCTTGCAGCAGCTGCATGCAAGAGAGTAGAACCTTGGGCATCTCTATAAGACAAAATCTGAGAAACAGAAACACCAGCTAGAAGCTGCTTCAGTATTTCCAAATTCCCTCCTCTGGCAGCAGCATGAATGGCCCTATTCATCACATCCCTCTTGAAAACCTTAGACCCTTCATCCAACTTCTCTTCCAATTCTGCTCCACTGCCAGAAAGACTCTCCTTTCTTGACAGAGCAGAATGAAGCAGGAGCTTAAAGACCTCACAGTTCTTGCCCCTGGCTGCAGCATACAGCATGTCAGTGACACCATACTCTCCTTCACCAAACACCAACAAAGGGTCTCTCCCCAACAACTCAAGAACAAAGTCAGCATCCCCAGCCGAAGCAGCAGTGTAAAGAAGCCATCCACCATAGCCTGCACGGATGAGAGAGTTGTGCCCTTTTCCCATCTCACACTCAATCATGAGATTCCTAGCAACCTTGGACCGGCACTTGGCAACATCCTCAAACTTAGACTCATCGTCCCACACGGCTTCAAGGCGGCGAATGCGGCGGAGGGACGTGAGCTTGATGAGGAGGTTGGTGTCAAGGTGGAGAAGCTCAGTGACCAAATCATAGAGCCCATTTGCAGCGGCATAATCAATGGGAGATGCATACCACCATTGGGAGCCAGTGCTTTCCCAACGAAGAGGAAAGTAAGAGGGAGGCATAGTCACTGTTAAAAGTACCCCAAATCAGAGATGACCCTTTTGCAACAAAGGACAATCACAACCAGTTTGTGCAATTCTAGTTCCGAGCAGCGGTGAAAAAGAGGCCTTTGAGACCCCTCATAAAAGCGAAAAGTGAAAGCTAACAGAATAAGTGCTTATTCTCTTGGACTAAAAGTTGTTGAAAAATGAAAAATGAAAAATCCTTGGAACTGAGGGTGTGTGATGCATTAACCTAGTAAACAGTGAAGTAGAAGGCAACAAAAGTTTGATTCCGTAATAGGCCAACATGTCATGAACTTAAACAGTAGCAAAAGCAAAATGGTGAACGATGTTATATGACAAAAGGAAAATGTGCAGTAGATAGGATTTGTAAGGGAGGCCAAGGCCACGCACTTATCTTTGATGGAGGAAAAGTTAAAAAGAAGGCTTAGAAAGATTAAGATTCTATGGTCCGTGAGGTCACAGCCAAAGGCTATTTTTTCACTAAATTATTGAAATTCCGTAGACCCCACTATGGTGGAGGTTGCTTTCATTCACTTGGGAAATTTCATGGATCTTGTCATCATTTGTAGAGGGACATGGAGCACCCATTTAGATGCGCGGAATCTTTTGTTCTTAGCTTAAGGCGCAACATTTCCTTCATACATAATTGTTTTGCATGAATTGCGCCCTCAGAAATTATCGGCATCGACAACCATAAAGTTTTGTGGTGTTCATAATTGGATCGTTAGTTTTGCACAGCATGCATTGTGGATACAATAACATTAGTTTTACTCCTTCGGACCAATGATTTGGACAAAAGGAGAAGGGAACAAAGAAATGTAAATACCGAATGGAATGCTTGGTTGTCGTATTAAAGGAAAATAATTAACAATAATAATAATGTTTGTCATTTCTGTAATGAGTATAGAGAGAAAGACCACAAACTTCGACTTTTATATTCATTTGTAAATGTCGTTATAGTTATGAAATGCATAAAAGAAGTCTATATAGTCTAGAGGTGTATAGATGAGTTTAAACCTATTTGGTAATCTTGCTTACTATGGGGTTAGTAAAATTTCAGTGCTTTTAAAAGAGTCAAATTGAATCAACAATAATTCTTTGTTATTTTTCTTATGATTAAATAATTTAAATATTTAATTTTTATTTTTATTATATATTATGTAGGTTGATATTTTAGTTTTTAATTATCATATTCATAGTAAAGTTTGGTTAAATTAATAAATACTTTGATTAGATTGAATCAATAAATTTTGAATGTAATATATATATATATATATATATATATATAATAAATTAAAAAAAATAAAATATTTTTAAATGAATTAATTCACTTAATTCACAACTTATTATATATTTGTTGAATTACAGAATTTCTTACTAAAATAAGTAAATAATACTGAGCTTATCCATTTTTAAATCAAATCATGATTAGTTCATTTTTCAGCTGAATTGACTAACTTTAACATCATACTATGTAAGAATTTCCGTCACTTTTAGTTATATTAATTTTTAATGTTACCGTGTCTTCATATATTCATTTTGAAAAACACTTAGGTATTTGATTCTCTCTAATCCAAAATTAAATTCATAATGTAAGCGGTTGATCGAAATTTAATTCATAATTAAAACATTTTTAAAGTTAATATCTTATTAATTTTTCAAAAGCGTGGTTATTCATATTATTTAAAATTAATATAACATACTAATAATTTCTTAATATAGTTCACTATTTAGTTTTTCTGCACGTTACATTTTTCCTATTTTTAAAAACTGTAATAGCTTTTCAAAATTAAATTTATTCTTAATAAAGAATTAAATTATCCATAACATTTATTGTGAAAAGTAGAAACTTTTAATGCATTACGCCACAGAACTTGAATATATACACAATTACTCCTCCTGATTCTTTAAACATAAAACCACATAGAAAATCTGATACAGTTTAAATATAAAATTATTAAGTATATAAATTACATGCAATCGGTTTTAAAAAATCATATTAATAGTTATCTGGAACTAAAATGTTGCATGATCTCTTACCTATAAATTAGGTTAAATTACTCTTTTGGTATTTCTATTTGTCAAGTAATATCAGTTCGGTTCTCAAGGTTTTTTTTGTCTTGATTTGGTCTTCAGTTTCTTAAAAGTGATTCAATTTGGTCCTTAACTTTAATTTTGCCTAAATGGTGTTAAAGTCAACACCACGTGTCAATTTCTGATTTTTTTTTTATTTTTTATTTTTATTTTTTTGATTTCACAATTGTGTCACGTGTCAGAATGATTTAATTCGGTTCCTATATTTGTTTTTAGTTTCAATTTAGTCTCAATTTTTGTAAAAATGAAGCAATATTGTTCCTTTTTAAATTGACACTCAATTTAGTTTTGTGTATAAATCTTATAATTATATTCTTACTAAAATTGAAATTTTTATTAAATATTTGTAGAAATATTTTTCAACAAACTTTTTTCTTTTAGTTTTATTATTAAACAAAGATAAACCCCCAAACTTAATTTCAACAATTAACAATTTTTTCATCATATATAAAGATATCAAGTGTATCATATTATACAAACTTAGTGAAAATTACAAGTCAAATAACTTGTCACACATAAGTTTAGAAACTAAATTTCAAGTTTAATACAAAACCAAAGTTTAATGTTTTGTATAAAATTTAAAGTTAATTTAAAATATTTATAGAAATATTTAATAAAAACGTTAATTTTGGTAAAAGAAAAAAGTAAATTGAGTGTCAATTTAATTGCTTCATTTTAAAAAAATTGGGACTAAAAACAAAGAAAGGGACCATATTGGATCATTTTAACACGTGACACAATTGTGTAATGACATGTGTAAAAAATTAAAAAAATTCAAAAAAACTAGAAATTGACACGTGACGTTGACTTTAACACCATATGGTCAAACTAAGGACTAAATTGAATCATATTTAAGAATATAAGAACCAAATTGAGACAAAAAAATTTGAGGACCAAACTGATATTACTTGACAAATAGAAGGATAAAAGAGTAATTTAACCTATAAATTAATTTCAATTGGTTTTAAAAAAACTAGTAGCAGTAGTTATATACAACAAAAAATAGTAGTAATTATCTAGAAAATATTATTATTTTGACGTTCAACAAATTCGCATACATATTTTATTTCTATCATTTATTATTCAATTACTTTTTCTTTGTAAATATAAAAAAAAAAAACTTTTTTAATGAACAAAGTACTCCTAAAATGGGTTGTCAAGTGGTGTATTAAAAAAACATTTTCCTGTATGAAACTAAGGTATAGAATGTTTTCACACGTGAGATACGTCAGATTTAGTTAATAATTTAAATAAATATGATTTGGTTGAAAACTTAAAATATTCATTTCAAAAATTTAAATATGTTTTTCTCTCGTTAACATGCATATTCTATATTTGTTTATTCTTACTGACATATTCTCATGTTACATTTACTTTAAGGAACTATAGTCTATACTTGAATATACTATGGTTTTATCTTAATCGTGTCATATTCTTTGAAATAATTTAAAAAATGTTACTTTTTGGCATATACTACGTTTTTTTTATTATCGTAGTTTCCTTTTCATAGTCAAATTGTGTATTTATACTAGTATTAGATATGAAAAAAAAAAATCTTGGAAAAAAGATTCTCTCAAATAGATCGGGTTTTGGTAAGGGGGTCAATTTTCAAATAAGTTCTTAAAATCTTTTGGAAACATTTTATTGATACCAAAAAAATATAAACTTATGTAATTCAAATTAATACAACACATGAGGTTTTATATTGGTTCATTCTTAACCTTATCTACATCAAATATTTTCTTTTGTCAATTATCAAGGGTTTTACTACTCAATAAATTATTACAAGTATCATGACTCTTTTGTTACAACAAGTACATCAAGTTAGTCTTTTATTGTGATTGAGCACTAAGTACACTATGTCTCTTTAAGTCAAGTACATAGTAATGAATTTATAAATATCTCTTTCTATGACACCTCCCTTGAAGTCATAAGAGATAGAAGACACCTCCTTTAAAATTCACAAGAGATGAACACCTCCTTTGAGTCCCGCAAAGAATGAAGACACCTTTCTTGAATCACACAAGATGAAGAAACACCTCCCTTGAATCCACAAGGAATGAACACCTCCTTTGAATCCCATAAAGGATGAACAACTTCTCCTAGTAACAACAACAATGCTCAATCACACAAGAACCAGATGGTGAAAGTTATTGTTCTACCCACACTAGATTTTTTGAAGCCTTCCCAAAGAGAGTTTTCAAGTACTCAGACTTCTCTAGCTTATGTATTTTGTGAAGAGAATTTCATCATTTATGGAAGCCACTTACAAAATTAGATTAAAAATATGAAAAGTTAAGTTACAACTGTCTTTGATAATCGATTATCATAGAGGTTTTTCTCGAAAATAAATTTTTACTAAGATAATCGATTATCACCTGAGATAATCAATTAATCTAGTAAGTTTTGCAAAAGTTAAGGCTCTCTCACTACTTTGCTACTTGGGTTCTGCCTTTTGACTCTTGATCTACTAATTCAACTAAATAAGATACACAAATTACAAGACTTCCACAACTAAACTAACTATTAACATCTTAAGTCTTCAATGTATCTCTTGAATCCAATCATTCTTTAAGTCTTCAACATTTTTCTATGAATCATCCTTAAGTCTTCCACACTTCTTTATAAGTCATCATCATCAAAACTCTTCATTAAATTCAGATGTACATCTTCTTTTTTTCAACAAAAGCCTATCCTGACCATTATTTGGAGTCTTCACATCACACAAGTATAAAATCATCACAAGAAACTCCTTCTTGCTATTACACCACCGTGACCCCTACTTTTAAAAACATCACTCTACATGCATGCATTTATTTCTTATAATTTGTCATTGTTGGTCATTATAAAAATAGAATACATTTGATTATATCATAGCATACGTAAAGAAAAAAAGAAAACAAATACAAATTAATCAATTAAATTTTCATGTAATCAATTATCCTTGGACAAAACAATTTTTACACAACCATGAGTCCTTGGAATAATTGATTGGCACCTTTTATAAGCAATTCTCCATAGAAAAAAATTTATTTCTAGGAACCAAATGCTTTTGGAATAATCAATTATATCTTCCCATAATTGATTATTTGTTTCAGAATATAGATAAAATGATGAAGTTCCATATGTTTTTAATTTGTTATTTTACTTGATAATCCATTAAATTGATACTATAATTGATTATGTGCTCACATAATTGATTATTTGTTTTAACATATAGAAAAAATGGAGAAGTTCCATATATTTTTAATTTGTTGTTTAACAAGTTAATCCATTAATTTGATATTGTAATCAATTTTATGGGTTTTAATAGATTAAAATTGAAAAATAAGGCATATAGTACACTTCAAAGCACTTGAGATCGAAGATTCATCAATAATTCCTAGAGTTCTTCTAATTTCATAAAAGTTATCTCTAGGTAAGAGCTTAGTAAATATATAAGGTAATTAATCATTTGTATGACAATATTTTACAATGCAATCACCTTTTGCTATATGATTTGTTATAAAACGATATCTAATCTCAGTAAGTTTTGTTCTATAATGTAAAATTGGTTTCTTAGTAAGGTCTAGGCCCGTAAAAGAAATGAACCTATGAGTTGAGGTTGAATGAATATATTCTTGCCCAAAAATAAGCTTTTGAGTCAATAGATTGAATTATTGAGTGAGATTGTTGAGATCCTTCTACAAGAAATACAAGATTTACAAACACGTATACATCTAATTACATTCGTACATTTTGTTAGTAGTTGAAAATATTATGGCGTAGATCATTTTCATGGACATTGTAGAGCATTGGTGGAGGAACCTTATCAAGAAATGGAATATATGGAAAATTTGGATGAGGAAATAAAAATAGAGGGGGGTGTAGTATCACCCTAGTCTTATTGATGGAAGGCAAAAGATTTTCTTTTACAATAGATCATGTAAGAAGCGAGTATCTATTTCATAGATAATATAACACTTTGCGGTCTTTCTTTCACTTGATAAACAATGTTTTTGCTTACACTAAGTGTATTCTCAATCTAACATTTTACTTCACGAAAATGCTCATTATGTTTATTCTATGTTAAAGAAAATGTTTACTTCCTTCATTTGCCAAGATGATCCAAAAAAAGCCAATGTAATAATATCTATTCGTAAGGCTTGTCTTATCTATTATGAAAGATTATTTATACAACTTCAAGTAAAGACACTTTGGACAAGGGTATATAAATATTAGGAGAATGCTAATCAGTCCCCTTAGGACACTAGTTAAGAAATAATAAATGTGCTTTGGTATCATCATTTTTACATTGAAATCTGAAATAATTAAATACAATAATTAAAATAGTATAAATGCACATAATAAATTTTATAAAGATAAAAATACCCTTTTAAATTTTTAAATAATAACTAACTGTTACAAAACAAAGACTTTAAAATTTTTAAGGTCTATAAAAAGAAAAAAAAATCAATTAAGTCTCAAATTAACACTTTAATTGTTCTTTTTTTTTTGTAACATTTTTATATGTTTAACACTAATTTTTTTTGTTGGTTTTTCTTTTAATTTATATTTTTTTATTTTTTTTTTTAATTTTTAGATGTTTAACACTATTTTTTTGTTGGTTTGTCTAGTAATTTAAACTTTCTATATTTAATTATATTTAATTTTTAGCAACATTAAAATATAGTTATTTTATTATTTAATTAGTTTTTAACTTTTATTTGTGAACATTAATAAAATATTAAATATACATGTACAATATTTATAGGCATTTTTGTCTTTTAAAGAAAATAAAATTACATTAGTAATTATTAGATCATATATTAATACTTATCTATATACCTTTGTAAGATCAATGTATATTAATTATCCTTATGACATGGTTAGCAAGACCCTAAATGTTAATAGTTATTAAGATGTTACTTCAAAAGAAGAGATACATGTAATACGTGAATGAAGTACATTTAATGTATCCTCTACATTTAAGAAGATAAGACAAAATGAAGATGTTCAAATGAGTCAAAGATGCTCCATGACCAAAGGAAAATTTGTAACTATTCTTTTCTTTAAGGTTTATATATAAAGACATCATTCAAAAAGAAAAAAAAATAGAGTTAAGTTTTACAAAGTGCTGAAATGTTGAAAAGACCTTTTTAACCTAAGAAAACTATGTAAAAACACTGTTGTGTTTATTAACAAACTAGTAGATTGTTTAAATGTTGTAACTCACAACAATAGTTTGCATAAAAAAAGTCAATTAATTGATTAATGTTATAAAATAAAGGTAATAAGAGAGACAAAGGAGAGGAAGAATAGAGAATGAGAGAGTAGGGAGCAACTTCTGTTTTTATGTGTGTCTCATTACTGATAGGACGAGTCCTATTTATAGGTACAATATGGTAACCCAGAAAGGATATAAAATCAAATAGTAAATACAAAATATTACATCATAAAGAGTAATGAATAATATGATTATCAATCATATGA
>Ga0209589_1000063_pt1 | contig 104266 bp, 47 predicted proteins | sample CowpeawhiteBW_FD_187525 | JGI IMG/M metagenome (GOLD analysis project Ga0209589, IMG submission 187525) | Root nodule microbial communities of legume samples collected from California USA - Cow pea white BW (SPAdes) (version 2) | ecosystem: Host-associated > Plants > Roots > Nodule | place...
AAAAAAAAAAAAAAAAACACAGAACACAGAAAGGAGAAAAAAAAAATACATATATTTGAATCTATTTATTACCTGTTACTAATTATGCAACCATAAACAATGAATAAATTAACAAAGTGAAAGTGAAAGGGTGGGAAAGAGAAAGAAGCATAAGTTGTTAGGTGGCTTTTGGAGTATGCAAGGAGGCATACAAATTTAGAATGACAGGAATCGAGCTGCCACAAAACTGCTGATTTCGTCTTCTCTTTCCTTTCGCGTCAGTGCTAGCTTTGGTCCTCTTCCTGTGTTGTCCAATTCTTACTAATTATAATATTATAATATCTCATTTTTATTGAATTAATTGTCTTAAAGTATATATAGGATGCTCAATAGTTTTACATAATAATATATTATTTCTTTTTATTTTTTGAGATGTTTTTTAAGAATAAAAATGCAACAAACATACGGTCCAAAGGTGAACATAAATATTGTATATTTTTTTATCCAATAAGAGTGTAAAGGAAGAAGAGCATTTGATTTCATTTGAAATGAGGATGGAGTGAATGGAAAGTTAGTGCAATGAGAGAAATGGGTTTATTATTTGTTTTTGCAAGGCTGCGTCTCGCCGCATTTGGCATGGAGCCCACGGAAGGTTCCGGAAGAAGTTGAAGTTGTATAAGGTAATGCATTGATGTCACTCCAAATTCTATCTATTCTTAATGCTCCTCACCTAGACTCCTCTATCCACCTACGTTCAAAATACATGGATTTTCTTCTTCACCCCATCTACCCACTTATTCTCCAACTATCTACGTTTTTTATTCTTCACATTTTACCTGAAAATTTTCTCTTTACATTTTCGTTAGACATGTATTAAATTTTAAATCATATTGTCATGTAAAATGTGTGATAATTCACAAACATTCCACGTTGGACTAAAAATATATATCAAAAAAAATATTCATTTACACAGAAAAAGTGTATCTCTAAATATAAATTTAGAGAGGGAAAAAATTGATAGGTTTTTAATAATTATATAAGAAAAGAGAGACAAGGAAAAAAAACAAAAAAACACGTAGATATTCATAAAATACAGATGTATGTGTATCATTCTTAAAAAAATATTATGTTTTAGTTTAATTACATATTTTTGGTACTCGATGTTTGCATAAACCTAATTTGTAATTTCACCCGTTTTATCATCCATGTTTCTATTTCAACATATTTTATATATCTTTTAGAAGTTTCTCAAATTATAGAAAGCAATATAATGTCACATTTAGAGGAATAGATGTCCAAATTAAAAAAAAAAATCAAATGGTGATAATTGTCCTTGATTAAAGCTAAACTTTATCTTAATTTAAATTAATGTATCCTAATTTAATGTCACTTAAAGTAATTTTGTCATATGTCAATTAGAATATGTTCGATTTAATATTGACTTAATATTGACTTAAGTGTATTATCAAAGCAATATAAACTTAATTATAATGAAGATGTATATGTCTTGACTTAATTCATTTGACCTATTTAATTTAATTAAGTAAGATCACTTTTTAATGTGATAAAATTGATAACATCTTTTTCATAATTACCATTTGAACATTTTTACATGATGAGTTAGAACTAAATGAGTTAAGAGTTGTTTACTTAGCAACGTGACTAATGAAAAAAAAAAAAAGGTTAAAACTGGAGACAGAAGTACAGAGTGATATTATTCTGCAAAAATCTTGTGTGTTGTGAAACTAGGCAGAGAATAAAGAATAGGTGCATCGATGAAGTTGGCACGTGTATGAAAACATGGAATATGAAAAAATGGATGTGGCGAGCAAAATTATTGAAAGGAGGACAAGGTAAGTAAGCAAAGGTGTGACGCGGATTTCACCAACGTTTCCTTTTCAATAATTAGAGAACACGACAAATTCCAAGCTTCTTGGTGCTGCGGATGCAGTCTCTCGCTATTCAACAAAAACATATCTTTTCTCTGCAAATTCTCACCTTAAATATCTTTCTCTTTCCACACTCCCAATCCTAATTAAGTATTAAATTACATATTTTCCTAATTACATCTCATTACTATCATAAAACCCAAAATTAAAAAACCCATTAAAATGTTTTCACTACTCGTTTCTCTTTCCATTAACTACATAGCTTATTAATTCAATATTTATATGATTATTTTTTTTAATTTGAAAAAATCATTGAAAATTTAATTTTATAACATTACACGTTATCTTGACTCTAATAAGATACTTTTCAATTATAAATTATATTTTTCAATATATTTTGTAGTAATCTATCTATGTATAACCAAAAATTAAAAAAAAACTTTACAATCACTGTTTTAGAGAACTATTTAAATTTGTTTGATTAATTAATACTATATATATGTTCTACTATTTTCTATGTTTGTATAAACAAATTGATGAAATGACTTGTGTATCCTTGTATATAATAAAATTCTGCCGTTTTATTCAAATATGTAGTATTTTTATGTTTAAATATTTTTAAAAATAAAAGAAATCATGTATCCATTAAAAGATAAGTGCACACGCTTCAATTACTTTATAATATCTTGTTTTTTCCTTCTTACAAATTTGTAATTTATATTAGTTTTATACAAAATGTTTATCTAAAATATAAATTAATTATTTTAAACATATAAAAATAATACACATGATGTATTTAAATAAAATTTTAAAATAATATAAATAATAAATTTTAACACATTAAAATAAAATATTATGATAAAAAAAATGTGCACAATAGGACTTGTTATTTCTAGTTAAAATTAAGAACATCAGATAATAACATTAAATTCATCCTAAAATTATATATTTTAAAACATCAATTCAGTGTTAATGAGAATTATTTTTTCAAAGCTTTTTGTGTTTATATTCTGACCAATAAGTGAGTAAGTTTAATATGTAATATATCTAGTTAGAGAAAGTACGCAGTCAGTATGTGTGTGAATTTAATTACATTAGTAATATATTTATTAGTTTAAATTTTTTACTGATTATATATGAAGAGATAAATTTTATAATACATTTTTTTAATTTGAAACAAAATTGTATTTTCAAATATTTCAAAATGTTAGTATATGATATATTGTGATAATTTTTTCTCTAAATAATTTTGAAAAATAAATTACTTTTTATAAGTTAAAATTAACTTACAAATGAAGTAAAAATTTTAGATAAATCAACTCAAATAATTTTTACATCAATTAATTTATATATAAGTTAATTTTAATTTTTTAGTGAATATTTATTTAAAAATGTATCCAGACTAAGTTAATATTTAATCATTGTTTACTGAACTTACAAAAATATTCATAGTTAAATATATTTGTATACAAATAATTAATTAAGGATATATTTTATATTGTTTATTTATTTAAAAAAAATGCAAAACTTCTCTTACATAACAAAAACACCAATCATGTGTGTCAATTAACATAAAATTGTTTTGTCAAATTGAAATTTTTTACATGCCAATGTGTTGCAAACTTAGAATAAAAGTTTTACCATTCACAGTAATTTTTTTAGTCAAGACGTCGGTAGTTAATATTATAAACCAAATTAAAGTCAAATTTTACAAATTAATTTTGATTTTTTATTTATAATATAGACGATTTTAGATAGTAACAATTTTTAACTTATAAATTAGTATATAATTTGTCATTATAATAATATTTTTTTTTCCTAAAATTAGTTGCTAATTAAAGAATTTATTGCGGTGTATGTTTACTTTTTTTTAAGTAGTAATCAATATTTTAATGCAATTTATTGAAAAGGATTTTCATAAATTTTCATTATTCAGATAAACAGTAAAACTAATTATTGTTCTAAATAATAGTTGTATTAAAAATTCTTTTTATCAACATATGTTATCCAGGAATAAAAATAGAATACAAATTTAATTAATGGTATCAATTGAGTTATAGCCATAATTATACTAAGATAGGGAAAACCTTGATGATAAAAAAATGATATTTCTTTAAAAAAATTCTTTACTTAGGACAAGTTTGTTTCGAAAGATTTTTTTGTTTGAAACAAAATTAAGCGATGATTAACAGGTTATTGTGATGTTCATTTCGGATGAATATAATTTATAATCTTGCGAGTGTTGAACATATTTGAAGGATTGTTGCAACAAAGACGATTTTATTCATTGTCACAATATTTTCATGTTACTATATATAGAGTGGATCGATCCGTGTAAGGTTGGAACCGATCCCAACTTTGTAGATCCAGATCCCTTGTTGTTTGAAATGGATATGGTCAATTGGGAGAATGAGATTTAATCCCTTGTTTGCGAATCTTATCCCTTACTCGTGGATCCACTTGTATGGATTGTTGTGGTAATTGGTTTTATATGTATAATTTGTGGATTGTTGTGACAATTGATATGTGTATTTATTATACATTGTATGTAATTGGTTTATGTATCCTTTTAATTGATTTACAGATGAGGGAAGGAATGAAAATATAGGATTGATGCTTTTTTTTCATCTTCCCTCATGCAAAAGATCAACAGGTAAATGTTGCGCTTTTAAAAAAAAACCTTGATTTAAAAGATAAAAAATGTTTTCAAATTAAATATTAATTATGTCATAAAAAATAAAAAATAACTTTATTTTTTCACAATAATGATTAATATCTAAATATTTAATTTTTCTTTTCAAAAAATAAAGGGATTGTTTAAAAATAAATATTATTATTTTTAATCAATGAATAATAATGTTAAAAAAATTAACTCATCTAAAATTCATTTCATATTTTTAACAATAAGGGCAATTTAGTTAATTTTATTTTTTATCTATTAAAATTTTCTTTTTATTTATCATTTTAATTAAATCATTCACAAATTTTCACAAACTTCACTCTCTACTCTGTTTAAAAATCACATCCAAATCTCTTAAAAAATACAACACCAATTTCACTCTCTAATTCTTTCCATCTCTTCCTGTCCTTCTCTTCCAAATCGATCTATAAAGAAAAAAAAAAACACCATCAGTAGTTTCAAGTCTAAACCGTTAATGCATTGAATGGATTTAGATGATATCAATAACAACATCATTTATATACATTTATCTAATAAAGCATTAAGAAGCATTAGATTTATTCAATATAGATGCATAAAGGTAAAAGTTCATTAAAATACTATTAATAAGACATAATTTATTAAATAGACACTATTCATTAATTATTGTATTTATTACATATTTTTCATCTTAATAAATGAAGTCATCTACAACAATAAAAAAGAATGGTAGAATAGGATTTATAAAAAAATTAATACCATTGGAAGAACAATAACAACATTAATTTTATATGATATATTAAATAACACATTTAGAAAGGAAAACCCTTTAATTATCTTCATGCTAGTGGTCCATCAAATTTTAAGAATATTTCTATAAAGCTTAAAAATATTTTAAAAGTTATACTAATTTTTTATTTAAATAAAGTAGTCATACGATCAATATATATATATATATATATATATATATATAAAGATTAGATAAACGGAAAATATATAATTGATAAGACATTACTTATTTAATGTTTCGTTGAGCTCTAAAAAAATATTTAAATAAAAAATAAAGATTTTTCAAAAAATATATACATAAAAGGAAATGAGAAAGTACGTTTCCAGTGCACATTTTCAATCTTCTTGTTTCTTTTAATATCTAATGAGGCGTTAATGTCCATGAGACAAATTTGTGAACTGTATGATTGAAATAAAGTAAAAATAGGATTCAGTTATGAGGTATATATATACTGTTTAGTTTATTATTATTTGTCTTACATAAGAGCGATAATTGTGGGTAATGTTTGAAATTTTTTATTATTTGCAAGTTGGGGACCAAGTTGGGACCATGGGTCTACCCGAAAGCGAGATAATGCGGATGACGTTGTCACACTAAAACTTGCTGCTCCAAGATTCCCTTCTTCGATGTGCTACATAATGCTACCAATTAATTTACTAATTTAATTTAATTTTAATTTAATTACTTATTCTTTTTAAGCACACAATTGCAACTCTTGAATGGTTATGTTATCTGCATCAATTTGTGTTTGCGCGCAAGGCCACACACTTTGATTTTTTTTTTCTTCCCTGGACCCCAAAATATGGCCCTTCAAATGTTTTCAAAGGTGCTCCTTCTATTCCACATTCCAACTCCACCACAAGGTTGCAATTCCCAATTTCTATTTTCATTGGCTCTATAAAAAAAGGTACAAGTTTCTTACATCCAAGTTGCGACCACCACCACGACAACTTCATTTTCAGTTTAGCATATCGTAGGTTCAATTCCTCGATAATGATAGAAGCAGATGAACAAAAACTTCAGTAAGTACCCAACAAACACGTACCACAAAATTTAAACACACACATATCTATCTATCTATATATATAACAATTCGGATTGGTCCCATTTCATTATAATTTCTAACCACACTTAAAAGTTAGGAAAAATTATGTTTTTCTTTTCTCCTTTTCCATTTCTTATCATCATATGATGGTACGGGGGAGTTGTACTTTTTCTTTTTTACATTATTGGTTTTATCATATTTTCTATGTTTCTTTCGTCTTTGTTAAACCACTTAAAAAGTTAAAAGATATCACAATAGAGTAAAGTGCAACGTATACTTCTGTTGTACAAATTATTGATATTAATATTGGAGACAAGAAATCAGAAGAGGATCGGTTTTCTGCGTCCATTTTAATAGGCCACGTTTGTTTAACTATTTCAAGGAAAAGAAAGTATCTTTTTCTAATAAAATAATCGCTTATTAGAATTAATACGAAGTGTTAATTTGCATTTGTAAGTATAAAAATGAACGAAACGATAATTACATACATTAAATTGTTTTGACTAGTTAAAATTGTTATTTTCCAGTAGTCTGAACTAAGTTTCGAGTACATCAAGATTCATCTGCAAGAAGAATTTATATTTTAGCGTAATAGTATTTAGAAAGTTAATTCAGTTTATTTAAAAAGGTATCATTAGTTTTTGGAATGGATTAGCAATTCAGTTTATTCAAGTAATTATAAAATTTAATCTCATTTCTCTTTACTTATTGGACTAACGAAAACCTATAAAAGAACAATTTCACATCTCTTAATTTATTTTCAAATCCAACACTGAATTAAAAATTACGGTGTAGTAACAGAGATCTTTAGAATAAAATCACCTTAATTAAATGCAAAATTTTATTATTATTTTCATGTAGATTGTTCTACAAAATTAACTCTAGGTTAAAACAATTAATGCGACAACGCCAGTCATAATATCTCTAATATTCTGGTCAAGTTTGTAGGAAGGAGTATTAAACATGGCAAGATATTTTTCAACGCAAATAGGTGTGGTGGAGTTTTTTTCAAGAGAATTTGTTGAATATTCTTTAGTAAAGTTCAAAATTAATTTGGTAATGCTATTACCAACTTTAAAATAAGCGAAACTGAATTAAAGATATCATAAAGTTTCAACAAAAGAAAGGAACAATGATTAAAACTAATCAATTGATTTTTACTAAAACTAGTCATTAAGTATATTAATATATATATATACTTTTTACTTATAATACAATAATCTAAAAATTCCATGACCATGCATTGAATATTTATTTGAAAAATAAGTTGTGGATCGTCTGAAAATTAATACCCACAATTTATTTGTACTGATAAGCATTACTATTTTTTTAAGGATGTAAAAACATTAGATTTTTTTACACAGAATTTTCATACGAGTTTACCATTTTTAGAAAAGTGAATTGAGATTTGGAGGCTTAGTCTTTAGCCCTAAAACCTTTCCCCCCGTTGTTTCTTATTCTTTTGAGCCAAAATGATATTTTAGCAAATAAAGAATTAACGTCTAGCTAGGAGAGAATATAATCTATTCCTATAAACAGGCATAACCAAAGATAAATGACACTGTTCCTCACAAATATTCTTCAACAAAAAACAAAGAAGACAACAATTTAAACATCTAATCAATTTTCAATCCTTTTATTATAAGTACATATATGAGATGGTTACAATTGTTGAGGCGAGTTTCTCAAACGAAAAAATTATTAAATTATATTATATATAAACTAAAATTAACCCATACATGAATTTAAAATAAAAATTATATAAACAAAATCTACAACATAGTTAATTTTAATATTACTAAAAAATATTTTTATTTTTTCTTTATAAAATTTCTTAAGGAAAAATTATTCAAAACATAATAACTTCCTTAGTTAGTTTGGTGATACGGTTAAAGAAAAAAGAATATATATATATATATATATATATATATATATATATATATATATATATATAAAACCTCAAATCTTGCGAAAAACATCAATCATAAACACTGAAATTTTCCAGAATTTGTTTATTTAATTAAAAATGCGTCAAAAAATTCTTATACCCACACACAAAAGGAAAAAAAACGTTAGGACTAATGGGCTTAGTAGACCCGAGTCATTGGGCTTGGCCATGGTAGTCCGAAACACACCAATTAACGGTTACTGAAAATTACTTTTTATTTTATAATATCTTGTATTAATTTTGTTAATATGCACTTTTCCCAATTGTTTATGTTTCAATATGAATTATTTTACGTCAAAATGATGTCAAATAATGACCACTTACGTTTAATTTTGTTAAAATTCAAAAATTAGGAGCAAAGTTTATAACATTTTAAATTAAGGCGTATCTAATCTTCAACTTACCTTATTTAAAACCTATCAATATTAAGAAAAAATTTATCTTAATAACGTAACAATTGGATTATACATAAGCCTAAACAAACTTTTATAAATATCTCCTTCAGCCTCATTGGCAAATATTGGATACATCACAAAGGGGCATTCCTTTCCGTAATAATGGGCCATTATTTTTTTTTTCTTTCAAATAAAGCAACCAAGCCCAGAGGGCAAGAAATAAAAGCCCATGACATTAGACAACCGTTAACAATCTCTTGTCTGGGTGTTATAATTGCAAAACTAGTCTGATAATTAAGTTTAAAACTAGTCTGATAACTATGTTTAAAATGATGGTTAGGCAAAATCTGTATAAAGTTTTTAACGAATTTAGATTTTTTACTAGATTTTTTTTACTGTCTATCTATTATATTTTCAAAATACTTCGATGATCACCTATTTTAAAATATATTAAAAAAAGGCTTAAATACCTTTTTCGTCATAATTTTCGTAGTGTTTGTTTTTATCAAATGTTTAAAATGGTTCTTATTTTCGTAGTATTTGTTGCGGATGATCCTCATTTTTACCAAATGTTTAAAATGGTCCACGACGTCACAGAAAAGGACTAAACTAAACACAAATTGCGAAAATGATGACTATTTTAAACATTTGGTAAAAATGATGATTATTTGCAACAAACATTACGAAAATGAGGACCATTTTAAATATTGGGTAAATATGAGGATCATCTGCAATAAACACTACGAAAATGAAGAAAAAAAAATATTTAATCCTTAAAAAAAATTAATGTATAAGTGAATTTGCAGTACTCACCGAAGAAAACATAAAAAAAAATTTAATAAAGAATCTGAACTCGGTTTTAACGTCTTATTGTATGTAAAAGTAAAATGGTAACCTAAACCAATCCCAGGGTGATATATTTTTGATGATTCAAAATAACTTTATTTCATTTAATAGGGCAAAAGTGATTCAAGAATGTAAATAAACCGTGAGATTATATTTATAACCTACTCTGGACTAGTCTTTTTGTACTTTATACCGAGAGAATCTCTAAATGCAGGTTCTGAGATGAATCTGTAGATCGACCTACAATAGGAAACCATCAGCATAATATCAGCAACATTTTTCAAACAGATCTTAAGTCCAAGTCTGCATCTATGTCTACCCTTATCAGTCAGAGAATAATACCTACATGATATACGTGAAACAGAGATCGATATTTCACTCACATTTCAAGATATTTTTTCCTAATTTAATCATTATACCTTCATTACAGAAAAAGTTACGAGAGTACTGTAATGATTGCAGAAAATGGCTAGGACAATAACAGTAAGGAATTAGTTGACCTTTACCAATCACCCTTATATTCTCAAAAGAATCTCCCTTTTGAGGCATGAGATCCACCATCTATCATGTGTTCATGTTTTTATAGTTTAACAGGTTATGAAGTCCAAACTAATAACATAGTAATAATGCAGTGAAGCCATTTATGACCCATCATCTTCAGGAATCTAAAGGTGTGAATTCACATAGAAACTTATTCTAATTCCACATTTTGTTGTTAACAAGGGGTCTAGTCTAGGGGTTTCAATTTTGCCCAAGTTAGAGTCTTGCATGTTTTGATCATTAAGTTATAACAGTCCGTGGGTCAGGCTCTTTTTGCCACGGCTTGAAAATTCTCCCAAAGTTGAAATGCATGCATGTGCCTTTTCAATGGTACAACACTTTAATGTGACTACTAAAGGATATTTGTTAGAAACTCGAGCAATAATTTTTGGCCTTTTGCATGATTTGGTTCAATTTTGATTTGAACCATTGAATTTATAACTGTAGTTTGGCCCTTGGGTACTATTTACTGTATGATGATGTATGTTTCACAAGACAATACAAAACCACACAGAGAAGATTGAACAGTAAATTTGTCGGCATGGGAAGAAACCACGTGATATTAATAATAGTAAAAAAAAAAATGAAAAAAAAATATTATGTAAACTAAAAATTAAAACAAAAACAAAACAGAGGAAGGTGATAAATTAAATTCTTTCAATTTCAATACTTGTTATTTTTAACATAAAGGGAACCTAATATACATAACGAAGCCCTGAGGATCTGTTGTCTGTGGGAAATTATATGACTGAACAATCGGTTCGAATGTTTCCATTCTGTGCATTTTTGACTCCAACTCGGCCCAATTTGGTCATGGCAGCGGCGAAGTTGGCATGGAAAATTTTGCTGCTACTGGCAAAAGCATTGACGGTGGGTTTGGATCTTGAATCCGTGAAGAGAACTTGGTCAGAGGAGAAGAGACCCTTCCCTTGCTGAAGATTTCTGTAGTAAACATTGTCGAATGCTCGTGGCGTGGTTGGGTCCATATCGATGGCAATCCTTGGATCCACATTCCTTGGACACATTGACTTTAACTGTGTTGCGTATTTCTCGTTCAGTGCAGGGTCCACTCCACTTTTGCTCTTGAAATTGTACACTCTCTTCGAGAACTTGTTGCAATGGGAGAATCCAACGGTGTGCGCACCTGTGTTCAAGACACGAAATTTAAATCCGTAAAATTTTCCCGTTACTTTGAAATTAAATAATGGGATTGAAGAGTGAAGGCACGTGTACAGAATTCAATAATTTGGAGACAGTATTTTTGGGAGCACGCGCATTACCTGATAGGGCTATCATTTCTGTCTGGGTGAGACCGTTCGCCGCAAACAGTGAATTCAGCTGGTTCAAGGTGAACTCTGGCTGAGGGAGCCTCCCGTTTACGTCTGAAGCTCTAGATCTTAACCCATCAAATCTTCCCAATTCAACTTCGTAGAAAGGTCCACCAGCCTGAACGAGCACTTGCATTATAATTCAATAAACCATGTTTGTGGCGGTAATCGGAGTCAAAAAAAGGTAATTGATGAACAAAACAAACCCACCAGTGCAATAACATCTCGTGTTGCCATGGCTAAAATATCAGCACACGAAACTTTGTTCCTGCACAACGGAACTGCATCCACTGCTGCTTTCGCTTTAATCACGGTGTCAAACCCGTCTCCAGCAAGTGAAAGATTATCAGGGTGATCCTTCTCTGCTTTGTTGTTTCCCGTGGACGCGACCAAAACCGAAGCATCACAACCCTGTGGTGATATTGCAGACACAACACTAATAGGATTAATTATTTACACGGTGAATGAAGGAATGAAATGAAATGCATGTCATGCGATTGGTTACCTGCACGAAGCAATCATGGAAGAAGAGACGGAGGGTAGCAGGGACCGTGACGAATGTTTGATGAAATTTCTTTTTAACCGCTTCTCGGACGATGTTTTCGACATTGGGGCATGTTTTTGCGTAGTGGTGTCGACTTAGCTGGGCAGAGGAAGGACAAGAATGAAGACAGAGAGTTGAGAACAATAAACAGACAAGTATGAGGTTAAACTGAGCCATTTTCTGCTAAGGAGATTGATTGTGAATGATGGCTTGAGTGAGGGGAATATATTAGTACATCACTAACTTTACGAGCCATGAAATAGTCGCGTTCACGAGCCAGTTGTGTTTTAGAATCTTTGAAACTATTTTTACAGCAAGAAAGTGAAATTAGAATAATGATAATAATAATAATAGAAGAATGATTCAGTTTGAAAGTGACAGTATTAATAATAGCCAAAAAGAAAGAGACCGACACTACAGAGCAGTGAGTGGGTTGATTGGTTATGTGTCTGCTGCTCTGGTTTTGTCGAAATGCAATTAAAATGTTTTGCGTAAAACTGCATTTTAGAGTGGGGAGGGACCTGGTTTGAATTGTAAATTCTGAAGTTCCAAAAATGTGTGGACCAAGTTGGTAAAGTGAATGAGCAGGGGCTGCTAACATTTTAGCACAACGAACATGTGGAGTGACATGCACGTTAAGCTTACTTTCATTACCGGAAATAAAGTGTACTATACTAACAAGTTTGGTTGCTTGGGGCAGAACCAGAAACTAATCTTCTGTTTGGTTTGGTTTCCATACCCCACCATTTTTTTAGCTTCATGTTGCAAATTCCAAATGTGAAAAATAAAAAATAATAATTATAATTTAAATATAAATATAAATTATAAATTCATCTAGATCTGTCCTCAAACTAAACATTCCCCACATCAAACTGACCCTGACTGCATTAAATAAAAGTGACTTTAATTGTTAGCGCAAATCAAATTACACACTGAGTGACTTTAATTGTCAGCACAAATCAAATTCAAATTCAAATTTGTTTCTTTTAAGTAAAAGGTAACTTTTTGTTGCCTTTTATATTTTAGCTATTATTTTTTTTACTATATTTCGTAAATATAATTAATTTACTACTATTTATTTTCAATTAAAAGCTACTTTATAGTGTTATAAAAAATTAAGTTCATGATTAAAATACTATTCAGTAGTCCAGTGAGGGGTCGTTGAACTATACTTTTAACACCGAACTATAAACAGTTATTTGAGGGGCACGTTTAAGAAAAAAAAAAAAAAGTGTGGCGCGTCAAGAACTTGCGGCATCCGTGAATATTTGCTATCTTCATAAAGGTAGCAAAATCAACAGAACTCACCTTTGCAGCAGATAATGGGGTGTTTTTGGAGAAGTGGATAAAATTGAATTATATTTTTGAAGTTTTTTCATAGAATTAGATTTTATAACTATTTAAATAAACATAAGTAAATTGTAAATTTGGGACAAATTGAAATTATTCAGACAGTTTTTTCTATTGTTTAACTGTTATTATTAATGAATATTTTATTTTAAAATATATTTTTAATCTCATAAGCAGTCCTGTTTAAGCAAATAAGGAATTCGGTTCAAACAATTGTCTTCAAAATTAATTTACTTTTTACAAATTCAATTAAAAATTTGTTTTACATCCAATGTATTTTAGTTCAATTCGATATAATTTGATTGAATTCAATTTTTTTTAATAACTTTAATTCTGAATAGTAGAGCTACCACTCACGTACACGTGTCAAGAAATTTAACACTTTATCTTTATTTGAAAGTTACCCTGCTGCCGTTAGAGACTTATTTGATTTTACGTATATCCATATATTCCCTCTGTTGGAGGTAAGTTTTTTATAGTGTACACCAATTCATCACATTCTCCAAGATTTTTTATTTTTTTTCACTGCATCCCAGTAAAAGGCTTATATGCTCATTTGTTTCCCTACCAATCTATTGAAACAAACACCTCACTGACTTACATATCTATCTGTTTATATAGGAAATTAGCGAAAACAAATTTACGTATCTATCTGTTTACACAGTAAATTAGCGAAAACAAACACACGTTTAATGTCAACTCCTTATCCTTTCAATAATCACATCACAGTGCGGTGGTGTTTTTGGAGTGCCACCTATGATCATGATAAATGGAATAGAATATTTTTAGTGAAAGAAAAATGAAGTAAAAAATTAGAAATAGAAATTGGTCTGCAGATAAAAAATCTTCATCGTTGATGATTAACTAGAGAGTTGATTATTTACTTTTTCAGGAGTTATTATCATCATATACATTTTCTTCAATCTGACTGACTTTTTTCTCTAGTTTTTTTCCACTTCTATTACCTAGTCTATTATACGTATATTTATGTTTGTTGTTTAGTTTTTTTCTACCATCATAACAGAATTTATTTACGATTATCTTTTTCCCATTTTTCAAAGTTTATAATCATGGTGTGTGTGGGAGTGTAAGTAGGGTTACCATGTTGGGGGAAGATGCCTTAATCTTGAAGGGTAAATTGATCCTTCCACCCAAAAAAGTTGAAGTGTTTGTTACAGTGATGAAATTATTAAATCAACGGTGATTCTCATCATATAACTTTTGAAGTTGATTTTGAACTTTTTAGCCGTTTGGCGTGACATGGTTAGGTAGTAAAAACAACGGTCGTCTGCAGTTTAATTTTTTAACTGCAGATGATCATGATAGTTAATTTAATCAACTAATTTGGTTTAATAAGAAGTTGATGAAGCTGAATAGCACGTGATGGTGTGAGATTCGAACTTCAAAGATGCGATGATGAAGGGGTTTTAGGGCACACGTTCTTGTAAGTAACATTTTTGAGAATTGTTTCACGTGAAATAGAGAAAGGAAAAAGCACAGAAGATACTGAGAAGACGTGAATGAAGATCCAAATGTTTTCACTTGACCACCTCACATCATTAGTCATGCTTCCATATATGACGATTGCACATGGAAACCATACTATAATTTCCATATATGACGCATTATACATTTTTTATTAATTAAAGTTTTATATGGTCAATCTTCTGAAAGTTGTGATAATTTGTGAATTGTTTTAGTTATATATACTTGTGTGAATATTTTAGTCAATATTATTTAATAAACTTCTGTAAGGTAATATATAAAAATTAATTAGTCTGAGTTCAATAAGATTGAATTCATCTGCAAATTGCAATTTTTTTTATTATTAGTTAACAAATATTCTTAAACATTAATTGACCAAAATCCCACTTGTGAATAGAGAATAAAATAGTGATGCGATAGAAGTAGAAGGTGTGTAGTTTATTAATAAAAACAGATGGTGCATTCTGTTCTGTTTCTAAATTGGCCCTTTGATTGTGGCATTGGTGATTAAATTCAATTATGAGGACACCTACTTGAATAATTATTGGGTGTTCATGCACTGAATATTATTCTTAACTCCACCTGTGACTTTTCTACTTCTTTTTCTTCTTCCTCTTTTTTTCCCGAACATGGCAACTTCAGTGGAGTCTGTTGTTTTTGTTGTCCAGTTCTTATCCACTGTGATTGTGGGACAACTTTTGCTGCTACGAAGGTCTTTACTTGTTGGTTTGTTGGAACTTTTCGATAGTGCTTTTGCTTTCATCTATTCTAATCCTCCTTATCTTTACAGCAACAATCTATATATGTCGGTTAAAAAAAACACACCTAGTCTCACTTAGATAAAATATCCCTAGAATTTATTTTTCTTTCTTCTGTTGAAAATCTCGTACAAGACAAATGGATGTGAATCTTATTTTATAAGGTGAGTGTTGTGGATTAGATTAAGTTTAAAAAATATTTTTTAAGATATTTTTGAAGTTATCTGAAATTTATTATAACAAAATTTGCTTTTTATTGAATATATAGTGTCATCTGATATGAAATTTTTATTGAGTTATTATTAATGTTCAGTCTTATTCCATATAGATCATACAATCCATATTTTACAAGTTAAGAATTCATTTGTTAAAATTTAATATCCATATATATATATATATATATATATTCTAGCAAATTTTATTATAAGTTCACATTAAAATTAAAATTTTGATATTATGAAAGATTAACTATTTTATATTTATGTTTTTATTAATTATTTTATTAAAATCAAGTTTTTCAAATTATTTTTTAATAAAGAGGTATTAGTTAATCAAATCTTTTACCTTTTGTTTAAAATGATGTAATTTTGTATCTTTAGTTTAAATTGAACTAACACAGCTTAGAATGTGAATTTAAAAAATAACTTCATTGTTGTAGTTGAATGATAACAGTATTTTTTATTGACAGTTTATAATCTGCAATCGCATTATTTTAAGTAAATTAGATAGAAAAGATTGATTTGATCGTTTTTTAATAATATGATGAAAGTAAAGAAAATAAACGATGATAAAATAATTAAAATTTGATAAAGTTGAGTAAACAGTAACGGGATAAAAAATAACAAATAAAGTGGATACCATTAATACAAGAAAAAGTATTATTGAAAGCATGTGACTTCTGAAGCTATCATTTATGCACATAGATCCGTCTCTGGCGGATAAAAAAGTCTTCATGAAGTGTGAATAGGGATTGGCTGATTCAATGCTCATTTTCTCTACAAAGCTAAGATTAATTAAGATTCCATTTCATGGTTACTTGTTGATAAGTAATAATGAATAATTTCACTGTAAAATGAGACGAGCAAATTCATTACGAAATATTTGTTTTTTTTTTTTCAATGTCTAAAAATGGTAAAAATGCTAAAATTAGCATAGGGAAATATTCTGGTCTGTAAAACACAATTAATTGATTAGTTCTTTAAAATTATAAATGTAAAATACTATACTCTTTAATTTTTCACTTGATGGAAATAATTCAAAAGCTAATTGAAAGAGTATAGAAGAGAACACATGTTAAAACATGTTATTTTAAAAAAGTGTTTAGAAATCAGTTTATTTTACCAAATACTTTAGGTTAAAGGTTGGAACACTTATTGAGTGATGATTGACGTTAATGGAATTATGGAAGGATAGAAGATCCATTGAGAAAGATGTAGCACTTTAGACTTTTGAGCTGGACTCTGTAATCAAAACTAGTATTAGTCTTGGTTTAATGGTTAGGGATATAATTATGTCAATTATTTCTTTATTTCAAAGATAATGCCATGTAAAAAAGCCAAAAAAAAAAATACTATGAGAACAAAATACAATAAATTTAATTTTTATGTCCTTTATAAATAAACATTTTAATGTTTTTTAGTTTAATTATTTATACATATAATAATAATGAAACATTTTATTTCGTAAAGTTATTTGAAATCTGCATATCCGGAAAATCTGCGGATGATTTGTACGGAATTTTTAGATTTCAAAAAGTTAAACATAAATCATGAAAATAAAAACAACCATTAAATTGTAAAAGAATAAATCAAACGGTGGTAAATGCATTCTTCGAACCATTTAGCTTGTAGATATTTCCACTTCTCTAACCAATAGGCCCAAATTCAAATTTGTTTATTGTTGGTTCTGATTCAAGACAGTTTCTATAATCTTTTTCTCCATTTTGTCCTTATTACAATTTGAAAGTTATTTTTTAACTTTCATCGGGTATTCTAAAAGTTTTTTAAATAAAGTTAAATTTGGAAATTAAAAATAATTTTCAGATTATATAATTCAAAATTTATTTTTATTTTTAAATAAATTTCAGATTACATAATTCCAATGATGAAAGGAATAAAATGGGAAAAGAAGTTTTAGGGGTGCAGGAAGAAGAAACTGTCCTGAATCCAAGGCCCATGGAAACCCAATACTCATTATGTGGGCTTTGGTCTTCCGTTTCAGTTTTGTGTATACAAAATTTGACCGAATATCCAATCGAGGTGGGACCGAAGAACAGCAGAAGGCAGTGCAACTCTGAGTTTTACCCTTTACTAGCACACCCATAGGACCCACTGCTCCATGCAAATGCACCTTTCTACCCAGGCAAAGCGTGCTTCCATTCCACATCCCTCTCTCAATTTCCCCAACATTTTTTATAAACTTCTTCTGCTGCATAATCCACACTCTAAAAGCACAGAGCCGCAACCTAACCACCATGTGCTCACCTTGATAACACCAACCAATGCATATATACACACATACATGCATCTAAATCTCAACCACTTTTCATGAACATTGTACATCTATGAAATTAATGCATATGCATGAAACCTCTTTTATTTACATAAACCATATATACTCCGTGTATTGCCGTTGTTTAGCATTTAGAATATCTAATACAAGTGTTACTCATAAACTAGTTCGTGAGATGAAGTTTGTGACACGTGAGACTTCCGATATACACATATTCGTAAATCATAATTGATAATTCTGTTTTGCTTATCAATGTAATGGAAATAGATAGAGGGAATTTGTATATGCAACACGCTTGGATTGCAATTTGTTTATTGGTAATGCAGTACTATAATTGAGATCTGCGATACAAAAAGTAAGGTGCATGTGATTCATCTCAGCAGACTAAGCTGCTGGATTCATGATTTGTGTGGAGTAAACCAAAGCATTGCGATTCTAAACAATTATATATAAAAAAGAACTGATGGTAATGGAGTATAATTTAATATAACCGCATTGCTGGACCTGTCTCATGTCTCAGGTATTTCATCCATAAAACTTGAATTGCATTGGCCAAGGTGCTGGGGTTTGTTTGGCGTGCCTCAAACCTCATGCATATAGCACTTTGATTTCCGTGAGTGTCTTTCAGAAAAATCTTAAAGTTTCAGTTGTGTTGTTGTGATGTAGTATTATATTTAATCTCCAACAGTGTACTCTGACAATTCTGATATTGGAGTGTGAGAAAAGAGTGGCAGAGTGTTTCTCTTATAAACATGGTTGTCGCTGAAGTAGTAGCGAAAGGAGTGTCCTCATGCCTTTGCTTGAGAGACCTTTTCTTCTTCTTGTCTTCTTATACAGGACAGAAAGTGTTGTGATATCTTGGGTTCACTCTCACTCACAGGTTAGAGCTGAATCTATGTCTGTTAATTTTGCTTTGATTAGTAGAAGATCTCATAAAATTAATTAATCAAATGTTCATGATAGATAGAAGTTCTGTTTCATATTCTTTTTGAATCTCACCTGCTGATTGTGAAACTGATGAACGTCTTTTCGTTCCCATTGGCCCTATTGAGTTTTTCTCCATTTGCATGGCACAAAAGAGCGTGGGAATGTTACTTTGTTCTAATTTGATGATTGTCAGAATTTTTATTATGTCATTGGTTTTATTCTGATGGATCATAACTCTTTTCTTTTAACTCGGTATCTTCGAAAAAGGAGTCAGGGATTATCATTTAAAAGTATTGACATTTATTTAAGAGATTGAGGTGAATAAAGCATGGTGATGGAACCCTAATCACAACGTATTACCAGGCTATAACCCTAATGATATCACACTAAGCAGTTTTAAACTGGACAAACCAAAAGAAAAGAAAGCATTAGCTTTGTTGTGTATTAAATAATGCAGCAATTGGAAGGATAACAATGTGAAAAATGACATAATAATGTCTGTATACCTTGATATATGCGTAAAGTTATCATGGTAGGAACATTCAACAAGAAAAGGAATATCCCAAGATTTATTTATTTTTGTTGTTGAGAATTCATTTATTTCATATAATTGTGGTCCAAAATTGTGGAATGAGATAAGCAATGGATGTTGATGCCCTCATTTTTGAATTAGGCTTAAAGGGTACTTTTTTCTCAGAAATTTTTCATTGATCAAACTACCTTATAAGTTGATATTTTTCTCATTTCAGCTGAACTGTGGGTACTAATATTAACGTGGTGATACCATAAAAATGCATTCTGAACATTCCAACATAAGGAGTTTTGTTAACTTCATTAAAGAAGCTGAACAAATCTCCATGGAGAAGCTTATTAGGCCTTGCGACAAGGAATACATGCGGATGACAATGCTAAAACACCAAGACACTTTCAACGAACAGGTACTTCATCTCTTTCTCTATGTTCCTTTGAGCCATTTTTTCTCAATCAGCTTCATTGAGTGCCTTGAAAATGTTTTCAGGTGTATGAACTTCACCGTTTGTATGGGATTCAGAAGATATTGATGAAAAATACGGAAGCCAACAGAGGCACTGAAGTAAACGAACGAGGATGGAACTTAACAAATGTGATTAGTCTAACTCAACATGGTTATCATAAAGGTGCATTGAAAAATCCTAAATTAAAATTTGATCTTGAAATACCAACCACTGAGGACAATGCACAATCTGACAGCAATGGAGTTCTAGAGATTATAAACGAGACCGAGATTGAGCTGACACTAGGCCCGTCATGTTACAATCGCAAGAAAGTGGAGACACCACTAACTTCAGGTTCAGCGCATAGCTTGTCTTCTTCTTCTACTAGATCCAGCTTTATAAACAAGACAAGATTGAAGACACGTCATAGCAGTCATTCAACTATAGAAGAATTGAAGCGGAGGTATAATTGGTCTTGCCCAGGTGCCACATTCAACCAGAGGGTGTCAAAGTTGAATTAGAAACAGCTATGATATTGAAGAACAATCAAAAGAAGAGAATCGAAGCAGCCACCTTGGTTTTCGTTAGCGTTGAGCATGAACACGACCTAAACATATTTTAAGGTCAATGTATGTATACTTAATTAATGTTAGAGACTAATTTGGTGAGCGGTGTATCCGTGAAATTTTCTTCGTAGCTATTAATGGTGAGGGTGTGTGATTATGTCTTGTATAAATCTTAGGTGTTTTTCATGGTTAAAGAAACCAATTATGATTCCGGAATCACCTACGGTTGATATTTCTTTGGTCATGTGACTATTCAGATTTACATCATTTTGCCCCTGAAACCATGAAACATGGAGCTGTGTCTGAGAAAGCAATATATGCCGTCCCCTTAAATTAATCAAATCATTTAATGAAACTCGTATTGACTGTGAAAGCATCAGTGGAGAAAACATTTTCAAGATTTTATTTTCTCATTAATTTAATTTTTATTTTCCACGGAGATTCATGAACTTACAAGCCAAATGAACAGCATATTCTCTTCCAGGTAGTTAAACATCTTTTTAACATGTTTTGGTAAGGTCTGTCCCAAAAGATGTTTTCACTTACAATATTTCGTGCCTTTAGAATATTCATGAATTCGAAACCGAAGCATGATCTCTTTCTTTTCGTTATGATTAGGCTTTAGACACCGGCACCGACAATGCAAGGCTGTCATTTGAACTATTAGTCTATTATTCCCTTTACAGAAGCTTTTTATCTCCAAGGACTTCATAATTTTCACATAGACCCCACCAACTGCAGTTATCAGACTTTGTATTCTTCCAGTGATTTTATGGTCCATTTATCTTTATGAAGACATGATCTCACTCCGAGAAGAAGCTGACCCACCTAACTTTTATAGTCTCATGCATATGAAAGTGCTCTGGGTGACATTTACATTGATGATTTTTTGACGATTCATTGTCAATATTGTACGAAATGCAGATGATTTCCATTCCTATCTTTCCCCTGATCAGAGTTAATAGTACAAAATGAATTTTATATGGCCGTAGTTATAACTTTACGGAATTATTTTCAACAAGATGCTACGCTAATATAAGTGAATGAAATGAAAATCCAATGTATTCTGCTATCTGGGATTCTTAACTGATTATGCTAGACTGATGGGAAGAATTATGATTCTTGCAAGTATTATCAACGTTAAATTAAGTTTATTATTCTTGTATTACAGCCCTCCCTACCAGATAGAAATCAATCCAAGTCTAGAATTATATTTAATTTTTCATCAAACTTCAAAACATAGTTCACACCAAAGGATCATGATCTTACAATCTACGCGGGATGAAGATGAAGCAAAAACTGTGAAAGACTAATCCTGTATTTTTCATCCCCGTGAATTTAAGGAAGAACCTTTAATCTGACACCAGGAAGGAATTATCAAGAGCCTCAGGAAATGGAGTGGCGTCGATTCTTATCTGGTTTAGTGCGAGCTTTGCCAAAAGGTGCAACACCATCGGCACGCACAAACGGAGAAAGCCGTCCAAGTTTTTTGGAAACTGAACTCATGAATGATCTTCGAGGCAAAGGAGGTTTATCAGCAGAAGGTGAAACACTCACCGCAGGACTGTTCACTGCAGATTTAAGCGTCTTGGTCTCAATCTCTTTGAGTCTCATTTTCAATTTCACTAGTTCTAATTTCAGGTCTTCATTTTCTCTTCGTAGAGTAGAGAGCTCATTTGAAACCGGATGAAGATCAGAGGAGTATACGTTCAGTTTGGAATCAACCGAAGATTCCCCGCTTCCGTTGCCATTCATGGCATCGCGAAGCCGTTGCTGTTCGTAATAGAGAACCTGAACCACGGTTTGGACGGGTAGCCGGTCATTTTGTGCAGCATGTGCACATGCCTCTCGAGATAATTTCTGACAGTCCATCACGCTGCAGACTTTCTTTCTCTCCATGTCACTTACAGCAGGATGAGCCTGTGAATGGTCAATTCAAACGTTATCAGCATTAATTCAGAACAAACTTTCATGTAAATAATTGGATTAGTATCACAATTAATATGAAATCTGGAGTATGATTAACTTGATATAGAAAAAGGAATGTAGTCTGAACCTTAAGATAGATGTCTATGGCTCTATACATCCCATCTTCTGTTGGTCTGGACTGTTCAGGAATTGATTCTGCCAAAGAGGTGAATTTTGGAACTGGTAAATTTCGGTCGGTGGCTATTTCAGCAAGGTAGTTTTCCATTAACTTCCCAACCCGTTCAATATCACTCTGTGGAGAAGAAAAGTACTCATCCTCTACATTGTGGACCAAGTGGTTTCCCGTTTGAGATTCTAGGTAATTAGTGGTGATCCTCTGCACTGTATCCACGTCAAACAATGTGTCTCCAGTGAAAGAATAGGAAGGAATGAGAAGATCATCTAAAACAGCTTGCCCTAACTGCATGGCCATTCTCTTCTCCAGATCAAGCCTGCAAGCAACCGTGGTCTCAAGATATATTGCTGCTCGGAGCAGCATTGAAAGAAAGCTTACTGAGATCACATTCTTCTCCCTTGGCAAAAGGCTCACTATTGTCTCTAAAACAACCCTCTTTTCATGCTCTTGTCGCGGCTCAATCTTCTTCCTTGCCTTTCCAAATACATCCTGTTAAAGGGAGAGATAAGAGTTAAGAGTTAACGAACAGAATCCACTTATCAATGTATCCATAAAATCATATTTATCATTCTAGAGAGGGATCTCACCAAACCTCGTAGAGATTTCTGAGCATAGAGCATTAGGATGGGACCAATGGCATACTGTTTAAACCCTCTTGCCATCATTGCGATTATAACTCTTTGGAAAATGTCGATTCTGAGCACAGTCATGTCTTCAGCCCACCAATCAACTATAGGTTTCTGGTTCGATGCCACGGAAGACACCACTCCCTCAGTGCCACTCTCACTTCTTGCAGATGAACAGAATTGGCTTTCCTTACATGCTATATATGCAATGGCGTCTATGCATCGACTCACCAACTTTGCTCTCTCTGCTATTGGAAGGAGAGTCTCTGAGATGTGCAGAACAGACACGGCCCCTGCAATGGTCTTCAGTGCCACTTCGTTCAAATAAGAATCAGTTCTTCCCACCAGGTTTCCAACTGAATAGTCCTCTGTCATCTCAAGATACTCAGCCACACAGCGTAGTGTGGCAATGTTTTCAACGTTAATTTCGAAGTTTATTCCGTAGCAGAACTTTGCTGCCAGCTCAAATGCTTCTGCTCCACCAGGAACATCAGAGAGTTCAATGAATGAAACGTCAGCATCGTTAGATTCTGAGACGAGTTTCCTAATGTATCCACACTTGGAAACTAATGGAAACTGCAATTAAGGAAGGAGACGTGTTAGAGAATGAGCAACATAGTAAAACAATTCCATACGCCAAACTATAGCATACACTTTTCTTGTTCCTGACTCCAGTTCAAGTTTTAGGCAGAAATCGAAAAAGTTGGATATAAACTCAAGCTAATTGAGATGTTCAAGCTATTGAACAGCAGAGACTCCTAAGTTGGATATAAACTGAAGAGTCCAATGAGGTCTACAACAAGTGAACGAATAACGAGAGTAAGAAATTGTTAGTTTCTTACCATGTTCTTGAGACTATTAGTATTAAGTTTGATATATGTACCAAAGAGTCGTGTTTGGATTGGTTCGCTACCTTATGTAACGAAAAGGAATCTTCCCCAACTCGAACGTTGACATCACTTGGAATCTCCTGAGAGAAAATCCTGTAATAAAGTATTTCAACTCATAGTTCAGTCTATCAAACAGAAGGCAACAACGTACACAAGAGAAGCAGGTTATGCACATTTGACAAAAAGCATCCAAAGCATTAGTTTCAGAAGACAAGAAGCATACCATTCACTTGTTCTCTTCATGGCACTAGAAAGAAGCTCCTTCTTCTTCAGAGACAAGTCACCACCAGCAGGTACAGTTTTCTCTCCAAGATCCACCATGGCAGGTACTGATTTTGAAGCTCACGCACGATACTTTTTTCTATGTTACAGTGGATGGTGAATCAGAAAAGAAAGGAAACAGATTGAATCAGTAATTGTTCAGGCTGGAGGTAATCTTTTATGTTTGTAGATTCCTCGTACATTTTCTTCAGGACTAGGAGTATTAAAGGTTTTTATCCTTTGGAACTTGGTTTTTTCTTTTTCTTTATTGAAATAAGAACATCAATGCCGAACTGAAAAAGTATTGTGGAATAAACAGGATAGAGTTAGAACCTGAACCTCAAATCAGTCTCAAAGCAACGTTAATCCAAGAAATGATGGGTTGAGTAAATTACGAAAAGAGGGTCTTGTTTTGAATACGAAAAGAAACTGTAGGGGTAGTATCGACATTATGAAGAAGCAAGAGGGGCAAATTGCAAGCATAAAGATGTAGTTGATGGTGTGTGGTGCATGGTTGGGGGAGTTTGTGTGGAAAGGATGAGATCGTTGCATGTTGATTGGCTTGTAACGCCGTTTGTTTCCACATGGGAAGTTGAATTTCTTTCACATTCCCGTCCACAAACTAAACAGAACCCTGGCCCATTTCTAATTTCCTAAAATTACACTTATTATTATTATTATTATTTCTTTGTCATTATGATGGTCTAAAATCAGTACAGAAGTATTTCAAGGTTTAAAAACTGACGTATTTAAAGATAAACATTGTTTGAAAATATTGTCTTTAAACATGCACGTTCAATATTTAGAAAGAAAACTTTGATGTCTACGATTTATTATTAAAATCAAAAATTAATATTTCATATAAAAAATATATATGATGTATTTATATAAGTATTATTTTTAAGTAATTAAAATGCTGTTAATGACGTGAATTGTGAGAGTTACTTAAGTTTTTTTATTGTTTACAAAATATACTTTTGAAGTCCCGCGTAAAGGAATACTTTATTTTGGGCCTATGAGGACATTTATGGGTAATTTTTTGGGCTAAATCATTTCATGAAGGGAACAATATAAAAATTGAGATATAAAAATAAACTATTTTTATAAATATATTATTCAATATTTATGATCTAGGAATATAATTTACTTTTTAAAAATGTACTATATTATACTCCTTATACTATACAATTTGAATTCAACAAATAACTTCAAGTTTAAACTTAAACACCGATAAATTAACTTATATTTTTTTCAAATAAATGCAATAAGCATGACTTTCAGTGGCATAACAATAGATAAAAAAAATTAACAGATTGAAAATAAAATTATTCTTGTTAAAAATAATATGATTTAATTACTATTATTATTAGTAGGGTAAACACAGGCGCTATCATATGTGTACACATTTTTTGAATTATATTAATAATTGATAATATTGTAATGTTATTAAGTTAATGAACAAAATAAAAGTATATTTATAAAAATTAAAGTAAAATGTATGGAGAAAATATGAGAAAAATAACTGTTGATGAATAGTAAGAGAAAAAAGAAGAAGGAGATAAGTAAATAGTTTTATAAAAACTTGTAAAAGTAACCGTTATCTTTTAAAAATTTAATAAATAATTAAATTGTAAAGGGTAAAGTTGGAATTATAAAATGTGAACACAAAAGAGAAAATCCCCTTTATATATAGTTATAGATTTATCTTTATTGTTATTATATATATATATATATATATATATATATATATATATATATGTGTGTGTGTGTGTGTGTGTGTGTTTATGGAACCAAAATCGATTCTTTCTCTATCACCAATTATTAACTTTTTCTTCCACCACGAACCATAAAGAAGCTTCATTGCTATTTAACTCCAACAACAATAGGGATATAACGGTAAAATGTCTATTGATACTTGCAAATCTCAACATTGTTGAAGAGATGGAATTTTGGTAAGGGTGACAATGCAAGTCGGTCTAGCAACCTATTTAGGTTCGACCCGCATTTAGTATGCACAATGTGGGTCGGCATGTTTCATCATGCATTTTAACTGTAGGTTGAAAAGTCTGGTCCTTCTCACATAAATGCGAGTTTGCGAACTTGTGGGCTAGTCCACTTTTTTTAATTTATTTTAATTCTCATGATAATTTTTTTTTTTAAAATGGGAAACTTTAAGAAGTTAACAAAATCAAACCAAAACTTTGGAGAGTTGGATGATAAATTGATAAATCAACATTTTCATCATATTCATATTCATATTCGTACTATGACATAAATGATGTATTCTTTAAATTTTAGCATGTTAAAAAATACATAATATTTGTCTTTTCCAATCATACAAGAATTTGAAACGTTAATGCAATAGTCCATCAAATAAAAGTAATTGATATACACGCAGACTTTGCGGGCCAGCCCGCACGGGTCACGCGTCAACCCACACAGACTATATGGGCTTCAGTAGGCCGAACCACTGAAGGCCTACGGATTCACTATCCTGGCCCGCCATCCTGGCCCGCCCCGCATTATTTTTGCGGAGCTACGGACCGGCCCGACAAACAAAACACATATTGCTATTCCTAAATTTTGGTGCAATCCCGCAAATTCATTTTTTCTTTCGCTCTTAAATCATTAGAATGAAACATAAAACAAGTTCAATACTTGTCTCTCCAAATCACACGTTTGATAAATTTGTTCAATCGAGCACGATCTAAATTCCGTCGACAACTATTACACTATAATAGAAATACTCATTAATTAAAAAAATGTGTTTGAGTTAAAAAAATGACTAAAATTTCATAGAAAAAAAACATTCTAGAAAACAAAGTGAGTGAGGAACACTAACAAATTTATTTTCTTTTAGATTTTTTTATTGAATGTGGTGTCATGTCATGTTATTTCATGTTTTACGTTATTGGCTCTTAATGCTTGAATAGTATCCCTTCGTTACTTCTCTGAAATCATTCAACAAGAACTTGTTTGTTTTCTATTTCAAAAATAAAACTTGCATACGTTAATATATATAGTATATTTGTACTTTAGTTTATTGGAGTTCAGATAAAAATTAAAGTCTATGTGTAGATAGGTACATTGAACCACATATAAATGTTGTGTTCAAGCAAGGTAAGAGTTATTCGACACTACTAAAGTTAAAATTGTGTTATATCTAGCTTTGAACGTGGCTCCATCATTTATATTAAAGATATTGTGTTGGGTTTTTCAAAGGAAGATGTTCATCAGGGAGATACAACACTAATGAGATTTGAGCTCAACTACATAAGATATTAATATACTCTCAACCCAAAACCTTAAGACAATGAGTCTGTGGGTCTTCGTCCTTATATGGCACTCTATTTTCTCATCTCTACCCAATGTGAAGTTCCTTCCACCACATTGGTACACTTCCCCTCCAGCAGAAGTTTTGCCATGAAGACTTTTGATACATGGACACTACACTGTACTCGTCTCTAAGCCGGTTTTAACCATTGACTCTGATACCACTTGTTGAATTTTTCAAAGGAGGAGGTTCGCTGGATAGATACAACACCAATGGGACCTGAGTCCAACCACATAAGTCATTGACATCACTCTCAATCCAAAACTTTAAGATAATGAATTTATGGGTCTTCGTCCTTATATGATGTTTCACTTTTTCATTTTTACCCAATGTAAAATTTAGACTCACTTAAATTCCTGACATCAACATCATAATAAAATTGAGTGAGATATCTTTCAAAACCCTTAATCACATGTTCGTGCATGCCAAATCTTTGTTGCAAACTATCTCTTAAAAGGTGGAGTTAGAAAATTAAGTTTGATGTTTTCTAAACTTGACCAAAAACTCAGAGGACACACAATTTTGTTTCTTCCCTTATATAATCACTTATTTCCTCCTATTTATTCAGTAATATTATACTAATTAGTTTTTAAAATCATAAGAGCAATATATATATATATATATATAAAGGTACGTCAACACTTAATACATATTTAAATAGAATAAAAGTTATATGTTTATAGATTATATGATGAGATAAGAAAAGAAAAAGATAGAAAGAACAAACGTGTAGGTAAAATAAAAGTGTGATAGATTTGGATATATATATATATGAAAAAGAAGAAACCACATGCATGGTGTAGGGTACGTATGACACACGATCCAGAAATTTTGATATCGAATAAAGTAACCTAACCACATAGCAATGAAGTTGGAAAAATTGTTGAGTCCCCATCCAATCCCTAATCACTTCCTTTCTATAAGAAACTGCTGTTACTTTTTGTTTGAAATGTGTTAAGTTTCAGAGGAGAGACGTCTTCTACAATAATTGGTGGTCTTGGTAATAATAGAACATTGCTTTCGTACAGATCACAGTCATAATTTAGGTTTGTGTTTTCACATCATCTATGAAAACGATCCCTTTTTGAATGCAGACTAATCATCACAATCTTGATTTTCTTCCATTCAAATTAGAGTGATTTCTCTATCCGACCCTTACGTTATTTGCTTCGGATTCAAACTCCAAACAAACACTATGGTCACCCATCGATAAGAGGCTACCCCATTGCATAACCACTCTCTAATAAATTAAAATAAAAACATAGGCTAAAACCTCCGATTTTTTTTGTGAAAATTAATTTTTTTTTTGAAATTTTAATTTAATTTAGTCTTTTAATTATAAAATTGTATAAATTTAATCATTTTAATCAAATTTTATTAAATTTATTTCACGGTTCAAATATATTTTATGATAATTTTTTAATTAACAGTCAAATAAATAATGTATCAAATAATATAAGTAATTAAAATACTATCATAAAATGTGTTTGAAATATTAATAAATTTAACAAAATTTAATTAAAAAAATAAAATTAATATAATTTTAAAATTAAAAACTAAACTAAATTAAAAAGAAAAAGAAAAACAATTCTAATTTTCACTAAAATGAGTCATCGAAGTATATTTAACTAAAAAAACATTTATGACCAATTTGGTGTTTGGCACATCCTTCGGTCTAATCCAAACTTAAATTTGAAACTTAGATTTTATATGAATTGAAATTGGAAAATAAAGGCACAATAACCCCTGCGGGTAATCGTGTTTGCCAAACAGCTAGCACCATCGATGTGACAGGTCACTCGGGTGTGTATCAGTCTCAAATTTAGGTGAATAATTTCCATAGTGTCTTGTTTTTTCATTCACTTATTATATCTTTGAGTCATCTTTTCAAATAAGTACTAATAGTAAAAACAGTAAAACAAAAAAGAATTAAGTTTGTTTTATGTAAATTAAAACTTAATTATCCCTGCGTCAAATATTACTTTTGAAATAAGTTAAATGAAACTTTTTTTGAAAAGTTAAACTACATAGATTAATTTCCACTTATAGTTCTTTAAACATTTTTTATAAGTTTATTAAACATTTTATACAAAATGAATATTTGGTCGAACTAGCTATGAATACACTAGAAAATAAAATGTAGTCGATGTGAGCATGGGAGACACCAGAAAACTGTCCCCTTAGCACGTGGGATGCGAGAAATTTTTTAATTTTAACCACAAAATTAACAAAATTGAAAAGACAAATAGGAGAGATTGTTTTATACTTCGATTGATCCATTCAAATAGCTTTGTCCCATTTTTCTCGCAATTCAAATCAGTTAACGGGTTGGTGAAAATTCACACAACACGAAAAATGGATTCTAATGTTTTTGTTGTTGATTAAGAAAAATACTTACGTATTTAAACGCCAAAACAACGATTCCAATTCTTCAAACCTTAAATCAATTTTTATCCACAATTTTTATTTCAAAAATATTAAAGATTATAACGGATAAAGACAATAACGGATCACATCAGAAAAAAATGTCCAAATCATACAAATAATGTCATGGTTTCTATTATCGTTAAATATTTTGACAAAAATTAGGCCATAATTGACCGTAAAAATAAAAGAAGAACTAAATTAAATAAATATAAAAAAATAGTACCAAATAAATATTAAGTCTAAAATTAAATAGTTAATCCATTACAATTTTTGGTTTAAATATTTTTTATTATTTCCTTCCATTGTATTTTACTGATCTCCTGGACTCCGTATAAAAAAAATTTATATATATTGTTAAGTATTTCAAAAGCTAAAACCAAAATAAATACAAATAAGCATCACCATATCAAGTATGTTTTATTAATTAATTTAGTTTTTCTTAAATTAAAATATTTCTTGCCATTTAAAAGTATAATGATAATTAATTTTGTAATTAATAAATAGCACAACTAATATAATAATAAAAGAACTACATGTAAAAACCAGTTTTGTTGGTGACATTGTGCGTGATACTGTGGATGATCTACCCAGATACTGTGGATGATCTACCCAGATACTGTGGATGATCTACGCAACAATATTATGAGAAATTCTCATATAGATGTAATTAAAAGTGAATGACACATATTCAGTGCATTAGAATAATAAATAATTGACACATTTTCATTTTGTATTAATTAATGGTGATTTAAGATCTACTTCACATTTAAATAATAATTTGTCCAATTTTGTATATATGAATGGATTTTTGTAGAATACTTTAATGCACGCCTAAAAAGTAAATGATTTATTGAAGTATCTTTCAACTATAGAAAGTTTTTGTAATAATAAGATGAAAATAGTATCAAATCTTATATCTTATTTTAATATACACGTTTTAGTGATATAATAATTAACGAAAAAGTAATCCCATTGAGAGATTTTTATCCTTTAAATAAGCTACTTCAATTAATTATTATTAAATATAATTTCTAAATATCAAGAATTTCTCTCCACAAGTATAACACACGACCACCCTTTTCACTTATCCTCAATGTTTAAACATGAAAACCCAACTTTTGTTTCTCATTAAAAACTCATAGCTCTTTTAGGTCCATTTAGAGATTTTTTTTATACAAAAAAAAAGACATTTAAAAAATTACTTTTATTTTTTTCCGATCATTCTGTTTCAGCCTAAAAAAAAAAAATCTAAAATCTGATTAAAAAGAACTACTTTTAATAACTCGTCATAAAAAATAGTTTTTTTTAGGAGTGTATTTTTATTAAAATAAATATAAGCTAGTTTAATCACTTTTTTAATCCGTAAAATTTCGCTAATTGTTCATCGTACACGAATTTAATTATGATTTTTTTTTTTGCGTATTTGGTAAGTAAATTTTTTTATTGATGCACCTAACAATCTTTCCTAATTTGAATATACTTGTATCTTAAATATGCTTATATAAACAACAAAAGTGTAAAACTAAGAAAAACACTTCACATTAACAATATTTTCATAACTCTCTTCTGATCAGTGTTATGGCTAGAAAGAAGTTGGATTTGACATACATCATCAATGACTCAAAGAGGAAGACAACCTTAAAGAAAAGAAAACATGGTTAGTTGTTGATTTCTCATTCTCTTCAAACATAAACTATTATTATTAACTTTATATTATCTATATGAGAAATATTCTATAAATTAGTTTATAAAGAGTTTTATTTATTTTTTATTGTTTCATATATTTTTCTTATGAAAATATATATGATATAGTAACACACGAAGCTCAGATACATCTCATAAATTGTGTCTCGTATATGATAGTATTGGCAAAGTGTCTAATTTGAAAGAGAATTTTTTACTTTAACTTGTTTTTGACATGACTTCAACATAATATTAATAACCACAAATCCAATAATTTTCTAAAAAAACTCAAATTTGTAAATATTACGAAAATTTCTATTATGATTATAGAAATAAGGAGCAAATCATATGATCACAACTTTTCGCTTTTTAGATATTAATAAATAGATTAGATTCATTTTTATGTTAGTTGACAATATGTTTGTTAACTATTTGAAACTAATATGTATATACACATCGTGTCTCATATTTTTTCAATTTAGCCTTATTTTGGTGTTTGTGTCCCCGTCGTATCTGTGTCCGTATCTGAGTTTCATACACACAGACATATAAATACATACATTCAAACAAATATCTACACTTTTAGTAAAATTTCAAACTTCACATCACTTCTCATTTCTTCGTTTTATTAATAGGTTTGATCAAGAAAATGAATGAAATTACCACCCTTTGTGGGATTGAAGCATGTGCTATAATCTATTCTCCAAATGATCCTCAACCAGAGGTTTGGCCATCTGAGCCAGAAGTTCAAAGGGTGCTTTCCAAGTTCATGGAAATGTCTGAGCAGAAACAATGTAGAAAGATGTTGAATCAAGAGAGCTTGTTGAAACAAATAATCATCAAAGGCCAACAACAGTTAACAAAACAAAGGAATGAGAATAGGAAGAAAGAAATGACTCATCTTATGTTTCAATATTTGAGGGTTGGGAGGGTTTTTAACAATCCTAGTTTGATAGATTTGAATGATCTCTCATGGTTGATTGATCAAAACTTGAATGAAATAAAAAAGAAGATAACTATGATCCAAATCCAAGAAGGTGCACCAGTGACTAAAAATGGAGAAGAACATGGATACATGCATCATGTTCAAGGGCTAGAGAACAATATAGACACCATTCAGAACCAACATTGATTCATGGAATCCTTTGCGGATGTTAATGTCCAAAAAGTCTTTGATCAAAACCATGTTTCCTTTAAAGAGAGAGTTTCTATGTTTTTCTCATTTGTATTTGCAATTCTTAGTTTAATATCTCTCTTCAAACTATGTTTTTATTTTGGTTTCTTTAATGTATTGTTTTTTCAATTAAGTAATACATGCATATTATCTTCACATTTTATAGTTGATTTCATTATTTATGAAAATAAAATCACTAAATTTTAACACATGTTTGAATTATATTTGGAAACCAAAAATATTTTTGATTTGTCTAATATAACACAAGAAGTTTTGCATGATTATAAGTAAGCTTTGACTATTCTAGAATAAGTTTTGACTTTGCAAACTGTGGTAAAGAAAGACAATAAGATTTTCAAAACCATGACTTATATTGTGTTCATAGTTTCACAATAAGTAAAATTTTTGAACAAGACATACCCACTATGGTTAAAATGTAGGAACTACCTCAAAAACATGGAACTTCTACTCAACATCGTGTCCCATCAGTGTACGATTTTCTATTATTAGTTTATGTAATTATACCATTGATCCATCCTTTTGTTGAATGGATATATAACTTCTATTATTAAAAAAAAAATGAAACAACATCTTTTTAAAATGAAACAAAATCATTTTCTGTCTCTCCATTCTATCTTTTCCTGCTCTATGCTCTTTCCCTCCCTTTCCTCTCCCCTTCTCCTTCAATGTAAAAGAAATAAAAGTTTAATATTTAATATTTATCTTATAATAAAATATCAGAATCTCTTATAATATTTACTATTTATCTTAAAATAATATCAAAATCTCTCAAGGTAAAAGAAATAAAATAATATTGATCTTAGATTTAGTAAAAAAAAAAAATTACTTATATTATTTAATACGAGTTAATTTTTAATATTTATCTTAAAATAATATCAGAATCTCATATAATAAAATTTAATCGGAAACAATCTCGTCAAATTTAAATAAACTATATTGTGAATTATTTAAATATCATGTTCTAAAACAAAATACTTTTTTTCTTAAATTTATAATGACCTTATCTATAGAATAGTGTTTTCATATATGACTTAATTTCAGCTTATAAAATTTAAGACAACATAAAATCAATCTCATATACATCTCCCAATATCTTTTAATCATAAAAATTGATTTTTATAGTTGGATGTCACATTAGCATCTTCTAACAAAGACGCAAATTAATTTTTTAGCATTAATATATCTAAGTTATAAAAGTATCAACAAAAGATGTAGAATATACAAAGCAACAAAATATACACATAAATATGGAGAACAAAGGTTTTATACTAAATCTTAAAGTTAATATTTAAATATAATTTTGGATTTAAGTAGTTATGCTGATGTCTTTAGACCATACAAAATTCTTGATCCAGATATCCAGAACTTTAGTAAAAGAGACAAGTTGGCTATACATTTGAAGGCTACAAAGGGTCATACCCATTACAGAGAGAGTAGTTTGAACATATTAACAACTTAAGAGGCAACATAGATTCCATCAGCAAGTTTCTACATTTAACGAAGTGCCTTTGTTAAGGAGAAATGATCTAGAGGCAATCAAAGATGGTCTATTAGTTATAACTTTGGTGATGATTTTAAAGCTAACACTAGTCCAAAAGTTATTAATGTGGTCAGTCTCTTGGAACTTAGGAATAAGAAAAACAATGTCTGTTTAGTTTTATTATGCATAATTTGGATCATTGAGAACAGTAAACTGATTGAAATTTTGTAACCAGCTGAGGAATATGCAACATTGCAACTGACTATTGACCCATTACAGCAATAACCAACGACGTAAGAACCCAACGCCAAGGGAAAATAAATTCCACACACATTACAAACCTGAAACCACAGCCAAGGTAATAATGTGTAGGCAAAGGCAATTTCCAACAACTACCCATACTAAAGCAATGCTCGAAAATGATGAATCTCGGATGTCAGAAAACTTATCTTATCTCAGACATCATAGTTGTTGCTTTGTGCCTGAAAAGCAACAAAGGCTAGCAGTAATACGATACGTTACAAGCAATTGAATGAGAATATTTAGATTATGTACTCAATCAAAATATAAAAATGTGAAAACGGTAAGATATAAATTTATCGGCCCAAAAATGCAACACGATCCTTTTGAACTGCCTGTGTTAGGTTGATATCAAAGAGCTCACAACGTATAGGCATCTCCATCTCATAGAACGGATTCTTCAAAACGTAGTCCGTGTACAATTCATAGACAAATTTCAGTAAATTTTCCATGTGTTGAGCTCCAGGCTCACACACCACAAAAAACTTAGTCCCTGCAAGGGAGAAGGAACATTTTTGTTAATACCAATATTATATGAAGAAATAAAAGTGAGAAATCTTGCATGCTTATTTTTGCCAGTGACGTTTAACCGAATATAGAACTGTTAAGCAATAAAAACATAGTTCCATTAAGAAAACAAGTGTGAAACACAAATGCCAAAGTAGGGTAAGGAAACAGCTAAACAACAGCCAAACATCTAGAACAATGTCAACTCTCAAGAATTCAAGTTCATTGATCCAAATCCGAAGATGCAGGTGTAACCCAGAGGAATCGGAAAATGGAGTAATGGGTGTTTATTATCACAAAAATGACAGTGCTGAGAAAAAACAAATATAGTCAATATACTGGGTCATGTCACCAAAAAGTTATATTTATTGCTACAATAACCCAACCTGCCTTCCAACTTAACGATTCTGTTTTTTAACTCTAAAATCAGGTGCTCGAGAAAATAATTCATTTCTGTTTGCAACAGAAATAGCATTGCGAAAGTATTAAGTGGACTTTGCCTTATAAGGGGGTTTATCTGTTAATTTATCGAGAGCTTTTAGAAAGAATCAAGATTAAAATCCCAAAGCAATCAAGTACCCCTTATTTATAATGGGGTTTACCAATAGTTATCAGAGCTTCATATATACTCAAACCACAACTACCTGCAAGACCTTAAAGGCGTGCATGAAAAAGAAAAGGTGCTAGCTACCAGACAAACCAATAATTTTATTCACCGAGTAAATTGCAAAGCTAATGCAATAACAACTGTTAAAGACTAATTACCTGTCAGCGACTGAAAGCAATGAAGATCAAACGTATCTGCTTGGAGAAGTTCAATTCCTAAACAGCCTAATACAGGTGATAACTGCTGAGAGATAGCATGCATTGAGTGCCATAAACTTGCCACTCGCAAGCTGTCATTGGTATCCATTCGTCCAGCAGACCCATAATCCTAAATGCAAAAGAATTAACGTGTAATTCTAACATGTAAAAAGGAAAGCTTAACTATAACTAAAATATTGAAATTGGTTTGTTAAAACAAAGGGTCGGAAAGAAAACTAAGCTATCATTGCTAACAATCTTCCCAGTAAGTCCATATCCAAATTAGTAAGATTCAGCATATTTCTTAAACATGCTGACAATTCTAGATTCTAAGAAAGAAACAAAACTCCAAATATCAGACATATGTACTGAGGAACCAATGGGACGAGATGTAAAAGGTATCTTGGTCATTTCTTAAACAGAATTTAGAACTGAAGCTCAATATACAACCTGATCAGACATATGAGACTTAATTAACAATGCAAAAAGAAACTGTGACAAGGTCAAAATTTTAGCTTTCAATCACATTAGAAAAAAAAAAAACCTTTAACAACAATAAATATGCTTTCTGCCATCAATATCAGGGGAATATACAATAAATCTCTTAGAAACCCAACATAAAGAAAGCGATGTTTGAATTAGTGAGCAACAAAAAGTAAAGAGAACCATACCTTGTAATAGATCAGTCCACCAGACTTATTGATGATGTAAAGACTGTAAATTGCTGCCATTCCGAAAACTTTTCCAGAATCTGAAACGAAGATGATGTTAGAATTTAATGACCTACTAGAACAATTATTTCAAAAACGCAAGTTTTGGTTCATATCCCCAAATTTACATATTCTAGAAAACCTAAACTATCAAGGAAAGGTGAGATTTGTGTATGATGAATCAAGGAGGCAATTGACAATGCAAGCACATTTGGAATTCATAAAACATAGTAAATTTCCGATTACAATTATGACTAAAAGGCAAAATCTAAAACTCACATCCTAAAACTCAAATTATTAAGTAACAGGGTAAAATAACTATCCTAACCTAGATATCGAACATATTAAGGCGTAAATTGAAATGAAAATAGAGAGTTAGCAATTGATCCTAGTTACTAATATTATAAAACGTGAATACAAATCAACTAAAACAGAAAAGAAAGCAACTAAAATTATAAAACGCGAATACAAATCAAGAATTGAGCAATGAAACACTAATAGCAAGCATCATAATCGGTGGAAATAAAAGTAATTGCATAGGAATGCAAATCTAATTGAAACTAAACTTCATAAACAAGAAAATCAAGTACAAAACGTAAATTCATTGAACTGATCAGTGATTACAGTATAGAGTAAAGCAAATCCATGAAACACTCAGGAGTCCAATCCAGTGAGTAGAGGAGGAATGTTCAAATTAAAGCAAATAATTGACGCAAATCCACCAAATAAACGAGCAATTCGAACAATCGATTCAAAATAACCATTCAATAGAAACTATAGAGGAGATTAAGAGAGGATATCTTCGTTACCTTGATTTCTCCTCTTTGCTATCCAACTATTCCTTCTCCTCACTGACTCTTCTAACCCTATTACCTCTCACTTTCTCCGTTTCTCTCAAATCCAAAATTCTAGAAAACTTCTTCCCCCTATTACATCATTTTCTTCCTCTGTGCTTCCCACCCCCCCGAGTGAATGTGAGGGATGAGTGAACCGCGTGAGATCAATCTCGTGAAGTGGAGTGAACAATGAGTGTTTCCGTGTGTGTGAAGTGAGTGGACTTGAATTTTTGTGCATTTCGTGTGATCTGTGATGAGTGAGCGAGTGATAGTCTAGTGAGGTGTGCGTTTCGTGCTGTGCCTGTGTGTGATGGTTAGGTGTTATGACAAGTGAGTGGGTCAGTGTATGCGTGAGTGTGCTTTAGGATGAGTGGGCTTGAGTGATGTGGCAGGTTAGTGTGTCTAAGACCAATCTGCGTCTAAGAAAGACACAATCCAACAAACCAACGAGCCCTCCAACTTCATCAAATCACGCAAGTTAAACTCAAAAAGAAGACACTCAGAAGCAGAGCCTCAGCCAAGTATCAAATGTGATTGTAGGCACGTGGAATTGCTTGTAGTATGGGGAAGCATTTCACTCCCCAGACACTGGTCTGGGCACAAGAAACATGATTTTGACAAACATTGACGTGTCCGGTTACAATGCTTCAAAATCAACTTTGTTCTCGTTTAACTACAACTACTGGAAAAAAAGTACATATAACAACTTATGTGCAAAGCTGAGAATTTAATACCATAAACTTACTTTCAAACTAAAAGTACTCATTCAGGCAATCAAAATCACATCACTTCAAACTCACCTTCACCGAAAATGAAGATCACACAATCAGTAGCAGAACGATGCTAACCAGTTCAAATTTAGGTCTATCTCATAATACGTCTAACTCTAAATGCACATAATTGGTGGAAATGGGAAAGCGCATGATTTAAGGAAAAAGTTAAAGCACAATACGAAACATTACGATAAATAACCAATTGAAAAACATAATGATAAGATATTATTATCATGTAGTGTGATAATCGCAACTAAACCACTACAATTACGAAATACCCAGAAGACGCAAATTATCGATAAGAGCGGGAGCAATGTGGAGGAAGTGAAAAGGAAGAACTTTTGACGATATTAAACAGCATACAGATTGCAAGTTAAAATGATGAAAGTGAGAGAAAAATGACCTGAGAGAGAGAGTACGAGGTTAGCGCGAGCAGAGAGAGGGATCAGCGAAGGAACTTCAAAAGGGATTCGAAAGATTGGAGTGAAAAAGTTGTTAGATTTCGATTTGGGAAGAAGAATGAGTGAAAAACGAAACCTTTTTCTTTCGTTCGTTCTACCAAATCCTCTGCCGGCGACTCCGTTTGCCTCGTCAATACGCCCCCGAACCACACGACACGACGCCGTTTCTCTGTCGTTTCTGGTAAATCACGTTTTTAATGGTGTTAACATTTCTATTGCATTTAGTTCTGTAAATTTAACTACTTATTATTATTTCTATTTTTACTGCCAGCAAACATGCCTTCTAAAATATTTAAAGGTTTACACTATAGAGATTTTACAAATATGTAATTAAATTAAAAACACTATCAAAAGCTGAATTTTATGTTTTTATAAGTGACCATCTAACATTATTTATATGAAATGGAAGGAATATTAAAATGCACTTTTGTACTACGTGATTTATTCGCCCAGTAGCAATGGAAAACTTAACAATGTAATTATTTTTTCCACCAAATAATCGTTTGGAATTCAAAATACAAATATTAAAAAGGAGATAAAGTTTAGTTTGTGTGGATGTTTGCGACTTCAAGTTTAAGAAACTGGCCTAAGTGTATGTTAAATATGAGTTTAAATTATGTTTAAAGTTATTTTAATTGCAGTGTAATCACAGGAAAAAAAAATCTTACGAATTTTTTTTAAAGTATATCATTATATATTAATGACAAAAGAATTACTTAACAAAAAATGTTATAGTATTATATTCATATTGACACTATTTATTATATATAATATTTTTTAAATCTCACTGCACATCTTTTAATTGTATAATTTAGTTGCATACGGTGTAAACAGATCAAATTAATTTGATACTACCTATGTTTTTGCAGGTCAGTCTTAAATTTACAAAATCACCTTATTAAAATTTCATCGATGCGCACAAACTCTTATAATCAACGACGTGTCTTTAAAATTAAGCCCATGCCCTCATAACATACGGCACCGTTTGGCTATCTAAACATTGAAATCTGAAATATCCAAGAAAGTATCCGGCTAAACGAAGGGTGTGGGAAGCGACCACCTTATCCAACACTGTCAGACTCCAACCGAACCCCTAAACCCTCTCATCTATGGTGTCAAAGCTCGTACACAAACCCAGAAATTAACCAGCTTAATGTTCGCAACCCACCATCTTCAAACACCATTTCCCACCACAGCCACTCTCCGATAATGGAACTCTCTTCTTCTTTTTTACTCTCTCCAAAACCATGCAATTACTCTTTCTCCTCCTCCCTCTCTCCGTTCCCGATTCACCTTTTCATCAGAAACTCCAAATCCCGAACCCCCTCTTTCCGAATTCTCGCGGTGGCCGTAGAGCCACAACAGGGCTCCCCCGAGAGCAGTCCCCATCGACTTCTCAAGGAGCTCGCGGCACGAAAAAAAGCAACTTCCACAAAGAAGGGACCCCCAAGAAGGTTCATTCTAAGGCCCCCAATAGACGATAACAAATTAGCTGAAAGGTTTCTCAACAGCCCGCAACTCTCTCTCAAATCGTTCCCTTTGCTGAGTTCGTGCTTACCCTCGTCGCGGCTCAACAATGCGGATAAGTTGTGGATCGACGAGTATTTGCTCGAAGCGAAGCAGGCTCTGGGGTACTCTCTCGAGCCCTCGGAATCGCTCGGGGACGATAACCCCGCGAAGCAGTTCGACACGTTGCTGTACTTGGCGTTTCAGCACCCTTCATGTGAGAGAACGAAGGCGCGGCACGTGCGGTCGGGGCATTCTAGGTTGTCTTTTCTGGGACAGTACGTGCTTGAGTTGGCGCTGGCTGAGTTTTTCTTGCAGAGGTATCCGAGGGAGTCGCCGGGTCCAATGAGGGAGAGAGTGTTTGGGTTGATAGGGAAGAGAAACTTGGATCAGTGGATTAAAGCCGCTAGCTTGCAGAATTTGATATTTACGTATGATGACATGGATAAGATAAGGAAGAGGGAAAGGGACGGTCCTGTGAAGTAAGTTATAACTTTTAATCTCTTGTGATATGGTTTTCACTCACTGGATAACATGGTTCTCTTTAAGTTCGGGTTTTCTTTCAAATTATGGTAGCCCAATCGTGCTAGTAATAGTAAACACGGAAGAGTTTAAATCTGTATGCACCTCCAATTTTAATCTGTTAAGATAGTTATTAGACAGTGTGGCTTGTATGATCTGATTAGATAGTTATTAGACAGTGTGGCTTGTATGATCTGATTAGATAGTTATTAGAAAAGTCAACGAACTTACTATAACGATGATTTGTGATTGGATTGCAATGTAAAATCTATTTACGTTGTCATTACATATAATATATTTTCTTGATACTAAATAGTCACTGCCAATCTGGAATTTTTGTTATTTCATCTAAGAACATTCCCGCGTGTAGCATTATGTTTACTTACTATATGTCCAAATTTGGCAATGAGATAAAAATTGAAAATGACTGAATGGTTGGTCTATGAGCATTTTCATGTGACTGGTCAAACTGAGTTGCTGTATTATGTTAACAGTTGAGATGCGTGTTTCTTCTCAGAAATTATGGTTATATGCTTTTTAATTGGTTAATACAGCTCTCTGTTTTCCGCTCATGATATTCTTGAGTGATGTTTAAATATCCAATGTGTTGTATCGTATATGTACTTGGGATGCTGAAGAATGGAGAATTCGAATGTGAAAAATTGATGTTGTATTGGCTTCAAATACAATGACTGACTGAAATCTGGAGTGATGTCAATCCTAGTATATTAGGTGCCATCTCTTTTTCATGTTGATGTTGTACAATGACTATTGAATAAAAAATAATAAGGGGCTTTAGCTATTTAACTGTCTAAAAGGATCTAGGAAAGAGAAGGCAAAAAGTTGAAGGTTTAAGCCTTTGTTTATCGTTTGAAGATATTTTTTAAGCTTAGTAGATTTTGGATGAGCAATTGAATGTTGAGCAGTGTGGAATTTGAAAATCAATTTTAAAACAAGAAAAGTTGGAAAGGAATCAACGAAGTTGGATGAGCTTTACTTTTTACCGTTTTTCATGAATGACAGAACCATTTTAATCAATGAAGTTGGTATCTGTCCAATCTATTTATGAAGTGGATTGTTCATTGCATTTTCACATTTGTTATTCTATGGCAGGTCAGTATTTTGGGCTTTGTTTGGGGCTATCTATCTTTGTTTTGGTATGCCAGAAGTGTATCGTGTTCTTTTTGAAGTCTTTGGAATGGATCCAGATGCTGAGGACTGCCAGCCCAAATTGCGGAGACAACTTGAAGATGTGGATTATGTATCTGCTGAGTTTGAAGGCAAACTAAGCTGGCAAGACATCGTTTCATATAAGGCAAGCAGTTCATATCTTCTGCTAAGTATTTATTTATTTTTCTAAGAAAAGTTAGTGCACAATGATCTATATGTCATGCTCAAAAACTTATTTCATCCATGTCCATTAGAAATTCATCTGTAATAGAATACTTTATTTTTAAATGATGTCACGGAAATGATGTTGACTGTTCTTCATTCAGCCTCCTGCAGATGCTCTGTTTGAACATCCAAGGCTATTTAGAGCTTGTGTTCCCCCAGGAATGCACCGTTTTAGGGGCAATATATGGGATTATGATACCAGACCCCATGTTATGAAAATACTTGGATATCCATTAGAAGTAACAGACAGAATCCCAGAAATTACTGAAGCCAGGAACATAGAGCTTGGACTTGGATTGCAGGTAGGTCTTCTGTTGTTCATCTCATTCTATTTTTCCTTTTGTTGTATCAACATATCAAAAGCACATATCTGGCTTGACTTTCAAGGGTAGAGGGCATTAGGGCTTGCATGTGTCTATGCACAAGTCTTACCTTGAATATTTTAGTGATACTTTCAAGTTTTTTATGTGGAAATTAGGAAGGCAAAGTTTTTGTTATAAGTTCTGACGATGAGTGTCTTATCTAATCACAGCTTTGCTACATGCATCCATCGAAGTACAAGTTTGAGCATCCTCGATTTTGCTACGAGAGATTAGAATACATTGGCCAAAAGATACAGGTACACTACTACTATTCTGTCTGCTATCCAGATGAAAATATGACTGAAGTTTGTGGAAAGACTAGTTTCATTTCATTAATGGGATATACCATATTTTATTATAAGTTTTCTATTTGCAATCTAACAATTGGGTAATGTATAATTTTGACATCATTATTTCTGATTTTCTTAAGGATTTGGTGATGGCTGAGAGATTATTGACGAAGCATTTAGATGCTCCGGGGTTGTGGCTGCAACAGAGGCACCGTGGGCTTCTTATGAACAAGTATTGTGGAAGATATTTGAGGGCCAAACTTCTCCACCGGTATATTATATTCGATGAAAAGATTCAAGACACTTATGAGAATAACCGGAGAAAAAGAAACCCAGCCACAACTGCTGTTCAACAAGCTCTTCATGGGCTTTCATATCTTGTTTATGGGAAACGTGACGTGAGACGTCTCATGTTTGAGTTTTTTGACTTTGAGCAGATTCAGCCTAAAGAAGTAGACTAAATATGGAGACAATGCTGACAACGATTAAAAAACTCTTACCTTTTTCTTTTCTATCCCCTTCCTTCGAGTTTTTTTTTTTTTTTTTTTTTTTTTTTTTTTTTTTTTTTTTTTTTTTTTTTTGTTTTTTTTTTTTTTTTTTTTTTTTTCATTTTATGATTTGATCCACCTAGTTGTTAGTGAATAGCAATGCAGATTCTTTTTGGGGAAGTTGAGCTTGTATATATAATCGCTGTATTTATTTTTGGGATCCTGCACATTCTGGACAAATGAGGATAAATGCAAGATGTTCCAACACTTTATAAATATCTAAGGTAAAAAGTTATTCCGATAAGAGAATTTTTTTAAAGGTGGGGTTATTTGAATGAAGCTAATTAAAGGGGGCAGTGAGAAAGAAGTGAAAAGTATGAATGTTTATGTATATTTTGTGATAATTTGATATTGGTAAGCAGAGTCTTTGGTTACTTGGTTACACAATTAATGAACAATCCCTGGAATTCTCTCATTTCCATCCTCTCCTACACTATGTAATTCAAAAAGAAGACCATAATATTGACCATAATGAATCTTGCGAATTATGGTTATTGAACATAATTAAAATGTTTAGTTTATTATAAAGATTTAAAAAAAATATTTATGTAGCTTTTTGGAAGAGAAAAGTCAGAATATCGCATTTTGCGCGAGAACTATTTTGTAGGAAATCTAAGTAAAAAGCATATTTTTCTCAAAATGTTATTTTTCAAAAAATTAATAGAGGAAATATTCTGAACTTCATATTACCTGAAAATTTAAAACTTTTCTTGTACTAAAATTATGAAAAAGAAAATATATATAGTGAACATAAATATAAACAAAACCTAATTATTTTTATTTCGTCAATAATGTAATTCTAAAAATATCACAGATAATATTTTGTTATTCTTAATATTAAATAAATTCCATCCTGTCATGGAAGTTGAAGATGGGTGTGACACTCATTCATAATGAGGTTATCCACATGAGTTCGTAGTTAGAGGGCCAGTTGACAAAAAATCGGAAGCATAAGCACGTTGAAGGATTTTGAAAAAAATTTCATCCTAAAAAGAGTAAAGAATCTTTCAGAGTGATTCTAATTGGGTTGCTAACAGATATTTTTGGGGACAAGTCAGTAATTGCCACGTGGATAGATTCTTAGGGTAGACCCACAGAGCAAGAATCCTTGGTTGGGGATATATTTTAAAAGCGCAGAGGACCAAACGCAGCTTTATTACCTTCGCTGCGAAGCGTTGATAGACAGACAGAGGATGAGATGGGCCCATGAGATGAGAGATATGCGCACGACGAATAATCACGCTATTAAAACTATTGCTCCGCTACTTGCTGCCTAGGCTACGTTACTGCGCACCCCTGTCTTCAATCTCTTACCCTGCGCATCTTCCAATCCTTTAAAACTAACACCATCGCCACACTCTCGCCCCAAAACCTTTCGCCAAAAACTCGGGATCTCAGATTCCACGCGCCAGACCATGTCCAAGGCGCGCGTCTACACCGATGTCAATGTTCTTCGTCCCAAAGAGTATTGGGATTACGAGTCCCTCACCCTTCAGTGGGGGTAATCTTCCGAACCCTAATTTTTGTGTTATTGTTTCTGATCTCAGAGGGAACATTCCACAACCAAGGGAATTTTATTGTATGATTATAGACTGTGTTGATGGTTTCTCAGCTGCTGCTTTTTTTGTTTGTTTGTTTGTTTCATTGTTCCTCGTACCAATGGCTTCGGCAATTGTGTCTAGTATTTTACACTAACTAACTGATGGATGAGGAATTGAGCCGTTTGTGTTGCACTGATATGATTTTGATTGGATCTGATGCTCTTGCTTAGCTTTTGTGTGGTAGGACCAGACATTTGAGCTGGTCCAGAATCACCTTGTACCGAAGAGTTCATTGATCAAGTTTGTTCTCTGTATCCTTAATCTATCGTACATTTTTTTTTTTAATTTTTACTGAGCGAGTATTCCTTGCTTCCTTTTTAGTTTATTTTCTATTTAAATGGAATCGGTGATATTGGAACCCTTTGATGATTTCTTGCCCATCCTGTGCCAATTTCTTTAATTTTTAGTTTCAAAAATATTTTTATTTATGTGCCATATTTTTTATTTCAGTGATCAAGATGATTATGAAGTTGTGCGAAAAGTGGGCAGAGGGAAATATAGTGAGGTTTTTGAAGGCATTAATGTTAATAGCAATGAGCGCTGTATAATCAAGATTCTGAAACCTGTGAAGAAAAAAAAGGTACTCCTTTATTAGTGGTCATGCTATTCTCCTTACTTGGGTACCTGCACACTATGAATTAAGCCAACCAGTGGTGCTTTATGTGAACTATTCTCCTAATCTGCTGCATAGTGCACCTGTTTTTTACTCTAAAAAATTCACGCACACTCAAGCATTTTTATGAGGTCTGTGTTGTATTATAACCTTAAAACTCATTATGAGATGTTAAACATGACATAATATAATGGCTTTTAACATAGAGGCTATAAATGTAGGGCATAACACTTCTTTGCGCTGTCAACAAATAAATAGAAGGCATAATGACATTATATGCAACATTGATATGATATTAGTTAGTTATATTGCAAGTCAGTGGACCCTCGGTATAGGGTTATAGGTGAAAATTTGAGCTAAGCTTGATGAATTTTCTTGAAAACGGTTAGTGCCATTGTAAAATATCCAGAGGAGGGATTAAGGCAGGTCTCCGCTTATTCTTTACACAGTCACACACCTGTCAATTGATTCCTCCTATATATACGAATGATGTGGGTCTGCTGCATCTGCAATGCGGTTTTGCAAATTCCATTTTTGTGAATCAGTAGGATTATGTTGTCCAAATCAGTAGTCCTTATGATGCGTTGGAATTAATAATATACTTTTTTCTTTGGATTGACAAATGTTAGATGTTAATATTTTTAGATTTTATTAATATAATAGTAATTCATATTTTCTTAACTTTATTTTGTTTGATAATATGCCATTTCAAATTCTTTTTGATTTCTTTCTTACTTTGTGAGTACTTCAACACCATTTTGCAGATTAAAAGAGAGATAAAAATACTTCAGAATATTTGTGGAGGACCAAATATTGTCAAGCTTCTTGATATTGTCAGAGATCAGCATTCCAAAACTCCTAGTTTGATATTTGAGTATGTCAACAGCACGGATTTTAAAGTTCTGTATCCAACCTTGACTGATTATGACATACGCTATTACATATATGAGCTCCTTAAGGTAAGATATGTTCCTTCAATCTCTTGTATTATACTTGGTAGTTGGTACTGCCATTCTTTATGTCCTCTCCATAATCAACATATTGTTTTTCCTTAAACCGTGTTTGAGTATCATATCTTAAAGAAGGCTCCATACATGAATATAATATGTTGATGTGTATAAGCCCTATAATCATTTTCTATGTACCCAATTTATTATTTTTAATTATTTGAGCAAATGTGTATTGAGAACCTTTTCTTGTTTTCTGAATGCTTTAGTGTTGAATTGCAGGCCCTGGATTACTGCCACTCTCAAGGCATTATGCACAGGGATGTCAAGCCTCATAATGTGATGATTGATCATGAGTTACGAAAACTTCGTTTGATTGATTGGGGTCTTGCTGAATTTTATCATCCTGGAAAGGAATATAACGTTCGTGTAGCTTCAAGGTACTGTCCTCTGAGCAATAAACCATATTTTCAAAGAAGAGATGCGACATTGGAATGAATAAAATGGAGTGTATTGGTATTTGAGAAAAATTGAAACCAATATGGCTTGAGACAACATTTCTTTCTTTCAGAATGGACAAATTTATTGCTTTTTTGTCTTTTTTTCCTAGGCTTTAATTCTGAAGTTTTCTGGTGTACATATGCTACCATGTTTTCTAAGTTAAATCTGCCGAGGGTTTAATGTTAGTCTACTGGTATTCTAGTTTACTCCTTTAAGTGCATTTCCAATGCTCTTCGTATAAGCACAGCACGGCTCCCTTTATTTGATTTTCTTTTCACTTATAATTTATTTTTGTATAATCATTGTTATCATTAAAACTTGACACGAAAAATGATTATCTAAATTTTCCTAGGCTTATATTTTATGAGTGTAATGCAAGTATAACATGTGATTTCTTTTTAAATGTCATTGACCAAAATTGTCATGTGTTATGTTTTTGTTTCTCAGATACTTCAAGGGTCCTGAACTTCTAGTTGATCTGCAAGACTATGACTACTCATTAGACATGTGGAGCCTTGGCTGCATGTTCGCTGGAATGGTATGTATTATAACTACAAATAACAAGTCCTATATGGCATACTCTTGACATCATTTATGCAGATGTTCTAAATTTGAACATACATGATTAAAATTGTGTATTCTGGTTATGATTTTTTTCAATGTACTTTGTGCAGATATTTCGCAAAGAACCTTTCTTTTATGGCCATGACAACCATGATCAGCTTGTAAAAATAGCTAAGGTTACATTTGTCGTGCTTTACAATTATTTGTAAATTTTGGGTTACCTTGATGTCGTTGTTGTACACAGCAATTTCATATTTAGTTCCAAGCTATGATATCTTGTCCTCCATCTAATGTGGTTCACAAAGTATAAAATAATTGACCATTGTTTAGCATTATTAAAATATTAATATTAATTTTTAACCAAGTTTCGCTATCCTAACAAGCCTTTGTAGATATAATTTTCTTTCTGTATTCAAGTTATCGTTATTATTTTTATTGTTACTGTTATTAATTATTAGTGATATGTAGGTGCTTGGGACTGATGAACTGAATGCGTATCTTAATAAGTATCATCTGGAACTTGATCCTCAACTTGATGCGCTTGTTGGAAGGTATCCCCAACTATATTTATCATTAACTGTTTATCATAAATAATTTCCACGGGAGTTTAGCATTTTATCATTTTCCTCTTCAAGCTCTCCTTGGAAGCGTGCTGATTTTATTTTGACTTTATTTTCTCTTGGTAGATAAATGAAGCGGTATTACTGACTTAACATATTTTATTATGTAATGCAATTTTGTATTACAGACACAGTCGAAAGCCCTGGTCTAAATTTATCAATGCAGATAATCAGCATCTTGTGTCTCCTGAGGTGGGTCTTCAATTTTCCTATTTGACATTGTTAACCTTCTGATTTAGTATGGACTGCATTTTAATAAATTCTTGTGGCATGTAGGCAATTGATTTTCTTGATAAACTTCTTCGATATGATCACCAGGACAGGCTAACAGCTAAGGAAGCGATGGTAATGACAAACAGCTCCTTAGTTTGTAGTTTTTTTCAATTTGCAGTAGCATCGTTCTTTGGTTGCATTAACTTTAAAATCATTTGCTTTAACAAATTTAATAGTTTTTGGAAATTTACAAGTTTCGTCATTTAAAGTTCAATCTACGTTTTAGTTAGTCCTCTTGTGTTTTTATTCAATTTCATCCTCTGTTTTTTTTTTCCGTGCCGAAGTTTTTGTCCAAGTTTACGATTTGATGCGGTCTTGCAAGTTATTTTTCGTTGTCAACATTTTGGACAAAGGTTTCATCATTTGTACTTAAATGTCAAATCGTCATCCAAAGCTGCCAAATGACCACCAGAAACCTTTAAATTATCCCTGTCGCATCTTTGTTCACCATTTAGACATCCACCAACTACTGTGAAGTTAATCATAATTGACCAAATATTTTACCTACATATCTCTCTATCGCATTCACCATTATCATGAACCATATCCAAGCACCAAAATATCGTCTGAAAAGTTGGAAGACAAAGTGAGGTTCAAGCAAAACGTTGGCACGAAAAGATGTAGTGGACAAACCATAACTCATTTGATTTAAAGATTTAGATCAAATTGAAAAACCCACATTAAATAAAGAGGACAAAAATTATGATTCCATTTTTTTTTGGCGTATTTCTTAATGACACTTATTATTTCTTAACACTTCTCCAACTTCTATCAATTTTCTCCTATCTCTGTCTATCAAATCATAACCCTTGTGCAAAAGTTCTCTTCTCTCTTTCTCCGGGTGTCATTTGAGTGTTATTTATTATTTTGAATGTCAATCTATCATTTTTCCTTATTAATTAGTTTATTTATTTTTAAGCAGCTTGCACTAACTTTTTTCTGTCATTTGGTGTTTGTCCCCGCAGGCACATCCATATTTCTCTCAGGTAAGGGCAGCAGAAAGTAGCAGAATGAGGACACAGTAACTATAGATTACTTATGGATCCATAAACTTGAGTTAATATATTTGGGATTTTTTTATGATATCCGAACGCGCATCTTGGTAACCTTCTGTTTATCAGAGTAGTTTTCCCGTGGAGTGTATCCATATTATGTTCAGACGAGGAATAATGTTATTGACAGTTATTGAAAGTTGAAAGGATCTTGAAAGTTATACAATCTTAAATAATATGGTTTGTTAGATTTGAAAAGAAAAAAGTCTTCTGCTTTTACTCTAATTATCTAAGCGTGTAATGTCATTAATTTTACTTTATTCTTTATTTTTTATATAATAGTGAAATAAATAATAAAAATATTTCTCAAGTCACTTTATTCTAGTGTAAGATTGTTAGACTATGATAATATACAGCAGCAAATGCCTTTCCAAATCTATTTTTCTCGTAATGAAGGTTGACATGGAATATCAGTCTCCTTTATGCCAACTTCTAATGTTCCAATACAGCTGAAATAAATTTGGTAGAACCTCTGGATATGTATTGGATAAGGTTGTGTATTTGGTTAATTGTTTGATAAAAGTTTTTAATTCATTAAACGAAAGCACAAGTTATGCCTAAGTTCATATTGGACCGTTTTTCTTTTTTTTTGGAGAGAATGTCATTACAGCAAACTAATTTCTATTATCACTTAAGCATAATGTTTAGTATATGATTATTTTATTTGAAATGGAAAATAAGTCACGCAATTATGAAAAAAATATATACTGTTAATTAGTCGAAATTACTGTACATATAAAACTCTACTTAATAATTATCTTGGAAATTATAGTGGTTTTTAATTAATTGTATTAAACATTACGCATATAAATAGCCATGAATTCACTTCAGGAAAATGGTTATGAAAGTTGATATGTAGCTTCTATGCTTTTAAGTGACCGATGAAAGCCGTTATATAGAATTCAGTCCCACGATTTTTCTTTCGAATACACTTTTACAGGTCTTCTAAAACATCAGCTTTGACAACTCCGTCTATACAAGATTCCCACACTTTCAATCCTAGATGTTGAGTTAAACTTGCAGAATCTTAAGAAAAAGGCCAATTACAAGTCGAAAATTATTTACACTATTAGCTTGTAGAAATAAAAATAGATTAGATCCATCTGGCAGATCGGAAAAGACCAAGATACTATTGAGCTCAGGACAGAACGATCCTCTAGAATTATAGAAACTGGAGTCCATATATTAAAAATATTACATATTAAACTAAAGGATGGGATAATATTAAACTATTGAGCTCAGGACAGACAACGATCTATTTCACCAAAAGATTCCATTTTGTTGGTTCCAGACTTAAGCCAAAATGATTGATAGTCAAGTAATTCTCTGACAACATTACAACTTAAGTTTATGTAACACTTTAATATTAACACGAACGATCATTAAGCAGTTACAGCTAGACAGAAAGTGAAAGCATCACACAGTTTGTTGCCCTGTCATGAAGATAAATTATAATAAAAACACCCTGCTCTCCCTATCTCTCATAATTCTCAAGGCACAAACACAGAAAAGACATTCAATATAAAGAGAAACTGGAGGAAGATCTCGGTGAATAGGTTTAAGGAAGAGGCCATGATGATATAAATTTTCTCCACTTCCAGTCTCCAATATGTTCACTTTTTCAAATGAGGAAAACAGGCATAAACATCAGATTTAGGGTGTTTGGCTTCAGCGTGCTCCCTACACTTCACTTCCGAAGTGGTGCACATAAATGTTTGCATGCACACCTTGCACTGCATTATTCAATCAATATACATTATTGATGATCAGTACAGAGTTCCAATTCTGCCGCTATCACTAAAATTATGTGTATATTTCAATAGTATTACTAGATAATATAAGACATGCATGAATAAAATGTGCATGACATACCAAATTTTTAAAATAAGTCAGCATCACAACTAACTAGATAATGTAGTGCACGGTAATACTGATGACATCCCACCCTGTAGCCCATTTCATGCACATAAAATGTAGCTCTTCACAAAATTTCAATACAATGTTTCCTATAATTGTCTTTTCTTCGTTGCAATTTCGTTTTTGTTTCAATTATTTTTAATATACTGAAATAAAAGTAGTAATGCAATGCAAGTATACTATCTTTTCCATGATCAGGGAACATAAATTCAGAATATAATCAGGAACAAATAACGAATGGCAAACAATAAATCGAGAATTTTCAACCATAACAGGAATGTGCAAACATAAGCAAATTTATACTGCAATCTCCATCTGAAATAATGGAGTAATCAAACCCCCCATACATTACTCTATCTCCTTAGCGTCTATAGTAATAAAACTGTAATGTTAGGTATTACCAGGCCTAGTATGGAATCTGAATTCCATTTTCACTGGCTTCTGTCACAACGTTTTGATAAAATCATACCATCTTTTCCAAGACCAGGGAAAGATATCCCAGGACAAAGGGTGAATGGCAGACATTCAACCGTAGCAGAAATGCTGCCAATATTAGCAAATATATACAGAAATCTCCATCCAAAATAATGGAATAAACCATCACTTGGGTCCCCAAAAATACTATTCTATTCCTACGTAGTCCCTAGAGTAATAAAACTCTACATTTAATACTCCCAGCATTGCATATCAATCGATTAAGTCTTTAAGTTGCTATATTTCACTATTTGGCATAATTATTAATAATTGATCTTTTACTATAGTTGATTTTAGCGATCAGTACGAGAAAGAGGGCAATACTTCAAGGATGATGAAATTGATGGTATATTAACAATATTAACATCCAATTCATTATTCTATACAACAAACCGTGCGAGAAATCCAACTTATGCAGATAAAACAAAAGGAATTACCTGAATGGTCATTGCTTTCTTGTTTGAATCCAGTTGGCTTCCTACACAATTAAAAGAAAATACCAAAGTCAGGAACGAAGCCAGATCTAACATGCATCGTCTTGATTTTCATAATTTATTTTCAAAAAATGGATTTTTTTTTTCAAAATCAAAGTATTGAATGGAATATCGAAGATCCCTATTGAATTGAAGAGAGGATGAATGAGAAAATATGATTAGGTTGGAGAAAGGGGCGAAAAAAATTACCCTTTCCAGCGGCCCTCTGCTTCTCGAGATTCTTTTCACGAGCCATCTTGGACTTCTGGCCATTGCCTCCCCCCATGTCTGATACCGCAGGAAGGATGAAACCCTAAAGAACCTAATTTTTCTCTCAAGTTACAGAAGGAGGAACCCAAGGTATACACACCAACGGGGATATAAATGATCGAGGACCCGGATTCGACCCAACTTATGTTGTCCCACCAAACACGCTTCTTTTTTAAAAAAAAAAAAAAATGGGATAAATATATTTTTGCTGCCTGAAATAATCACGTTTTCTTGTTTTTGCCTCTTAATTTAATTTTTATGAATTTTTGTCCCCTACCATTTTACAATTTTTATTTTTCGTCCCAAAAAATATCCACCCAGGATTAAAAACAAAAGGTGATATATTTGTAGGAGTTAAAATAAGAATTATAAATTTGTAAGAATTTAAAATATAAAAATTACAAGAATTAAACATATAAAATAATATATATATATATAGGTACAAAAATCAAATTTTTAAATATTTATCATACTTTTTGTATCTACTTCTACGTTTATTAGGGTACACATATCGCATCTATGTGTACGCATTCTTTAAATATAAAGAATAATATGTTAGTAGGTGATAATAGTATAATGTTATTAAATTAATATATAAAATAAATTTATATTTATTAAAAATAAAATGAAATAAATAGAAAAATTAATGGTTAATGAATAAAAAAAGAAAAGAAAAATAATTTTATAAAAAATAAATAAAAATAACTGTTAATTTTAAAAAATTTAATAAATAATTATATTATAAAAATAAAATTGTCATTATGTAATATAGACATAAAGAGAAAAAAATTCTTTATACACTGTTATAAATATACTGTTTGTTGGCGTAGCCATTGAAACAAGATTAAAATTTCACCTCTGCATTAAATATTGATTTTAAATGAAATTAATTGTTATAAAGAGGACGGGGAGTACCCATCAATGATACCCATATTGATTTATATTAGTTTTGTTTGTTTACATATTAATGATGTAGGATAAATAAATAAATAAAAGAAAAACAAGGGTTTGTTGTTAGAGTTCAAAGTAAACGTTTTACCATCATTACACAATTGTAACTTTTTAAAAACTTTTATAATTGTTTTGTTTTCTATTTTTACAAGTATGTAATTTTTTATCTGATATTTTTGAAAATTTTATTTTGTTTTTAGTTCATATAAATATGTTATATTTAAATTTAGTATTTGATTAATCATAAAGTCATAACTGTTAATATGTTTCTTTTTTTTTTCTCGTTTTATGAAAAAAATCACACTATCAAACGGATACTGTAAAAACAGGTTTACATTCTATTATCTAAATAAAATATACAGATATAAAACAGAAAATTAGTAATTAGAAAATATCTGTCTTTTATATAAAGAGAAGTTTCCTATAAATTTCTTAACAGTGTTACTTTTTCTGTTTTCCATTGTTACGATAAAGTAGGCATTCAAGTTCTTTTCTTCGAAAAGAAACATTATTGTTCTTAAAGTCTTCTATCAAACAAATTCAAGATTTAGTTTCTAACTACAAACTAACTTTTATTGTTCCCTTAATATTTTACCGTTACAACACAGTCTTTCAAAATATTTTTTTATTATAAGTATAAAGTTACATTTAATACGTTTTTTTTTTTAAATGTCACTGATAATAGTTATATTGGATATAATTATGCTTTATGAAAAAAATATACATTTTGATTCAGGTTTAAATCAATAGTCAACCCTTTAATTAACCTAATTAGACATAAAAAGGTTTTGGTTCAATCATGACCAGGTTGAACTTAATATAATTAAAATTGAATAAAGTAAGTTATTATCGATCAAATTGGGTCATGTTTGGTTTGGGTTAAGATAAATCAACCCAAGTTTGATGAAAGTCAAGTTAATTAAAATTCAAGTCAATGTAAATTGAGGTGGATTCAAGTTCATTAAAATTGGTTTAGACTCATGTTGAATCAAGTTCAACGAGATTCACTTTGAATAGGGTTTGAGTTGAGTTGAAACAAAGAAAAAAAAGTCATATTAGACTAATTCAAATTGAACTCATGTTGAGTATAATCATTGAGTAAGAATCATGTTAAATAAAGTTGGATTAATCTCAAAAAAATAAAGCTGTATAAATTTAGAAATACAAACTACAAAGTCCAATATATAAATTTGAAAATGCGAAGAATTTTAAAATTTTACATTATGAAAAATACAAAGTAATTCATTTACTCTAACAGAAATTTATAATTTCAAAAGTTTTGCAAAATTTATTACTCAAACAACATATTTTGTCATATCACATTTTTAATTATTTGAAAAAATAATTATTCTCCTAAAATATCTTATGGAGACATATTATTAGTTTTTCAAAATAATATTTTATTATTAGACGAACCAAATTATATATATATATATATATATATATATATATATATATATATATATATATAAATTATATATATATATATATATATAACTTATAAATTTAAATTTGAATTCTTAAGTATACAGTTACATTTATATATATTTTTAAACGAATATAGTTATTTTTATGAAAGAATTCCATCCTATTTTAAATGAAGAATAAAACCAACATGTTTAAATTCTATACAAAAAATAAATAAAAAAATATTAAAATGAGCCAATTCAATCTAAATAATTTAATTCACCATCGGTTGTTGATCCGAAAAAGATGGCAGTAAAATCAGAAATCTTTGAAGCCGATTATGTTATATTATATTATATTATATTCTATTCTATTCATGAATTGAATCACAAAATTTAAAATAAAAAAACATATAAAAAAATAATATTTTTAATTAATACTTTACTTATATAATATTGAAATATTCAAATAACTAATTAATATTAAAGGAATTAATTTCTTCTAGTCATATTTTACTTTTTATATATATAATTTACGATGGAATGATAATACAGAAAAACTTAAGAATATATTTGGATTAAATTCAAAAAAACAGAACTAGACTCAAAAAACCGAAAACTGTTACACCTAACTTTTACTATCATATGCAAAGTAAAATATACTTGCTGTTCTAGGCTAAATCCATTTTCTTCGTGTGTTGATAACGTTATCATCAGAAAAATAGTATCAGACTTGGTGCTTTCACACTTAGACACAAACTCATCAATTTTCTTCCCATTACCAAGCCATGGAGTTTCTTCTATGGGATATTGCCTTTGTCATAATAGTTCTTTCTCTACTACTTCCATCGGTTTTCCTTAAACTTCTCTCCGTTACCCCAAACTTCGAAGCTCGGGAGAAAGTGGGTGTTATTGGGTGTGATCATGATCATGAGCATGGAGTTAAATCTGATTCTAAGAGCGGGGAAACGGATGAAGTTGTTCAGATTGTGGGGAAAATTGATGAATTCGGAGACAAGTCGATACTGGGAAAAATAGGAGTCCCAGAAATTGTGGATGTGGATCGTGGATCGCCCAATATACGCAATTCAAAGACGATCGATGAGGAGAGTAGTGTTTTCAATGAAACTGAACTTTTGAATTTGGCTGAGGATCATGTTGTGGATGAGAGTAATGAAGGGGTTATGAAAATTAACGAAGTTGAGGTGGAACTGGTGGAGTATGATTCTTGTAGAGTGCTCAAAACTGAAGAGTTTGAGATCTTGCCGTTCGAAAAAAACTATAATGAGATTGATGAATCGGGTAGAAACGAGGATATCGGTGATTGGGAGAAAATAGAAAGAACTGATTTGGAGAAGAGTTTTGGTGCAGCGGTTGTATTTGTCGGATCCAGGATCAACGATAATAGTCTTAGTAATGAAGTGAAGATAAAACTTCATGGTTATTACCGAATTGCTACACAGAGTTCTTGCCACGAACCTCAACCATTGACACTGAAGTTCTCTTCTATTCGAGCAAAATGGTAAATGATTAATGATTTTACCCTGCTTATTTATTTCATAATATTTATGTTTATTTTTTAAAAAATAGAATATTTTTCCTCTTGTTCTAGTTTTCGTCTCCTTTAAATTCTTTGATGTATTTAACCGAGTAATTTCTTTAAGGACTGCATGCCAAAAAATTAGGATTATGAGTTCAGAGCAGGCAATGGAGCAATATATTAGCCTTTTATCAGAAAGCATTCCATGTTGGATTGCAGAAAAACCTTATGTAAGTGTATTCAATTTGGTTTCTTTTTCTTCTGTTGGACTTAACGTGATGAACCAGAGTAGTTTTATTATCCTTCTTCTAAATCTTCCTATTTAAACCTTCCATAGTTCCATTTAACAAATTGTGGTGGAAGTTTATGGTATATATATCAGGAGACTAAATTCTTAAATTCTGAGCTGCGATGGTTGAATATTTGTTTTTCCTGTTGTCACAGGATATTGCTGAGCCGGCTTCACAAGAGATCCATGCATCTGCAAAAAACTACCCTTATGAATTATGATTTGAAGGCATAGATAATCGTGGGAATTGATTATTCCATTTTGAATTCCGAAGCATAGCAATTGAAAATATTTCCGAATGCAGAATTGATTGGTTCTCAAGAATGTCCCGAGCCATTGGATACACACGATAATGAAGTTGGGTTCCGAAGGTTTACCATATTTTGCCGTGTCGTGTCATTTTTTGTTACCTGCAACCTTGAACTTGCATATTGAACTTCCATTCGCGTAGATAAGATTTTTTTTTGTCTTGTTCGCTGATGCGTAGAAAATGTTTATAAAAGGAAATTATTTGGCAGAATATTTTAGCTACACATACAAGTAAAAGTGATTATAATTTGGATGAAAAAAATTACTTTAGCCTTTTGTTTAGCCTTTTGTCACACCCTCGGTTGCCAGTTTTACTGACGATTTCACATTACATAAATGGTAGGACTGATAAGAAGGATCTGAATACTTATAAATTAAGTTTGAAAATAAGTCATTGTAAACACTTCACCTACTTGTTGACTGCGTGTCACTGGAAACAATATTAGATCACATGTCATATCCATTCTTTTTCCACAATTTCAGTTTCCAACCATAATGATAAGTTGATGAAAATGTTGAGAATAAATTTTTTTAGAGAATATATCTCTTTTCGTTTGAGAACTTTTAACTCTAATTTAATATTACAAAATTTACATATAAAATATACTTTATATTTTCTTATATATTATAAATTTATTTTATTTTTAATGAATATTTTAACCTAATTTCGAATAATTATATCTTAGTAAATAATTTAATAATGAAAACTAATAATGTTACGTAAACTAAATATTCTTAAATTGGCAATGCAAATGCCAGAAATAAGACTAAATTCAACCGTTCAATATTAGAAATTGAATAGTTTTTAAATATATTGGTAAAGTTGATTTGATTTTTCAAATAAGTAAACATTCTCATTGTTTAATTAAAAAATAAATAAAATACACATATAATTTCTCATTGTTTGAAATGTTTTTAATAACTATACCTTTTTGCTCATAATAATGCGTGAACTGTAAACTCGTTTTAATGATGAAATTGAAAAAAAAAATCAGTTAGTTCATGAAACTTTGAAATTAATCAGCATTTAGAAAATTATGCATAGAAAAGTCTTACCTGAAGACTTACTTAAATGATTAAAATTAAAAATATTCAAGTGTAATTTACAATTATGTTTGTTTACGAAAGTTAAATTCTCTATTACTTAGGTCCAGTCTTTAGAAAATATATCCTTTAATCCGAACTTGTTCTACTTACTAATATTTTGATCGTAATTTTTATTTTTTACTGCTATTTTGTTTTTTTAAATAACAATCAAAATCTCAGTAAATAATAGCAGATGCTTAGATTTAATAATTAATACGAAGATAAATGCTTAAATTAAGGACTAAAATAATAATAAGTAATTAAATTTAAAACCTAAATAATAGCATGCGACAAAATTTGAGATTTAATTAATAAAGTTTAAAAATAAAAAATTCAGCGAGTGTGATAGGTGGGAGACTTGTTTAGTGACAGAGATCAAAGCGAAAAAATTATATATTTTAGTTTTGATATTTTCTTAAAGTAAATTACATTTAAAAAAAAATTAGTGTTGCTTTTCTACATTTTCTACATTATTTGTTGAGAATTTTACTGAATTTGAAGTTAGAAGTAGGGATAATAATTAACATATTATATGCTAATATGAGATTAGAAATGTTGTCCCTTTAATACTTATCATTTATTTAGTTTTTTAAATAAAAAATTTAAGTAAAACTTTACTTATTTCCCAACATTGACGATAAAATGGTATTACAATTTTTTTTTATAGCATCTATTATTTCATAATTATTGCAAATTTTACATCAATAAATATTTTAAATGGTCAAACATATTATTTCTATCACAAATTTGTATTATAAATACGCGATGATTGTTAATGTTATAAAATTTTGGTCTTAAATATCAATCATTATTTTTATTTTGAAGAGTATTTTTGAATATATGGTTGTTAATACTATGTTTTTTTTTTTGTCTTTCATGACCTATGTACTGAAGACGTTATTATCAGGGTACCACCACATAGACAAAATGTAATTAGACGAAGGAATGCGCTTCAATTCCCTTCTCGTTTTATTATCTCCATCCGCGGTATCAGTTTCACTAATCAAACCACCACCCGTCGTCGATCAAATCCATAGTCTCCCTCAGTCTCACTCTCCGCCTCTTCCCGTTCTCGAACCGCGACCTAGGGTTTGCCTCAGATTCTAAGGGAACGTGATTTTTCTTGCGTTCTCTTTTCCTGCGTCTTCAAACAGAGATTATAAAAACCGATGGCAGTAGTCATTGAGAGCTCCGTTTGGGAACTAAATCCATCCATATACATCTTCATCTTCTTTTCTTGCTGCTTCTCGATCTTTCTTTTTCCTCACGCCTCTAACCTCAACAGAACATCCACAATCTTCGACCATGGAACCTCTCACTCGTTTCTCCATTTCCAGCGGAATTTCCTCTTCGTCTATTCTCTCGCATCAGGTTGCGTTCACTATATTTTCTTATTCACTGTAGGATTGTTCGGTTTCTTTTACAATGTGCGGGATCGGCTTTCTGGACTTTGGAGTTCTTTTTGTTTATGGAGGAAGAATCGAAACCTAAAGAAAAACAAAATATCTTGTTAGCTGTAGCTGAACATTCTCTGATTAACTTTAGCCGAACATTCATTTCTATGTTATTTTTGTTTCGAAAAAAATGATTTATATTTTTCTTATTTTTTTAGTCATTTGTTCTGTTTCTGAATAAAAATTCCGAAACTCGCCTGTTTTAATTAGTTACTCAATTGAGATTTAGATCTGTAATGTTCAAGTGCGAATGACGGTTTCGTTTCTCTTGTCAGTAATGGAAGGTCTATGGTCAGTGTTCGGGGAGTATGAATTTGCTTCGTATGGAATCGGCAGGGAAACTATGGTTAAGTCTCTGTGTTACGGATATGCAACAGCTCTCTTCGCTGCACCTTTCCTTGGCGTGTTTTCGGATGTAATGTGAGACTCTAGTTTTTAGTCGTTGACGTTACTGATCAATTAAGATTTATAATTATGTTTAAGTAATTCAAAGTTGAGTTTAGTGTTAAAAGTCAGCCTTTGCAATTGTGTTGTTTACGTAGCGTCATTTATGGTGTCTGTTTTAGTAAAGATGATTTGGTTGTTTAATTATTTTATTTATGACAATGTACGTCATCCAAAATATAACATGGAATTCCTTCCGTTTGGAAGGAAGACTTACTGTCACCGTGAATTATTGTTGATGCCTAATTTACTAAAGTGTTTTCTGTTGATTGGTGGCTCTTGAGATGATATTAGGAATCTTATTTAGACATTTACATTTCCAATTGTTGAGGAAGAATATGATCAATATTCCGATGTCAATTTCGTCTTCCTGTGAATTGTTATCACTTTTTCAATGTTTGTCATTTTTGCTATGACATCGTTGTTATGGTAGATGTCAATATATGAAAGGCATCTTGGTTAATTCAGAAGCATTAATGCTAAATCATGCATATTCAAGAAATTTATACATTTTTTTGTACAAATTTATGATGATTTGTCAGAAGATTATTCTAACCCACTCTTTAATTTTGATGTAGAGGTCATAAGAAATCTAGTTTAATCTTTTGCATTCTACACTTCATTTTTGGCGTATGGAAGAGGATTTCAGAGCAGCCAAGTGTATTCATGACTACCATATGTCTCTCTCTGGCCAATACTATATTTTCATTTAGTTTTGAGAATTGGATGGTCACTCAACATGAAAAGGTAATCGGTGAATGTTATCCTTTTATCTTGATTTCCAGATAGGCACAGATTTCAGTCTAAGCATCCATAACTTTGCCACTGGAAAAATGGCAAATTAGGAGCTTACTTCTTCCTGGTTAAATAACTTGATCCATTCTATTTTTCTTTTCGTCTTTACATGGAAAATCACTTTACGTGGAAAGTACACGGCTTCTAAGGAAAAAGACATAGGATAGGAATGCTTAAAATATCTAAAGTATAACATCACTTTGGAATATTGTGTTTTTGTTTGCAGCAAGGGCACAGACTTGATTCGCTTAATGATACATATTGGTTAATGTCTTTCTTTGAGTCTGCAAGTTTTATTGCCAGCCAAATGTTTGCAAACTGGCTTATTGGTAATAATACGGAAAAAAACACTGCTCCTTCATTTGTTGTTATTTTTTTTGCTGCCACATGCTTCACTTTTATCACCAGAGGATGGACAGAAACTTCTGGAACGGCATCTCTTAAGGACTATAGTCGCTCCTTCTATGCCTACATTTTAGGTGGTAAGTTGCTTTTGTTGTTCTTTTTTTTCTTTATTATTTTATGAACAAATTTTATTTTAATTTTATTTTTATATAAAACAGTTCCATGCTCTTAAGAATGCTGTACTTAACATTTGTTTAGCAATCTGATAACTTAGTAAAGTTTCTGGAAATTACCAAGGCAGCTCATCCCTTTTATTTATGTTCCTGTAAGATAATAGCTGCTATTTTGTCTTCAGAATATGTACATAGTACGAGTTAGTGTTTAAGCGGAGATACTAATAAGAATTTCTTTCTTTCCTTTAATTTTATGCCCATATATCAAACTTCTGCTTTTCTTGCTGGTTTTCTTTGCTTCATGGCTGCTCCCTCCCTTCCCTTGCTTTGATCAATGCTTATTTACTTTCTTTTCTGTGACAGTTTTTTGCATTGCGATATTTTTATTCAAAATAAATAATCCACTATTTATTCAATTATTGTTGCAACTTGTAAGAGAAGCTGCGATAGAAATCTAGCTAAACATAAGAGGAAATACGCATGCAGAGGCTCAATTTCTTTAAGCTTGGATCTCATGCTTTAGATTTGATTTCGCTGCAACATGGAGATTTATAATGAAAGTCATGGATGCTTATATTAAGGGGCTATTTTTTTTTTTTTAAATTGCTAAGTTTCTGATGATTAACCTATCTCCTTGTAATATTTTTTTTTCTTTTGTATATAATTTGTCTTGCCAATGGTTTAATCTTGTTTTATTTTAGTTTCAATCTCAAGCTGTATTTAACCTAAGCTATGCATTACAGAGTCTGTACGCTCAGACTGACGATGTATAATGATACTTTAGTTGATTAGATGCGAAAAAGAGATGGCACTAGGGAACACATTATCAATTTTACAACAATTTAATGAATAGATTTAGTAATCTACTGTTTATATACTGATTGTAATTTTATAATCCACAGATAAAAGGATATGGTTGTTGGCGTGGGCACAAACTTGCCTTCACTTCTCTATAGGAATTTTTTGGATCCTTTGGGCACCTACAGTGGTGGTATGATATCAAATTTTAGAGCATATCTTGTGATATACTGAGGCATGAATATATGTAGAGTATATTTAAAATGCTAAGACAGTATTGCATTAATGGATGTTTTATGGGCTTTCTTTTCTTCTTATTGCTTCTTTGTATTATTGAATCTAGAACTGGACTTAATTGAACAAGTTTATAAGTAATTTTGCTTCTCTGCCCATTATTGTGGGAAAATCTCTTCTGATGATTGGCTCTATTAAATATCTCAGAAAAACTGTATAGGGTTAATCTCCCTTGTGTCTAAAATACACATAGGGTGAATGTGCTTTTAATAAAGAGTGATATAAGTATATATGACAACCAAAGATAAATATGGTAAATAGAAGATTTGTTATGAATAATATGAACAATATCTACCAATATCAAACAATGTCTATTTTTCCCTAATAAACAATGGACGTTATGTTTCCTTAATTAACATAAAACCTGATATATCTAATAGGCTCATTATGAAAAGAGGCTTAAGCAATTGAACTTGCTATTTTATCATTCTAAGTCATAGGATGGTTTTGGTTTATACATATAACTTTATGACATTGGTTTTAGGCTGATGGCCGAGAAGTGCAACTGGGCTTGATATATCCATGCTTTCTGGGCTCAAGAATGATAGGAAGCACTGCATTTCCGTGTCTCACTAGTGGGCCTTCATCGCTTAGAACTGAGGACTGCCTAGTTTTTGCTTACATTATACTGGCTTTTCTCCTTTCTATTGTGGCTTATGACTATCAGGTGCAGTTACTTATATATTTAGAAAGTATCAAATGTATTTTTTGTCAGATTTCTGAAATCTTGAGTCTTCTCTCATGTGCAGGAAATTGGGGTTCTGGTGACGCTATTTTGCTTGTTTCATGCATGTGTTGGGTTTGTTTTGCCATCACTTGCTAGATTGAGGACCATGTAATCTCTTTAACTATATTTGTACTTTTTCATTTGTTCAGAATTGGATTTTTAGTTTTATCTACTTTTTTTGCAGGTATGTTCCTAATGAATTGCGTGGAGGGATGATGGGCTTTTCTCTCGCCCTGGCAAATGGAGCTATTCTGCTTTCTGTGGTGCAGGTATGTATTTATGTATAATGTTATCTAAAGTTTTAGGAAGCATGTAATTAACCAATTAAGCATTATTAACATGATTTCAATAAACAATGATAAGGGGCTACTTCGTTTGAAAAAAATGTTCTGTTTTTTATTTTTTATTCCTCTATTATTTAAAAAAATATCTCATTGTTTTTACTGCTTTCTATTTTGATAGATTTGTGTAGAAAATAGTGAAAACAGTAAACAAGATTTATTCACTGTTTTCTTTAGAAATATTTGAAAACAGAAAACAAAATGGAAATATGATGACATTTTTGTAACTTAAAAGTGGAAAGAAGTTATGAAAATAGTAGACTTTTTCTTATAAACATTTACACAGAAGACACGCTAATTTTGTGAGGTTTTGAATCTACATTCATACAATCGTGGAGGGTGGCATAGTATTCCTACACAGTCATTTCTACAGTAGTAGACAGAAGTGATAGTTTAAATTCCTAATCGTGCCTGCATTTTTTTCCGCAACTTTGAAAATATAAATGTTTTTTTTTTCTTTTTTGACTTTGGATTGAACTTCTTGATTGCCACAACTTGTTGATTAGCCATGTAGGGTGACTGTGTGTGTTTGAATCACTCATGAAGGAGGGTTAACTTATTGAAATACAATACTTTAGGTGTAATATTTTGAGGGAGTGACTACGGTAACCGTTAGGTATTATGCCTTAGTTGAGTTGTTATATTAGTTATAAATGTTCTGTAATTTCATTAAATATAATCAACAAGAAGCAATAAATGATTGATGATGCACGTTTGGTATTTGGTATCCTTGAAAAGATGGTGCTGAGGTAATTCACTACAGTTAAATGTTTGATCAATGCATCAGCTTATTTTGAATGATTTTGTAAATTTCATTGTGTATTTATTATGTTTAAACTGGTTCATGTCTGTATTTGCTGTCATATATGTTGACTTCCTGTTGACTTCCTCTTTACGTTTGTAGCATGGCAAATGATTTGGTGAAAGACATCGGGTGTTTCAACTGGTTCATGTGTGTATGTGCTGTCGTATATATTGTTGACTTCCTCTTTATGTTTGCAGGGTGGCTATTATCGGAATGTAGGAAATGCAGCATTAATGACATTTGGTGTGAGTGGTTTATTGCTAGCAGCTGGTTGCATGCATGCCCTGAAGCAATGGGGTAAGCAACCGTATAACAACTGGCGTAAGCAGTGAATGTATGACCCTTTGGCAGGCTTTCGTAGTGGTGGATGACGGACTCTTTTATTGAATGCAATGAGGAAAGAGTAAAGAGATGAAGAACTTAGATGATGCCAATTCAGGCAAGGGGTAATAAATTTCAAAAAGGATACAAACATCGACTACTAGTGAGTACTGAACTGAACTGACATTGGGGTTCTTTCTGTAAGGATAGGGAGAGACTAAACAATGAAACTTTATAGTTTAACTCTCCTTGAGTATGTCAGCATTTTAAGTTACTCTGGACCAACGGATTTCTAATTCTCAGTGATATATTGTAGCTTGCATACTTTGCTGCTTGGGTTTGCTTATGGAGGATATATTCAATTGCACAAGCTTTGGAAATTGCTTTCAGAATCTGTATCTCGTGACGAATGCCAGCTTCTCCAGAAGAGCACCTAAAGATCATAAGGTGAAAATTGAATATTATGGTTTGGTTATGTTAGCATATCAAAGTAGTCATGTGTTATTAGCTGGGTTAGTTCATTCAAAGTTTCTTAGCATAAACCATGACACTGACTAACCCTAGCATGTTAAGTAAGAAGGTTTATATGAAGTCACAGTGAAAACATTTGAAGCTCTGGTGATGTGATTACATCAATTTGATCAAGACACAATTCAGCCGGTAACAATTTGGTTTACTTGTTTTTCTGCTATATAGGACCTCTCTGTTTCTGTCATTTTGCCTTAGAAAAAACTAAGTAATCATAAACTATATGTGAAAAAGTTTTATATAATCGTTGTTTTGTGTAAGCTGAACTACATAAATAAAGGTACTAATGGTTAGGTGTTGTTTGTTCTTAAGTTAGAAACAGTACTTTCTTTAAAATAACAACTTAAATTTTTTCGCTCTCAATCATAACTAAGTAGGCTTGTTATCGTAGCCGAATAATTACTTTATTTCAGATGATAGAAATACTTACATTTTTTTCTTCTAATATGGGTCCTATTTTTATATTTGAAGTCTTTTTAATTAGTGAAATAATGCTCATTTATACGTAATATATTCCTCTTCAGATAAAATCAATGTTTTGAATTGAAAATCTGTTTATCTTTGATTTTGCATTTTATTTAATCAAAAGTGTGTTACAAAGAGTACTGTTGAAAGAAAGCATTCGATATGTAAAAGATACACCTAAGGTATTATTGAATCCAAGTTGTTTGATCTAAAGTTATAGCTTTGAATTACGATAAATTTTTTAGAATTGACTTTTTCGTCCTTTATGAAATGTTTATTGACTATGAATAACTCATGCTATATCATGTGCATTGTCCAAATCTTCACAATTTCTCATTAAATTTTGTCCTCGATTAGTCATCAAAGCTATAAACATATTTTAGAACAAAATCTAAATGGCTGTTGACGTAAATATTGCTACCGGTGGAGCTTGAAATCAATTGCAGGTAGCATCATTTAATCGTCGTCTTGTATTTGATCCCTTATCCACTTTGTTGCTACCCATTTCTCTCCTTTTATCACGGGACAGCTTCCGTGGAGTGATGTCTGCCAAAGTATACACAGAAAGAAGGTCAAATAATGAGCCCATTATAAAGCCTGTGAAATCTAATCCATTCATGTAAAATCTAGTTTAAACCACGTTACGCACATATTAATGTCATTTTATTAATTAACCAAAAAATTCAGTGGTCTTAATTTAATAGATTCTAGTGAGTCCTTCCTTGCATAGTTCTCCAAAGAGAGGGTGTTCTTAAGTCACGTGTGTTTGACACTTGACTTTCTCCCCTTCAAATTTCAAAGCTCGTAGAGTTTAGTTTGCTATACATCTTTCTTCCTACCCTTGTGCTTCTTCCTTATCGAGGGGTTACACACTTCCAAGAGTACTTTGGACCTTTTTTTCCCCTTTTCAATATCCCAAGAACTTTGAAGTTTAAGGTTTGTATTATCTATTTTCGAGTGTGTGAAACTTCCAAGAACATTTAGGAGCCTCTTTTTTTCTATACGTCGGACAACACTTTAAAGTATGAAGTATGTATTCTCTTTTTGTTTCTGTACGAGAAAGAAATGCATTTTGGAGCTTCTTTTCTTTGCGACACACAACAATTTGAAGTATGTTCTCTATCTGTTTCTGTGCGAATACGAAGTTAATCTTCAAAAATACGGAATAAATTATTAAAAGACCATAAATTTCAATGTCAAGAATAAAAGTGGAAAATTTGCTTCATTTGGAAGCTATTAAAAAAAAAATTAGGCACCTTAAAAACCTATCCTGTTCGCTTGTGATTTTAACACCCATTTTGTAACCCCACACCCCCATTCCAGCCTTGCTAAACAAATAAGTTTAAAAGATGACAACATTATCAGGAAAAGAAAAGACTAACCTGATCAATTGTACCATTAGGTAATAGTGAATAAAATAGAAGCCCATCCCCTTTGCGCGGCTTTACTTTTAAACCAACACAGTCCTCGAAATTATAGCTACCGTCCATGTTGAATCCATTCTGCAGAATGATAAGACGCTAATTACCTTCTAAGTAGATTAGTAATGGGATGTATGTGATTAAAGTAACGACAAACTTGGTTTCACCTCAAACGGGAACATGGTCTCCCCACCTTCTGGAACATCAGTCAAATACAGCAAAAAAGAAGCTACCTGCATGGAACTTAGTTAAGGTCGAACTTATTAAACAAAAATCTATAAGTTTACGAGATAAAATTGTAATATAAAAAGCAATTTAATATAAAAAAAATTGAGTTGGCGATAAGTATATGCAACTTGAGTTGATCAGGTTTCCTGAAAATAGAATTAGGGACAGTACCAACGGGTTTGAACAAGATACTCCAATATCCATTTTTTTTACCCGATTGATACTTTCATTTTAATTACAAAAAATATAATATTAAATTTAATTTAAACATACTAAGGTAATTAATTACAAAAGCATATTTATCATGACAGACTAGCGTTATTTTGCGTAGAACGTATGCAAAAGCTCTGGAACTACGATAGATATAAATGCAATATAAGAAATCTCAACACGGCTAGAGGATAATGTTGAGGCCAAGGAACTAAATAGATCCAAATACAACAATAAGAAATCTCAATATATATCCAAATACTAGGATTGAGCTTTCGTTAACTTCGCACCAATAAGATAATATCAATTCAATTTTTTATATTATTTTGGTATAAATTTTGAATTAAATAATTTTACTATTTCATAATATACATGGCAATATAATATCACACCGTATAAATCATCAACTAAAATAATTTTATAGGTTATCAACTTTTATCTTTATAATATTTTTAAGATTATATTATTTTAATATGAATGCAGCTATTCATACCCGAGAGGGAATTTTTTCCGTTAGTGTAACCTAAGAAGTATTAGACTCCTCTTTTTAAGAAATTAATATCCATTTTAAGGTGAAAAAGCTTTCCATCTATCCTTTTCTTTTCCTCAAGATAGTTGGCGTTTTAAAAATACTTATACCTTTTTGAAAACATGCTACATTTTTATTGAACTATTATTTTTGGTGTATTATTATTAAGAAGAAACAACACTAAAAATTACCTATCAAACAACAAGAGTCTTGTCCAATTTTAAAACTTGTTATAGTTTAAAAGAAATAACGAAAATTTTAAATAAAATTTCATAAACGACATTACTGGGTGTATATGTATAAGATTTCATTTTGTTTTCCAAATTCCCACAATGATGTTGAAGAATAGGTATCAGGACATAGACATGTCCTAAGAAAGGAAAAGGGATAAAGACCTCTCATGTTAAAAAAGAATATGATAATCTTGTATTTGATCTCTTTTCTCTGTACATCTTTATTTTTTATTGGCATTGTTTACTATTTTTAAATTTAGCACAACCATCAATATTAATCCTAAACTTCACATGATATTAATACTAAACTTCACATGGTTGTCGGTGCTAGGTTGGCAAACAACCATCCTAAAAATTCACAAAAGCTTAAAAAATGAGAATGTACGAGTTTAACTTTAGACGTACCCGTCGGCTCTTTTGTGGGCCATATTCAGCATAATCAAATGCATCATAATGAGAATTGTATTTCTGTCCAACCTCATAGCGTAGGATATTAAATGCCTGAAACATCATTATCACTCAGATAATTTGGAAAACAAATTCAACAAAAATCAAAGGCTAGGAAAGTTAATATTTATTGTTTACATTAACATTGATTTTAAAGGGGTTTAGTTTTTTTTTCCCTTTCTTTTAGTTAAAATTTAATATGGCTGATTAAAGGCTAAGACAACATGCCAACACCTCTAAACTATACTTAAAGCCTAGTTAAAAACTTCGATTTTACCTTATCAAAAGAAAAATTGAATATTACAAATTTAAAAAATCATAGTAGGTGACGTTATTTCTCAGTATCGTTATCCTATTATTTTATTTCATAGAAGACAACATAGAAAATTTAGTTCAAATTCACTAGCAACATGAGGACTATTACTTTGTTAGAGAAGGAAAGAATAAAAAGCTCTCCAGCTCGTCTTTTCAGTGGTAGGTAGCAACAGAAATGTGTCGTTGAACAATGGGAGATTCCTATGTACCAATGTACGAAATCAAACCTCATAGGCATCAAACAAAAAGTTTGCTGCCAACTGTAAGGAACACATTTACCGTTCGAAAGGGTACAAATTTATAAAAGATTCTTTCAATTTCAATTAGCCCATCCCACCGATATGTTAAGTTTAATATATGATCATAAGATAGGAGCTATGATAGCAAAATGATCTTGATATTAGGAGGATAGATATTAAAATTATCACAGGAAAAAATGTGAATAGCATGACCATTACGTGGAAAGTTGATCATTGTTTACAGTTATGTTTCTTATACATCAATCAATCTAGTCCTGCCTCTGCGATCCCCTCTACTGGCAGTTAAGAAGGCAGAAAAAGTGCTAACAGATTCCACGACACCAAAAAGAAAACAATACATTTTCTTAATATTTTTAAATATTTTTATTTTTTCCCTTACTTATTTTTACATCAAAATAATAGCATACGTAAACTAATTAAAAATTAAGTAGGAAGAAAAGTATAAATAAAACAATAATATGTAATATTATCATACATTCTATGAAGAACACTTAGAAATAAATTTTTTTCAAAGATTAGAATATCAAAAGAAAAAAAGTATATAGAAAAACATTATCTCTCCTCTGCAACTAAAACACGATGAACCATCAATTAGAAGTGTGTTTATTATTTAATTCCATTCAATTTAACCTACTTCCAATTCATTCAATCCAATCTAACACTCACATTGCTTGGAAGTGCAAAACTTCCATTCAACACCATTCTAACGAACACCCTAAAAACTGAAACAGGAAAGGATCAATCCAACTAAGCACCATAAATTCCCTCAGTAGTCTCAACTCTGCTTCATTTCCCACATTAAATCTTAACATTTATTTACTTTCATTAACTGAATTTTGAACCAACAGAAGTACCCGATGTTAATTCATTGTGATGGGGAGATGATAAAGCAGAAGTATGGCAAGCAACAATCTAACATTCACGAAGCATTATTCTAGAGAATTCAAAGATAAAATAAGGTTACGTCAAAACACCAGTGTGCACCTATTAAAGAAACAATTTGGTAACGAACCTGACGTATTTTCTTTGACTAAAGCAATTAAGGAGAAAGTTGAAACAAACAAGTTTTGCAGAAAATATTGAAACTGATACCAAAAGGAAAAAGTGGCTTATTTAAGAAGGAAAATCCAGATACCAAGTAACAGGGTTCGATTGGTTACTTGTGCAAAAATCCTATTCTCTTCCCTAATAATTAATGCTTTGCAGAAGTAATAGATATGATGGATGATACTAGTTTTACTAGAAAGGAAAAGCTGCTGTAAATTAACAGTTTTTACTTCGTATTACAGATACAAATTCAAACAATCCATTAACTAAAACAAAAACCATAAGAGAATTCATTGAGGTAAATCAGATTAACAAGCATTTTCAAAATGCCCTTTCTGCAGAGCGAGACAGCCAATTGAGTAGGGATCTTACCTCTCCGTGAATTCTAGGAATTTTTGTTGCTCTGGCAATTTTCTCCTCAACGGCATATAAAGTCCCCGTTTCATCCTCGGAAGCACTCATAAAAACACCATAGCTGTTAAAAGAAGAATGTAGACATAACATAAGCTCACAATATGACTTTATATTAAATAATGTGCATCTTTGGATTTTAGGAGAAGAGGTCCTCATAACCATAATCGCCAATTCTCCCATGGGCTAGATCATTTCTTAATCAGACTATATGTATACCACGGAGAGGCGTATAAAATATCAGCATGTAACGCAAAGTTTCACTAATTGAAACTCCCACGGATTACTTGAGGATACTTTTTAAAGGAATTTAGTTTAAAGCATAATAAATTTAAAAAACCTATCATCTAAGAACCACAATGAGGCTTGAAATTATTCTATCTTCAAGCAGATAAAAGGTCAAGACTAAGGAAATAAAAACAAGTTGCGTTGACATCTTGGTCTTCGTTAGAGGCAAGGAATAGGAGAGCAAATATAAAGGAAGCGAACATATTTCATCTAATTTCTCAGAACTTGAAAAATTTGTCAGGTTCACCATAATCCCAATTGGAAACAATCATGCATCTTAGATTTGTTATCTTAGCCATTCCAATTCCAGGACTATATTCTTTCTTTTGACTTTTCGTATAAGCAAGCCAGGCTCGTTGAACTTGTGGAAGAATTTGTGATAAAATCATAATCCTAAGTTTAACATTCTACTTTGTGCAGTTTATAATGAAGGCAGACAAATAAGTATTCCACAGACACATACTAACTACACATTACCTTGTTCTGATTCCCTTTGTATTCTCCTCCGTTTCTCCCTTACGTAACGCCAATGTTGATGGCTTGAGTCCTACTTTTGCAATTTTAACTATGCTTTCACATTGTTGTGCACTCGCAAAATTAGGAAAATACAGAGCGCGAGGATACCAGCTCAAAACCTAAGGACCACAAATCAAGGACACATTTATTTGAAATTCAAAGTTCAATTGCTCAAGTAATTCCTCCAACAAAATCGTATGCCCAACATTATCACATTCACACAACAATTGAAATTAAAAATGTCAGAGATGCGATCATCTCATAAACGTTTATGAAATCAAAATATTAACGTAAATTCACCGTAATAAACTAATAAAAAAGATATTGCTCTATTTCAAACAGATGAAAAGCAGATTTTATCTACCCTAGCAGAAGAACATTTCAGCAAAAAATTGCGAAGCACGAAAAAGCGAAATCGCGCACCTGAAAAGGAATCAATGTAATGGAATCGTCTCCAGACTCTCCAGCTTGCAACAAATTATACTCCGTCTTCTCCTCCGTCGATTTTTCAGTTAACCTCGCTCTCGCTCTCGGCATCAGCCTCAGGTCATCTTCACGTTCCTAAATTCCAGTGATCTCTTATTTCGAATACTTTCCAGCAAAAGAAAACAAAAATCGAAGCGAAAAAGAGCTTAAAATACTGAAAAACAACGTGATTAGGATTGTTGTGAAGGAAAACCTGGTAGTGAGAGAAGAGACTGGAAGCAAAGAATCCAGCGAGAAAGAAGAAGATGCCTATAAGGAAGACGAAAGGCAAGCCGAGCCTGTTCGTCCTCCAATTCCATCTCGAATTTCCCTTAACCGTTTTGGTTTTCATGTGGATTGTGCGGAGCGTTACTACGTTTTACTTTGTTGGAAGTGCAAAATGAATGGTAACTTACTAGCAAGAGCAGAGCAACTCTGAACAATATAGCACTTGACCGATTCGAGTCCCAAGTTGACCATGAGCTTCTTGCAGCTGCTAACTACCCTTTTCCTAACGGATTTACAGCTGGTGCACCTTGTTTATGTCCACTGTTGATTGATTTGAATTTGCATTAAATTCAATCTTCAGTACCAAATATGAATTAATAATGAATTCAATAACTAGTTAATTAAAAGCATTGGTTAGCATTCTCCACTACAGTTTAATGTATAGTCAGAAATGTGCGACTAATAAAAGAACAAAACCAAAAACTCTTTTTCAGACATGCACTACAAAATCTGAATATTTATTTTCTAGAAATATAAAAAGAAAACTTATTTTATTTCTTTTTTCATGCAGTATGGTTTTTATTTGTTTTTTATACTGATAAATTTAATATTGAGTTATTTAACATTAGTTAATTGATTAATAGAAGCATTTATTCGATTTAGAACATTTTTTATCACGGATTTTTACCTTCTGTTTTCTTTAGTGTAAATAATACCAAATCTGATTCTGTGTATAAAAGGCAAAAAGTTAACACACTATGAACAATTTAAATAGTTTTTTTTTTCTTTTTTACTTACTACTGATAATGACAAGTTCGAATTCTATTTCAAACATGAATTTACTATTAACCTTACTTTTTGGTGAATATAAGAAATAAACGAATGTTTAGTTAATAAACTTCACAATTACGAAATCTAATTTTATTTTAACTCCTTATAAATTTATTTAGCAACCTCTTTAGTAAGGTTTATATTTTCTTGCATATAAAGAAAGAGTTTAATGATTATGTAAACATTTTTTACTAACTTCTTTAGTGACGAAGTTTACACTCAAAGGAAATAAATGAAGAGTTTATAACATCTTCTAAGACATCAGTTTACATCGCTCTTTCCATAATTATTGTTTTTATGTATGATAAGACGATCTTTTCAAATAAGAATTATATTGGGTATTCACATTAATTAATGAAGTTTCACATTTGCAATTCATGCATTGAATGGAAACAGTAAATATTCACATTAAATACTAACAGTTTCTTTTTAGGGTTAGAAGACTTTTTCTTTGACAAGGTCTTTATGTCACTGACATTAATGGTTTATGTTTATTCTTTGATGCCAAACAAGTCCATTAAATTAAATGGACAGTTTCTCCTTCCACTCCACGGTTAGTGTTTTATGAGATTTTTTTTTAAAGAAACAAAGATTTATTGTAAACAAATTTATGTAAGATATTAGGAAATTATTTTTAACCTAAAATTTTAAAATAATAATTTTATAAATATTTTATCGATATATTTTTATTTTTATTATTTAATATAATATAAGACTTCTGGCTCATTTTAAATTTTTAAAACAATTTTAGAAAAAAAAATTCATCCCTAATTCCGAATACCAATTGCAAGAAATCCCTCACATATGCATTGATTCCTTTGTCGTGGAGTTATAGGAAAATGTCACAACATTGACTCTTATGTTGTGTCATGCATGTGGACTTATTGGCATGCTTGTCCCTGGCATTGATTCGCCTCAGATACTGCACAAATAGTATTGAGTTTATTTTACTGTTGGCACGTGAATTGGCTTAAAAACCATCTACCATTTTAACCGAATCCAAAGGCCAATGACTTTAGCTATAAATCCAGAAAATTCTCATAAACAAAATTACTGTAACATTGCCAACAAGTACTCTCCATCAGATTTCAAATTTTCTGTTATTTACGCTCAAGTTAGAATCATGTTATGTTCAAATCAAACATGTAGTATGTATTATAAATCTCATGAATTTTTTTACATTTGTTGAGATGAAACAGAGTATGTTTGCCCATTCATCTAGATTAGACATGTAGCATGAACTTTGGCAGATTTATTGAGATCGAACATATATGGTGTATTTGTTTTCATGTTTTAGATATGAAATATGAGTTAAAAAGTCTTGAAAGTTAGATCGATTTGTTTGGTATAAGAAATTTATGTTTCATTGAATGTTAAAATACCTAAAACAGCCGTTACATTCAAAGCAACAACATACATGTTTTTACATTCTCATTGCATTCAACAAAATTTATCTTCAACTTAAATTCAAACATACGTTTAATATTTTTCATTAGTAGTCAAGTCAACGACACAAGGTAAAATTGTTCATGTAGATGTATAGGATGAATAACTATTTTCACAATTACTAACATTTTTGTTTTGCTGACATCCTCGTCAACCTTAATTTTATATAGTGAGTTGGTTGTAGTTCTTACCGTCAACCTTAGTTCTAAGATTATGTCCATTGTAGATTTTCTTATTAACCATAATTTGAAGACTAAATTCGTTGTAAATTTCCTTGTCATTCTTAGATTTAGGACTACGTCCATTTTAGATTTCTTCATCACCTTGATCTTAAGATTTCATTGTATATTTATTCGTGGACCTTAGTTTTAACACTAAATTTGTTGTAGTATTTCTCATTAATCTAAGTTATAAGACTAAATTCACTGTGATTTCCTTCACAAGTTAAAAAAATTATAAAAATTATTCATATAATACTAAAAATAATAATAAAATTTATTATATCAATTAAAATACTCACAAATTTTTTTCGTCCATTGTTTTCACTTTCCACACTCTTTTCATTTATGAAAACAATTTTACTTTCCATTTTATTTCCTTAATCAAAATAACTTTATTTTTCATTTTAATTTTTTTTTATTTCTTTTATTTTCACTCTCAAATAATCCAAACACTAATGTATTGAGAATCTCAATCATCCAAGGATGTTAACTAATTAGTATTTCATTGTCTTCTAACTGGCCAACATTAACATCTACTCATTCAACCCGTTTCAAATTCCTTAATACCCATACTCTCTTAATTTTTTAACCAGAGAAAAAAAAAATCCTTTCATAATAAATAAATAATTATATGCCCCCATAGATAGTGAAAAATACACAAATTTTTAGAAGTCCCGCTTTATTTGGCCAGGTTGATGATACTGATGGTGGATGTGCCGTCGTTTTACCAAATTGGTCATGCTTGTTCTCACTGCGTGCAGGCAACAGAAACAAATACGAATTTGCGTGCAGGGGAACCGCAGCCACGTTGCTCCCTTGGCATTTCTAGAGACCACAAAAATATAAAAACATGAAATGCATTTGGTTTGGATAATCCAAGTCCCATGGGTGTTAACCGCATGAGATGGACGGTACCCAAGAAGCCCACGTGGACAAGAAGCATGTCCACAAAACAAAGAGGTTGGCTAGGGCCACATAGGGTCTCTCACTCATCTTTGAAAATCTGGAAAATACAGACTTTAATTTCTTGTTCTCCTCCTCCACGTAAATCAGTGACCATAATAGCTTATTCTTCCTCCTCCAAGTGCAAAATTAACTGGGATTTAAAACCCAACACTGTTCGCAGCGATGGTGATAGCTTACACTCAGCCTGTGATGATTAGACTAAATCTCTACTGTTCATTAATTCCAAGTGCAAGACAAGCCAGACCAGGCACCAGCTATGGCTCGTTGATCATCCATAATCACAAAGCTTCAGAATTTCCTCATCGGATTTCAATCAAGGCTAAGGCCATCAAAGATGAGATGGATGGAGAAACAAGTGGATCTTCAGGACGTAGCTGGGATCCTGGGTTGGAAATTGAGGTCCCTTTTGAGCAGAGACCGGTAGGTGTGAACTGCCAAATGATAACAATGAGTGTTTTCTTTAGATGATCTTCAAAATCAACAGATGTAGCATGGTATATAATGTTAGTTCATGAATTTTGTGGCCGAATCTAGCTAGTGAGTTCATAAGGTCATGGGATGGGATTAAAATTAATTATCAGTTAGCATTATTGTTTCAGAAAAGCTCATTTAGTTCTTCTGAGCTAAGTTTGCTAACCCTGACTTTGCTGTGTGATAGGTAAATGAGTACTCATCTCTGAAGGATGGAGTGTTGTACTCTTGGGGAGAACTGGGTCCGGGGTCGTTCTTCCTTCGCCTGGGAGGTCTTTGGTTGGCAGTGTTTACAGTTCTTGGAGGGCCAATTGCGGCTGCAAGCTTTAATCCTTCTAGAGTAAGGAAGATAAAATATGTGCATGTAATAGGGTATCAAATCAAGTAAACACCAAGATCTTTTGATGCATGGACAAGGATACCTGCCAGCTGCACACAAACAAAAACATTTATAGAGTGGCTAATAAAATTTCCTCTTACTTGCATCAACTTTCAAAATCTTGCAGGAACCTCTAAGATTTATACTAGCTGCTGGAACAGGGACGCTCTTCATTGTGTCTTTGATTGTCTTGAGGATTTATTTGGTGCGTTCTACTACTCTTTTTTGTTTTTCATGTCACAATCACTTCAGTACAGTTTTCAACCGACACTAATATATACCTTATGATTAAGTGACTGGGCTATGACTGCAGCACCTTCACTGTTAAATAACTGTTGCAATTAAGATAATTGAGTAACAATGCAGGGTTGGAGTTATGTTGGTGATAGACTTCTATCAGCGGTAATCCCTTATGAAGAAAGTGGTTGGTATGACGGACAGATGTGGGTCAAGCCGCCCGAGGTTAGCCTCTTTTACACATTTTTCCGGTACCCAAGAACAGAACAAAAGTATCCTCAAAGACATCACTTGTGAAAATCCTATCAAAGGCTAGAGTCAATGCGTTATATACATTGAAACCGACAAATTGATGATTTTACTTACTGCAGAATTTGTCAGTAGGCAAAAGGATAAAATTTATGGGAGGAGGGGGAGGGGCGGCATTGGTAAATGAATAGCTAATAGGTTAGCAACTGTAATCGCCTCTCAAAATTGTAAGAGACACTTCTGATTAAGCATTAAACAGCAAAAAGGTTTGTTCAGAAATAGTGAATATGAAGGATATAGAATAAAGCGTGGGTGAAATGTGGTAATAAATATTACTACTACTCAGTGACATACTTATTTCAGGCAATATAATCTGAAAACTGAGTTTATTTGCAGATCCTAGCTCGTGATAGATTGTTGGGCTCTTACAAGGTACGGAACATCACAAAGTATCAAAGCATAGCTTGAATTCAGAACAATTTTTGATACAGACTAGAAGAGCAGTATGTTAATTTCGATTTCTTGCAGCATAATTGACGTATATTTCATGTTTCCAGGTTAAACCAGTCGTTAAATTGCTGAAGCAAACTCTAGTTGGGACAGGAGCATTGCTTGTGACAGGAGTTATGCTATTTATATTTGCTACACCGGTGGAGAATTTTCTTCGAACTACCTTTACCACGGAAGAAATTAAATCAACCGTTCCCAAGGTTAATACAAAGCTCAACCTGAGGTAAGAGAAGACACAAAGATCCTTTACTATCTTCCAGTGTTTGTCCACAATGTGATTCCAATTTTTTAATGCATATTGTAGAAAAGAGGAGTTGCTTAAACTGCCAGTGGAGGTGATAACTGATGATGATCTAGCAGCAGCAGCTGCTGAGGCTGCTGATGGAAGACCCGTCTATTGTAGGGATAGGTATTATCGAGCATTAGCAGGAGGGCAATACTGCAAATGGGATGATCTGGTCAAATAAAGGATAAAGAAAAGCATATGTAGTCAATTTCATTTAGTAAAAGCAGTTTGCAATTTGTGGTGATTCAATGGTCCAAGGCGTATTCTATTAGTAGAGAAAACTGTTTAAGTCATTCAAAGCAAAGTCAAAGCTGGAAATAGAGGGTGAAGAAACGTATGATCAAACCTAACAAAAATATGACAATATAAACTACATGTCATGGCAGTCAACTTTTGCATATAAATTCAGAGGGAAGAGCAACAAATTTAAGAGGGCGAGAATGTAAAGAAGAAAAATATGCTTAAAATATATAGATATATACAAGTACAAAGACGTAAGTTCCACATGCCTATAGGGACAATTCTATGTAAGCAGAAATTGTATTTTATATACCAGGAGATATGATGGCGAAGTAAATTCCAGAAAACCGTCCTGCTTCATGGACCTTTCCAATAAGGGGATGAAACTCATAGTGCAGTGAAACAACTAGCTTCCATAACACTGAGCAACATAAAGAATCTTTGTCTAATAACGCATAAAGGCAACTGCAGATGTGTGTTATACGCATAGAAATACACCAAGTATATCCGTGAACATTCGGATTGCATAACATTTCCGAGACAAGTAGCGCAAGAGATATTTTGGACAAAATCAATGTTGGTTCAAATAGCCTCAGGCATGATAAAAAGTTGAAGTGACTCCAGCCGATCCCATACCAAGTGAAGTGACTTCAGTATTTCCCCAATATATATCCATCACTAGGCAAATGAAAAGTTGAATCTCCTCTAACCAAGTAATAGAACTACTTGAGGCTTGCAATGAGTTTTCCTTTTCAGTACTTACAGAGCATTCCACCCCAGAATCTTGTAAATATAAATTGACAGCAATATCTTCTTCCAAAATCACTAAATAGAGATTATTAAGTGATTGATGATCAGTCAAAATTGTTCTAGCAAGGACACAATGAATTTGTTAACATTGTCAAAAGCCCAACGGATATATACCTATTGAACAAGTTTCTTGCACCAATGAATAACTCGAAACATTTGTGCTCCAACAACATGCCTAAATGATTTCTTGCTTGCTTTAGCGTATTCAAGATCAAGTGTCCGATATGCAAGAGCAAACAAATACATTGCTGGATGAAGTCTTCTGCAGGTTGTAGAACTGGGACAGTCAGTATACTTGACAGGTAAATACTTGGGCTGGGTCTTGGGGGATAGTTTAGAAAATGTTAATTACTTTCTACCACTTATAAATGTCCAAATTGGAAGACACTAGTTAAAAAAGGAGATATTTGGTTTCTACTGGCCGAAAAAGTTAACTAAAAGTTTTCGGAATTGATTAAGCGGAGCATAGCTGAAGTTGTTATGTAACAGGTTTATACTTCTTAACATCTTGTCTTTTATATAAGTGGTGACAAGATGATTCTTGTTAAAAACATATATGAAATGTGGTCGTGGTGTTGACCACTTTACCAAGCCAAAATGCATGTCAAACAGACTTCAATAAGTTCAAAAATAGTTTAAACAAAACCTATATGAAGTGCACATTCTAAAAAGCAAATTTCAACTTTTCGTATCTGTGACCATTACAAATTTTCCCCAAGATCCATAGAATTATGTATGTATACGGTATAATAATGATCTGGGATTTGTTTGGGTAAACTTCTTCATAAACATTTCTAAAAAAATAAAAATTAGAAAAAAAGTGAAATAATTTTTTCCATATGTTAAACATTATTTTATGCGTAAACTAATTGTAAGAAACACTCATATCAGCATCTATATAAAATTATTTTTAACTCATACATACACTAATGTTCACTTATGGAAATCTTTGCTTTATTTTTCCTTCTTATTTTCCTCTCCTATAAGTGCTTATGAGGAAATTTACTCAAACATATCCTTGATACCATACGTTTTGAAAAGAAAAACTTCTGTTGCTAACATTAAAGAAATTTTCATAAAGTTAAAATAGAAGAAATAGTACCCAAGTAGTTAACTTACCTGTCAGCTTGCATATTATAGTCCAAGCCATCCCAAAACCTTTGTGATGGCTTTGTACGACCGTGCTTATCTTTGCCATATGTCTCAACGTACCAACCCCCTATGTCATGGAAACCACAGCGAGGCTCAAACAGCCAAAATCTGTATAATGATGGAATTAAATTATTAAAACGTATTATAAACAGTATTGAGAGAGCAGTAAACAATCTCCATCTTCATAAATAACAAGTTGAGGAATCACGGAAAGTTTACATAATCTTGAGACGCATCAATTAGTTTAACTTTGCAGTTAGAAGCAGTTCCGGTTATACAGAAAGACTTCTGAGTAATAAATCCACAAACCACAATTATTCCATCAATTCTGTTTTCTTTTCCCGAGGAGGTGTAGAAATACTATTTTTCTAGATAATTGGAAGTTAACTAAACCAATGGCCAAATTGCTTCAATGCTTAGCTTAACACTTGGAGAACTGTGGGGGTGGGTGGATGGGGGGCGAGAGACATGGAAAGGGAAGACCGGGGAACATAAAAACCAAAAGTTCTGAAAAAGAAAACAACACGGAATTTGTTTCCTTATTTACAAGGAAACAATCCAATGCTCACCCAAACAAAACACAAACAAATTATAAAATGATAAAAGAGCAGACAGCATCGGGGTATACGAATTAATGAGCCCCAAAGAGATTGTTGTGCCAAACTCAAACATCAATACAATTAGAGAGATGTCAGAGCTTTACTTGCTTGGTGGCAAATGTGCTCTAGTGCATCTACACTCGCAAACTGAAACTTTCTCACCCACCTGATACCAGTGCATATGCTTCACCTGAACATTTATCATAACATGACATAATTGTAAGCATCTAGCTATATCGAGTTATATAAGAATAAGTTTCTAGCAAGATCACGAAACGCAAACCATGTTTCTTCTGTATTTGAAAATATTAGAAATAAAAACAAACAAGACTTAGTACTAATGCAAAAGTAAAATTTCCATCTAGATTGTTAGAATCATTCTATTATTATAATCAGTCACTAAATATTATTGATTTCATCATTTGTAATTATTCTGATTGATTAGATTAGACAGTAAATATTTTACAAATTGGGTAATCAACCTTTATTGTGTTTATATTTTGATGGGAACCTCTCCTGATTCCTTTGTTGTTGTAATCTGCCATTATGGCATACTATTTCTCTCTTTATATAAGACAGACTGTACTTTTGACTGAAGTAAGATACAAAGAAATATCTCCCAAAATAAACCAATTGTTAAAACATCAAGACCATGGGAAAGCAACATTACATACCATCAATGTTCTATGCTTCATAATCGCATGGGTCTTTGTGCCCTTGTCATTGTAAACATAACAACAACCTTCATCTGGACTGCTCCCAAGTCCAGATATAGTTCCCAAATGAATTCTTCTTCCAACTGTACCATTTGCTAGGTAACCTTTCCAAAAATCACTGATGATATGTTTGGGATCTTCGTATAAGTTAAGGAACACTTGAATGTGATCTTCGGTATCTTCTGTCTGCATTACATCAGAACAGCTTCTAGGTAGGGTCCTAGATGCTGTAGCAACAACTCTTCCAGAGATGTGCAATTCAAGATGTCTATATGCATCTGATACAATACCTGAAGTTTTAGGGCTGAGACCTTGATAGGTTTCAAAATCATCTGATCTTTCTGCATTGCTGTAGACATTCACATTTGTTATAGATTGACACGAGGCTGAATGGAAGGATCTAAAAGATGTTAACATTTCATTGTTAATAGTTGATATCTCTGGAACCTTGTTGGCTAGGCAAACCATTCCGAAAAGATCACGACCTGAAACTAAGTGCAAAACCTCAGGAGTTTCATAAGAGGACCTCTCCTCAGCCTCAAAGCAGTCAGGAAGAAATTCCATGGGCATAGAATCAATTTCAGGACCATAATATGCTGCATGAATAGCTGAATAAAAATCTCTCTCAAGAACATCAAAATAGCCTGTTCCATCTACCACCCTCTTTTCTGACAAGATATTATTTATGGTTAATCTGTACCATTTTAACCATTCAACAACTTCCATCTCCTTGAACGCAGTAGCTTGTGATTTGTAAATATACAGTTTTGAACCCTGTTCAGAATGCTTTTGCATAAGCTTTTTCTGAGACAACAGGTACATGTCATAATGGGCTCTCTTTTGAGAATCTGAAAGAATCTGCAATGCATCATAGACAATCAATATTCCCTGCACGTTAACCAAGGAAAAACCTAATTCTAGGCTCTAGTTACCCACACGAACTCGATATACATTCTGTAAAATTCCAGAAGTTAAAATCATTAAGTACGTGGTCATCTTGCCAATGGGATGAACACATTATAGCCAACAAATCAGCAAAAAGCACCAACAAAATAAGCATTAGACCGTAAAACATATCCGAAATTGAAGAAAAGAATACACAATCAGTTTGTCTCAGTACTAACTTTGGCCCATGTTCCGGTCAAGCAGTCAATGCGCCCGAGAACAATATACTAAATTGAACACCAGAATGGCAGGAGCAAACCTATCAAATTGATGCTACTTATTCAAACATTGATCAACAAGACAACCAGTAAGCAACTTCCCATCTGATTTTTCATTTGACTGAACTATTGGATGCAGAAAATCCTTCAAGAGCAAGCGACAGTTGTTCACATTATTCATATCGGTATCCAGGGGATTTCTAATAACTCATTGGTTCAATTTGATAATTTTTTCTGTGATTAAGAGCTAACTATACAGATGCAACGGAGACACAAAATAACTGTCAAAACGTTATTATGTTATTCAGACATTAAACACTACCTTAAAGGAAATTATTGTAGATGACATCAATTGTTCTGTGACAGGGATCAGGTGAATTGAGTCACAATCGACTCATGGCACTTGGACTGTTACACTGTTAAATAAAAAGAGTTGCGTCCTGACTATTAGCTATAGCTTACCACTGGACCAAAAGTTGTAGTCTACAGTCAGAGCACAAATATTTTGATTTAAGGATGTAACAACCGAAGCGCTACGATTCGATCGTGGCCCACTTGGCCTCTGCTATAAAACAATTGATGTCACCTACAACAATTTTCTCCCAACCAATTATCCTAAGAAAAATCTTACCCTTGGATTGTAACTTGAACCTCAAGTAATAATTGTGCAAGCTGCAACATAAATATCCCTTACAGGGCATTCTTCTATAAGCCAAGCATGGTTGATTCATTTGTATTCAAGCTCTAATTTAAACTGTCCCAAAAATATTGATCAGGAATAAAACCACCACTTCTGATTGAGGCTATAGCCATGAAACACACTAATCATGATTCATATGTCTGAGCATGATTTGCACAAACCTCGTAGGCAGCCAGAATTTGCACAAATCGTCGAGACGCACTGGAGTCATTGCTTGACTCAGCGAGGTCTGGGTGAGTTTCTTTGGCCAATTTTCGAAACGACGCTTTAATTTCGGTAAAGGAACTGGTCTCAGACACTCCTAACAGCTCGTAGGCGTTCTCTACGGGAAAATCTGTCCAAGCTGATTCAGAAGCGCTACTGAAGTCATGTTCTCCGCAACCCCGACACAAAGAAGAGACGTCGTAGAGCGTTGAAATTATGCTGTTCGGAGAAATTGACGTAGAGAATTTTGGCCTCCGATTATCCATTCCGACGACTGTGTTGTGTCCGGCACCGGCGAGATAGACCATGATTGTCCCTCTTTTTCTCTGTTATTATATTGTTATAATTATTATTGTAATTAAAATAAAAGAAAAAAGAAAGTGTAATTGCAAAACCTGCGTGTAGCAACAGCTTCAGAAGCGAGTGGTAATATAAGGGTGAAATTACCTAATTTGTTGTAGTATTTTAGCTAAAGGTTACTATAAGAAATTTTAAAAATTTCTTATTTTCTTTTAAGTATAACCGACGTAAAATAATGTATGGACATGAGTCCTTATATATACCTTGTCTCATGTTGAGGTGATCGTATTCATATTGCATACTGGTATCTGAATGTAAATTCAGGAAGATTCACTCTATTTAAATTTGTTTAAGAATTCGTTCTTTATTTTATTTTTATCTTTCATTTTACATCTTTCCATATTTACTGATTTTAGTTTAATTATTTTACGTTTATGTTCCTATCAAATAAATAAATAATAATAATAATACTTTAGATTGAATAGATTTGTTACTAAGACTATTACTACAAAAATCGTAAATATTTATTTATATTCGATAGAATAATATTAATATTATTATATTCAGTTAGTCTAAAAAAAATAGAAATTTTAGACTAAAAATGAAAAGAAATTTGATATACTTTTTACCTTAAGAGGAGATTTTTAATTGAAATCTCTTAACTTTTTTTATTAACTTAGTTTTTAAGTAATTGGTGTAGTTATTATTTCGTCATATTACTTGTTTAACGTATGATTTTATAAATTATAATTTTCTAATTTGATATTTTTATAGATATGACAATATGATGATATAATATAATAGTATAAATATAACACGATATAACAATATGACGATATAACAATAAAATAAATTATATGACGATATAACAATATGATAATATGATGATATAACATTATGAAAATATAATAATATGACGATAAAATGATATAACGATGTGACGATAAAATGATATAACAATACGACTATAGAACAATATGATCATATAACGATGTGATGATATAACATTATGATGATATGATAATATAACAATATAATGATATAATAATATTATAATGTGGTATAACAATAAAATTTTAAAATTATAAAAACACTAATTGTAAAATTATAATTTATAAAATTTTTAAATTAATAAAATTACACATGTGATGACAATTCATGATGTGACATGATAAAATAATAAATATGTGGGTCACTTATTAACATCTGCAACAAGTTAAGAGAGAGAATTAAAATTAAAAATTTTAAATATGTTGAGAATTCAATAATCATAATTAAGTTTTTTTTATTGATTAATTCAATAAAAGTTTTTTTAGATTTATTGAAATAAATAATAAATTAGTTTCTTTCTTATATATTCTCATATGAACTTACTAAGAAAATAATTAATTATTACTTATACCGGTTAACAAAAGTTAACTTGAAACTAATTAACAAGTGTTTTTAATTTAAAAAAAAATTCGTTATTAATCAAATTAATCATTTTTTAAAAAACAGATATAAAATCACTTTAAGGTTCTTGTAAGGAAAATTTTTCAATGACATGTTAAAGGAGATTCTTTAATTATATATATCATCTAAAGTGTTTCTTTAATTATATTATTATTATAAAAAACTAATTAAAAAATAATATTCAAAATAAATATTAATATGATGGTTAATATATAGATTGATTAATTTAAAAAAATAATTAAATTAATTTAAAATTTTAAAGATAGACTATTTTTTTTTAAATTAAGAAAGTAAAAAGATATTTAACCCTTGTTTTTATATTTTATATTTTTCTTTATATTTCTTATTCAGAACCCAAATGTTGGTTCTATAATTCTCTGATTTAATTATTTAAGAGATACTAACAAAACGGAAATTGTTTTTGCTAAAATATTAAAACAAACCATATATATATATATATATATATATAATTTATATTGAAGTGTTTCTTTAATTATATTATTTATTATAAAATAACTAATTCAAAAATAATGGTCAAAATAAATATTAATATGATGAATATTATATATAGATAGATTAATTTTAAAAAATATATAGTCAATATTCAAAACACTACTTAATACAAAGAATAGAAAAATTGATATTTAATTGTCAACAGATTCTATAAATAACGGTATAGATAATTATTTTCTTTTCATCATATAGAATCAGGATCATTTTATCATTTAACTATTTTATTAATATTTTATTTTTATTATAGTCAATATTCAAACATAACTTAATATAAAAATTATTAAAATTTTATTTAATTATCAATATATTATATGAGTTACAGTAATGAAAATCAATTCACTTTTATTAGATACAATTAGGATCATTTAATTCAACATCATCCAATCACTATAATGGAATTTGAATTTCAGTTAAATGGTAAAATTTTCAAGTCCTTTTTATCATTATAATGTATTTTTCCCTCCCTGCTTATTTCATTCAGTTTTTTTTTTTTTTAATCACTTGTTTCTTTATAATTTCAATAACACAGTCATTATTTGATTTCTGAAAAGTTAACTTTAAAGAATATATGTAAAGGAATGTAAAAAGTGATATATATTTGAGGTATTGACATTTATTTAATGTAAATATATGACGTTTTATTTTATTAGGTAATCAAGTCTCCTTTACTAAAGTCCAGAGAAACTTTAATAAATATTTTTACAATTTTCAATTAGGTCATTATTCCCACATAATTGAGATAGGACTTCCGACGATAATTTTTCCATTTGACCATTCTAAACGTCCAAAACCAAACTGCCTTCGTTTTGGCGGATTCGGAGTTGTAAATGTCACCTTGTATGATTTTTTCTCATTTTTGTTGAAACTCAACACGTTTGGCTCAACTGTGATATTCACAGAAGGGATATCCAACGTAACTGATGCTTTGTATGTTCCCGCAACCCCCACCTTGGTAAGAGTTCGCTCGTGAATAACGGTTGCAATGGAGCTTCTCACTACTGGTTTAAACACCACGCCAAACGAAGGGTAATTTAAGCTTGTTACACTGTAGTGCTTTTGTGCGTCACACCTGAACTTTCTCCTCGCCACAGCTTCAATCCTATCAGATGTGTAGTTCAATGCACAAAGAAAGTTCAGGTAATCATCCGCCGTTAAATCATAAACGAGTCCTGGATTAAGCGCCGCAATAGGGTTCACATGTCCGGCACCGACAGCGAACGGTGTTGAAGGAGCATTCGTGGCACTGTCTAATATTTTTTTACCATTTTTGTAAGACGCATAAGATGTGGTTACAAGCGCAGATCGAATTGCGGCGGGGCTCCAGTTTGGATAAACTGATTTAATCAAAGCTGCTATACCACTGGCGTGAGGGCATGCCATGGATGTTCCTGTAATTATGTTAAAATCCACACGCCTATGATCCTGGTCGAGGTTTGTGGGACCTGCAAATTTCGTAAATGCCGCTAATATGTTTGTACCAGGAGCAATGAAATCGGGTTTCAATATCTCTGGTGTGATTGGGTTTGGACCTCGAGCACTATATGCAGAAACAATTGGCGACGGTTTAATTCCAACCTTAGTTCCCTCGAACACAAGTGTAGCTGTTGGATTTTGTGTCTGTTGCAGGTACATCTTAATGGCTTTGGAGGCTTCGAAACCCACTGCAGCTGTCGGCAAAAGATGCGCATCCGCCACCAATTCCTCTCCGTCAATCTCTCCATTGGCTAACACCATGCCCACACCACCAGCAGATTTCACCACAAGCCCTTTCTCCACCCTTGAAATATTTCCGCGATCGCAGAACACAATTTTCCCCTTAACCTTCTCAGGATCCAAGCTATCTGTAAGACACAACTCTGCACCTACTTTTACGCTTGCATTTCCAGCGTATACGAGTGGCACAAAAGTACGAGGCACAAAACTACTACCATCATTGATTGAAACTCCAGAATAGTTCTGTCCATTCCCGAGTTTTACATATACCGGAAAATCACGATCTATTGTGCCAGCTCCCACAGTGATCATCCAAGGTGCTACATTCTGGAGAGTAGAGTTGGTAGGACCATCGTTTCCTGCAGCACATGCAACCACAATCCCTTTCTCCATTGCTGCAAAGGCTCCAATGGCGAGGTTTTCTTCATCGTAATCAATTGCTTGTCCTCCGAGTGACGCCGAAATGACATTCACATTGTCAGAGATGGCTGCGTCCATTGCCGCTAATATATCAGAAGCAACACAGTTATCTTCCCAACAAACCTTATAGATCGCAACTCTAGCGTGTGGGACCATCCCACGCGCTATCCCAGAAGCATACCCAAATAAGTTTGCACCTTTCACTGCAGAACCTGCAGCTGTGCTTGCAGTGTGGGTGCCATGGCCGTCAGAGTCTCGTGGTGATCTAAACTGTGTGGTTGCATTAAGGGGGACCACCGAGGCCTCGAAGCCTTTCAAGAAGAACCTAGCTCCTATCAGTTTTTTATTGCAATTTGCGACACTGAAATTCTGACCTGATTCACATTTGCCTTTCCAACTCCTAGGAATGGGTCCTAGTTCGACATCATCAAAACTCTTGCTTTCAGGCCACACACCAGTGTCGAGGAGTCCAATGATGATGTCACTCGTCGTGTTTGACTCGGGAAACATGTGTGTGATTTTATCCAGCCCAAGAAACTGCGGTGTTCGAGTTGTGAGTGGCTTGTATATTTTCTCCGGTAGCACCTTCAGAATCCCGATTTGACTCTTCAACGACCGGGCTTCTTCAGGAGTTAATCTTGTTGAGAATCCATGAATCGCATTGTCATAGGTGTAGAGCATTTCTGCTGAGTTAGATACCGATTTCAAAAGGGAGCTATACCAGATTGAATGATGATTTAAGATTGTCGGCATTTCAGATTTCGTCACATGAACAATGTAAGTACTCTTTTGATTATCATTTGTTCTCTCAATTGCCGCTAGAGATACATCACAAAGGATAACAAAGAAAACAAAAGTAGCTGCAGAAACTTGTTTATCACACATCTTCGTGCTAAACTTGTTTGCGGTGACACTTGAGGGGAATGTAACAGTGAAATTGGCTTAATAGAGGATTCCGGAGTCAGAAAATGGGAGGGGAGAATAATTAATTTTGGTTATTAGATCATTAAACTTATAAATTTGATGAGAAAATATAATAACAAACATATAAAGATAGAAGGGATACAAACTATTAATTAATGCACGTAACACGTGTTTTGTCTTCATATAGAACATACAAACAAACATTTCCGTTACCTAATAAGTGTTACGCGTTGGCTTTAACTCGTGATATAACAAATGTTACACGTTGACTTTGCCTCCTTATGTAACAAATTTATTTTAAGGAATTATTATTTTGACATCCAATAAACTTTTACACATACTTTATATCTATTATTTTATTTTTAATTTATTTTTTTTCTACAAATACAGAATTTAACTTTTTCTAATGACTAAAAATACTCTACAAATGAATTGTTAAACGGTGCATGTCAAAAAAAATATTTTTCTTTATTTTATAATTAAGAAATTAAAGTAACAAGTAAAAGAAACATGATAGTAAGTTCACATTTCAATATGAACTAATTATGTCTTAAAGGAATTAAAAAGATGTGTAATATCTTTAAATTTATTTAATATTTAAGAGTTTTAATATTCTCGACGAGATATACTTATTGAGGAAACAAAAATTAAAACTATTATATAAAAAGAGTTATTGTACTAAAAAGGGAAAGTTGCCGCCAGCTTTCTTTTTCAACAAGATGCATGTTTAAAATTTACGTTATTAAAAGATTAAATTTATATTATTAAAAAATAATTAAAACATAAAAATAAATATCACAAAAGTTAATAATTTTAATAAAATAAAGCAAGATTTTCATAAAAATAAATATTTGTGTTGAATGATCTCTTATTAAAGAAAATCTATTCATCTTATATTAAAATAATTATTAAATACAATTAATGAAAATGGGAGAGGGAGAATTTGCAAAAGAAATATTGATGATTTTGTGATAAAGAATTAAATACATTTATTATTCAATTAATTTTAATAACCAATTTAAAATAAAATATAAAATTAATATCAAAAGTAAGTAATATTACTTACTCTTGAAATAAAAAGATAAAAAGATTTTATTCTTAAATAAATAAGAAAATATTCAATGGTTTTTAAAGTATTTAATATTTAATATTTAAAAGGCCAGATACTAATGATTCAAGAATTACATAATATTAAATATGCTCTCTGAGAAAAAAAAACAGAATATTAAATAAAAAAATAGAAGTTTTATTTCAAAAAAAGATGACCAACAATCATATTTCAATTTAAATTTACCTTGACAAAAAATTTCATGATAAATATTTTGGACTTTTAAATCCAAACATTACTGTTGTTAACAAAATATGTTAATCATCCAAAATTAAAAATATTAAATAAAAAAATACTCGCTTATTTTTTGAAAGTTGACCAACAATCCTACAATTGAATTTAAATTGAGTGGAACCATTATTTTTACATTAAATATTTAAGATTTTTAAATTCAAATATTAATGCTGCTAATATAACATATTAATGACTAACGAATTAGCAATATACCAGTTTACGTTTCAGAATAGACCAACAATTCTATTTAATAATTTAAATTGAGTGGAACTAGAATTTTCATATTAACGAAATTATTTTCAGAAGTTATGAATGACAGTATTTTGGGAATATACTTAAAGGAAAATGTTATTAGAAATTATCCCCACTCTCATCTTCGGGACTTCTTCTATCAAAAGTATCAAACCTAAACTAAAATTTTGATAGAATATTTTTTATTAAAGTTAACTTGCAAAGCATCACTGTGTAGCAAAGACATTTCAACGCCTTCAATATTTATAAATAAATAAAAAAATTAATAAGCAGAACAAAAATTAAATGAGTGATATTTTAAAATGCTATCGTCAAATAAGATAAAAAAAATCAAATATAATGAATGAATGCACAAAATTTTTTAACACTTATAAAATACATTGTTATTTTATTTTGACTTTACTTTTATAATTTAAACAAAACAACAAAAAATTACTCCTTTATTCAATTATTTTTCATCTGATTTTTTATTTAAAATCATTGAAAATACAGATATATAATGATGTTTGTAATAAAGCATACATAAGGGAAAAATAAATTCACATTTATAATAATTAAACTATTAAATCTCACTACCTATATCATTGTCAAAAAAAAATACCTTGATATTTTTGACTATTGTTACTCCAGCTATAAATAGTGCTACAAATATTTATAATAACTATTATACATAATTAATTAGAAAATTAAATTAGTTTATGATTCCCTAACTTAGAAAATCATATTTGTTTCTGGTATAGGGATCAAGCACATATCTCCAACACTTAATTTGCCTAACTTTTTCTTGCAGTAGCTTCCATTGTTCGTTCTCCTCGCTCTATCTCGCGTTCGTTCTCTCTTTCGTCCTTTCCCTCTCTTTTGTCCAGACGATCGAGATACCTATCTATAAAGTTTCGATGCTTAAGTCAGTTTAAGTCCGTTCGGGTAAGTGCAATTAATGTTGTAATAAATGCGAAGTAAAGTCCTCACCAACTTACCTCAGGCTCCTATTTATAGTTTTTGACATGGGCCTGTGTAGGGTTTTCTTAACAATGACTCAATTACTTTTTAAACTTGATTACTGACTTGTATTATTTTAATTTACTTTTAGCCCGCTGATTTAGTTTTGGTGCAACCGTCCAGCCGAGGGTCTGTACGTTCTGCTTGGTCCCCATAATTGTGTTATGACAACAAAATTCCACTAAAATGAGCGACGGGATCGTTCGGTCGTGAGTTCCCTTAAATCACTCCGGAGAAATTGTCACATCAATCACCCAAGGGATTATCCGTCAGTAGCAGGCGGCCTTTGGTCACTTGTTCTTGAACCGTTTGACCGTTTAGGGATGTCTATAGGCCATAAAGTACAATACTTATATTTACAAAATATTATATAATATGAAATTAGACAAAATAAATCGATCTATGATTGTTTAACTCATTCTTAAAAATTTATATAAAAATATACTCGTAATTACAAAATATCTTATAATATGAAATTAGGAAGAATAAATGATTTATTATTGTCTAGTTTATAGTTAAAAAATCACATCATAATATTTATAGAGATAAATTAATTTTTATTGATAATCATACTTAAATTTCTAATTTATATAAAAAAATAATCCACATATCAAACGTAAATCAAGTCTACATCAAATTTTTATTTTCCGTAGATCGAAAATTTCACGAACAGAGAACAAATTCTATCACCATAGTAAATCAACTATATATAGATTAAAATTCCTAGTTTCACTCTTTTAGCCAAAAACAACAACTTTAATCTAACACATAAAATTATTTCTCAAAAACAGAATTAATGAATCTACTTTACTTTTAAAACTAATTGAAAGGCGAAAGCTACAAGTCAACATGCAACATTCCATATTTGAAGTTATCTCAAACTGCAAATTTCAAATATGTACTATAAAATTTAAATAGATGATAACTTTTAGGAAATGAAATTTCAATATCTAGAGTCCGAGCTTTCCATTTTTTTTTTCATTTAAAGGTTATTATGATTAGTTTTAACAAATACCGAAAATTTCTCATTCACTTCTAATTTTAGTTTTTTCTTAATTCAACTGGATTGATATTCTCATTTCTTTTAATTATTTTAAAATTTTTGTTAAATTAATTATTTTATTTATCTCTCAACCAAATAATTATTTATTTATCGAAAGGATCAGACAATTTTAATGAAATCATTTTAGAATGCATTACATTTATTGTTTATGGAGTTTTAAACTGAAATTATTGGGAGAGGAGAGAAATGTCTAATGTGAAACTTATTTGTACCTCTCATAAACATTTGAATATTAAAATATCTTTCTATCCAGTACTTACATCATAGTACACAAAAATAAATACTTAAATTAGTTTACTTTATTTTCAATCCTTATTATCATATGCAGAAAGATAGAACATTCCCGAGTCCTCCCTAAATACCAATGTAGCTCGGACCACAAACAAAATACAAACGTTGGGTTTGGCTTGTGGAATAAAACTAGAGATTATAAAAATAGAAAAAAAAAAAAGAAAAAACAAAAAAAAAAAAAAAAAAAAGGTCAACCAAAAAGGAAAAAATAGATAAAAGATAAAATTAATCATTAATTTATTTTAAAGTGAAAATGAATGAAAATTTGATTTTTTTTAAAAAAAAAGCTATATAACTTAATCAATAAATAGATAAAAATACAAAAAAAAAATACAGTATATCTGTTTTCACTATTTTTAAATTAATTTTTCTTTTACTTAACTCTTATATCGATCTTATTTTCCATATTAATCTATTTTTATGTATGGATTAAATTCATATTTCATGTATTTTATATTTATAGTGTAACATGGTTGATAAATGGAAACATTAGTGAAAAATTATATCATTTATTGAGAATGGAGTAACATTTGAATCGGTGCAGTTAAATAAAAAAAATTTAATTATAAAATAATTTTTATGTATAGATTAAATCCATATCTCATATATTTTATATTGATAGTGTAACATGGTTGATAAATGGAAACATATGTGAAAAATTATATCATATATTGAGAATGGAGTAGCACTTGAATATGAGTAAAGGAAAATAATTTTTTGACTATAAAATTTTGACAACTTTCTTTTAAAATTTTATTTGTTATTATTTAAGTGATTTTTCATTTTTCATTTTTTTCATTTTCAATCTTTCAAAATCATTTAAAAGATGACACATCTTATTGTAAGAAAAAATTGTTAAAATTTAGTAGTTAAAATATCATTGTCTAAAAGATTATTATTTAAAAAAAAAAAGAAAAAACATAAATAGTATATGGGTGAAAAAAAGTGCAGTTATAAAGTAGTAGAGAGTGTTAATATGTGACAACAAATATTTGAATATATGATCTTGATTTTAATTGCAGAATGTTGATCCAGATGAATAACATCAAAAGCGACTGTAGAGAGGTACTGTCTCTGATAGTGGCTGGGCCAAATGGTGAAACAGTTCCTTTCTTCACCCTCAAACAAGGAAAAGACATTATCTTAGGTCGCCTGCACTGCACTGCACCCATAACTTCACTTATCCAATCTATTCCAATTCCTACTTTAGTCTTTGTCAATACTTCACTTTATTGCTCCTTATATTCCAAACTCTCTCTGTCACTCAACTCTGCCACACATCCACATTTCCCTTCAATTTTTTTCACTCACATTCTTCTTTCCCTTATCATTTCCCCTGCCACTCACAACTACCTTTCCTCAGATGGAGAAAAAACTGGAACAATTGAAAGAAGAGGAAGAAGAAGAAGAAGAAATTGAAGCATTATCACTCTGTGATCTCCCTGTCAATCTGATCAACGACCAGGCTCAATCAAAACCAAAACCAGATTCTCCGATCATAGAAAAAGAAGATTTTGATTTCCACTTATGGGGTACCCCTTTTTCCTCAAAATCAGAAATGTGTGCTGCTGATGAAGTTTTCTTTGAAGGCCAAATTCTCCCCTTGAGTCTCTCATTAAAGCGATGTCAATTAAGGTCCGAGTCCTTGGGTCACGGTTCTCTGAGAGAGTTTCGTAGTAATAGCAGTAGAAGCAGCAGCATAAGGAGCCAGAACTCAACTAGTAGCAGCTCCTCCACCACCACCACAACCCCAGGAATTTCCAAACCCAGACCTCAAAATCAAAATCAAAATCAAAATCATTTCCATGCACATCCAAGTCCCCAACCTCAATTGAAGGTAACTGTTCCAAGACAAACAAGCTTCGGTAATCAAGGTAGAAAATCATCTGCATGGGACTTTTTCCGTTTGGGTGTGGTGCCTGCACCCGAGATAGCATTGCAAGATCTCAAAGTTCGTAACAAAAATCACATAGTTCGTAACAACAGCAGCAATAGTAGCCTCAGCGCTAACAGCGCTGTGAAAAGGAGTTACAGCGTTAAGGGAAATCACGTTTTGAAACAATTTGTTGGTATAGGTGGTGGCTTTTGGAGTGGTTGCAAATGTTCAGTTGAAACAGTGCAATCGGACATTACCATGATTAAGGGCAGCACTAAAAGCGCCAACAAAACCGAAAGCGTAACGCACGCGATGAAAGAAAAAGTGGTCGAAAGGAAGAAGCAGAAGCAGAGACAAAAGCAAGGAAAGAGGACCATGTCGTCTCGTCGAACGTTTGAATGGATAAAGGAGCTTTCGCATGATGCAAGTTATGCCGATGATGAGGCTTTGTTATCTAAATCTTAAACGCTTTGCCTCAGAGCATGCTTGTAATTTTATTTTTTTTATTACTATTATTGGGTTATATTGCCTTTATAGCCGTTGGCTTTTGTTTTTGTTCTTAAATTTCATCATTGCGATCGAGAATGGAGACTCTGTAATCAAAATTCTTACCGTCGTGAGAATGATAGTTTTGCTTTTTCATCTCTCTTTTTGACTGATGTTGATTGAGTGCATGTTAAAGATTGAATGTGTTTATTAAGATATTGTTGGTGAGATCTGTGTCGGAGGCGAGTGGTGATGGTGAATTATAGAATGATAAGGTCCAGCGTCAGTGGGAATAATTTGGTGCTTATGCTTGTCGTGACAGAAGGATCTTCGATGCTTAATGATTGGATAATTGGTTCCTTGGAGTACGTGAAATAATAATGATGCATGCATATCTAAGAAAATTATCCCCTTTTTATATATTTTTTAGTAATAAAATATGATTCCTTAAAAAGTTAAATGTAAGCTTCTTTATAAAAACATCACAAAAATATATACATTTTTCAACACATTCTTTTTCAATTTTACAAGTATAAAGAAATGTTTTAATGCATTAAAAAAAAAAAAATCTCCCTTGTGAAAAGTCTAAGTTTCTTCTTCCAATTTTCAAATTTTCATGTTATTCTTCTTTGAGTTACCATCTTCATTACAAATCCTTTTTACATCTGACAATATTTACATTACAACTATTCAAAAATTATTGTCTAGATAAAAATAAGGCACAATTTTTATTGTTGATTATATACTGAATGTTATTTGCCTTCAACTCATAGTGCATAATAAAAAGTTTTTTATTAGTTAAAAAAAATTGATAGTTATACAAGCAAAATAATTAAAACATGAATAGTTTAGACTATAGTTTTTTAAATAGTCGGTAACTTATAACACATTTAAATGTGTGGATAGTTTATGCAACATGTTTAAAATTATAGATAATTTAATTTTAAATATTCTTGTGGTCAAGTAAGTCAAGTCACAATCAAGTTGTATTTCAATTATTAGGATCTTAAGTAAAAAATATGCACTTGAAGCATCAACTATATATTTTCACTTAGTTATAAGCGTTTGATACAACAATTGGTATCAAAGTTAAAATCATTGTTACCTTTGAGCAACGACCACCCACAACAGTATACAATGCGATTCAATTATTGTCTAAACATGAGTTATTAATTCATAACATTTATGTTATATTAAAAGGTTAAATATAATTTTAGTCCATTAACTTCTAGTGAAAATTGTAACTGGTCCTTATTGGAAACTTTAGTCCAATTTAGTCATTTTAACCAATTTTTGTTCAGTTTATTTGATGTTTCAAATACATTTCATGATAGTATTTAAATTTGTTTATATTGTTTGACATATTTTTTTATTTAATATTAATTGAAAAACGTATTTAAAACGTTAAATAAATTTATAAAAATTTTGATTTAAAGTCAAAATTCACGTATTTAAGGTATTTAAAGAGATTATGATTAAATTAGTTTAAAGTTTTTAAGAGGAAATAATTAAAATTTGAGGGACAAGTTCATGTAAAAAAATGTAGGATATCATGTGAAAGTTAAATCATAAATGAAAAAAGAAAAAAAAAATCTATAAAAACGTAACATAAAGAGATGAAAATATTAAATAAATAAATTTATTTATAAAAACGTATAAACTGTCATAAAGGTCCACTTTAAAGGCAGTGGTAATCATTAGGATAGGTATTCCTAACATTCATAATAAACTTATTGTGATATCCCATCAGTTTTATTTGATTTTGTTCGTTTAATTGTCAAATCTTGTTTTATTCATCTCACCCAACGGCATGGCAGCTATATAAGACTAAGAAGTTGGAATGGAGCAATAATGCCCATGTCTCGATCAAGCCCAGGTATGAATTGTTAGGGATACTTTTTGATAGCTGCTATTTACACCCTAACTTTAACTCCTCGCACTATCCTTCTACTTTTCTTTCCGTTATTTTTGACAAAAAATACTTTTAATACAAACTAATTATTTTCAGTAAGATTTGTGATATAAAAAATCAAGATGGTCTCAGATAACTTAAAAAAGGAGAAATACTTTGTAAACTGTATCTTTTAGTTGTTTAAATCGAGAAAAAAAAAGAAAAAAAGTATGTTAGTTAAAAATAGTTATTAAGTTAATTGTAAAAAAAAATAGTTCTAAATTAATAATTATCAAGCTACGTTGTTAAATAAAAATTTGATAAACTTAACAATCAAATTAACTGATATATATCATAAAGTGATAGAGTATGAGATAATTTTATTTTATAGAATAATTATTCTTGAATTTATAACTTTAGATTTAAAATTAATATTTAACTTTAATTGTAATTTTTAAAAGATGAAATATGTAATTAATAAACAACAAAGCGTACTGTCAATGTAATTTTTTTTTCTTGGATATTTGTATGGTAACTAATAGAAAACTAAAAGCTAACATGTACATGGTTCTAGTCAAGTCAACGTCAATTTTAAGGCTTTGGTGAAGAATTTCAAATCTTGAAAAAAAAAAACAAAAAAAGAAATACATAGGAATGTAAACACACCAATTAAATTCCTTCTATTTTTTAAATACGCAATTCAAATTTCATACATTTGTAAGTTCTTCAGATAAAGTAATTAACATTAATCACATGCAACCTTTATTTTACGTTATTTGAAATTCCTCGGTTTATCATTTCAAACTCCTTCATATCGGTGAAAACAAATTTCGTATAAAATTTTCATCATTTTAATTTTTTTTAAATCTAATATCGAAACACGTTATCTCTATATATTTTAAATTCTCTTAAGAACCCTTTTCTCAAACTTTCCCATCCAAAATTTCTATATATTCTTAAATCCAAGTCCTAAAGTTTGATGTTGCTTGGTCCAAGTCGTGGTCTTCTACTTTTACTTATTTTGATTGTTTTTTCTAATGTGTGGTCCCTATACGTTAAGGATATGAAATGCATTTTCAGCCATTTCTTTCTCTTCGCTTGTGTACTTTAACTGAATTTGGAACTAGTAACTCACAGTATGACATTTTTTTTACCTATATATTCTTGACCAAAATCTAAGTGTGTACACAATTCTCAACTTGAAAAAATGGGCTAAGTGGTTATGTTGTTTTCGATTTATGAACTCGACCCATTTTGTGATGGAAAATCTAGAAGGGCACAAAATATACACGTAATTGACAATGAGGGAATACCAAACCTTCTCTACTACACAGATTAGATAATGATTTAGTGTTGAGGAATTTGATCCTCAGAGACGTGTATGTAAAGAGAAGAGACAGAACAAGACGTGTGTGACAAAAGAGTTCAATCACAACAATTTAAAATCTTCTAATAATGATACAAAATATTCATAAGGATAAATATTTTTAAATAATTTAAGAACATATAATAAAAACATATGCATAAAAGATAAATTAAACATCTTTTATCGACTTAATATCGGAACTACCAATAATTAAATTTACATGTTGCTAATCATTTTTATGATTTTATATTTAAGATAATATTTACGTTTACCATAGATTTTAACAAAATACATTACTATAATAAGAAACCATAAGTATTTACGTGTAGTATAACATCAAAATAAGGTGACTTAATCAACAAGATTTATCAGTAATTGCTTTTTCATTCTCTCTCTGTATATTTATATAAATATTTTGCATTTTTGCAACGCCCCGTCCAATACTCTAGTAGGCGAATGAATCAGTGGCGATTCTGATTCACTCCACAGTTTAGTTTACTAGTTTATTGTTTTTCCTACATTTAACGCGGAATCCACACGTTCCCCCTCATTTCCATTTTCTCCACTGGTCAAGACTATATAGTGACTTCACCAACCCAAAACTCACTCACTCACTCCTTTTTTTTTCCACTAACCGCGTACCACACAGAACCAAACAACAGAACAGAGCATAGCATAGCAGAGAAACAGAGCGCGTTAAGGATGTTGGAGCGATGTCTGAGGCCACTGGAGATGTGCTTTGGTGGTGGAGGCAGCGACCAAACCCTTCTCTGGGACACTGACCTTAAGCCACACGCTTCAGGGAACTACTCAATTGCAGTAGTACAAGCTAATTCCTCCTTGGAAGATCAAGCACAAGTCTTCACCTCTTCCTCCGCAACCTTTGTCGGCGTATACGACGGCCACGGTGGACCCCAAGCTTCCCGTTTCATCACCAATCATCTCTTCTCCTTCCTCCGCAGTAAGAACCCAAAATTCGTTTATTTCCTTTCTATCATTATAATCTGCATCCATAATCATCTTTCTAATTTTTCAACTTATAAAACATCACAAAAGTTATGGAGATTATTTTCGATAATAATGGTGCAGTGCAGCCCACGTAATAATATATTTCTCCGGGAAGCTCTTTTAATTCTGAAAGCAAAAACATAGGAAAAAAAACAGAGTATGATACAGATGTTTCTAAAATTAGCAGTACTTTCTTCGTTGTAGCTAATATACGGTATTGATTTATAATTAATGGTGTGGAAAGTTGATGAAAGTGATTGTTTCTGCGTGGCAGAGTTCACAGCAGAGGAAGGTGGGTTGTCGGAGGAGGTGATAAAGAAGGCGTTCGCGGTAACAGAGGAAGAGTTTTTGCGTTTTGTGAAACAATCATGGATTTCGCGACCACAAATGGCTTCGGTGGGTTCGTGCTGTCTTCTGGGAGCGATTTCAAAAGACGTTCTTTATGTTGCTAATCTAGGGGATTCAAGGGCGGTTCTGGGCCGGAGAGCGTCGGAAGGAGAGGCGAATTGCGGCGGTGTGGTGGCGGAGCGTTTGTCTACTGATCATAACGTTGGAGTGGAGGAGGTGAGAAAGGAGGTGGAGGCTCTTCACCCTGATGACGCACACATTGTGGTTTGCACTCGTGGAGTTTGGCGAATCAAGGGCATTATTCAGGTACCTTTGAATACATGTTATTTGATCAAATACATGTTATTGATTTTTTATATGTGATTTGAACATGTTTCATTGAAATGTGTTTTTCCAGTAATTCTCCCTTACAAGACCTAACAGATAAAAATAAAAAATTGGAATTTTTTTTTTTAACTATTTTTTGGTCTTGCAGGTATCAAGATCAATCGGAGATGCGTACTTGAAGAAACCAAATTTTGACGATAACCCTTTGTTCCAACAATTTGCATGTCCACTATACTTGAAGAGACCTGTGATGACAGCGGAACCATCGATACTGATGCGGAAATTGAAGGCAAATGATCTGTTTTTAGTCTTTGCATCAGATGGACTTTGGGAGCATTTAACTGATGAAGAGGTTGTTCAAATTGTCTCCACAAATCCCAGAACAGTAAGTCCACACCAAACAAACAAACTACAAACACAAGAGTTGGACCAAAAAAACATAATACTAAAAATCAAACATTTACACACGTAATTGGTTTGTGTTGTAGGGAATAGCGAAACGAGTGGTGACAGTTGCACTGGAAGAGGCAGCAAAGAAGAGAGATATGAGGTATGATGAGTTAAAGAAAGTTGAGAAAGGTCTAAGGCGTCATTTTCATGATGATATTACAGTGATCGTTCTATATCTGGATCATTCGAAAGAATCTATAAATGGTAGGTCAAGACATAAAGGAGATTATGGCTGCATTAATACTCCCATTGATATCTTCTCTCAAAGTGCAAATGATTTTGATCTTTAAGTTCATACTTCATTGGTACTAGTAACTAGTAATAGCGTCTTTTACTCTGTCCCTTGCTTTTTAGCAAGAAATTGAGCTCATTTAAACAAGAAAAAACATTTCGAAAGTGGTAGTCACCAATGGCCAAAAGAAGGGGATTGTAAATGTGATGTAAAACGGTTAAGTTGTAATTGTAGATTGACAATGGGCGCTTCAAAAGAACAAGGATATATGTTTTTGTTTTCTTGTTATTTGTTATATTTGTAGAAATTGAAGACAAAAAAAACGTCAGACAATTTAAAACAACTCAGCACCCTGTTAAATCAAATGAATTTGACTTTCATGGTATTTTGTTGCTATTTTTATTCTATTATTTGAATAAATTTATTATTTTTCACTGTTATAACACCTTTTAATAAATATAAAGCTAAATTCTTTTCATAATAATTTTTTGTTGGTTAGATGAAACTCTATGTCAAGCTAGCAGGATATTTTGTCTCACTTTAAAAAAATAAATATAAATATAAAAATCATATATTTTTAAAATTTAATTAATAAACATAATTTTCACACGATTATTTGATTATATATATATATATATATATATATATATATATATATATATATATTAATCAGTAAATATAATAATAATTATTTTATAAAAAGATATTGCCTTCATCTAAATTTGTGTCAGTCACGAGTCACGGATTAAAAAGGTTAGACTTAAATATTGTATTGCTCAAATAGGAAACAAAATATTTTTCTAATTTTAACCATTTTTCGAGTTTTAGAGTTGTGAAACTTATTTTTTACAACTTTAAAAGATAGTGTTGGAGATTAGAGTTGTGAAAATGGGTAACCTGTGAGTCAATCTAGTCTATCACAAGTTCGAGTTAGGTTGGATTGAAATTTTTCTTAAAATTCCAATACAGGTTTATTTTTGAACTGGCCCACTTAGAACCTGACTTACCCAGGTTGAACCCGTGGTGAGCCAAGTTGGTGTAAATAAAGGGTCACACTCATACAAGTGTTTTTTTGTTAAGTTGGACTTTGCATTCGGGTCAGGTTAAGTTTTTATTTTTTAGCCAAACACATATATAATTTGTATTTTTGTGATTTTGGTTTGTATTTGGATTGTATTGAAATTTATTTAGATTTTAATTATAATTATAATTTAGTTTTGACTGAAAAAAATAAAAAAAAAAATTGTATTTTTTTAAATTAATTGTGTCCATGAGCCAACATGTTTAACCCAACAACACATGGTGGGTTGGACCGAGTTCAAATATTTTTAGCTTGTATAATAAGTAAGTCAGGTTGGGTTCACTAAATAATCAACCCGTGGTGGGTCGAGCCGGGCCAGACCGGATTACCTATTTTAACAGCTATATTAGAGATCCTATATAGTATATAAATTGAGGATGAATCTTACTTCAATGAAGTGATTTTGATATTTTAAATCGTAATTAAATTTCACGACCAGAGTCATTTAGAATTTCTCTTAATTGAGATTGTGGTTGATTGTGTCACTCGTAAGCAAACTTCACTCTATTTTCTCGCTCAATATAATCAACATGAATGCAAGATGTTCTCGGTGTGAGATGCATACATACATCCATACATAAATATATACATATATACATGCATGCATACATACATACATACATACATACTTACATACATACATGCATACATACATACTGGCATATACATACATACATGCATACATACATAAATACATATATTCATGCATACATACATACATATATACATGCATACACTCATGCATACATACATGCATACATGCATACATACATACATGCATGCATGCATACATACATACATGCATGCACACATTCATACATGCATGCATACATACATAAATACAATGCATACATACATACATACAACATACATGCATACATACATACATGCATGCATACATACATATATACATACATACATGCATACATACATGCATGCATACATCCATACATGCATGCATGCATACATACATGAATACATACATGCATGCATACATACATACATACATGCATACATACATGTATATACATATATTCATGCATAGATGCATGCATACATACATACATTAGTACATGCATACATACATACATACATCCATATATACATACATGCATACAGACATACATACATACATGCATACATACACATACATAAATACATATATCCATACATACATACATGCATGCATACATACATGCATACATACATGCATACATACATGCATGCATGCGTGCATGCATGCATACATACATGCACACATACATGCATACAAGCACACATACATGCATGCATACATAGATACATCCATCCATACATACATGCATACATATATGCATGCATACATTCATACATACACACATACATACATACATGCATACATACATAAATACATGCATACATACATACATGCATGCATACATACAACATACATACATACATGCATACATGCATGCATGCATACATACACATATACATGCATACATGCATACATACATGCATGCATACATCCATACATGCATGTATGCATACATGCATGCATACATATACATACATACATATATACATGCATGCATACATACATACATACATACATACATACATGAATACATACATGCATGCATACATACATACATACATGTATATACATATATTCATGCATAGATGCATGCATGCATACATACATTAGTACATGCATGCATACATACATACATTCATATATACATACATGCATACAAACATACATACATATATGCATACATACATGCATACATACACATACATAAATACATCTATCCATTCATACATACATGCATACATACATACATACATACATGCGTGCATGCATACATACATACATGCACACATACATGCATATATGCACACATACATGCGTGCATACATACATACATTCATCCATACATACATGCATACATATATGCATGCATACATTCATACATACACACATACATACATACATGCATACATACATATATACATGCATGTATACATACATACATACATGCATACATCCATACATACATCCAAATATACTTACATACATACGTACGTACGTACGTTTGCGGAGCTTAGAAGGATTATATGGCCCGTGACTTCCACACTCCCCACCAAAAAATTTTTTAGTGTTATTTCTATTTTTGTTATAAAATATAATATTTAATGTTAATAAATAATAAAATAAAAAAGTAAATATAATAAGGATTAATAAATT